>Ga0187814_10000135_pt1 | contig 19654 bp, 18 predicted proteins | sample NC_S_4_FD_132450 | JGI IMG/M metagenome (GOLD analysis project Ga0187814, IMG submission 132450) | Wetland sediment microbial communities from Neuse River Estuary, North Carolina, USA - ASW-S_4 | ecosystem: Environmental > Aquatic > Freshwater > Wetlands > Sediment | place: USA: North Carolina... | reverse complement strand
GAAATCAGTGGAAAAAAGAAACCGAAGACGCGCACGAGGGACATCGAAGCATCGCGATATTCGTCGTTGCTCTTCGCGAAGATCGAGCCGAAATGGTCCTCCTTGACGAAGGCCTTGACAACCCTGATGCCCGCGACCGATTCCTGCGCGATGCCGGCAAGACGCGAGAATATCTCCTGCACACGCCTGAACCGACTCCCCGTCATCCTCCCGAAGAGCACGATGAGGATCGTAACCAAGGGAAGGGGAAGGACGGTCCAGACGGCGGTCTTCGGCGCGCTGGCGAACATCACGACAAGGATTCCGGCCGACATGAAAACACCGTCGATGAAAGTGATGAACCCCATCCCGGTCGCCTGCCTGATGGCTCCCATGTCGTTGGTCGCTCTGGCCATAAGGTCGCCGGAGCTTTTCTCCCTGAACCAGTCGCCGGACATTTCCATGAGTCTCGAGAAGAAGCGATCGCGCATCGCCGTCTCAATGCGACGGGAAGATCCCTGGATGAAGTAGCGCCAAAGGAAACGCCCGCCGGCGACTCCGGCCGCGAGAGCCACCATGCCTCCGAGAAGGGGCACCAGGTTGGCTGCTGCGGCTCGTCCCGAGGCGACGAGATCCACTGAAGTCTTGATGAACTGGGGCATGGCGATATTTCCCGCGTCCACCGCCAAGTCCGCGGCTATGCCGGCGACATACCGCCACCTGTATTCGCTCAGGTAGGGTAGGATAGTCCTGAATTCGCCCGCCATGGGCAGCGAGTGTAGCCGCTCCGACCGGCGGCGGCAACACTCGTGAAGGCCGTATGACTCAGTTCTCTCCGTATTTCACGAGGAGAACGATCCCGATTTCCTTATCCGATACCTGGATTTTTTCCGTTTTCGCGGCTTCGACGAGAGCGGCTTTGGTGAGCGTCGGATCGGCAGTCTTCTTTGCGACGACCCATTCGACCGCCGCGGGCGGGATCGGTTTGGGCCCGCTCAAAAAACCGACGTTGAGGGCGGTCATCAGGGCGGTTTCCAGGCGTACGATGGTCGCGCCCGCAGCTTTGTCCGATTGCGTCTTCGCGCTTGCGAGGGAGGTCAGCTCGTCGCCATCGGTGGCGATGGTCGCCTCATCCGCTTTGAGCTCGGCAGCCAAGCCGTCCACTCTCGCGCCGAGCTGCACGATCTGCTTGACCGCATATTCGGGATCGCTCTTGAGCAGCCATGTCGCGGGGTCCTTGTATGCGAGCGAAAGCGAGTCGAGAAGGTCGGCGGGAGTCGTGAACAAGCCTGCCATCCGGATGGCGAACGGGCCCGAAAGAACCCTGAAATCGTATTCGATGGATTTGTCGTACCAGAACACGAGGCCGCCGGGCAGAGCTGACATGAGATCGGTCGTGCCCGAAAGCAGCGAAGAAGGGATGGCCGTGACGCGCAGTTGACTCGCGTCGTTCGTCGCCCGGATCGAGGCGAGAGTGAGGCCGTTCCAGGAGCGGAGCATCGCGACGATCGATTTCAGGGCGTCGAGCCGATCCGGTGTCGGCTCCACGACCGGTGACAGAAGAACTTCTCCGCCGCTTGGGTCGACCAGGACGAGATAATCGATACCGTCTACGTTCCGCGTTGCGTTCTGGGTGAACCCGTAGGCGGAAAAATCCGCGGCGAAGATGCCGCCGGCCACCAGCAGGAACATCGCGGCGACGGCGACAAGACGCTTGGACAACATGGTGCCTCCCGATTTCAAGGAGATGGGGTGGAGCTGACGAGGACGCTGTCGAAAGGCTGCATCGTCTCGCCGTCGACTATGGACGCCACCGCGCCGATCGTCACGCCGTCCCGTACCGTGAGTTTCATGGTCGCGATGGATTTTTCGCCCCTCACTACGTAGGCGAGTATTCCGTCGGAGACCGGCACCGACGGATTCATCACGATGACGACCGCCGTCGGATCGCGCGGGTCGACCACGAAACCTGATTCTCGCTGGGCATCGGCGTAGCTGCCGATGGCCCAGTCCAGTCTGTTCCGCTCGGTCTCGGCCTTCGTCGCCCGGTCCGTCAGGGCCGCGATCGAACGATCGCGGGTTTGAAGCTCAGTGGCCGCCGAGACGAGCGCGTTGCGATAGGTCAACGCCGACTCCATACCCTCGCCTTCGAGGCGGGAAACGGCTCCGGGGACGGAATTGATCCAAGGCACCTTGTGCAACCGATCGGCGATATAGCCGAAATCGCTCAGGGAAACGTCGAGATTCGCGGAATCCGCCGCCGACATGGCGCCCGACTGGACGAGATAGTCGGGGAGGGGCGGGAACGGCCCATAAGTTGCGGGAGCCTTCCATCCCTTGAGCAAGGCGACCATCCTGTCATCCGAGAAAACGGGGTTGTAGCGGGACACGAGAGTGGCCGCGAGCGTCTCCCGCTGCCTCGTGAGCGAGGCGATGTCGCTCTGTCGCCGGGCGGCGAGATCCGCCAAACGGTGTTCGTAATCGGACACCAATTGTTGCTTTTCGAGATCGAACTTCTTGGTCGCGCTGTCGAGGACGGCCTGCTGGTCCTTGGCCTGCTTCATCATCCTCTGGTCGTACGAGTCGATCTTGGTCTGTATGGCGGCGATCTCGGCCTTTTTGGCCGCGATTCTCTGGGTGAAGGAAGCCTGGATTTGCCTTTTCTTGGCGTCGCGGGCCGACAACGCATCGGCGCTCTGCCTCGCAAGCTCGGCAGCGCTCAGGGTCTTCGCTCGCAGGGTCTCGATGGCCGCCGCATAATCGCGATCGGCGGAATCGAGGGAGGATTTCAGGTCGAAATTGAGCTGCTGCAGATCGGATTGGGCATTGGACAGGTCGTCCGCGTTGCGTTTCGCCGTGTCGAGCAAGTCCTTGAGATTGAGGTCCTCGAAGGAGGCGACGTCCACTGGAGCCGCGTTGTTCATGGCCTGTATCCGATTCGCCACGCCCCAGGCGACAAGGCCGAGCACTGCCAGCGTGACGATCGTCACGAGGGGGACCAACAACGACCGATTCTTGCGGGTCTTTCTGAACTCGCCTTCGAGATCGTAGACCTCGTGAACATCCTTGGTCGCGGCCCGCGCCTTCTTGAGAAAGTCCTCGGCCTCGCGGTGGATGAGTTGCCTTATTTCGTTGTCATCGCCCATATGCCGTTCCAGTTCGCGGGTACGTTACCGCCGCCGATCCGATCGCGGAACACCTCGACGACAGGGAGGTTCACGCGTTTCCAGGCCGAAGCCGCTTTTTGCCATTCGCCGGCGTAGTAGGCGGCGAGCCCGTCCGAAAATGCCGCGAGTTCCAGGTCGAGGGCCTCGTCGACGAAAGCCTCGCGCAGCGGCCAGTAGATGCGCTTGCCTTCGGTCTTTCCCTTGACCTGCACGACGTCGATCTCCACGAAGCGAAACTCGCCTCCGCTCGAGGTCTCGACTTCGTCCTTGACGAATTCGGAACAAATGACCGGCACCTTGTAGATGCGCGTCAGCCCCTCGAGCCTGCTGGCCGAGTTGACGTTGTCTCCGATAACGGTGTTCGTCATCCGTTCGTAGGAGCCGATGTTGCCGTAGAAAACCTCTCCGCCGTCGAGTCCGACGCCGACCTCGACGAGCACGGCGCGGTACATCCTCTCTTCCGCGTCGGTGAGCGCCCCGCGCCGCAAGACGATCGTCTCCCTCTTTTGCGAGATGTCCGCCCTGAGTTCGGCGGCGACTTCCTGTATGCGGTAGGCGGAGCGGAGGCCCTCGAGAGCCATGTTCTCCCCTTCCTTTATCGTGCCGAAGACCGCGAGAAGGGCGTCTCCGATGATGCTCCCGACGATCCCGTTATGTTCGTGGATCTGCCCGATGGCGCGCTGGTAATGGAGATTGAGCACGTCGATGATGTCATTGCCGAGCGTCTCGGTCATGAAGGTGAAACCCTTGATGTCCGAAAAAAGGATCACCAGCTGCCGTGTCTGCCCTTCCAGGCGGACTTCGCGCTCCTGATACGCACGCTCGGCGATGTCCTGGGTGACGAAACGCCTGAAAATCGATATCAGGTTGTCGATCGTGGAAGCGAGCGAATTGAACGACGCCCCGAGATAGGTGACGTCGTCATTGGGCGCCCCCCTGAGATCGAGAAGGCCCATCCGTTGTGTTTCCTGCATCTTCATGATATTGCCGGTCATCCGACTCACGAAACGGAGGATGTGACGGAGAAGGACTGTTCCGACGACCAGACACACGACGGTGAGTACGAGGATGATGAGCGAAACCCTGACGAATATGGCCTGGGACGCGGCCTCGAATTCTATCCGGTCGTCGGCCCTGACGAGCCAGGCGCCCCAGTTCGCGTTTCGCTTGAATACTCCGAAATAAGGCCTTCCTCCGAGCGAAAACGAGATCTTGCCATCTTCGGTCTTCGAGGACTTCATCGAAGACAGGGCCCCCGCATCCGGAAAAACGGCGGGCTGAGGCAGCTTGGAGGCCCAGAACAGGATGGATCCGTCTTCTCGCACGCCGAAAGCCACCGATCTGTCGGTCTTGAGCGTCTTGAGGGAACTCTCGGTCATCCCTTTCACGGCATCGGCGAGATTTTGGTTGAACTGATAAATCTGGAACTGATTCGACGCGAAGCCGTAGATATCGGCGAGATCCTTTACGATGATACGATTGGTCAAGGCGTATTCTTCGCCTTGGTTCATGAGGATGTTCACGTAGTTGGAGGCCAAATTCGACGCCAGGAGAAAAAGCGAAAAGATAGCCGCGATCTTGGTGACTATCGGGACAACGCGCACTCCGGCGACCTTGTCGCCGAGCACCGGTCGCAATACATTCATGATTCCCGAGGATATACAATGCTGTACACGATTTCAACTCAATTCGAGTGAAAAACATATAAGTTCCATGGATGCGGCCGGTCGGGAGCCCCAGACCTCGACCGGCAGCCCACATATCGGCCCGACGAGCCGCGCTTGCGAAACCTCCCGAGGAGAGCGATACTCGTCTCATGATCGAAAGAAGGAAGGAATCGCGCTGCAGGATCAGCCAGATGATCGGCTACTATCCCGGCCGCGAAGAGTACCTCTGGGCCGAGGGGATCGATCTCTCGCGAGACGGCCTCCGCTGCGTTTCCGACAGTCCGATCGAACCCCTCACCAACCTCTTCATGATGCTCGAACTCACCGTCGGAGAGACGACGAAACAGGTGCGCTGCGAGGGATTCGTCCGCCATTCCCAGATGGAGGAGGGGCGCTGCACCTTCGGCGTCAAGATCGAGCGTATTTCCGACGAGGATCGGCAGCATCTCGACGCCTATCTGCGCCAGACGGAGGAAGGCGCCGGCTGCGACTGATCCGCAAAGCCGGAGCAGCCGAGGCGCAGGGTCGGCGCGTACCGGCGGCGCCACGCGATCGCCGGAAACTCACATCACGATCACGACGCTCGGGACCTCCGCGAAGGCGGGGCGTGTCCCCCCTCGCGGAGGTCCGCCGTCACATCATGGTCTTGACCGACGCGATCACCTCGGCCATCGCCTGCTGCGCGGAACCGTAGAGCATTCGGGTGTTGCTGCCGTAGAACAGGGCGTTCTCGATGCCGGAATAGCCCGTGCCCTTCCCCCGCTTGTTGCAGATGACATTGCAGGCGCGATCCGCGTTGAGGATGGGCATGCCGTAGATGGGACTCGACTTGTCCGTGCGCGCCGAGGGATTGACGACGTCGTTGGCGCCGATGACGAGGGCGACATCCGTCTGGGCGAACTCCTCGTTTATCTCTTCGAGATCGAAGATGAGATCGTAGGGCACGCCCGCTTCCGCGAGGAGGACGTTCATGTGGCCCGGCATCCGGCCAGCGACGGGATGTATGGCGAACTTGACGCCGACTCCGGCCTCCTGCAGCAGCTTTGTGAGTTCCCACACTTTGTGCTGGGCCCCGGCCACGGCCATGCCGTAACCGGGAACTATGATGACCTTTTCGGCGTATCTCATCATCGATGCGACATCGACGGCGCTCGCTTCCTTCATCGTTCCCTGGATGCCTTCTCCGGCTACGGCTTCGCCCGTGATCGGAGAGAAGATGATGTTCAATATCTTGCGGTTCATGGCCTTGGCCATGAGCTGCGTGAGGAGCGTGCCCGAAGCGCCGACGACGATGCCGGCGATGATGAGGGCGGGGTTCTTGAGGACGAATCCCTCCAGCCCCACGGCGAGGCCCGTGAAGGCATTGAGCAGGGATATGACGACAGGCATATCTGCGCCCCCGATGGGCGTGGTCACGACGACGCCCAGGACCAGCGCGACGCCGAAGAAGGCGAGGAGCACCCAGCCCTGGATACCCCCGCCGTCGGGGAGGGAGGCGGCGACTATCCAGCCGCCGAGGAAGCAGGCGATGGCGAGCAGGAGGACAACGACCAGGTTCTGGGCCGGCAGACGATGCGCCTTTTTCATGATGCCCTGGAGCTTGAGGAAGGCGACGACGGAACCGGAGAAAGCCACCGACCCGATGAGCGAACCTGCGACGGCGAGGATGGCGGCGGCGAGACCGAAGGCCTCGCCGGCCTGGGCTCCGGCGTTCCCCACCTGGGCGGCCGCGGCCGCTTTGGCGAACTCCAGAGCCGCTATCGAAGCCGCCGCTCCGCCGCCCATGCCATTGTACACCGCCACCATCTGCGGCATGTCCGTCATCTTGACGACGCGGCCCAGCCAAGCCGCGAGGGCCGCTCCGAGCGCGAGGGCGCCGATTATCCAGACGAAGTTTCCCATGTTCGGAGTGGCGAAGGTGACGAAAGTCGCGATCACCATGCCGATGCCTGCCCAAAGGATGCCCCGCCGAGCGGTGACCGGCGAGGCCATGGCCTTGAGGCCGAGGATGAAAAGGACGGCCACGATGAAATAGGAAAGTTGGATGGGCAGTTCCATGCTCATTTCCCCGCACCTTTGCCCTTTCCGCTCTTGAACATCGCGAGCATGCGCTCGGTGACGACGAAACCGCCCGCCGCGTTAGCGGCTCCGAGCAGCACGGCGACGACGCCGATGCCGATCTGGAGGGGGTCGTGCGGATCGGCTGAGCCCAGGGCGACCATGGCGCCGACGAGGACCACCCCGTGCACGAAGTTGGAGCCGGACATGAGAGGTGTGTGCAGGATGACGGGGACGCGCGAGATGACTTCGTAGCCGGTGAAGGCCGCGAGCATGAAGACGTAGAGATAGATGAAATCGACCATGATCAGACCTTCCCTTCGTGCGCCTTGCGGACCGCCTCGTGCACGAGTTCGCCGTCGCGCGTGAGACAGGAGCCGGAAAGCACCTCGTCCGTCCTGTCCAGTTCGAGCCGTCCTTCCTTGATGAAGGGCGAGATGAAGTTGAAGAGATTTTTCGCGTACATTTCCGAGGAGTGGGCGGGCATGCGGCTCGGAAGATCGAGAGGACCGACAAGAGTCGCCCCGCCGATGAGGACGCTCTCGCCCGCCTTCGAGCCCGCCACGTTGCCGCCGCCTTCGGCCGCCATGTCCACGACCACTGAGCCGTGCTTCATGCCGGCCACCATGGGCTCCGTCACGATGAGGGGGGAACGGCGTCCCGGCACGGCGGCGGTCGTGATGAGAACGTCACAGCCCGCCACGGTCTTGCCGAGCTTTTCTTCCTGTCGCCGCTTTTCGTCTTCGGTGAGTTCGCGGGCATAGCCTCCCGCGCCTATCGCCGAAACGCCGGTATCGACGAACTTGGCGCCGAGGGACTCGACCTGCTCCTTGGTCTCGGGCCGCACGTCATAGGCTTCCACCACCGCGCCGAGACGCTTCGCCGTCGCGATGGCCTGGAGGCCGGCGACTCCGGCCCCGATGACCAAAACCCGCGCCGGCCTGATGGTGCCGGCTGCGTACGTCATCATGGGAAAAAACTTGGGGCAGAGACCTGCCGCGATCAGCACGCATTGATAACCGGCCGCCGCCGCCTGAGAGGAAAGGGCGTCCATGCTCTGCGCCCGCGAAATCCGCGGGATGAGCTCGACGGCGTAGCTCTCGACGCCGGCAGCCTTCAGGGCCTTGATGCGTGCAGGTTCCTGCCAGGGTTGGAGATAGCCGAGGAGGACGGCGCCGCGCTTCATGAAGGCGACTTCCGCCTCCGTGGGAGGCGTCACTTTGAGAACGATGTCCGCCCGTCCGAAGAGAGAGGGCGCGTCGTCGACGATCTCTGCTCCTCCGAAGTCGGCGTCGCGAATGAAGCTGCCCTCCCCCGCCCCCCTTTCGACGATAATGTTCGCCCCGAGGGCGGCATATTTCTTGGCGAGATCGGGAACGAAGGCGACCCGCCTTTCCCCGATCTTCCTTTCGCGAGGGATACCGATGAGGACCGCCATGTCCCCCTCCTTTCTGAGCTGCAGTGCCGTTCAGGGTAGTGCATGCTTCGCATCGCCGACAATGGCGCCTTCCGTGCCATCGTCGTCGAAATGCGCCTGATTCGCGCGAAACAGCCCACCTTGATATCGTGCATTATTGACCGAATAGCCCTTCCCCGGCAAGGATGTCGTGAAGCGCAAGGCGAACGGACGACTCTGAGCCGGCCGACGACCGTCGGGTCGAGCGATGGCGTTTGGCCCCCGCCTTCCGGTCTCCGGCCGTGGAAAATCGAGTCGAAGACCGTTAGAATGAAAATGCCCCGTCTGGGGAAAAGGAGTACGTCATGCCCACGGTCCGCAGCCTTCTTGGCACGAAGGAACATGAAACGACGTTCGCGGCGGGAATCGACGACCCGGTCCTCGACGCTCTCAAAGCCATGGCCGCCAAGGACGTCGGAGCGATCCTGGTGCGCGATGGAGAGAAATACGTCGGCATCTTCACCGAACGCGACTATGCCAGGAAGGGGGAAGTCCTCGGCAGGACCGCTTCGACGACGAAGATGAAGGAGGTGATGACGCCCAAGATCGTCACGATCTCGCCGGACGCCACGGTGGAGGAGTGCATGGCGATGATGTTGAAATTCCGCATCCGCCATCTTCCCGTCGCGGAGGGGACGAGAATCATCGGCCTCGTATCGATGCGGGACGTCGTGGATCTCGTGCTGGAAGACAAGGAAAATGTCATCGCCGGCCTTCAAAACATCATGATGGGGAGCACTTTCACGTCCTGAGAAGTCTTCGTTTCGACGGGGAGGTCAGCCTCGGCCGGCATTTCCCCGCGGAGCGAGGCGAAGGCGCGCACGCCGTCTCGGGGAACCGGGCCGATCGCGCGCACCCTTCGGATGTCTCACTATTCAAACAAAGGTATACCGGAGGATCGATCGATGAACGAACGAAAAAGAATACTTGTCGCCGACGACATGGAAGCCAACAGGACCAGGATCAAGACCTTTCTTTTCATGAAACACTTCACTGTCGATACGGCCGAAGACGGCCTGGCGGCCAAGAAACTCCTCGAAAAGGGCGGATACGATCTGCTCGTCAGCGACATCGAAATGCCGAACATGAACGGATTCGAGCTGCTCGCCTGGGTGAGGAAAAATGCGACCACGGCCGGCATGCCCGTGGTTATGCTGAGCAGCCTCGAGAGCCCCGAAGTGGTCGAGCGTTGCACTCGCCTCGGTGCGAACGCATACATCGTCAAGCCGTTCACGAAAGAGAAGGTCGACGCGGCCTTCGCCAAGGCGGGCGTCTGAGTCCGCCATGAACGAAGGGAACGAAGCGGCGACGGAACTGCTCGAATCCCTCGAGGACCTCGAATCGGGGCTCTTGGAATTCGAAAGGGCCCTTGCCCGCGACGAGGACGCACGCCCCCTCGTGCACGCGCTCTTCCGCATCGCCCACAATCTCAAGAGTTCTTTCGCCCTCCAGGGTCTCTCCGTCGTCTCGACTCTCTTCCATGAAGTGGAAAACTGCCTCGATCGGATCAGAGACGGCCGCAGCACCCCCGATCCTGGACTGGTCGACCTCCTCATGGAGACGATCGACGAGGGGAGGAAATCCGCTTCCCGGCGCGACATGGGCGAAGGCTCGGGCGAGACCCTTCGGTTGGCCCTCCGATCCTATGGCGGGGATTCGGCGAAAGCGCCCCCCCGGCGAACTCTTTCGGGGCTCGGCCCGGATGTCGCGGAAGCCATGGGCAGGGTCCTCGCCCCGGGCGATTCGGCGTGGGTTCTCGAGAAGAGCATCGGCCCCGATCTCGACGACAGAGGAGCCGAAGGACTCCCGATCTTCGACACCTTGACGGAAATCGCGAAGATCGTTTCGAAGGAAATTCGACGCACGGCGAGAGGCGAAGGCATCCTCGTCGTCATATTCACGACGGCCCTTTCCGAAAGCGAGCTCAGACTCGCCGTTTTCGATCCCCTGATACCCCTCGACCTCGGGGACGCGGCCCCGGCCCGGAAGGCCGCGAAGCCGGGCGATTTCCGCTTCCTCGTCGCCGACGACGAAGTCCCCGCCCTCGATCTCATGCGCACGGCGCTCGAAGGCCACGGAAAGACGGAATGCGCGCGGTCGGCCGGCGAAGCGCTGTCCAAATTCCGCGAGGCGCTCGCGACAATTCCCTATGACGCGGTTTTCCTCGACTTGACGCTCGGTGACACTTCGGGAATCGGACTTCTCGGAGAGATGCGCAAGGCGGAAAGCGAAGCCGGGATTCCCCCGGGCAGAGGAGCCCACATCGCCGTCTGCACGTCGATCAAGGACTATCGGACCATCTCGGACGCATTCCGGAGTCAGTGCGATCTCTATATTCTCAAGCCGCTTTCCAAGTCCATCCTAGGCGACGCGTTGGTGAAATTCGGGCTCGGAGGCGCGGCGACCGCGGCATCGAGCGGAAAGGTCCCCCTGGATGTGCCTGTCGCGGACCGATCGCGGGGCGGTTCGGAACCCGACCCCTTCACGGCGATCGCCGAACTCGACCATGCCTTCGACGCCACACCCACCCTCGAGGAGCTGTGCCGCATCGCCGTCGATCGGGGACGGCGATTCCTCGACATCGACCGGATGGGCATCTTCCTCCACGACGCTGCGAACGGTCTCATGCGGGGAACGACCGGCACCGATCCCCGGGGCGGGACCGTCGACCAGAGCGACTATGTCGACCGGATTCCCGACACCGATCTCTTCCTGCGCGATTGGTCGGGCCAGAAAAAACTCCTCGCCTTCGTCGAGGACAAGGCGCTCTTCTATCGGGGGAAGGAAGTCGGCCGAGGCTGGAACGCCGTATTCCCGCTGCGCAACGGGAGTGAGATACTCGGCTGGCTGACGGCGGACAATCTCATGACGGGCCGCCCCTTTCTCCCGATGCAGCGATGGCTCTTCGCGCTCTTCGGCCAGCTCGTCGCGGCCCATCTCATGCGAAAGCGCAGCCATGAGGAACTCGTCGCCGCCATCGCGCAGTTGAGCGAGGAAAGCCTCAGACAGGCGGCCGAAATCAAGCGCCTGCGAGATGGAGCCAGGGAGCCGCGCGTTCACAAGCCGGGCCCCTCGACCTCCGACCTCCACCCCTCGCTCGCGGCGGCCAAGGCCGTCGTCGATCTCGCCCTGGATCCCCGACAACCCTTCGCCGAGGGTGAAATCCGCGATCACCTTCCCGAGATCAAATTCGCGCTCGGTTCCGCCTGGTCGCTTCTCGAAAACCTCCTGGATTGGGTGCAGTCCCGATTGGACGATATCCGCGTTCTCCGCAGCCGGGTCCCCGTCGAGGAGACTATTCGATCGGCGCTCCGAAGCGTCGAAACTCAGGCCGCCGGAAAGAGCATCGCCTTTTCGACCGACATCGCGCCCGACCACACGATCCTTTCCGACGCCAGGGTCATCGAGACGATCCTGAGAAATTTCGTTTCGAACGCGGTGAAATACTCGCCGACGGGATCAGCCGTTTCGATTCGGGCCACGCGGGACATGGAGAGAGGGGCGAGCCTGATCTCCGTGAAAGACAAGGGCATCGGGATCGAGGCGGAGCGGTTGGCGGTCATCTTCACCGTAAGTCGGATCGGGAGACGGGAGGGGACCGAAGGAGAGTCGGGGAGCGGCCTCGGTCTCGTTTTCTGCGCCGACCTCGCCAGACGCATCGGAGCGCGGATCGAGGTCGACAGCGAGCCGAGCCTGGGAAGTTCCTTCACGCTCGTCCTGCCCGAGGGCGACGGTACAGCCTGAGCCGGAGGGGCCGTCCGCTCAGTTGTCGATTTTGGTCCAATCGATGCTGTACCCGATATCCTTGGCAACCGACTCGACGCTCGCGTCATCGTGATGGAGCATTCCGGCATCGGTCACCGTTATGGCCCCGTTTCTCTCGGTGAATATTTTGCCGAGATGGTGGGCGGCCGCGACATCCAGCTTGTTGCCTCCCATGGCGTCTTCGAAATGGACGCGGCCGTTGCAGGCGCAGACATAGGTCTGATGTCCGTAGCGCCAGACGTAGAAGGAGGTGCCCCGCACCGCCGCGACCGCCTCCGGCGTGGAGATGTCGAAGGGCGCCCTGCCCACTATCTTTTCCAGCTTCTTGAGCACCGAAGTCACCCCTCCCCGCTCCAGCCTGAGGGCGATCGACGGCGAGGAGAAATCGATGCGGGCACGGGCGTAGGGTCCGAAGCTGACTGCGTTGCCTCCCCCGAACACGATGTCGCAGCGCGAATCCTTGCCCGTCTCGACAAGGGCGACGGCTCCTAGTCGACGCCCGATATCAGCTTTCTTCCCGTCGATGCGGACATCGCCCTCGGCGAGGGCGACCTCAGCCTGCCTGGAGGGAGGCAGGGGAGCGGGCGCCGCGATCGAGAGCGTCTTGATCAAAGTCATACCGCCGAGAACCGCGATAGTGGCGACGTTGCGAATCGAGGTTTTCATGGTTCAAGGCTGATGCGCCGCGGACGCCGCGTCAAGGGACAGGCGCCGCTCGGAGCCACCCTCCCTTCCGGACCGCCGGATTCCGGACCGCCCGGTCAGTAAGAAGCCGCGCGGGAGGCATTCCCCGCGCGGCAAAAAAGAACCGCGACGTCGCCGATCCGCCTCGACGGGTCGAAACGGCGCGCGACTTTTCTCGCCCCTTCCTCAATACCTTCCCCTGGCGGTGTATTTCGTATGGAGCAGTTCGTGCGCCTTATGGCTGTTGGGTTCGCCGAGGAAGTCGGAATAGATGTGCGCGACAGCCAGGTTTTCGTGGGACTTCCTGATCTTGAAATCGCCGTCCTCGGCGTAGATGGCGCGGGCCCGGGCCCGGCGTTTTTCGGGGGTAACGGGCAGGGGCTGCCCTCCGCCGCCGAGACAGCCTCCGGGACAGGTCATGATTTCGATGAAGTGTGCCTGGAGCCGGCCTTCCTTCACGGCCGTCATGACCGTCTTGGCATTGGCCGTGCCGTGGGCGACGAGGACTTTGAGAACGACGCCCTCGAGCCATGAGAACTCCGGCTTGACCTTCTCGATGAGGATGGAGGCTTCGCGGACGCCCTCCATGCCGCGCACCGGGGCGATATCGAGATGCGCGAAGGGCACTTCGCGGCCGGTGACCACCTCGTAGGCCGTGCGCAGCGCGGCCTCCATGACGCCGCCCGTCGCGGCGAAGATCGTCGCGGCGCCGGTCGACTCCCCGAGAGGATCGTCGAAGGAACCGTCGGGAAGATTGGTCAGATCGATGCCCGCCTGCTTGATCATCGTCGCGAGTTCGCGCGTCGTGATGGCGAAATCGACATCCTTGACGCCGTCCCGTCCCATCTCGGGCCGGGCGGCCTCGTATTTTTTCGCGGTGCAGGGCATCACCGAAACCGAGACGATCTTGTCCGGATCGATGCCCCTCTTCCCCGCCCACCAGGTCTTGAGGAGAGCGCCGAACATCTGCTGCGGCGACTTGCAACTGGATACGTTGGGCAGGAGCTCCGGGAAAAAATGCTCCTGGAATTTGATCCAGCCCGGCGAACAGGAGGTCGTCATGGGGAGGGCGACGTCGCTCTTGTCCACGATCGCCGCCTTGAGGCGCCCGAGAAGCTCGTGTGCCTCCTCGATGATGGTGAGGTCGGCGGCGAACTGGGTGTCGAAGACGTAATCGAAGCCCATCATCTTGAGGGCGGTGGCCATCTTCCCCGTGACTCTCGTGCCCGGAGGATAGCCGAACTCCTCTCCGAGGGCGGCACGGATGGCGGGAGCCGTCTGCACTACGACGATCTTGGAGGGGTCGTCGATCGCCTTCCATACGGCGTCGCCGGCCGGCCTTTCGTGGAGCGCCCCCGTCGGGCAATGGGCCACGCACTGGCCGCAGTTGATGCAGACGATCTCCGCTATCGGTCGATTGAACGCCGAGCCTATTATCGTGCGGTCGCCCTTCCAGAGATTGGCCAGGGCGCCGACTCCCTGGAGGTCCGCGCAGGCGCGAATGCAGCGCTGGCAGAGCACGCATTTGTTGTTGTCGCGGACGAAGACGGTCGAGGAGAGGTCGCGGGCGACGGTGCGCTCACGCCTTTCCTTCCAGCGCAACTCCGTGAGTCCGTACTCGTCCGCGAGCCGCTGCAGTTCGCAGGAGAGGTTCTTGGGACAGACCGTGCAGTCGGTGTAGTGGTTCGCGAGGAGAAGCTCGACGATGGTCTTGCGCGTGCGCCGCACCTTGTCTCCGGTCGTATTGATGTCCATGCCTTCCGTCACCGGCGTCGAGCAGGACGCCTGGAGGGTCCGCATGCCCTTGACCTCGACGACGCAGATCCGGCAGATGCCTTTTGTATGGAGGTCGGGATGGTCGCAAAGGGTCGGCACGTGGATGCCCTCGCGGCGGCACAGTTCGAGGATCGTGGATCCTTCCTTGACGCGATAGGCGACACCGTTCAACGTCACGTTCAGCTCTTTCATGGCGAAAGCTCCTTACCGAGGTTTGGCGCGGCGTCACGCCGAGAGGATCTCGTCCCTGAATTTCGAGACGATGGTCCGGAACGAGTTCGGCACGGATTGGCCGAAGCCGCATTTCGAGGCGAGGCTCATGGTTTCGGCCAGCTCGAGGAGGTCGTTGATGACCTTCGAGGACCCTTCCCCCCGCTCGAACTTGAGGATGCCCTCGAGCATCCGCGAGCAGCCCTCCCGGCAGGGAGTGCACTGGCCGCAGGATTCCTCCTGAAAGAACTCCACGAAATTCTTGAGCACCTTGAACATCGAACGCGTGCGATCGAAGACGATGATCGAGCCGCCCGTCGGGATGCCCTCGAAGGAGATCGACTTGTCGAAATCGTCGGCCGAGGCGCAGAAACCCGACGCGCCGCCGATCTGCACCGCCTTCGTTTCGGGTCCGGCCTCCACTTCCTTGAGGAGTTCCCGGATCGTGATGCCGTATTCGAATTCATAGATCCCCGGTTTCAGGCAGTCGCCGGAAACCGAGAAGAGCTTCGAGCCCGAGGAAGTGCGGGTGCCGAAATCGCGGAACCATTCAGCCCCGTTCAGGATGATGTGGGGTACCAGGGCGAGGGTTTCGACATTGTTGACCACCGTCGGCATGCCGAGGAAACCATGCTCGGTCGGGAAGGGCGGCTTGTTGCGCGGCTCGCCCCGCCTCGACTCGAGAGAGTCGATGAGAGCCGTTTCCTCGCCGCAGACGTAAGCCCCCGAGCCGAGCCTGAGCTTGAGGTCGAAGGAAAAATCGGAAGCTCCCAGCACCGACGGGCCAATCAGACCCAAGCCCTCGAGGCGCCGCATCGTGTCCTCGATCTCCTTGCGCAAGTAGCTATATTCGCCTCGCAGGTAGATGAAGCCCCGCGACGCGCCGACGGCCCTGGCGCAGATCGCCATCGATTCGATGACTTTCGCGGCCCTGAGTTCGAGGATGCGTTTGTCCTTGAAGGTGCCGGGCTCGCCTTCGTCGGCGTTGCAGACCACACATGCGGTGCGACCCTGGCGCCTGGCCGATTCCCACTTGAGGCCGGTGGGGAAACCCGCCCCGCCGCGCCCCCTCAGGTTCGAATCCTTGACGATCGCGATGATATCGTCGGGCGACATCGCGACCGCCTTCTTGAGCGCCGCGCCCGGTTCCAAATCCGAGAACACGACATCTATTTTCCTGGCCATACCTGACTCCTCTCTCCGCTTCGGAAGTTTCCGCCGAATCGCGCCTGAGCGATTCGGCGCGAGAGGCCGTATCGGCAGCCGCGAGCCGCCGATGCGACCTCTCGATGGCTACCGATAGGACCTCACGATGTCGACCGCTTTCGACGGCGTGAGCTCCGCATAGAGGTCGTCGTTCACCATCATCGAAGGCCCCCGATCGCACATGCCCATGCAGTTCGCCCAATCGAGCGTGTACAGCCCGTCGCCGGTCGTATCGCCCATCGAGATGCCGAGCTCGGCCTCGAGGGCGCGGAGTATTCTCCCCTTCGTCCCGCCGCTCCGCGCCACGAGGTTTTCAGGATCCGCGAGGGCGCAGGAGATGCTCCTGCAGATGCGGATGATGTAGCGGCCACGTTTGGTCGTATCGAGGAAATGATAAAAGGACGCCACCGAAAAGACTTCGGTCTGCGAGAGCCCGAAACGCCGGGCGACCTCGTTGACGACCTCGGTTCCCACCCAGCCGTATTCCTTTTGCAGGCCCTGGAGGATGGGGAGCATGGCTTCCCTGCCCCCGCCGTATTCCCCGGCGAGCGCCTCGATCGAGTGCAGCAGCGATTCGCGGATCATGGTAGAAACCTCCCTTGAACAAGCGCAATTCGTTCTCTTTTTATCACTATGATGCCCCAGACTCAAAACAAAATCAATATCTCGGTCATTTTTTATTGATATTTATATGTTGATTGAAGAGGGTGGGGGGATGCCTTTCCGATGGGCGGTTGGCATAGTGCCTGAGGCAAGGAGACGACATGCGAATAGTAATCCTGCAAATTCCCGCCGCTCGGCCCGCCGCCCTGGGCGCCGCGGCCGAGGCTATGGCACGGGAGTTCCGGCTCAAGGGTTACGAGGTCGACCTCGTGGCGGGAACCAAGGGCGAATCGCCCCGGTTCGCCATGGCCGATTACATCGTGGTAGCGACCGAGCCCCTGGGACTTTCGGGCAAGATCCCGCCCAGGCTCGCCGATCTTCTCGGTCAGACCCCCGGTGCGCCGGGAAAGCGGTCGATGGCCGTGCTCCTGAAACGCGGCCCCTTCCGAAACAAGGCTGTCGGCCGACTCATGAAGGCGATGGAAAAAGAGGGAATGTCGGTGAACGACTGGGCCGTAGTATCCGGGGCGCGGGACGCAGCAGCGGCGGCGGCGGGCGCGGCGGTCGAGCGCGATCGATGACCGCCCCGTTTTCTCCGCCCGGACCCGCCGCGCCCGATATGTCCCTGTCCTCCTGTGAGAGTCAGGCGCGTGAGGAACCCCCATCCGACGGCGAGGCATCGATGAGCGTGCGCGCGTCCTCGGGGAGAAAGTCGAACCGCGGGGCGCGGTTCGATGCCCTGGCCCGTCGAAGTTCGGAGAGGAACCGCGCCCGCGAAAGAACGACGGCGCCCAGGCCCTCCTTGTATCGGAGCGGCATGCCGAGATCCCAAAGCTCGACTCCCGCCCTGGCCAAAGCCCGCGCCGTCGAGACGAGTTGCACGGTACCGGCGCCGTCCTCCAGTCTGAAACCTGACCAGCTCGTGTAGCAGGTTCCCACCAGGGCGCCGAATTCCCCCGCGACGAGGCGACTTCCTCTCCTGAGCTCGAAGGAGAGCAGCCCGAAGCCGTCCGCCACTCCCTTCGAAGCGAGTTCGAGGAAGACATCGACGAGGGGAGGCCGCAGCCATTCGTCGCCATGCACCTCGACGCAGCGCCCGAGCACTTCCTCGAACGCCGAGCCCACGGACAACACCGATTCCTTCGACACACGCCTTGCGGTCCGCGTCACATGGACAGCGCGGGGATCGAGGCATGCCCGCAGCAAATGGAGTTTGGGGAGCAGCAAATCCCGCCCCGGCATCCATGCGGTCGCCATGGGAATGAAGCCCTCGCGTATCAGGCCTGCCACAAAATCCGGGGAAAAGGATTCGCTGGCGCAGAATTCGAGGGGAAAGCCTTCCTCGAAAGCGGCGGCGAGGACGGCCGGGGCATAGGCCTCGCCGACGAGGGGAATGGGGGGCGGGAGCGCCGAAGCCATGCGTCCATGATACGTCACTTGCGGCCCGCGGACAACGCGCCTATCCTCGGACAGGGAGGAACCGATGATCGTGCTCATCGTGGACATACGCGTGCGCCCCGAATCGGTCGGCGCGTGGAAGGCCGCCACCCTGGAGAACGCCCGGGCCAGCCGCAAGGAGGCGGGAGTGATCGCCTTCGAACTGCTCGGAGACCGCGACGACCCCACCCGCTTCGCCCTGGTCGAGAAGTACCGGGACGACGAGGCGATGGCGGAACATAAAAAGACTGCGCATTACGCCCGTTGGGTCGAAGTCGCGGAGCCGCTCCAGGCGGCACCGCGCAGCCGGGTCATCTACCACCCCGTAGAGGGTTAGGCCGCATGGATTTCGAATTTGCCGCGCCCGGCCGCATTGTCTTCGGGATCGGCGCGATCGGAAGGGCCGGCGACCTGGCCGCGCAACTCGGCAAGCGGGCCTTTGTGGTCGTGGGCCGCGATATTTCGCGGGCGATGCCTCTCATCGACAGCCTCGAACTGGCGCGACTCACTCATGTGCCCATGTCCGCGCCGCCCGAGCCCGACATCGACGATCTCCGCGACGCCCTCGAACAGGCCCGGGTCTACGGCCCCGATCTCGTCATCGGCTTCGGCGGCGGGTCGGCCCTCGACATGGCCAAGGCCGTCGCCGCCCTGTTCTCCGACAAGAGCGATCCTCTGGACCACCTCGAAGCGGTGGGCAAGGGCCTGCCGTTGGTCGGTCGACCCCTGCCCTTCCTGGCCATTCCCACGACAGCGGGGACAGGGTCGGAGGCGACGCGCAACGCCGTCTTCGCCTCGACCGGCCCGGACGGCGAAACCGTCAAGGCGAGCCTGCGTTCATCCTCGATGCTGCCCGCCCTGGCCCTCGTCGACGCCAAGCTGACAGTCGGCATGCCGCCCCGGCTCACCGCGGATTCCGGCCTCGACGCGATCACCCAACTCGTCGAACCATTGGTCTGCGCGAAGTCGAACCCCCTGGTCGATGGCATTTGCAGGGAGGGCTTGGCGCGCGGTCTCCGGGCCTTGCCCCGCGCCTTCCGTCACGGAGGGGACATGGAGGCTCGGACCGACATGGCCCTCGCGAGCCTCTCGGGCGGCATGGCTCTCTCCAACGCGGGACTCGGGGCGGTGCACGGTATCGCGGGACCGCTCGGGGGCCTGACCGGCGCGGCGCACGGCGCGATCTGCGCCGCCCTCCTGCCGCATGTCGTAGCTGCCAATGTGCGTGCCCTCTCCCGGAAAATCGCGTCTCCGGAGACCGGCGAAAAGAATCGGCTCGCCCTCGCGAAGTACGCCGAAGTCGCTTCGATGTTGAAAGGGCGGCCGGTCGGCCCCGAGGAGGCGGGTGACGCCTTCGCCTCTTTCGTCGAGTCCCTCGAAGTCAGGAGCCTTGCCGAACTCGGGCTCGATCATCGCGATTTCGGCTCGCTCGTCGCGGCGTCCAAGCGCGCCGGCTCCATGAAGGCCAACCCTGTCGAACTCGACGACGACGAGATACGGGGCGTCCTCGAAGCGGCTTTTTAGGGGTGAGAGCCGGATCAACTTGACGAGGGCGCCTGATCAACTTGTCCGGCGCGGCTGGACGCATTGTCCAGGCAGGCTGATCAAGTTGTCCAGCCCTCCTCTTCAACGCGTCCAGCCCTCGT
>Ga0187814_10000134_pt1 | contig 19658 bp, 17 predicted proteins | sample NC_S_4_FD_132450 | JGI IMG/M metagenome (GOLD analysis project Ga0187814, IMG submission 132450) | Wetland sediment microbial communities from Neuse River Estuary, North Carolina, USA - ASW-S_4 | ecosystem: Environmental > Aquatic > Freshwater > Wetlands > Sediment | place: USA: North Carolina... | reverse complement strand
CAGGAGGCTTCGGCCTCCTCGCCGCGGCTCTTCGCTTCCTCGCCCGCCTCAGCGCCTGGCCCCTCGCCAACGCCTTCCTGGCCGCGGCCGGCCTAGTGGCCCTCCTCGTGGTCGATGCCCTCCTCTCCACGCCCGAGGCGGCCGGCTTCACCACCGGGCTCTTTCACCGACTCCGAATCGATCTTCCCTACCGTCTTTTTCTTGCGGCCTGCGAGGGGGGCTTGGGCCTGATCGTGGCTCTGATAGACCTTCTCGTCCCGACGAGCCATGGGAGAGGCGTCGATGCATAACAGCCGTCGCCTTGTGGGAGCGGTGTTCCTGGTGGACTGCCTGACCCTCGCGCTCTTTTTCGGCGCGGCGGTGTGGGGATATTCGGCGAACGATGTCGTCCCTCGACTCTCGTTTCGCTGGGAAATAGCAGGCGCCCTCCTCAATTTCTTTCATTGGCTCCCAGCCCTTCAGTTCCTGGCGGTTGCGGTGGCGCTCGGAACCACGGAGGGCGAGAGCGCCCCACTGATAGCCTCTTCCATTTTTCCGGCCGCACTGCTATCGGCGATTCTCGCCGCGGGCGCAGTGGCGGCCGTGCCCCCACTGCAGGCTTCGCGCTCTGAAGCTCTGCGTGCGAGCGCGCTGTTCAACACCTCCCTCGCGGAGGCGAGGCTCGCGCTCGAGGGCAAGGATCTGGCCAAGGCCGAAGCGGCCCTGGCCAGCGCGCGGGCCGTCAGCCCGGAAGACCGGCGCCTCGAAGACCTGACCACGATCCTGGACGCGGCCCAGGCGAACGCCGCGAACGCCGCCCCCGGCCCGGCGATCTCCTCGACCGCTCCTCCGTTGCCGACCGACGCGTCGGGCGCGCGCGCCTACTATCTCAAAGCCCTCGCCCTGGCCGAGAAGGGCCAGGATTTCGAGGCGAATTGGTACGCCAACGCGGCCGCCCGCATCGACCCAACCTACGTCGACGCCAAGCGCCTGGCCGCGACGACCTGGGAGCGACTCGCCGCCCGCTCGGCCGATGTGGCAGACAAGGAGCGGGCCGCCTTCTACGACCGCAAGCTGGAGGGTTACGGCCTTCTCCTGTCCAAGGATCCCATCGGCGCGTACCGCGTGTTTACGGAACTCGCCGTGCAGCATGGCAGCGACCCGGATGTGCGGCGCTATCTGGCAGAGAGTCTCGATGAGGTCAAGCATGCCGCCTTCTTCAAGGATGAGGTGGACGACGCCTTCGCCGGCGCGGTTCTCGGACCGGTCTTTCTCCGCCTGCCCTCCCCGAACAAGGGCATACGCTTCTTGGCGGCGCGAGACGCCGCCTGGTCCGAGGGCGCGCTCTACTTCCGCGAAGTAGAATACCTCGAGACATCGGACCCTGTTTCCGGGGGAGGGCTGCTGTCGCAGGCTTCCGCGCGTTTCGGGAAGCTTGCGCAGGGCAAGCTTTTCATGACCTGCGTGGATCGAAAGCGTCCATCCCTCAACTATCTGCCAAAATGGAAGATCGGGCCGGCGAACGGGATCACCTCGGTCGTGGACCTTCCGCTCGCTCCGGAAACCGCATACCGGGTCGTCGCCTCGCGCGTGGCGCCCGAGGCGCTCAGCCTGCCCGCGGCATGGAAGGCCGCCTCCGAGGCGCAGGCCTACGGCGTGGATCCCCGCCCCCTCATCTCCGAGCTCCTGGCCCGGAGCTCTGCGCCCTTCGCCGTATTCACGGCCGCGGCGCTCGGGATCTTCGCCGGAGTCCGTTTCCGCCCCAGGAAGGGCAAGCTCAGGCGGGGCTACTACGTCCTCGTGCCCCTGATGGCCGCCGCCCTCGTCCCCGCCCTCGTTCTGGCCGAACGGGTCGATCGTCTCATCTCGGCCTGGTCCGAACGCGTCCTACCCGGCCTCGGCGCCTTGGGAGCCGCGGCGGGAGTTCGCGCCCTCGTGCTTTTCCTGGCCGTCCTCCTCATGGCCGGCGCTCGAAATGACCGCAGTGTCCGCCGAAGCTGAGCAGCGCACTCCGGGAAGGCTCGCGGCGCGCGAGTCGAGCTTCGCCATCCGAATCCTCTTCACGTGGCTGGGGCGCCTCGTCGGGCTCCTCTTGGGCCTCGCCGCCGGAGCCTACGGCGCGATAGCCGGTCTCACGCTCGGCTTCATGGTGGACGAGGCCAGGGCCGAGGCCCGAAGACGGCGGCGCATACGAGCGTATCTCGCGGACCCCGACGGCCCGGAACTCGAGGAGCCCCTGCCCGGAATAGCCGCCGCCGCGGTGATGGCTCTCGCCGGTCGCTGGCCGGAGCCACAAGCGAAAACCTCAGCCTCGGCGAGAGACTGCTTCGAGGCGCTTTGCGACAGCCTTCTGGCCCTCGACCGCTCGCAGTGGCGTTGGCTCAGGGCCTTGCTGGAAGCGGCGCCGAGCGCCCCACCCGCCACAATCGACGCCCAGGCGCGCAGCCTCGCGATGCGAGGCTGCCCTGCGACGAGGCGCCTCCTCGGAGACTTCGCCTACGCTCGGCTCGCAGCTTCGCAGACGCGCTTCGACCGCGAGGCGGAGCAGGCCCTCCGCGCCACCCTGGCCGACTGCGGGCTCGACGCGGCCGCGGTGGCCCAGTCCCGCTCGACAGCTCTTTCGGAGACGCCCGACCCCTGGAAGTTGCTCGAAATCGAGCCGGGGGCCAGCGCCCTCGAGGTGCGGCGCGCGTACCGGCGCCTATCGCGCCGCTACCACCCGGACGCCGCAGGGGGCGGCGTCGATGCGGAAGCGGCCGCGGCGCGCTTCAGGGAGCTGCGCGGCGCCTACGAGGAGCTGCTGGCCCTGGACTCGGACGAGCGCACAGCGGAGACGAACCGGGCCTAGCAGGGCATTGAATCAGAGGGTGTCCAATAAGAGAGAGTTGCGCCACAGAGTCGCCGCGACACAAAGTCTTTCAGAAGAAACGCAGGGGAGAGTGTCCTTATTTCATTGAACGAAAGGTACTTCCCTCCGCTGTCTTGCTGGAGGCCTTCTATCGTTCTGTTGACTTTCTGTGTCACGGCGCCTCTGTGGTCGATCTTTTGGACAGTCCCCCCAACCCTTTTCCTGCTGATCCACGGCAACGGCGTCTACTGTTTCGAGTAGTTCAACAGCCTACTGGCGGCCGGACGCGGCTCACGCGCGGCTCAGCCTTCCTCGCGGCGCTCTATCTTCGCGCCCAGAGCGCGGAGGCGATCGCTTATGTTGTCGTAGCCGCGCTCGATCTGGTACACGTTGTGTATGGTGCTCGTGCCTTCTGCGCAGAGCGCGGCAATGACCATGGCCATGCCGGCGCGGACGTCGGGCGAGGTGAGCGAGTCGCCCTTGAGGCGCGAGGGCCCGGAGACGACAGCGCGGTGCGGGTCGCAGAGCACGATGCGCGCTCCCATGCCGATGAGCTTGTCCACCCAGAACATCCGCGACTCGAACATCTTCTCGTGGATGAGCGAGGTGCCCTCGGATTGGGTCGCGACGACCGTCATTATGGAGGTGAGGTCGGGGGGGAATCCCGGCCAGGGAGCGTCGTCTATTTTCGGAACCTGGCCACCCAGGTCGGGGATGACTCGGAGCGCCTGCCCGGTCGGCACGGTGAGCGTCGTGTCGGCGATGGTCCAGGCGATGCCGAGTCTGCCGAAGGCCACCTTGAGCGGACGCAGGTCCCCCGGCTCGATGCCTTCTATGGCGAGCTCGCCGCGCGTCACGGCAGTAAGGCCGATGAAGGAGCCTATCTCCATGTAATCCGGGCCGATGGAGAAATCGGCGCCGCCTAAGAGCTCGACGCCGTCGATCCGCAGGACGTTCGATCCGATGCCGTCGATCTTCGCTCCCATAGAGACGAGGAGCTTGCACAGGTCCTGCACGTGCGGTTCGCTGGCCGCGTTGCGGATCATGGTGCGGCCCTTCGCGAGAACCGCCGCCATGACCGCGTTCTCGGTCCCGGTGACCGAGGCCTCGTCCAGGAATATGTCGGTCCCGGTGAGTTTCTGCGCAGAGAATCGGAAGACGCCGTCGATCTCGATGCGCGCGCCGAGCTCCTCAAGGGCCAAGACGTGCGTGTCGATCCTGCGACGGCCGATGATGTCGCCTCCGGGCGGAGGCAGGGTCATCTCGCCGAAGCGCGCGAGCAAGGGGCCCGCGAATAGTATGGAAGCCCTGACCTTCTTCGCGGCCTCTCGGGGTACGTCCGTGCGACCCACCCGCCTCGTGTCGATCGACCAGACATTCGGGCCCCTGGACTCGACCGAGGCGCCGAGGTACCTGAGGACATCCAGCATGACCTGGACGTCTTCGATTTCGGGGATATTCCGGAGGGTCACGGGAGCTCCGGCCAGCACGGTAGCAGCTATGCAGGGAAGGGCGGCGTTCTTGTTGCCGCTCGCTCGAACGCGGCCCCTGATCGGCGAACCGCCTTCGATGACGTACTTGTACATGGAGCTACTCTACGGCGACGCGACCGAGGCAGTCAACGCGCTCGCGGGCCCACGGCGCTCGTTTCTTGCGCCTCCCGTGATTCCGGGGTATCATGGGCCAGAGGAAACAATGACCTACAAACTTGACGGGGCGAAATTCCCGAGCCTTGAAGAGCTCGTTGAAGCGCTCTATCCTCTGTACGCCGACAAGATGTCGGAGGAAGAGTTCAAGAAGTACGCCGAAGAACACGCAGAGAAGAAATAAATCATGAGTGAGCAGCCTTCGGTCGACGAAACAGCACGCGTCCGCCACGCGGTGCGAACGCGGCTCAACCATATCGTCGGCTACGGCGACATTCTCAGACAGGACGCGGAAGAAGGCGGCAGAGCCGCTTTGGAGGACCTCTTCGATCGGATCAGGGACTCGGCCCTTTCGCTGCGCGGCCCCCTCGATTCACGCTTCGCCAAGAGCAGGACGGCCGAGCCGGACCTCGAGGCTCTGGATCGGGATATCTACGCCATCCTCTACCAGCTCATCGGGCTTATCCAGGAAGCCAAGCGGCGCGCCGAGGACTACGACGACCACCCGCTCTCCCGCGACATAGACAAGATCCTCGAAGCCGCGAACGGTCTGCTCGAGCTGCTGGAGGTCGAGCGTTCCGGCGCCGCGGAAGTGGAGTCGGGCCGGACCCTTCCGGCGCATTCGGAGGGCCGGGAGATCGAGCTCGGCGCGGAGGATCTGCCGCCGGCTCCCCGCGCGGGGCGCATCCTCGTTGTGGACGACAACCTGTTCAACCGCGAGCTTCTCGCGCGCCACCTCGAGCGCCAGGGGCACCGGGTTCACGCCGCGCCGGACGGCCCCGCAGCCCTCGACCTCCTCAAGACCGAGGAGTTCGACATCATGATACTCGACCTCATGATGCCCGGCATGAGCGGCTACCAGATGCTTGAGCTCGTCCGCGCGGATGAGCGCTTCCGCGACCTCTACATCATCGTCATCTCCTCGCTTGGAGACACGCAGAGCATCGCGCGCTGCATAAAGCTGGGCGCTGAGGATTATCTGCCGCGCGAGTTCGAGCCGGTCATCCTCAAGGCCCGAATCGAATCCTGTCTCGAAAAGAAGAGCCTCAAGGAAGAGTAGGCCCTCTACGTCTCGGCCCTCGTCGAGACGCAGGAGCGGCTCCGCGCGGAGCTCCGGGGAGGCGCGGCCTACGTTCGCAGCCTTCTGCCCGCGCGGCTCGCCCTGCCGGAGCTCCGCAGCGACTGGATGTTCATCCCCTCCGCCTCCCTCGGCGGCGACGTATTCGGCTATCACCTCGTCCTCCGGCCTGAACAAGAGGAGGGGGTGGGCGGCTCTGCCGCGCGAGAGATCTCAGCCCTCTCCGGCCCCCTCGCCCTCTATCTCATCGACGTGAGCGGTCACGGCATCGAATCCGCCCTCTTCTCCGTCACCCTCATGAACCTGCTCAAAACGCAGGTATTGCCGGGGGTCGACTTCAATGACCCCTCCTCTGTCCTGACCAAACTCAGCGCCTCGTTCCGCATGGAAGACCAGAACTACCTGTACTTCACGGCCTGGTACGGCGTCTGGGACCCGGCGACGCGCACTCTGACCTTCGCGAGCGCGGGCAGCCCTCCTGCCCTTCTCGTGCCGCCGAGCGGAGGAGCCGTCGAGCTCGAGACCGGCGGCGTGATCGTCGGCCTCGACCCGAAGGCCGTCTACCGCAATGGATCGCAGACGATCCTTCCCGGCTCCCGTCTCTACCTCTTCAGCGACGGCGTCTACGAGTTCCGCGACAGGGCCGATCGCATCTTCGGGCTGGAGTCCTTCGTCGCCCTCCTCTCCTCGCGCGTGGCCACGACGGCCATCGCGGGCTCGGCCTTGGACGCGATCCTGCACGACGTGCAATCGCGCGCAGCGAAGACCCGGTTCCTCGACGACGTTTCGCTCCTGGAGTTTTCCTTTGGTTGAGCGGATCGTCCTGCCGCGTCCCGACGATTTCCACGTCCACCTGCGCAGAGGACCGGCTATGGGGGCCTACGCGGCGCGCCACGCCGCCTCATTCGGGCGCGCCCTCGTCATGCCGAACACGCTCCCGCCAGTGTCCTCCGCCGCGGAAATAGGATCCTACCGGCGGGAAATAGGCGCGGCGACCGCGGGAGTCGGTCGCTCCGGAGCCTCGTTCGAGGCGCTCATGAGCTTCAAGCTCCTTGCGGGCATGAGCCGCGCGACTGTCCTGGCCTGCGCCGAGGCGGGCGCCGTCGCTGCCAAGTACTACCCCGCCGGCGCGACCACCAACAGCGCCGACGGCATAGCCGATCCCGCATCCGTCGAGGAGGCCCTGACGGCCCTGGAGGACTGCGACCTCGTCCTCTCGATCCACGGCGAGGAGAGCGCGGCCCCGGTGATGGAGCGCGAGGCCGCCTTTCTCCCGCGCGTCGAGGGCATACTGGCGCGTCATCCCAGGCTCAGGGTCGTGCTCGAGCACATCTCCACGCGCGAATCCCTCTCCTTCCTGGACTGGGCCGAGCGCGCCCCAGGACGGTCCGGGCGCCTCGCTGCCACGATAACCGCCCACCATCTTCTCTTCAGCATCGACGACCTCATGGGCAGCGCCCTCGACCCCCATCTCTACTGCAAGCCCGTGCTCAAGACCCGCGCCGACCGCGACGCGTTGCGCGACGCGGTATTTTCGGGGCGACCCCGCATTTTCTTCGGAAGCGATTCCGCGCCTCACCCGCGTCCGGCCAAGGAGGGTCGCAGGGCGGCGGCGGGCATATACTCTTCGCCGAGCGCCCTGCCCGCCCTGGCTGCCCTCTTCGAGGAAGCGGGCCGGCTGGGAGCGCTCACGCCCTTCGTGGCCGCAGAAGGCGCGGCGTTTTACGGCCTTCCGCCCCCCCGAGGCTCCCTCGAGCTTGCGCGCAAGGAGTGGACCGTGCCCGAAGAGCTCGACGGGGTCGTCCCCATGCTCGCGGGCGCGACCCTGCCGTGGAGGCTGGCTGGAGCCACGCGCTAAAGAAGATTCAGTCCTCGGGCAGCTCGGAGAGGGGCAGCGTGACTATGCGGCCGGCGTTGAGGTAGTCGCCCGACTCGATGTCGAGGATCTTGCACGAAAGCTCGACGACGTTCTCGCTCCGCTTCACGTAGGGCGTTCCGTAGAAGGCGTACCGTGCGCCCCTGAGCTTGCCGACCTGCACAGTCGTCGCCTGATCGTAGACGCCGCTCACCGCCTTCTCCTGTTCCTGCAGCGCCAGGTCCAGATCCCTGCCGCTGGCGACGATGCGAACGGGCTTGGGGGCCGAGCCGAGCGCGGAGATGATGCGGTCCGCCAGGTAGCCGCCCTCCTTGCCCTCACAGACCACGATGAGCGTCGGCGACTCGACGGTGGCGAAGGCCTCGTTCACCATGGTCTGCACCTCGGCGAGCCATTCTTCCGGCGGCTTCTCCGGAGTTGCCGGACTCGCGGAGCCTTCGCTCGGCAGACTCTTTCCGGAGGCAGTGGATTCCAGCCTGACCTTGAGGCCCGCGAGGATGTCGCTCGTCCAATCCTTCTCGAGGGGGACGAACTCGAGCTTCTTCCGCGAGACGATGACGACATGGGATAGACGAGGGTCCTGTGGGCTCACGGCGACACCCACAAGTTCTCCGAGGCCGCGCTCGTTTAAGCCAGTCTCCGCGACAACGAAGGTTCGATCTCCCTCGGTCGTATCGAGGACCACGTTGAGGCCGTAGTCCTGGAGAACCTGGCGCGCAGCGGACGCGACGGTCTCGACGGGCACGCCGAAGTCGAAGGCGAAGCCCGCGGCCGAGCCGGATTTGAGCTCCTCGAGAAGATCGGAGGGATCCCTGTAGCCTATCGCCCGCTTGACGTCCCGCATGGTGGAGGTCGCGAACGCCTCCCCCTGGGTCTCGCGCCGGGCCTCGCGCCGCTGGGCCCCGGAGGCGCAGCCGGTCAGGGCGAGCGCAGCGATCGCGAGCACGATGACCGGCATCTGCCTTCGTTTCATGAAGACTCTCCCTACAGCCTTACGATCCGCGAGTGCGTCAGAATCTCCGCTCCGTCCTTTGTCACCAGGAAGTCGTCCTCGTAGCGCAGGCCGCCGAGCTCGGGGTGGTAGAGCCCAGGCTCGACCGCGACGATCTGCCCCTGGGCGAAGGTGTCGAGGTTGTCCGCGCGACTTCTGATCGCGGGAGCCTCGTGCGCCTCGAGCCCGACGCCGTGCCCGAGGGCGTGCGGCATAGTGAAGCCCCCCGATGCGAAGACCTCGTCGACCGCGAGGGCGGCGTCTCGGGTGCGCGCGCCCGGGCGTATCAGGGGGACGACCGCCTCTCTCGCCTTGAAGACGAGATCGATCATCCGCTCGCGCTCCGCTCCGAGCTTGCCGCGCAGGAAGGTCATCGTGACGTCGGTCGTGTAGCCCTCGAGCTTGAGCCCGAAGTCGAGGATGCTCATGCCGTCGGTGGCGAAGGGGCCGGAGCCGAAGGGCGGAAAGGCGTGAATGCCGAAACTCCGTCCGGGCCCGGCCGCGAGCGTCTCGAAGCCCGTGCCCTCGCAGCCTGCGGCGCGGCACTCCCGCTCGATGAGGAGGGCGATGTCGAGCTCCGTCTTTGCGGCGCCGGAGCGCACCGAGGCCTCGATCCGATCGATGAGGCCGTCGGTGATGGCGGCCGCGCGGCGGTAAAGCGCGATCTCGTCGGAATCCTTCACCGCGCGGAGGGCGAGGACCTGGGCGCTCATGCCTTCGTCGCGGCAGACGAGGTCGTAGTTCTCAAGGGCCTCGACGAAGCGCACGTAGCGCGGATAGGCGAAGGTCGAGGGCAGCTCCACCCTCGAACCCGGCTTCACGCCGAGGGATTCCAGGGCTGCGGCAAGGGCCTTGTCGGCGAGCCGCGAGTAGTCGCCATAGGCCAGAATCCCATCGACCTCGGCCATGGCTCGCGCCATGTTGACGTCCCAGGCTACTAGTCTGGAGGCTCCATCGGCCGAAACGACGAGGAGCCCGTCTCCCGGCTGGCCGCAGAGGTAGCGGATGGAGGGATCGCGCGCTCCCTCGGCGTCCTCGAAGAGGACTGCGGCGATATTCTCCTCGCGCAGCTTCTCGGCAACCCTGATCCGGCGGGACTGATAGACGGCGCTCATGGTATGGCCTTGAGCGCGTTCTGCGCCGCGAGGATGATGTTCCCCGACCACTTGTCGTTGGCGGCCACGGACATGAGCACGGGCCTCACTAGCTTGTTCTTGGTCTGCGCCGCGTTTTCGATGGCGGCCCGCGCCATGCGGTTCCTCGTGTCGTCCGTTACTCCCGACTGCTGGTCCGTGTTGAGCTGGAGGATGATGTCGCGGAGTGCGCCGGCCGCGGGGTCGGTGCCGTTCACGCCGAGCGCCGCGAGGGCGAGGAGCCGCTCCTCGTCGTCGTAGCCCTTCGCGTAGGAGTTCTGGCAGCCGGGCACGGGCGCGTCGCCCTGGGCGCGGAGCGTGATCAGCGCGCGAAGGGCAGACTTGCGGAGCTCGGAGAAGGTCCGGGCATCGATCTTGTCGGCGGGAACCTTCTCGTGCCCGAGGTTGAGCGCCAGGATCGCCGTCTGGATCTTGTGGTCGTCGGGGGCCTTGGAGTTGATCTCGGCGTTGAGGGCCAGGACCTTTCGGTCGGCCGGCTCGTTGCGGATGATCTGGGCTATCGGATCGGTCGGGTCGTCGACGATGTTGGGCAGGGCCGAAGCCGCCTGCTGTCGTACGCGCTGCGAGTACCACCCGACCGACGCGAAGAACACGGGCGAGAAGCCGCGGACATCTTTGAGCTTTTCGAGCGAGAGGATCGCCCCGTAGGCGACCTTTTCGCCGAAGTCGGGATCATCGGTCGGCTTGAAGTCGAGGTCCCTGAGGAGGAGCGAAATCCTCTCGGCGTAGTCCAGGGCGCGCATCTTGCCCAGGGCTATGAGGGCCTCGGCCTTGACCAGGGGATCGGGGACCTGCTGGACGGCGTCCCAAAGAGAGGGGGCGGCGTCGATGTACTTATAGTCGCCGAGAGCCTGGGCCACGATGCGGAGGGTCCGGCCGTAGAGCTCCTGGTCCGAGGGGCGCGAGTAGTCCTTCTGCGTATTGATGAGCTCAGCCAGCGCGTCGGACAGTATCGGGGCCACGCTCGGGTCCTGCAGCTGCACCAGATTGAGGGCCGCGGCGTACTTCTGGCTCAGGCCCTGTGCCTCGAGATACAGCCGCCGATATACCTCGGCCGTTTCGTCCGCGAGGGCGAGCGTGGCGCCGAGGACGAAAAGCGCGAGGAGAGAAACGAGTCGCTTCATGATCTCTGCTCCTGGATCACTCGTAGTAGACTTGCGTGACGGCATCCTCGCGGACGACGTACTCGTACTGTTTGAAGCCGCGGACCGAGCCCGAGCCGTCGGTGTCCGTCGCTTTGAGGACCTGGCCGAGCTCGCCGTTCGCGTAGGCAGTTTTCGCCGCCAGAGAGCCGTCCGCGCGGTGAGTTTCGAGCGCGACGGGGGAGCCAGCGGCTGAAGCGTAGATGTAGACCTCGGACTTCTGCGGGGAGCCGTCCGCGGCCAGGTAATCCCGGCGAAGCAGCCTTCCGCCAGAATCGTAGGAAAGTCGTATGGTGCCCGTGCTGAGCCCTGCGGCGTCCTTGAGCGTGACGAGGACAAGAGGAGCCGCTCCGGAGGCGGTGGGCGGGCCGTAGCTGTAGCTCGTTATCGCCTTGAGGACGCCGGCGCCGTCGAAGGCGCGCCACTCGCTCTTGTTCCCCGCCGAATCGTAGGCGTAGGTCGAGGAGGAAGCCGGCTGCCCCTTGCTGTCGCTCACCTTGTCCGAAATGAGCCGCCCTGATGCGTCGTAGCCGTAGTTGTGGCGGAGCTTGAGCTTGCCATCCTGGTCGTAGACGACATCGTCGGCGAGAAGACCACTCTTCCATTCCGAAACCTCGCGCTCCATGGGATCGGCGCGGGAAGTATCGAAAGTGTCCTTTTCGATCAGATACTTATTCGTCGAATCGTATTTGTAAACGATAGAGCCGTCGAGCATGCCGTCCGAGTAGTACGAGGATTCCTTCACGAGAACGGGAACCTTGACCACGACGGTCCGCTCTTTCCGCACCTTCGGCGCGGACGAAGCCGCGGTCGGGCCCGAGCTGGCGCAGGACGCGAGAAGGCTCAAAGCGGCGACGAGGGCGAACAAAGGGACGCGGCATCTTCTCATTGCAACCTCCGTAGAAGAGTCGAGAGTGACGTCTCCACTATAGTGGGAAAAACGCGGCTGTAAAATCCCCCGCCATAGGTGCGGGAGGAGCCGAACACCGCGCCGCCCAGATAGGCCGGACACGGGAAAGATGGGGTGCGCGCTTCTCGCGCTTCTCGGGTGACGCCTGAAGTCCATGGGGGGATCGAGCGGCGCGGTCGAACGGCTCGCGGGCAGGCTTCACGCGGTAGGGGTCCTGCGCGTCGAGACCAAAGTGTATCCAGGAGCCCGACGCGAGAGGTCGAGGACGAGGAGGCCTTCGTCGACCTGGTCGGACTGCGTCCGCTGGAATTCAAAAAGCGCCATCGCTAGAAAATCGGAAGAATCTCGCAATCTTTCGGAATCCGCTGTGAGCTTCTTCTCCCTCGCAAGGACTACCCTCATGCCATGAATCGATACTCGTTCGATTTTTGGGGGAGGTCTATGAAAAAATCACGGTTCAAACCTGGCGTCTTTATTTCGACGATAATCTTGGCGCTCGCGACAATCTCGTGCTCGAACCCGACGGGGCCCTCAAGCTGGCCTATTCCGGAGAGACGGGAAGCACCGTGGACCTGGAAGTGTTTCCTCGGATCACGCCAAAGTCTCTGCCAACTTCCGTTCCAATTCGCGGCAGGCCTATGGCGAGTCGGTGTGGATTTCATCGGCGACAGCTCCGATCCCTGCTGCCGGCTGGGGAGCATGGATGGGCTGCGATTTCGCTCCAACGCTGTATTCTGTACATGCGCCGGTGGACCTGAGCGACAGCACCCTGACCTTCCGAATCCATATTCCGCAGGAGATTATCGACGCTTCTAATACGGGCATGTGGCTCGGCATTTACAACGACAGCGACTCGACCAAGATATACTACGCCTCCATGACAACCTTGGTCGGGGGCTGGAATACCGTAAGCGTCAACTTTACCGACTCGAGATTAGGCGACCCCGCCTATTCCGGTAACACGGTCTATGACTACACCAAGGTCACGGGGCTCAACATAGCCGTGGGCACCAAGAATGCCGATTTTGGGGGCCAAACCTACGTTTTCAAACTCGACTTCCTCGACATCAACTTGAATTGAAGAGACCCGGCCTGAAGGTCGCGTTGCGCGGCGCACGAGGGAATCCAGTCAAAGCCTTGTCGCAGACTTCGACGAGCGGGACCTATATCGCCTTGGACACGCACACGGGCGCATACGGGAAGCTCGAGGTTGATCGCGAAGGAGCGCGCTTGCGTGTCTACGAATTCTACAAATTGGACCCCGCAGCCTACAGCTCCATGATCCTGGAAACCGACGAAGCCGCGGACATAAATAGCGACCTCGTCGATTACACGTGCAAGTTCGACTACGGTCCTGTGTCGGCCGTAGAGTGAGCGCGGGCTGCGGGCCAAGGGCTCCTCGGCTCGCAGCCCTTCCCGCCGCGCTACTTATCTTCGCGCGCCGCGTTCAAAGCATCCTTCAGAATGGCAAGCCCCCGATCGATCTCCGCGTCTCCAATAACGAGCGGCGGCAGAATCCTCACCGCGTCCTCTCCTGCCGTGAGTACAAGGAGCCCGCGCTCGATGCAGAGCTCCTTGATCCGGTCGGGCTTGACCGTGACGGCCACGCCGATCATAAGCCCCCTGCCCCTGACTTCCTTCACGAGGGGATGCTTCCAGCCGGCTATGGCCGTCATCATCCGCCACCCCTTGTCTCCGACCGCGTGGAGAAAACCGGGGGCAGACAGGGCGTCGAGCACGGCCAGCGCCGCGGCCGCCGCGAGCGGGTTGCCGCCGAAGGTCGAGCCGTGATCCCCCTGCCCCAGGACCGACGCGGCCTCGCCACGGGCCATGACGGCGCCGATGGGAACGCCGCCGCCCAGGCCCTTGGCCAGGGCGACCACGTCGGCGGCGATGCCGGCCTGCGCGGACGCGAGGAGCGCGCCCGTCCTGCCGAGGCCGCACTGCACCTCGTCGGCCACAAGGAGGATATCGCGCTCGGCGCAGAGCTTCGCGGCCTCGCGCAGGTAGGCCTCGTCCAACGGCACCACGCCGCCCTCGCCCTGGATGGGTTCGAGCATGAGCGCGCAGATATCGGGGCCGAGGGCCGCAGCGAGAGCCGCAGCGTCGTTGGCCCGGACATGGATGAAGCCCGCGGGGAAGGGTCCGAAGTTCACATGGAACTTGGGCTGGCCTGTGGCGGCGAGCGTGGCGATCGTGCGGCCGTGGAAGGAGCCCTCGAGGGTCACGATCGTCGTTCGCGAGGGTTTCTGCGACGCGCCCCACTTGCGCGCGATCTTGATCGCGGCCTCGTTCGCCTCGGCGCCCGAGTTGCAGAGGAAGACGTCCTCGTAGCCGGTGGCCTCGCAGAGACGCCGGGCCAGAGCAAGGGCTTCCGGGCTCTGATAGTAGTTGGAGATGTGGATCATCCTGCCGGCCTGGGCCGCGATCGCCGCGACGAGGCCGGGATGGGCGTGGCCGAGGGAGTTGACGCCGATGCCTGCGGTGAAGTCGAGGTACTCCCGACCCGAGGCGTCCCAGATCCGCGCGCCGGAGCCGCGGACGAAGACCAGGCCCGTCCGCTTGTACGTGTTCATGAAGAAGTCGCTCATAGAATCATCGTCCCCACGCCGCGATCGGTGAAAAGCTCGAGAAGGAGGGCATGCGGCGAGCGCCCGTCCACGATGTGAGCCCTGTCGACGCCCCCGTCTATGGCGCGGGCGCAGCACTCGATTTTCGGTATCATGCCCTTCGAGACGATGCCCGCCTCGAGGTACTCCTCGATGAGGGTGCGCGGAAGGGCCGAGACCAAGGTACTCGCGTCCTCGAGGTCCCGCAGGACTCCCGGCACGTCCGTGAGGAGGACGAGCTTCTCCGCCCCGAGCGCCACAGCGATGTCCGCGGCTGCCGTGTCTGCGTTGATGTTGTACATGCGCTCGTCGTCCTTCTCGCCCATGGCCACTGTGGCCACGACGGGGATGTAGCCCGCGCCGAGGGCCGCGTCGAGCACGCCGCGGTCGATCTTCTGGATCTCCCCCACGAGCCCGAGGTCGAGCCCCTTCTTCGCGAAGCGACGCGCGGTGAGGAGGCCTCCGTCCGCGCCGCAGAGGCCCAGGGCCCTGCCTCCCTGCCGCTGGATCAGGGCGACAATGTCCTTGTTGACCTTGCCGGCCAGGACCATCTGCACGACCTCCATGGTCTCCTCGTCGGTGTAGCGCAGGCCCTGCACGAAGGTGGGCTCCTTGCCGAAGCGCCGGAGGACGGAGTCGATCTCGGGCCCGCCTCCGTGGACGAGGACTGTCCTGATGCCCACGGCGCTCAGCGCCACGAGGTCCTGCGCCACCGTGGTCCTGACGCCCTCGTTCGTCATCGCCGCGCCCCCGTACTTCACGACGAGGGTCTTGCCCGAAAAGCGCTTCATGTAGGGAAGGGCCTGCGCGAGGATATCCGCGCGCACGTTGTCCGGAATCGTCATGTTCTCCCCCTCCCCTATGTCCTGTAGTCCCCGTTGATGCGGACGTATTCGTAGCTGAGGTCGCAGCCCCAGGCCGTGGCCTGGGCCTCTCCCATGCCGAGGTCGACGAGGACCGAGACCTCCTGGTCGCCGAGCACCTTTTTGGCCTTCTCTTCGCTGAAGGGAAGCGGCGAGCCGGCCTTGCAGACCTCGATGTAGCCGCGCGGACTCTCGAAGGCGAGGTCGACTTTCGCGGGGTCCAGCGCGCCCGGCGTGTAGCCGAGGGCGCAGAGCACGCGGCCCCAGTTGGCGTCGGAGCCGAAGAGGGCCGTCTTGACGAGACTGGAGCAGATGACCGCCTTGGCGAAGCCGACCGCCTCGTCCTCGGTCGCCGCGCCGGAGACCGTGCATTCCACGAGCTTGGTCGCCCCCTCGCCGTCCCGCGCGATGAGCCGCGAGAGCTGAGTGCCCACGTAGTCGAGGGCCTCGCAGAAGGCGCGATAGTCGGCGCCGCGATCGGCGATCCGAGCGTTGCCCGCCATGCCGTTCGCCATGACCACCACCATGTCGTTCGTGCTCGTGTCCCCGTCGACGCTGATCCGGTTGAACGTCTTCTTCACGCAGGCCGAAAGCGCCTCCTGCAGGAGCGGCGCATCGATCGCGCAGTCGGTCGTGATGAAGGCGAGCATCGTCGCCATGTTCGGGTGGATCATGCCCGAGCCCTTGGCCATGGCGCCGATGGTGACCACCGTGCCTCCGAGCTCGAGCGTGACCGCGAGCTCCTTCTTCATGGTGTCGGTCGTCATGATCGCCTCGCGGGCGTCGATGTAGCCGGACTTGGAGAGACCGGCCACGAGGGCGTCCATGCCCGACTCGATCGCGGCGATGTTGAAGGGCTCGCCGATCACGCCCGTGGAAGCGACCACGACGTCCTCGGCAGCCACCGGAAGCCGCTCCGCGACGAGCTCGGCCATTCTCCTTGCGGCGGCCAGCCCCTCGGGCCCCGTACAAGTGTTGGCGTTCCCCGAGTTCACGATGATCGCCCGAGCCACCCCGTTGGCCAGGTGCTCCTTCGTCACGATGAGGGGCTGCCCGATGACCCTGTTGGTGGTGTAGACCGCCGCCGCGGCGCAGCTCTGCTCCGACAGGACCAGGGCGAGGTCCTTCTTCTCCTTGTTCTTCCTCACGCCGCAGTGAACGCCCGCGGCCACGAAACCCCGGGGAGCGGTCACGCCGCCCCTGACGTTCTTCATGTTCTTCTCCTCTCGCTCTTCGTTCCTCGACGCGTCCTAGAACGCCGGGGGCAGCATCGCTATGCCGAGACGCTCGTCCAGGCCGAGCGCTATATTCATGTTCTGCACCGCCTGGCCTGCGGCGCCCTTCACCATGTTGTCGATCGCTGACACGACGATCGCGGTGCGGCCGTCGTGGGCCATGTGCAGCGAGATATCGCAGTAGTTCGAGAGGCGCACATCCTTGTTCGTCGCCACGAGTCCCTCCGGCCGGATGCGCACGAAGGGCTCGTCCTTGTAGAAGGCGACGTAGGCCTCTCGTAGAGCTGCGGCTCTCGGCGCCCGTCCCTCGGCGCCACCGAGCGCTCCCTCGGTGATCCTGAAGTAGATGGTGCTCACGATGCCCCGGCCCATGGGCGCGAGGTGGGGAGTGAAGACCACGCCGACCGGTCCGTCCGCCATCGTGGAGAGGACGGAAGCGATCTCCGGCGTGTGACGATGCTCGCCGATCTTGTAGGGCACGATCGAGTCTGCGATCTCGGGGTAGTGCGTGGCCTTGGTCGGCTCACGCCCCGCGCCGGTGACACCAGACTTCGCGTCGATGACGATCCACTCGGGCCGCGCGATGCCGAGGCGCAGCGCGGGAAAGAGGCCGAGCTCCGCGCAGGTGGGATAGCAGCCCGGGTTGCCGATGATCCTCGCTCCGCCTTTGGCGGAGCCGCGCTTGGCTGCGCCGAGTGCCCGGATCTTGTCCCTGTTCAGCTCGGGCAGGCCGTACACGGAGGCCGCGTGGAGTTCGGGGTAGGCGTACTTCTTCCCATACCAGGCCGAGTAGGTCGCCTCGTCGGCGCCGAATCGAAAGTCCGCGGAGATGTCGATGAAGAGCTTGCCCGCCTTCGAGCAGGCCGCGGCGATCTCCTCGGCGAGGCCGTGGGGCAGGGAGGCGAACACTACGTCCGAGGATTCCAGCGCGCGCTCCTGATTCACCAGCACGGTCCGCCCCAGCGCAGGGCCGTCCAGATTGGGATAGACCCTCCTCATCTCCTCGCCCGCCTGAGACGAAGAGCTGAGCGCGAGACTCGAAACCTCGGGGTGTGAAAGGAGTATTCTCGTGAGCTCGGCTCCAGCGTAGCCGGTAGCTCCGATAATGCCGCAGGTAAGCATAGGCTATGGCTCCTACAGTGGCTGCCGTCGATTGGGCGACAGGCCTGGGTTGTGGATACCCCGACGCCTAACGCGACCCGCGGCCCCTCGACAGGGGCGCTGATCCGAAGGCAAAAGCGGGGCTATGTTCGTGAAGGTTGGGGTTAACGACGGAGAATGCGGGGGGAGAAAGGGAAAAAGTTGCGGAAGGGCTTGGGATCGGGGAACCGATCGCGAAGCGGGGGATGAAGGTCGTGCCGATACTGAGTCATGGCTCCCTCCAGATGCATAATAATGCATATAGGACTGGTTTTCGCCACGAATGTCAAGCATCTGCGGATTAATATACCTTTTTTCGCGAAGGCCGAGACAAGAGGGTCGCGCCGCCCTGCGCTCTCTGACCGCAACGGAGCGCTCCCGACGCCGACGACGTTTCTCGGAGCTGCTTGAGCCCGATAGCTGCAATTTCGTCGGTCGGCTAGAATGCTTTCAAGCCGTATCATAGATTGCTTCGCCTGTGGGGAAACCAAGCATGAAACAGAGCTTTACGGGCCACGACGTGGTCGTCGTTGGCGGGGGCATCGCTGGCTCTCTTGCCGCCTGCGCCGCAGCCCGCCTGGGAGCGCGGGTTTTGCTGGTCGAGCGCTTCGGACACCTCGGGGGCATCCTCGTCTCAGGAGGCGTCGGTCCGATGATGACCTTCCATTGCGGGAAGGAGCAGATAATCCGCGGGTTGCCCGGAGAACTAATCGACCGGCTTGTGGGGAAAGGCCTATCGCCCGGGCACATAGAGGATTCCACCGGCTACACGTATTCCGTGACACCCTTCGACGCAGAGGGCATGAAACAGGAGCTCGAGATCATGGCTGTCGACGCTGGGGTCGAGCTCCTCTACGGCGCCCTCCTCTGCTCGGTCGACGCGACAAGCGGCGCCATAGACTCCTTGACTGCGGCGACAAAGGGCGGCCTCATTGCCGTTCAGGGCAGCGTTTACGTCGACGCGACCGGCGACGCCGATATCGCGCGTCATGCGCGTTCCTCCTCCGAGCCCCTGGAGCTCCAACCGGCGACGATGAACTTCAAGATGAGCGGCGTCGACACTGCGGCGATACGCAAATACGTAGAGTCGAACCCCGGCGATTTCACCGATCTCAAGGGACGCACCGAGCTCCTCGGGCGGGCGAAGCGGCTTTCAGTCTGCGGATTCCTCGGCGCTGTCGCGGATGGCCGGGCGAGCGGCGATTTCGAAGTGCGGCGCGACGACCTGCTCTTTTTCGAGACCAACACGCCAGGCGAGGTCATCGTGAATACGAGCCGCATAGCCGTGCGCGACCCGCTCGATCCCGAAGACCTCACGCGGCTCGCGATAGAAGGCAGGAGACAGGTGCTGGCGATAGCGGCGTTTCTCAGGGAGCGAATACCTGGATTCGCGGACGCTCGCCTCGTCTCCTCGGGGCCGGAGATCGGCATCCGCAATTCGCGGCAGATCGACGGCGTATACTGCCTGACTGCCGAAGATCTTCTTTCGAGCAGGGAGATGCCGGACGCCATCGCCCACTCCGCCTACCCCATCGACGTCCACAATTCGTCGGACGGAGGGACTCTGAGCAGGTTTCTCCCCGAGGGCAGGTACTACGACATTCCGTATAGATCGCTCGTCGCCGCGCGGGCGAGAAATCTCCTGGGCGCAGGCCGGTGCATATCCGCCACGTTCCAAGCCCAGGCGGCCGTGCGCGTATCCCCGACGGCCGGAGCGACGGGCCAGGCCGCAGGGACCGCCGCGGCGCTTTGTGCAGCCCGGAAGAAAGCGGTGGCCGAAATCGATATCGCCGAGCTCCGCGCGACGCTCCGCAGCCAAGGGGCCTGGCTGCCTGAGCGAAAGACGGCGCACGGGCCCGCCGCCGATCCCGCCGATCCGACAGCGTAAGGCTCGAGAGCCACGTAGGCCTCGGCGGCGGCTCTTTTTCCCTCGGCCGATGTTTTGGTATTGACAGATACGGACAGTCGTAATAGACTTATTTTAATACTTATAATAAGACAAGTAATAATTGCATGCGCCTGAAAGCATTCTACCGAATCGAGGGTGGTACGGGAGCCTATGGGTACGTTGATACGAAACACGGCGGAGCTCCGCAGCTTCAATACAAAACGGGTGATCGACTACGCCCGCTGCCACGGCGCCGTCACCCAAAAGACCCTGACTGAGGCCCTCGATCTCAGTTTTGT
>Ga0187814_10000133_pt1 | contig 19668 bp, 20 predicted proteins | sample NC_S_4_FD_132450 | JGI IMG/M metagenome (GOLD analysis project Ga0187814, IMG submission 132450) | Wetland sediment microbial communities from Neuse River Estuary, North Carolina, USA - ASW-S_4 | ecosystem: Environmental > Aquatic > Freshwater > Wetlands > Sediment | place: USA: North Carolina... | reverse complement strand
GGCCGGGCCGCGGCACCCGCAGCTGCAGCCCCGCCGCGGTGCAGCGCTCGGCGGCGAGCGCGCGCAGCCGAGAGTTGGCCGCTACGCCGCCGCCGATCACCAGGTGCTCGACCCCATTCGCCCGGCACGCCGCGACCGCCTTCTTGGTCAGGACATCGGCAACGGCCTGCTGGAACGAGGCGGCCACGTCCGCCACCGGCACCGGCTCGCCGGCCGCCTCCCGCGCCTCGACCCACCTCGCCACGGCAGTCTTCAGCCCGGAGAAGGAGAAGTCGCTGGTCCCGTCGGCGTACTTGCCGCGCGGGAAGGGGATCAGGCCCCTGTCGCCTGCGGCAGCGGCCCGGTCGATATACGGCCCGCCCGGGAACGGCAGTCCGAGTACCCTCGCGACCTTGTCGAACGCCTCGCCGGCGGCGTCATCGATGGTGGCGCCGAGCGGAATCACCTCCGCCGCCACGTCTGGCACGAGCAGCAGCGAGGAATGACCGCCCGACACCAGCAGCGCGACCGCGGGCGCGGGCAGCGGACCGTGCTCGAGCTGGTCCACGGCCACGTGCGCGGCAAGGTGGTTGACCCCATAGAGCGGCTTGCCGGTGGCGATGGCGTACGCCTTCGCCGCGCACACGCCGACCAGCAGCGCGCCCGCCAGGCCCGGGCCGGCCGTGACGGCGAGCGCGTCGACGTCGGCGAGGCGGACGCCGGCCGCAGCCAGCGCCCGGTCCACGGTCGGCACCATCGCCTCCAGATGCGCTCGGCTCGCGACCTCGGGCACCACGCCGCCGAATCTGGCGTGCTCATCGACGCTGGACGCCACCACGTCGGCCAGCAACTCGTGGCCGCGTACCAGCCCGGCACCGGTCTCGTCGCAGGACGTCTCGATGCCGAGCACGAGCGGAGCCGTCCTCACGCCACGCTCCCGCCCGCGCCACGATCGCCCGCGTGGCCAGCCGCCGCATCGCGCCCGCCTGGCCCGGCAGGCGCGGGCCTGCCGAGCGCGCGGCGCATCACGATCGCATCGGTCCCGGACGGCTGGTAGTAGCCGCGCCGGACGCCGATCTGGTCGAACCCCCACCAGCGGTACAGCCGCTGCGCCCGGTCGTTGTCCGCCCTGACCTCCAGGAAGACCTCGGTGCAGCCGCGCCGCGCCGCCTCCGCGAGCAGCTGCCTGAGCAGCTCAGAGCCCACGCCCTGGCCCCAGTGGGCACTGTTCACCGCCAGCGTCAGCACATCCGCCTGCTCGCCGGCCGCGAGTAGCCCGGCGTAGCCGAGGATCGTGCCAGCCTCCTCCGCCACCAGGTAGTACCTGCTGTCCGGCTGCTGGCTGAGCTCACCGGCCAGCATCTGACGCGACCACGCCTCCGCGCCGAACAGCGCCAGTTCGAGTACGAGCACGCTGTCCAGGTCGGCGAGCGTCATCGGGCGCAGCATCGGGTGGCTCACGGTGTCACCCGCTTCGGCGGGCCGGGCTCCCTGGCGTCCGGCCGGCGCAAGTAAAGCGGCTCGGCCGGTTCTGCCGCGATGCCAGCCGTCAAGCGCCTAACTTCCAGCAGGGCTAGCTGAGCCGCCGCCGGGTAGCGCGGCGCGAGCGGCGCGCCGCCCAGCTCCGGATACAGCAGGGCGCCTTCGCCCGCTACCGGAAGACCGCCGGGAAGGTCCGCCGGACGGCTGACGCGGGGGCCGTCGGTGCGCTTGCCATCCGGCGCATAACGAGCCCAGTAGACCTCGCGGCGGCGCGCGTCGGTCGCGACCAGGAACTCCGAGCCGCCGGCGCCGTCCTGTGCTTGCGCGGCGATCACGTCGAGCGAGCAGATACCGTCCACTCTTATCTGCAACACGCTGCCGAGGACCTTGGCTGTCACCAGACCTGCACGCAGACCGGTGTACGGCCCCGGGCCGACGCCGGCCGCGACAGCGGTCAGGTCATCCTGCCTGGCGCCGGCCTTGTGCATTACCTGCTCGATGAAGGCCGAAAGCAGCTCGCCATGGCGGCGCGCGTCGACAGCGGTCACCTCGGCGATGACAGCGGAGCCGTCGTGCAAGGCGACGGTTACCGCCGGTGTCGCGGTGTCCAGCGCGAGCAACAGCACGATTGCTCAGCCTAATCAGGCTGGGCCCGTGGTCGTCACCGGCCCGCACACGCCGTTCGGCGGCGCCAGCCCGCTTCCACTCCCGCGCGAGTTCGAGCCCTCGGGCGTCCGCGAGGGCCCCGGCGGTCACGCCGTGGGCTGGGCGAGCACCTTTGCCAGCACATCCCGCGCCGCGGCGGTCGCCCCGGCCTGAAGCGTGCCGACCGCGGTCTCGGTGAAGCCACCGGACTCCTGCGCGGACATCTCGACCGTGATCAGCACGTTGCGCTCGAGCACAACCACGGTGACGACGTCGCTGACGATGCCGCCGGCGGTCTCCTTCTGCGCCGCAACGAAGGCCTGCTGGCCGAGCTTGCTCAGCGGGATGATCGAAGCGGGCGACAACAGCGACCGCTTCGGCGGGCTCGCCAGCGCGGCCCGGGTAAGGGCGAGGTAGTCCTTCGCGTTGGCCGAGGCGCTACCGTTGCCGCTCGCCGCCGCGAACGGCTGATAGGCCTGCGCGGACACCTCCAGCAGCCGGAAGACCGGCTTGGCGTCGATCGTGAAACTGCACTGGCTCTGGGTAGTCCCGGAGAACACATTCGTCGTGCTGCGGCCAGGCTCGGGCAGGTACTGCGCGAGCACGGCCGCGCTCACACTCGAGCATGCGCTCGGGACGGACTTGAACTCGCCGGCTTGCAGCGACGTGACGTAGAGGCTCGGCTTCGGGCTGTGCCGCGTCACGAGCCCGACGATGACCGCGGCGAGGACGCAGACCGCGATGGTGATGCCCGACCAGCGGTACACCCGCCGGCGCGACTTCCGCAGCCTCGCGGCCGCAGCGCGACCCGGGCGTCGCCGGCGGGGCCGCCCGTCTTCAGGCAGCGCTGCGGCGCCGTCGATCCGCTCAGCGAGGCTCTCGGCCGGCCACGAGTCGCGCTCCCCCGCATAGCCGCCAGCGAACGGATCCCGCACCGGCGGCCGGCGTGTTCCGGCGTTCCGGGCGCGGGACGAGGCCGGCCCGGCCCAGCTCGGCGGGTCAGCGTCAGTGTCGTCGGCCCCGAACGCGTCACGCTGCCAGCCGGGTTGCTCGGGTCGTTGCCGCAGGGTACGTCGTGACCCAGCGGCCCGGCCGCCGGAACGGTAGGGGTCATCCTCGGGCTGCCGCGGCGTGCGGCGGGGCGGGGAGCCCTGCTGGGCCACAGCGCGCCTCCTGGACGAGCGATTGGCTGGATGCCCCCGAAGTTTAGTTGCGCGAACCGTGCCGCGCAGGACAATCCGGACCCGGGATCGGCGAGCGATAGATGAGTCCGGAACGGGCCCGAGTAGCTCGCGGTCGCACGCCGGCCGCGGCTAGCCCGGGCCGGTGGGTTCCAGCCCGGTGTGAATGGATCCGGGCGGTAGCGATCCGGTGACCGCGATCCTGACGGCCGCCTGGGCCGCGGCGGCCCGCCACCGCTCGCCGGAACCCTGCACCCGGACCGTTCGCGGCCCGTCCGCGCTCTCATCAGCGGCAGCCGGGCACCCCGGTGCGAGGGCTGTGACCTCGGCCTGGATCGTCACCGTGAGACAGCTCTCGGCGAGCCCTTCTACCAGGCCCTCTCCCCACTCGACCACGGTGACCGCGGTGGCTTGGTCGGCGTCCAGATCCAGGTCATCCACCTCGGCCCGGCTGCCCAGTCGGTAGGCGTCGGCGTGGACTAGGTCCGGCCCGGAGTGCAGGCTCGGGTGTACCCGCGCGATCACGAACGTTGGCGAGGTGACCTGCCCGCGGACACCAAGGCCCGCGCCGATCCCCTGGGCCAGCGTCGTCTTCCCGGCACCGAGTGCCCCGGACAGCACCACCAGGTCACCAGCCCGCAGCAGGCCGGCCAGCCGCTGCCCGAGGTCGCGCATCTGGCTCGCCGTTCCAACGCGGACGCGCTCGTCGAGTACCGTCGAGCCGTCGGCCAGATTCGGATCCGGGGCTGTCATCGACGGGCCGCCGTATCAGCTGGGCGGCTCAAGACAGCTCCTTCAGCAGGTCCGTGATCTCATCCGTCACCGCGCCCGGCCGTTCCAGCAGGACCGCGTGCCCAGCGCCGGGCACTAGCACGAGCCTGGCACCCGGAATGGCAGCGGCGAGCTCCGCGGACCTGGCCGCCGGAATGAGCCGGTCATGCTCACCAGTGATCACGACGACCGGGACCTTGCCGAGCGCGTCGAGCGCGGCCCGCTTGTCGTACTCGAGCATGGCCAGGTAGAAGTCGGCGAGCACCTCGACCGGGGTCGCGCGGATCAGCCGCTCGAGGTAGTCGACGACCGTCGGACTGACGCCACCATCCCCGAACCCGATGAACCTCGTGGCGAGGAACGCCAGGTCGCCCCCCGCCGCCCGGATCCGCTCGGCCAGCACGGCTCGCCGGCCGGAAGTAGTGCCGCGCAGCAGCGCCGGTCCGGCCCAGCGCGCGGCCGGCCGGATCGGCACCGGCAGCCAGGTCGTCGCGTCCACCCCGTGCGCTACGGTCGAGATCAGCACCACGCCGCGGACCTTGCTGCCGAACAGGGCCGGGTGCCGGTCCGCGAGGGCCATGATGGTCATGCCGCCCATCGAGTGGCCGACCAGTACGACCGGCTGGTCAGCCGGAACCGTTGCCGCCAGCACCGCGGCCAGGTCGGCGCCGAGCTGGTCGATGCTCACGCGGCCCGGCTCACCACGCCCGGACCGGCCATGGCCGCGCTGATCCCAGGACACCAGCCTGGTGCATTGCCCCAGGCTCAGCCACTGGTAGTGCCAGACGCCCTGGCTGAGGCTGTAGCCGTGGCAGAACACGACGGTGACAGGCGCGTCCTCCCGCCCGGACACTTCTGTGTACAGCAGCACGCCGTCGTCTGCGACGACCTCGACCGCCCGGCCGCTCAGCTGGCCGAACGGCTCGTCCCAGGCGGGGTCTGGCCGGAGCCGGATCCGGCCGACCGCGATCTTTTCCGCGGCGATCACCGCGCCCACGCTGGCGGCCGCGACGCCCGTGACAATGCCGGCGACGCTAGTGAGCCGTCGCCACCTTGCCATCGGCACTCCCGTCGCTGCGGTGCTCGTCCGGGCTTAGCCCGTCGCCGCCGAGTTCGGGCCGATCCGCGGCCGTCACGGCGGGCGCAGGGGCCTCCTCAGCCACTGTTACTCCAGAGTAAGTTCTCGGCACCTTCCCGGTAAACCGGGCGACTATCTCATAAGAGATGGTGCCAAGCGCCTCGGCCCATTCCTGGGCGGTCGCCTCACCGTGATCGCCAGGGCCGAACAGCACAACCTCGTCGCCTGCGTCGGCCGGCTCATTACCGAGATCCAAGATGATGTGGTTCAGGTTGACCGTGCCCGCGATCGGCACTCGCCGGCCCCTCGTGGCCATGAGCCGGGGCGCGTTTGAGGCGAGGCGGGGTATCCCCTCGTTGTAGCCGAGCGGCAGCACGCCCAGCGTGGTCAGCTCCCCCGTGGCGTAGCGATGGCCGTAGGAAACCGGCATGCTGGCTGGCACCCGCTTAACCTGGATTAGCCGCGCCCGCAGCGTCATCGCTGGGCGCAGCCAGGCCGGCACCCCGCCTGGCAGCGTGCACAGGCCGTACACGGCGCCGCCAGGTCGGACGAGGTCGAAGTAACTGTCCGGCAACGTCAGGGTGGCTGGCCCGTTCGCCAGGTGCCGCACCTCCGGCCTTGCCCCAGCGCGCTCCGCCATGGCGACAGCCTCCCGGAACGCAGCGAGCTGTGCATCGATGGACGGATGACCCGGCATGTCTGCGCAGGCGAAGTGCGACCACAGCCCGACGACTCGAACCAGCCCGGTAGCCTCCGCGGCCAGTGCGGCGTACACCAGACCGGGCCAGTCCGCCGCGGTCGCGCCACCGCGCCCCATCCCGGTGTCCGCCTCGAGGTGCAGCCGAGCGGGCTTGCCGACGCCCTCGGCCACCAGCGCGATCTGGTCCACCAGCGCAGCGGTGCCCGCGGTCAGGTCGACATCGCGCCGGATCGCCTCTGCGTGCGGCGCATCCGGGCTGCCGTGCAGGCTCAGCACCGGCACGGTCAGCCCCGCCCGTCGCAACTGGATCGCGTCCGCGAGCTGCACCACGCCGAGCCAGGTCGCGCCGCCCGCCAGCGCCGCGCGGGCCGAGGCAAGCATGCCGTGCCCGTAGGCGTCGGCTTTGACCACAGCCATCAGCTGGGCCGACCCGACGTACCGACGCAGCGCGGCCACGTTCGCCTGAATGGCGTCGAGGTCGACAATCGCCTCGGGATGACCGTCCATGCGCCCAGTCTGCCAGGCTGACGCTGCCTGCCTGCCCGGGCCGCGCAGCGGGGTCGCCGGCCGAGGCGTCTGCCACCAGATCTCCGTGACAGTATTGCGACATGTCTCAACTGATTCCGCTGTCTGTCCTGTTCGGCAACCCCGAGCGGGTGAGCCCGCGGCTGTCGCCGGATGGCTCTCAGCTCGCCTGGATCGCGCCGCACGAGGGCGTGCTGAACGTGTGGCTCGCCCCGATCACCTCGCAGCAGGAAGTGAGCTGGGCCGACGCCCGTGTCATCACCGACGACACCGACCGTGGCATCCGGCAGTTCGCCTGGGCGCACGACGGCCGGCACCTGCTCTATGTCCAGGACACCGGCGGAGACGAGAACTGGCGACTGCACGACGTCGACCTGCCCACCATGACGCACCGGGACCTCACCCCCTTCGACGGAGTGCAGGCCCGGCTGATCGCAGCCGACAAGGAGTTTCCGGATCAGATCCTGGTCGGGCTCAACAAGAACAACCCGGAGCTGCACGACGTCTACCGGCTGGACCTGACATCCGGCGAGCTGACTATTGAGCTCGCCAATCCTGGTTTCGTTGGCATGGTCGCCGACCGCCAGTTCGTGGTCCGCGCCGCCTTGCTGCCGCGTCCGGACGGGTCCAGGGTGCTGCTCGTCCGGGAAACGGTTGACGGGACGGCCGGCGAAATCGGCACGGCCGGGACGGCTGGCGAAATCGGCACGGACTGGCGTGAGGCGCTGACCATTCCGCCTGAGGACTCGCTGACCACCGCCCCGGTGAGCTTCAGCGCCGACGGACGATCGCTGCTGCTGATCTCCTCAGTCGGGACGGAGGCAGCCGCGCTGACGCGGATGGACCTGGCTAGCGGGACTACCGAGGTGCTCGCCGCCGACCCGGAAGCTGACGTGAGCGCCGTCCGGATCAACCCCGACAGCCGCGACCCGCAGATCGTCACGTTCCTCAAGGCCAGGTCCGTCTACCGGGTGCTGGACCCGGCAGTGGCCGGACACCTCGAAGCTATCCGCGCGCTCCATCCCGGCGACCCCGTGTTCACCGGCGCTGACGACGCAGACCGGGTCTGGCTGGTTGCGTTCACCAATGACGCGGGGCCGGTCTCGTACTACGCCTACGACACGGCGGCCGGCGTGGGCAGCTTCCTGTTCGAGGTCCAGCCCGAGCTGTCGAAATATGAGCTGGCCGACATGGAGCCGTTCTCCTATGCGGCCAGGGACGGCCTGACTATTCACGGCTACCTCAGCTTCCCGCCGGGTGCAGACCGCTCGATGCTGCCGACGGCGCTGCTCGTGCACGGCGGCCCGTGGGCGCGCGACAGCTGGGGTTTCGACCCGCAGGCACAGTGGCTGGCGAACCGCGGTTACCTGTGCATCCAGGTCAATTTCCGCGGCTCAACGGGCTACGGCAAGGCGTTCGTCAACGCCGGCGATCGCGAGTGGGGCAACAAGATGCAGGACGACCTGTCCGACGCGGTCGCGCACGCGATCTCCAAGGGCTGGTCTGACCCGGCCCGCATAGCGATCATGGGCGGCTCCTACGGCGGCTACGCGGCGCTGGCCGGTGCCGCCTTCACGCCCGACGTGTATCGTTGCGCGGTCGATATCGTCGGGCCGTCCAACCTGATCACGCTCATCGAGACCATCCCGCCGTACTGGGCGCCGATAATCGCGCAGTTCCACACCAGGGTCGGCGATCCGGTGCGGGACAAGGACTTCCTGTGGTCACGGTCGCCGCTGCGGGCGGCAGATCAGATCCGGATCCCGCTGCTCATAGCGCAGGGCGCGAACGATCCGCGCGTCAAGCAGGCCGAGTCCGAGCAGATCGTCGCGGCGCTCGAGCAGCACGGCATCGAGTACGACTACATGCTGTTCCCGGACGAAGGACACGGCTTCGCCAAGCCAGCGAACAGACTGAAGTTCTTCGCCGCCGCAGACACGTTCCTCAGCCGGTACCTCGGCGGCCGGGCGGACGACGAGTGAGCCGGGCGGCGGCGGCGTTCCCCTGTCAATCGGTTGTCACGCCGCGGATAGCGGCGGGCAGCGCGGTGATCAGATCGCCGGCCCCGATCGGGGCGTCGCGGCTCGCCAGCCGGGCCGCGATGCCGTGCAGGTAGGCGGCGGCGGCGGCCGCGTAGGCCGGCTCGACTCCCTGCGCCAGCAGCCCGCCAGTCAGGCCCGAGAGTACGTCGCCCGATCCGGCCGTCGCGAGCCAGCTCGAGCCGGTGGCGTTCACGAGCACCGGCAGGCCCGCGTCCGGCCGGGCGATCAGCGTGGTCGAGCCCTTGAGCAGAACGGTGACGCCGAGTTCGGCCGCCGCGGCACGCACGTAGTGCAGCCGATGAGCCTCGATGTCAGCCCGGTCGGCGCGCAGCAGTCGGGCCAGCTCCCCGGCGTGCGGCGTGATCAGCGTTGGGGCCCGGCGCGCCAGTAGCTCGCGCTCCGCCGCGACCACCGAGAGCCCGTCCGCGTCGACGAGCACCGGCACGTCGCTGGCCAGCACCTCGGCGAGCAGGTCGCGCGCCGTGGCGTCGGTGCCGATGCCCGGCCCGGCCGCCCACGCCTGGACCCGGCCGGCTGTCTTGATCGCCTCGGCTGGCCTGGCCGGGTCATACGTGGTCAGCACCGCTTCCGGCCAGTGCTGGCGTACCACGACGACCGCGGGGGCCGCCGATACCAGCCGGACCATGCCGGCCCCCGCCCTGATGGCCCCGCCGGCCGCCAGCACGGCTGCGCCGGTGTACTGCTCGCTGCCGGCCAGCAGGCCGAGCACGCCGCGGCGGTACTTGTCTGACTCTGCCGACGGCCGCGGCAGCAGCAGGGCGACATCGGCTGACTGGAGCGAGAGCACGGCCGGCTCGCCTAGATACGGGCCGAGTCCGATGTCGATCAGCTCGGCCGGCCCGGCGTGCTCAGCGCCCGGGTCGATCAGCAGGCCGGGCTTGACGGTGCCGAACGTGACGGTGAGGTCAGCCTCGATCGCCGTACCCGGCACCTCGCCGGTGTCGGCGTCGATACCGCTAGGCAGATCGACCGCTACCACCAGAGCGCCGCCCGTCCGTGCGTCCGCGGCCAGCCGGGCCAGCTCGGCACCCGGCTCGCGCAGGCCGCCGTGCCCGCCGATACCCGTGAGCCCGTCGATGATCAGGTCTGCGGCCGCGATTGCGGACCTGGCGGCGACGGTGATCGCAGCGGTGCCGGCGTGCGGCCCGGCGGGACCGGCCGTGTTCCGATCAGGTGTCAGGGCGCCGCGTGGCGCACCGTTACCCGCGGGCCCGGCTGCGGGCGTGGCTGGCTCGGCAGCCACGATGACCCGCCCGCCACACGCGCGCAGCTCTGCCATACCGCCGGGATGTGCCCGCGAGCCAGCGGTAACAGCGAGGACGTCCGCACCGCGGTCCGCCAGCCGCGCCCCCGCGTACAGCGCGTCGCCGCCGTTATCGCCGCCGCCGGTCAGCACGACCACGCGCGCGCCGTAGACGTGGTCGAGCAGGCGCGCGCACGTCGCCGCGAGGCCGGCCGCCGCACGCTGCATCAGCGCGCCGTCTGGCAGCTTTGCCATCAGCGCCTGCTCGGCCGATCGGACCTCGTCGACTGTGTGGGCAACTCTCATCGCTCAGCCGCTAACTCGATGCGGGCTCGGGGGCACGGCGCTGTCCGCCCCGGACCGTTCCGCTACCACCATCGCGACGCAGATGCCCGCGTCGTGGCTGATCGACACGTGCCAGGTCGTGACTCCTAGCCGGGCTGCCGCGGCCGCCACGGTGCCGCGGACCTGCAGCGTCGGTTTGCCCCGGTCGTCGTGACCGAGCTCGGCGTCGGTCCAGCGCAGCCCCGGTGGGCCGCCGAGCGCCTTCGCGACAGCCTCCTTGGCCGCGAAGGCGCTCGCGAGCGTCCGCCTGGGCGCTCCGCGTTCGCCCTCAGCGAACAACCGGGCTGCGAGCGCCGGCGTCCGATCAAGCGCTGCCGCCAGCCGGGAGATATCGGCCACGTCGACGCCGATGCCCACAATCATGCGACCTAGCCTGCCACTGCCGGCCCGGGCCGGCCCGCATCGGAGCAAAGGCACGAGCGCCCGGCCCGACAGTGGGCGGGCCGCTGCCAGCCACGCCGCTGTCCGGGTTGTCACAGCCACCGTGGCAGTTTTCCGAGGCACCCACCGCCGTCGGTCGTACGGTTGCTAGCCGACGGCCTTGATCGCGTCTGCAAGCCGGCCGGCCAGCCGCTCGGCCTGCGCCGGGTGAGCTGCCTCGACCATGACCCGGACGGCCGGCTCGGTGCCGCTGGGCCGGACCAGCACCCGGCCGGAGTCGCCGAGCTCGGCCTCGGCCGCCGCCACCGCGTCGGCAAGCTCAGCCGACGCGGCAACGCGGGCCTTGTCGACTCCTGGCACGCTGATGAGCACCTGCGGGTACCGGGTCATCACGCGAACCACCTCGGCGAGCGGCCTGCCCTGCCGCGCGGTCTCGGCCAGCAGGTGCAGCCCGGTCAGCAGCCCGTCGCCGGTCGTGGCGTGATCAAGCATGACGATGTGACCCGACTGCTCGCCGCCGAGGACATACCTGCCATCCAGCATGGCCGCGATCAGGTACCGGTCGCCGACAGGTGTCTCGACGACCTTGATCCCGGCAGCTCGCATGGCGTGCCGGAAGCCGAGGTTGGACATGACCGTCGCGACGACAGTGTCACCTGCCAGTTGCCCCTCCGCCTTCAGGGCCATGGCTAGCACGGCAAGTATCTGGTCTCCGTCGACGATGTGGCCGGCCGCGTCGACGGCCAGGCAGCGGTCGGCGTCACCGTCGTGCGCTATCCCGGCATCGGCCTCCGCCCCCACCACCGCCGCAGCCAGCGCGTGCAGGCTCGTCGAGCCGACCCCGTCGTTGATGTTGAGCCCGTCTGGGTCTGCGCCGATGGCGATGACGTCGGCACCGGCCCGGCGCAGCAGGTCTGGCGCGAACCGGGCAGCCGCCCCGTTCGCGCAGTCGACCACGATCCGCAGACCGGACAAGGGCTTGGCTGAGCCGCCCGGCTGGTCACACACCGTGCTGAGCAGGTAGGTGAGGTATCGCTCGCCCTCGTCGCGAGCGTCGGTGACCCGGCCGAAGCCAAGCTCGGGTATCCCGGCGGGCTCGCGGTTTCCCGGCGGCGCGCCGGACCGGCTGGCGAGCCTGGCCTCGATGGCGTCTTCGACCGCGTCCGGGAGCTTGACGCCGCCGCGAGCAAAGAACTTGATCCCGTTGTCGGGCGCTGGGTTGTGGCTGGCCGACAGGACGACCCCGAACTCGGCGTCCATGGCCGCGGTCAGATGGGCCACCGCCGGGGTCGGCATGACGCCAAGGCGCACCACGTCGACACCGCTGGCCGCGAGGCCGGCTACGACCGCGGCCTCGAGGAACTCACCCGAGGCGCGCGGATCCCGGCCAACCACGGCAACCGGCCGTGATCGCGAGTGGCTGGCGGGATTCGCGCCGGACCTGGCACTGGTCGGCGGGCCAGACGCGCACAGGATGCCCGCCGCGGCAGCCGCCACGTCCATGGCCAGCGAAGCGGTCAGTTCACGCCCGGCAGCGCCCCTGATGCCGTCAGTCCCGAAAAGCCGACCCATAGCCCGCCAGTATCCTCGGCGCCGTGCTGGCCAGCGCGATCAGCGCTTGGAGTACTGCGGAGCCTTGCGGGCCTTCTTCAGGCCGGCCTTCTTTCGCTCGGTCACGCGCGCATCCCTGGTCAGGAAGCCGGCCCGCTTCAGCGTCGGCCGGCTTTCCGGGTCGACGAGCGTCAGGGCCCTGGCGATGCCCAGGCGCAGCGCACCGGCCTGCCCGCTCACGCCGCCACCGTGGATCCGGGCTACCACGTCGAACTGATCCTCAGCTCCGAGCGCCACGAGAGGCTCGCTGATGAGCTGCTGGTGCACCTTGTTCGGGAAGTACACCTCGAGCGTCCGGTCGTTGATCTTCCACTGACCGGTACCCGGCTGGATCCGGACCCGGGCGATGGCCTCCTTGCGGCGGCCCGTCCCTAGCGCGTTGCCGGTCACGACCGGCTTGCGCACGGCTGGCTTGGAAAGCTGCGTGTCAGTCGAAGTGGTGTACTGCGACAGGTGCTCCTCCGGGGCCTCGGGCTCCGGTCCGGCTTCCAGGGTCTCGGTGGACTCGGCCACGTTCTCTTCCTCGTACTTCCCGGTCGTGTCTGTGCTCGTCTGGCGCTTAGCAGCGGGCCGCTACCTGGCGGCACCCGCCTGCTTTACCTGAGTGATCTCAAATGGCAGCGGCTGCTGGGCCTGGTGCGGGTGGTCGGGTCCTGCGTACACCTTGAGCTTGCGCAGCATCTGCCTGCCCAGAGTGTTCTTCGGGAGCATGCCCTTGACCGCCTTCTCGACGGCGCGCTCTGGGCTCCTGGCCATCAGTTCGGCGTACGACATCGAGTGCAGGCCACCCGGGTACCCGCTGTGCCGGTAGGCCATCTTGTCCTGCAGCTTGTTCCCGCTCAGGGCGATCTTGGCCGCGTTGACGATGATGACGAAGTCGCCAGTGTCCACGTGCGGCGCGAAGACTGGCTTGTGCTTGCCGCGCAGCAACACCGCCGCCTGGCTGGCCAGGCGGCCGAGTACGACGTCCGAAGCGTCGATGACGTGCCATTGGCGCTGGATGTCAGCTGCCTTAGGGCTGAAAGTGCGCACAGTCATAAGCCTTCGCGTGTATGTCCTGAATCCTGACCCGCGCCGGGGACATATCCTGCCTTGGCACGGGAATCCGCAGGTACCGGTCCCAGCTCGCCTGCCTTGCAAGACGTCGGCGGGCATGCCAGTACGCATGGACGCCCAAGCAGGATACCGGCCGTTAGCTGCGGCGGTCAAAGCGAGGCGGATTCAGGGCCGCGTCGCTGAGCCGGACGGGCGGCGGCGGCGGGCAACTGCGTCGAGGGAGACGGCTGTGGCCAGTGTGGTGTCATGCGCACCGGGTCCGTTCGCCCGTGACCAGCCAGAAAAGACCGACAAACCCGAACGGGCCGCGGCGGGACGCTACGCTCAACCGCATGCGAAACCCGGCCAATGACGGCGCAGGGCACCGCCGGACCCGTCGGCGAGGCCGGGATGACCGCCTGGCCGACACTGACGGACGCCCTGGCCAGACCGGCGCTGATCCAGCCGGCCGCGGTGGCGGCCCGGTCCGGGCTGGCTCAGCCGAGCCCGTCGCCCGTGGCGGCCCAGGGCCGCACCAGGGACCCGGCTGGGACGCCCCAAGCCGTGCCTCCGTCAGCAGGCGCCACGCGCTCCGCCAGCGCCACGGCGCCGACCGGGACGTGGTAACCGGGCCGAATCCGGATCCGGTTTCGGTGTTCGCGCCTGACTTCTCCCGCACCGGACCAGATCCTGGCCAGCCGGACCCCGGCCGCCTGGAGGCAGCGGGCATCGTCAGGACTGCCGCCGCCGGCGCCGCGCAGCCCAGGTCGTGGTATGAGATCGGCACGGCCGGGAAAGGGCCGGTCCGCGGCTACCCCCCGGCACCGGGGCAGCCGTTGCCGCTGTACCCGCCGGGCCAGTTCGCCGCCTGGAACCGGCACCGCGATGCCCTGGCCGGACGCGGCGGGCCAGGGGGGCCCGAGGTCTCGCCGACTCCCGGAGACGATCTCGCGCCGCCCCAGGCGGTAACGCTGGCGCCTGGCGGCGAATCGGGCACGTCCGCCTCCGGACCGCTGTCGCGGTATTACGCGCGCGACAGCGATCCTGGCCTGGACCCTGGCTACCCAACGCTGGCGGTCAGCGATCCGGCCGCAGATGTCACGTCGACCCAGACCTGGCGAGCGCTCGCCGACGGGCGGGCGACCGGGATATGGACGGCTCCTGCCGGGCTCCGCCAGGGCGCCGCTGGCCCGGTGCCGCCAGCAGCCCCGCCCGGTAGCCCTGCGGGCCTGCTAGCCGAGCGCGCCGCCGGTCAGCCGGTCCGGCCAAGGGCCGGCCTGCCGGCCCAGCCGGGCACCAGCAGGCCTGCGCGGTCAGGTGGGCACGCGGCGGTCTCCCGCCCGCGAGGCATCGCTGCGGGCGACGCTGACGCCACGGCAGCCGACCCGAGCAGCAGCGCGGGAGCCGACCCGCGCAGCGGAGCCAGGCGCGTGTCCAGCCGCCACAGCGGAGCGCACACCGGAGCGCACACCGGAGCGCACACCGGCCCGCAGCCAGGTGTGGCTCAGGAGCGGCCCGTACCGGGCGACCGGGCAGGCAAGGACCAGGCGAGCCGTGGACCACTGGCCGGCCAGGGTCGCGGCCGCGCCAGCGAGCGCGGGCGGCGTCTGCGCCGCGGCCGGCCGGCCAGCGTCCACGTGGCGATAGCCGCTGCGTCGCTCCTGATCCTGGCCGCCGCGGGCACGCTTGCCTACACCGCGCTGCACGACTCCGCCAAGCCCAGGCCGGTGCCGCAGTCGAGCGGTAAGAAGGCCACGAGTGCCTCGCCGAGCCCGAGTCTGGGTGCCTACGGGCTCATCGCCTCCCGCCAGACCGATCCCCAGCCGCTGACCCTCGCGGAGCTGTATCCGGCCAGCTTCGTCCTTGCTGGAAACACCGTGACCATCGTGGCAGCCACTATGACTAGCACCTGTTCCGCCGCGCTCGTCGGTTCGACGCTGCAGTCGGCAATCGGCGCGGCCAGCTGCACTCAGGTCGCGAGGGCGACCTATGTTGACCAGAGCGGCGTGATGGGCACGATCGGCGTGCTGAACCTCAGCAGCGGAGACGCAGCCAAGACCGCGGCGCAGTCAGCCGACGCCAGCGACTACATCAGCCAGCTCGCCGGGCCAACCGGTCCCGCCCACAGCATCGGCCAGGGCACCGGCATCGAGGAGGCGGCGGCCAAGGGCCACTACCTGATCCTCATCTGGGCCGAGCTCACCAGCGAGGCGACGCCTAGCGCGCAGCAGACCGCCGTCATCGAGGGCTTCATGACGGGGCTGCTGCAGAACACCGTGAACCACGACCTGACAACCCGCATGCTCACGGGCGCTCCGTAGCGCCGTCCAGGATCCTCCGGCGGCGCGTCCGGGCGGCGCGTGCCGCCAGGCCACCTGGTTCTGGGTAACCGACCTCTTCCAGGCATAGCGCGTGCGGCGGCGCGACCCGGACGGCGGAATCGCGCAGCCCGGCGGCGAGGACCCGGCCCGGCCAGTCCGGCGACTTGCTGCCGTCACCGACCGACAGCAGCGCGCCCGCGAGCGCCCGCACCATGTTGTGGCAGAACGCGTCTGCGCTGACCGAGGCTACGGCCAGGCCGGGCCCGGCTCGCGACCACTCCAGCTGCAGCAGCCGCCGGATCGTGCTCGCACCCTCCCGGCGGCGGCAGAACGCGGCGAAGTCATGCTCACCCAGCAGGCCACCGGCTGCGTCGTTCATCCGGTCCAGGTCGAGCGGGCGCCGGTACCACAGGGTGTCGTGCCGGCGTAGCGGTTCGGCTCGCGCCGGGTCATCGCAAACCCGGTAGGAGTAGCGCCGCCAGAGCGCGGAAAACCGGGCGTCGAACCCGGGCGGGGCCGGCCCGATCGCGGTCACCCGGACCGTGGGCGGCAGCAGCCGTCCCAGTCGTCGGGCGGCCGTGCCTGCCGCCGAAGTCCACCGTTCGGCCGGAACGTCCACGTGCGCCACCTGACCCCGCGCGTGCACGCCCGCGTCGGTCCGGCCTGCCACGGTCAGCGCGGGTGGCGCAGCGAGCGCCAGCGCCCGCCAGAGCGCCTCCGCCACCGTCTGCTGCACGGTCACCAGGCCAGGCTGAGCGGCCCAGCCATGGAACGCCGAGCCGTCATAGGCGAGATCGATCCGGAGCCGAAGCGACGCGAGCCCGGCCGGTGGTTGCCGGCCGGGCTCGCTGTCGGTTCCTGCGTTATTCGTCGGTGGCCTGCTCGTCGGTGGCCTCCGCCGTATCCTCGACTGCTGCCGCGCCAGCGGCCTCAGCTGCCTCCGCCTCGCCAGCGGGCTCGCCGGCCGCAGCCTCACCGGCGTCGGCAGCAAGGTCCGGCGCAACGGCCTCGCCGGTCGCAGCACCCTCCGTGACCGCTTCTCCGCTCACGGTGTCAGCCGTTTCAGTCGCGGCCGCTGCGTCGGCCGCTGCCGCCGGCGCAGGCTGCTCGTCCGCCGTGGCCGGCGCAGTCTGCGCGCGGCCGGTCCTGGCCGCTGCCGGCACGGCCGGGCGGCGCGCCCGCCGGCGCCGCGTCCTCGGCGCCGTTTCCTCGCGCACCAATTCGATGACCGCGAGCGCGGCGTTGTCGCCCTTGCGCGGCCCGACCTTGGTGATACGGGTGTAGCCGCCGTCGCGGCTGGCGAAGCTCGGCCCGATATCAGCGAACAGCGTGTGCACGACGCTCTTGTCCGTCACCACAGTGAGTACCTGTCGCCGGGCGTGCAGGTCACCCCGCTTGGCGAAGGTGATGAGCCGCTCGGCCAGCGGCCGCAGCCTGCGGGCCCTGGCCTCGGTTGTGGTGATCTTGCCGTGCTCGAACAGGGCAGTGGCCAGGTTGGCCATCATGTGCCGCTGGTGGGCAGGGCTGCCGCCGAGTCGGTGGCCCTTGGTGGGCGTGGGCATCGAAGGTATCTCCCGGTTCAGTGCGGTCGCACGTCACAACTGTTCGTGCCATGCGGTGCAGTACTGGCAGGCGCCCTGCCTGTCAGTACTGCTCGGTCTCGACGTAATCGTCTTCGTCATCAGCCCCGTAGCTGTCGGCCGCCGTACCCGGGTCGAAGCCGGGCGGCGAGTCCTTCAGCGCGAGACCCATGTCGGCGAGCTTCTGCTTGACCTCCTCGATCGACTTGGCGCCGAAGTTGCGGATGTCCAGCAGGTCCTGCTCGCTGCGGGCGACGAGCTCGCCCACGGTGTGGATGCCTTCGCGCTTGAGGCAGTTGTAGGAGCGGACAGTGAGGTTCAGCTCTTCGATCAGCAGCGCGAGGTCGGCAGCCAACGCCTGGTCTGTCGGCGACGGGCCGATGTCGATACCCTCGGCCGCCGGGTTGAGCTCCTTGGTCAGGCCGAACAGCTCAACCAGGGTCTTGCCGGCGCTGGCGACCGCGTCCCGCGGACGCAGGCACGGCTTGGTCTCGACGTCCAGGATCAGCTTGTCGAAGTCGGTCCGCTGCTCGACCCGGGTCGCCTCAACCTTGTAGGTGACCCGCATGACCGGCGAGTAGATCGAGTCGATCGGGATGCGGCCGATCTCCTGGCCGGGCTGCTTGTTCTGCGCGGCGGAGACGTAGCCGCGACCGCGCTCGACGGTCAGCTCCATCTCCAGCTTGCCCTTGCTGTTCAGGGTGGCGATGTGCAGGTCCGGGTTATGCACCTCAAGGCCGGCCGGCGGGGCGATGTCAGCCGCCGTGACCGGGCCGGGACCCTGCTTACGCAGATACATGTGCATCGGCTCGTCATGCTCCGACGAGACGACCAGGTTCTTGAGGTTGAGGATGATGTCAGTGACGTCCTCGGTGACGCCGGGCACGGTGGAGAACTCGTGCAGGACGCCCTCGATCCGGATGCTGGTGACGGCCGCACCAGGGATGGACGACAGGAGCGTACGGCGCAGTGAGTTGCCGATGGTGTAACCGAAGCCAGGCTCGAGCGGCTCGATGACGAACCTCGACCGGCACTCGTCTACCGGCTCCTCGGTGAGTGCGGGGCGCTGGGCGATGAGCATGACACTTCCTTTCCGCGCTGCCCGCTATATGACAGCGCGCCTTATGCCGACGGGGCCCCGTCGGCGGCCTTTCTCGCAGGTGGTCGCCTGCGTTCCCGGCCCTGACGGTGGCGACCGGTCGCCTGCGCCGCCGGGCCGGGTGGCTTACTTCGAGTAGTACTCGACGATCAGCTGTTCCTGAACGAGCGTGTCGATCTGCGCGCGAACCGGCCGCGTATGCACGAGAACGCGCATCTTGTCCGGGATGACCTCGATCCAGGCCGGCGGCGTGCGGTCGCCGGCCTCCGCCTTGGCTACCACGAACGGGGTCAGGCCCTGCGACTTCGGCGCCACCTCGACGATGTCATTCTCGCTGACCCGGTAGGAGGGGATGTCCACCTTCTTGCCGTTGACCAGGATGTGTCCGTGCCGGACGACCTGGCGGGCCATGTCCCGGCTCTTGGCGAAGCCGGCCCGGTAGACGACGTTGTCCAGCCGGGTCTCCAGAATCTGCAGGAGCGCCTCGCCGGTCTTGCCCCGAGCTCGTGCCGCCTCTTCGTAGTAGTTGCCGAACTGCTTCTCCAGCACGCCGTAGATGCGGCGGGCCTTCTGCTTCTCGCGAACCTGGAGCAGGTACTCGCTTTCCTTGGGCCGGTTCCGCCCGTGCTCACCCGGCGGGTAAGGCCGGATCTCAATCGGGCACTTGGGCGAGTCGCACTTGGCGCCCTTCAGGAAAAGCTTGGTCTTCTCGCGGCGGCAGAGCCTGCAGTCCGCACCGGTGTATCGAGCCATATGCGCTGGTTACTCCTCAGACTCGCCGCCGCTTGGGCGGGCGGCAGCCATTGTGCGGGACCGGGGTTACGTCCTGGATGGATCCGACCTCGAGGCCGGTGGCCTGCAGTGACCGGATAGCGGTCTCGCGGCCCGAGCCGGGACCCTTCACGAACACATCGACCTTGCGCATGCCGTGCTCCATTGCCCGCCGCGCGGCCGCCTCCGCGGCCATCTGGGCGGCGAAGGGCGTGGACTTCCGCGATCCCTTGAAGCCGACCTGCCCGGACGACGCCCAGGAGATCACGCTACCGCCGGGATCGGTGATCGAGACGATCGTGTTGTTGAAGGTGCTCTTGATGTGCGCGTGGCCGTGCGCGACGTTCTTGCGTTCCTTCCGGCGGACCTTCTTGGCGCCGGCGGTACGGCTTCTGGGAGGCATTCTGCTCCTCTACCTTGCGGAGGTGGTCGGACCGGCTGCTGGCGCCCGCTCGGCGGCAGGCGCCGCAGCGGACTACTTCTTGCCGGCCTTCTTCTTGCCGGCCACTGTCTTCTTCTTCCCCTTGCGGGTACGAGCGTTGGTCTGGGTGCGCTGACCATGCACCGGCAGCCCGCGCCGGTGCCGGATGCCCTGGTAGCAGCCGATCTCGATCTTGCGCCGGATGTCTGCCTGCACCTCGCGGCGCAGGTCACCCTCGACCTTGTAGTTGGCCTCGATCCAGTCTCGGAGCCGGATGATGTCGTCATCGGAGAGCTGGTGGACCCGGGTGTCGCCGCTGACCCCGGCCGCGGCCAACGTCTCGAACGCGCGGGTACGGCCGATGCCGTAGATGTAGGTGAGCGCGACCTCGAGCCGCTTGTCACGCGGCAGGTCGACGCCAACGAGGCGTGCCATCG
>Ga0187814_10000131_pt1 | contig 19714 bp, 21 predicted proteins | sample NC_S_4_FD_132450 | JGI IMG/M metagenome (GOLD analysis project Ga0187814, IMG submission 132450) | Wetland sediment microbial communities from Neuse River Estuary, North Carolina, USA - ASW-S_4 | ecosystem: Environmental > Aquatic > Freshwater > Wetlands > Sediment | place: USA: North Carolina... | reverse complement strand
GCTTGACTTCGCCCGCTTGACAGGCTCCTCCCCCGGGGACGCTTGACAGCGCCCCCGGGGGACACTTTGCAGACCTCGCGCATCGGGCTGCTCGATTCCTTCAGCAGAAAGCCGCAGTCTTCTTGCGGTGCCCTTCGGTCGGAGCGCCGGCGCGAACCGCCGAACCCCTAGACATGAGAACTCTCCCCGACGCCAACCCGGTCACGCTCGTTCCGCCTGGCACCTGGGAGGTCGACGCGAGGCGCTCCACCGTGGGCTTCGAGGTCCGTCATCTGAAGGTCATGCACGTACGTGGGCGCTTCCATGTGGTCGCGGCTGTCATCTCCTGCGACAGGGAGGGGGCTGCGACGATCGAGGCGTCGATCAGCGTCGCGAGCATCGACACGGGCGATGCGAAGCGCGACGCGCGCCTTTGCGCCCAGGACTTCTTCGACGCCCCGCACCATCCGCTAATCCGCTTCACCGGGGACTCGCGACCGACCGCGGCGCGCGATGCGCTTACGGTGCGCGGAACGATGATGATGCGCGGCGTTTCGCGGCCGCTCGAGCTACGCGCCGAGCCATCATGGGCCAGAGACGGGAACAGCAATGGCGACCCGCGGGTTCGCGCCCTGGGTGTCCTCAGCCGTCGCGAGTTCGGTCTCGACTGGGACTCTGCATTTGCCGCCGGCGGACTCGTGATCGACGACCGCGTTGAACTTCGGCTCGACGTCGTCCTCTCAAGGCCTCAGTTCAGCGCCGCTGCCGCTGACGCAACGCCGTCGGCCATTCCCGAGCGCCCGTCGCGCACGCGCCAGTAGCGGCGAACCCAGGCCGGGCGCACGTCGCTATGGACCGCCGCGCGTACGCGTTCAACCCACCGCTCGAGTAGTTCGTCGGCCTCGGCGACCGCCGCCGCGCTGGTCGGTGGTGCGCAGAGCCAGCGACGTTGCACCTCATCCCGCTCGGGCTCGAAGAGCGCGAACGCTGTGCCTGGATCACGCACCGCGCAGCGGTGCAGACGCTCGTGGCGCCACCACAACGTGCGTGCATCGAAGCGATCATCCGGTGCCGGGCCGAGCTCAACAGGATCATCGACCCGAAACGGCTTGAACAGCGATGTGCATGGCGCCGCGGTGCCGGTCGCCCAGTGGATCGCGCCGTCAGCGCGCAGCTCCGAGACCCACGACGCGGCCGTCTGTGAGGCGGCAAGCAGGCCGCCGGCGTGCATGCACGGTGCGGCCATCGCCCCGTTGAGGGCCGAGTAGTGGGGCCACCGGGTGGCGCCGTGCGAGCGCAGGACGGTCATCAGCGCCCCGGCTGACGGGTCGCCCGCCCCCGCCTCACGTTGCGTCAGCGCCTGTCGGACGTGGCATCGGGACACGGCCGTCCTCAGATGGTCGCTGTGCCGCTCGGCAAAGCCGGGGATCGTCAGTCCGTTTGAGATGCTGCGCACGCCCGCAGCCACACGCTCGGAAGCCCAATGCCGGCCGGCCGTCTCGAGCACCCACGCCTCCTTCGGATCGGCGATCGCGAAGCTGTTGTGGTAGGTGAACCCGCGCCGCTCGTGCCCACACCCGCCACCCTGGCCATGGCGCTCGAGCAGATCGGTGATGATCGACACGGCCTGGGCGGCGGTTGCTGCGCGCTCCAGGGCCAGGCGCAGCAGGTCCATGCCCGTAAGGCCGCTCGCCGCGTGGGGCTCCCTGGTGAACACGGCCTCGTTGCCGATCGCCACTCCATGCTCGTTCGCCCCCATCTCGGCCCCCCACATCCAGAACGGTCTGCTGAGCAGGACCGCGTTGGTCTCGGCGACCTGCGGAATCTCGATCCAGGTGCACCTGATCTGCGCGCCACGAGGATGGGAGTGCCGCGAATGCCACTCGAGCACCTGCGCCTCATTGGGGTCGCGGTCGGAATTCTTGGCCAACAGCACCCGGCCGTCGGCCACGACGACGACGCTATCGCACATGATCGGCCGGGCGGCGATCAGCTGAGCTTGATACGCGTGAGGACGGTCTCGTAGAAGGCATCCTCTGCCTGGAGGTAGCCGCGGATCGCGTGCTCGGCGATGCTCGCCAGCGGCTCGCGGGGCCACGGAATTACGTTCCGGTTCACGAACGGACACTCGGCAGCGAGTCCCCCGCCGTCGGCGAGCAGCAGGTCGGTCAGGACCTCGCCGTTGCGGTAACTCATGGCGACGCCGTGCCCGATGCAACCCAGCGCGTAAACGGCGGTCCGGTCGCCGCCGATGTAGCCGAGCGCTGGGGTGAGGTCGAGCGTCACCGAGAAAGGACCGCCCCAGCGGTGGGTGATCGCGAGCTCTGATAGATGCGGCCACAGCCAGTGGAGATACTGCTCGAGGTGTCGCCAGGCCCGCTCGTCAGCGTCGCGGTCCAACGCGCCGTTCGCCGTGAGGCCGACCGGGCCGCCGCCGATCACGATCCGTTTGTCGGGAGTCAGCCTGTAGTAGTGAATGAGGTTGCGGGCGTCCTCGATCCCCTGGCCGCCTTGCCATCCGATCGGCGCGAGCTGCGCTTCGGTCAGGGGCTCAGTCGCAATCATGTAGGTGAACGCCGGCACCTGCAGGCGGTCGAGTTGCCCGAACAGATGCGAGTACGCATTGGTCGCAAACGCCAGCTTGCGCGCCGTCAGCGATCCGTTCGGGGTAAGCAGGCGATGGACCGGCTCAGCACCCCGGGCTGTCGGGGTTTGTGCGACAGCCAGCACTGGTGAGTTCTCGAAGACACGCACACCTAGCTCGAGCGCGAAGCGTCTTTGCTCGCGTACAAGCTTGGCCGGGTCGACGAGCACGAGTCGCGGCTCCCACATCGCGCCCAGATAGCGCTCGGAATCAACCATCCTTCGCGTGGCCGCCGCGTCGAGCCACGTGATCCCCTCAAATCCAAGCGACGCCATGAGCTCGACTTGCTTCTGGAGCCGCTTGACATAGCTGGGCGTGGTCGCCACGCGGAGGAAACCCGGACGGAGCTTGTCGCACCTTAGCCCCGCCTCGTCGATGAATCTCTCAAGCTCGTCGACGCATCGCTCCATGTAGGAGTGTGCGCGCCGGAGGAAATCCTTGCCGCGCAGCATCGCCGTGGTCCCGAAGCCCAGGCCGATCACGGTCATCGCGAACGAGCCGTTGCGCCCGCTCGCGCCATAGCCAACCGTCTTGGCCTCCACCACGGCGACGTCGAGCGACGGCGCGCGACGCTTGAGCGCGATCGCCGTGGCAAGACCGGTGAGTCCGCCGCCGATCACCGCCGCATCGACCTCAAGTTCGCCGGCCAACGCCGCCTCAGGTTGGTACTCGCCGTACTCGGCGAGCCACAGCGAGGGCGGAGAATCAGGAAGGTCTCGCATCCGGGTCACCACCTTCGTCGAGGCATGCTTTCAAGAAGGCGCGTGCTCATGTACGCCTCATTGTGATCATCACCTGGTGCGGGTCGTCAAGCAGCAGGCTCGCCTCTAGCAGTTCGAACCGCGAGGACCACCGCTCGCGTATGTAGGCGATCGTGATCACGGTCTCGCCGTAGTCGATCTCTTCCTGGCCGCGGTATTGCGGGTGCACGGGGACGGCGGCGTGGGGAACGAACAGGTACCGCGGAGCGGCGAGCGACGCCTGCTCGTCCGGGCCGAGTGCGTCCAGCAGCGGGCGCATCGGCTCGCAGCGGTGTAGGTACGCGGGCGGCCGGACGGTCACGATCAAGATCCCATCTGGTTGCAGCGATCGATGGAGCGCCAGCAGGCACTGCTCGTGGGCTGCCTCGGACAGGTGTGTAAAGACCGAGAATGCGAACGCGAGGTCGAATCGCTCATCGAAGGGAAGCTGCTTCGGGAGGAACTCCGACTTGGCGAAGGTCGCGGGCACTCCATTGGCGCGGCAGACGTCGAGGATTCCCTCGACGGGGTCGCAGCCGTAGAGCGCGCCGGGAGCAACGTCGCGTGCCAGATAGCGCGTCAAGCGGCCCCAACCGCAGCCGAAGTCGAGCACGCGGGCATTGGAGAGCGGCCGCTCGGCGTGGCGCTCGTAGCTGTCGCGCAGCTTGCTGTAGAAGGACTTGCTCTGACTCGCGAGCGGTATTCCGCTGCGCCCGTTCCAGAACTCCTGCAACTCCGGCTCGGGCACGCTCGGCAAGAGCGCGCGGACGTGCGGGTAGAGCTCATACTGCTGCGTCAAGAGCAGCGCCCACAGATCGTCGTCGAGGTTGCGAAACAGCGCGTACTGCTCGGCCGCGGCGCCGTGTGCGCACGCGGCGTCGAGTGTCGCGAGGAGCTCGCCGTAGAAGTGCTCCAGCCAGGAATCAAAGCGCTCCTGAGGTGGCGGTGGGGCGGCGCGGTCCGGTCGTCTGGGGCGGAGCGCGCGGCCGAGGCGCCCAGCAGCACGCAACGGCCGGGTCACCCGCCAGCTCAGCGAAGTCTCGTACTCCTGCCGGAGCCGCTCGAGCTCACCGACGTCGGCCCCCGGCGATCGGACTGCCATGGCGGCAGCCTACCGTTGCCCATGCCCGGAGCTGCCGCGGACGTAGTTAGCCACAAAGGTGCCGCGGGATCGCCCCCGATGTTGACCTCGCCCCCCGCGGGTCAGACTCAAAGGCGTGATCGATGAAGCTAGCGCTCGACCAGGGTCCGAGCGGATACGGCCAGGGCGCGAGGGTGGAATGACCCGGCGGGTCGCCCTGGGGAGCGCACTCGGCACGGCGTTGGCGATTCAACTGCCCGGGGGCGTCGCGGCCGCCAACGGGGGTCGCATCCAAGGGCATCCAGCCGATCTTCAGACCGCCGGTCTTGGCAGCGGCGGCCAGCCGATGGAGTTGGCTGCGGTCGCTGCGCTCGCCAAGCGGATCGGCGTCGGGGAGCCGGTCGCGATCATCGACCTGGCGGCGGTTGATCACAACTGCAGCCGGTTGATCAGCTGGAGCAAGGCCAACGGGATCGCGTGGCGACCGGCTTACAAGACGCTGCGGTCGCCGGAGCTGCTTGCGTACGTGCTGGCCAAGCTCGACCGGCCCAAGGTGATGATCCACCACCTTCGCGACCTGCCTCAGGCGCTGCCACACGTGCCGGCGGGCACGGATTTCCTGATGGGGTACCCGCCGACGCTCGGCGAGCTGCGTCACTACCTGAGCTCCGCTCCGGCGCGGGGTGAGCGTCGGCACAAGCTCCGGATCAACGTTGACGGGCTGCCGCTGCTGCACGCGTTGGACGAGCTGTCCAAGCGCACGCCACGCAAGCTGCCAATCGACGTCGTGCTCGAGATCTATAACGGTGTCCCGCGCGGCGGTTTCGATCCGGGCGCCGAGCTGACAGAGGCGTTGAAGGTGCTGCGCAGCGCGCGGGGCCGGCTGCGGCTCGGGGCGCTTCTCTGCTACGACGTGCTTGCTGCCGAGGGCGCCGATGACGCCACCCTCAAGAGCGCGGCCGAGTTCGCTCAGCACAACCTGAGCCTGGCCCACGAGTCGGTGATCGCGCAAGCGCACGACTTCGTGGAGCTCGCCACGCTCGTGCGTAACGGACCGGGCTCTGCGAACTACACCAACTGGGCGCGGACGACGGCCGCGAACGAGTTCTCGGCGGGCTCGGCTGTCCTGTTCGCCAACTACCTCGACCCATACGGCAGTGCTGCCGGCCTGGCCAAGGCGCTGTACCTGGCCGCCCCAGTGCTGCGGCTGCCGGAGAACATCTTCCTCGGCAAGGGCCCGTTCCCTATCCCGCCGGGAACAGAGCCGGTGTACATCAAGTCCGGGGGGTGGCCGACCGGGAATAACCCGACGCTCTCCAAGCTTGTGTACCCCGCCGGGCTGTTGGAGGGGCCGGTCTACGGCCGTGGCTCCAACGCCTCCGGCCTGATTCTTGCCCGCCCGGGGCAGCTCGCCTTGGGCGACTACGTGGTCGAGACCCCGCAACAGGTGATGGAGGGCCAGGACTACTTCGGCGGGCTATACGCCGCCCGAGAAAACAAGGTCCGCGTCCTGTGGCCGGTCCTGTCGCGCTGGGTGGGTCAACGAGAAGAGCTGCCGTGACCGTCGACGCGCGCTCGCATCGACTTTGGGCCTTCGTGACCCCGTTGGCGGTCCTGATCCTTCTGGTTCTGCTGCCGACGACCGCCGGCGAACCGAGGTCTGCTGGGCGAGTGCGCCCTATGCGAGGTTCGCGTGCCCCCAGACGCTGACCGGCGTGCGCCTCGATGGGTAAGGAGAGGTCCTTAGCGCGGGTCAGGAGGGGTCGCCGTCCGGATACCGCCTGGCGTCGCTGGAGCTCAGTGGTCGAGCAGATCGAGTCGGCGCAGGCTACTGCGGGGAACCCGCGAGAGGTCAAGGAGCATTTGGGTAAACGAGATCGCTTCGCGGCGCATGCGCGCAATGTCGAGCTTGTCCATTGTCGGGATGCCCCAGTTCAGCAGGTAGGAGGGGCCGGTGATGTAGTTGGCCGTGGGCCCCGCCCATTGTCCACAGGTCTGTGCCCTCGGCGGGCCAGCCGTTTCCGTCGGGGCTTCCGGGCGCGGCGACGTACGGGTGCAGTACGCTGGCGGGAGCGGCCGTGGCGCGGCGCAACGCTGCATAGGAGGCATCGACGAGCGGGCTGCTCTCCGGGGCGAAGAACGTCCCCGGCTCGTATCCGCCGGTCAGTTGATAGCGCCCGTCGGACCCCGGCTCCCACTCCCGCGTGCCGAGGTGCTCGATCGTGATCGCACCGGCGACACGGCGCAACAAGCCGTTGCGATGGCGGCGCACGAACTCGGCGGTCCCGACAGCGCCGTGGAAATGACCTGTTGTCAGCAGCACCATGATCGTACGCGGCAGCGCGCCGCGCGGCAGCCGCGCCAGGTACTGGCTGATCGCGATGATCGCATTCGGCCCGTTGTCCTCCACTCCGTTCGTGCCGTCGGTGTGGCAGTGCAGCAGCATCAGCTCGTCTGAGGCGCCCGGGATCACGCCGATGAGGTTGCGCGAGGTCACGCGCTTGACCTCGGCCGGCAGTACCAGCTGCGCCCGCGCCCCGCCGGCGGCGGCATCCTTCAGGTGACCGCCGGTGTCGCGATCGACGTACAGCCCGGGTACGGCACGGATCTTGCCGTCGTAGGGGTAGTAGGCGCCGTGCGCAGCGTCCGCGGGGAGGTCGAGCACACCCACGGCCGCGATCGCTCCGGAGCGGGCCAGGCCGTCAAGGAACGTGATCTCATCGCCGACTCCCAGCCACGGCCGCGCGTAAATGTCTACCCAGCCAGGAATCGAGACCCGCGGGTCCGACCGATCGGGCGCAGGCCGCGTCCGTGCGGCGTTGTGTCCCGAGGTAGGCTTCACAGCACGGAGCACTGTGTGGGCGCTGGAACGCACGCTGATGACAGTCGAGGCCCGGAAGAACTGCTGCACTTGGGGGAGCCGCAGGGTCCGGGAAGAGCTCGAGCGGGGTCGGGGTCAACGCGGTTAGGAGGGCTTCCGGAGCGGTGCCAGCCCGTGGAGAACAGCATGGCGAGTCGATACGGCGGCATCAGGAAGCTGCGAAGCGCCACGAGGAGGCGGCCCGCTTGTGGGATCAGCGTGGCGACGCCGAAGGGGCTGAGCTCGAGCGTCGAAGCGCCAGGCTCGAGCATCAGGCGGCGCAGCTCGACGCGGACCGTGCCGAGCTGGAGCGGTTACGCGCCAGCTGGTTAGAGCACGGCGGCGAGGCTGGACGGGCTGAGCTCGAGCATCGCAGCGCGGAGGTTGAGCGCCGGGCGGAGCAGTTCGCCGCCGACCGGGCAGTCCTGGAGCAGCAACGCGTAACGAGGATGGCAGCGCGCGACCGGTCGGCCGAGACGAGAGAGCGTGCAGTGGCTAAGCGCGAGTGGATGGCGGACGAGCGCGAGCGGTTGGCGGACGAGCGCGAGCGGACCGCAAACGATCGCGAGGATGCCGCCAACCAGCGCGAACGTCTAGCTGACGAGCGGGAGGGAACGGCTGCGGAGCGGGAGCGAGACCGACTGGAGCGCGTTGAAGAGGGGGAGGAGCGTGAGCAAGCCGGCATTGTCAGAGAGGAGGCCACGATCCGCCGGGAGATCGCCGCGAGCGAACGCGAGGCAAGGAGCGAGCCGGAGCGATTGGAGCCTGATCCTGGCTCGGGACCGTCGTCTGACCGGAAGGGTCCAGCCGAGTAGGCTCGGCTGTCACGCGGTACTACAGCCCGCGGTCGCGAGCGTCCTCGCTCAGAGCCTTGCCGAGCGCCGCCGGCTGGATCCGGGCCTCGAGCTCGGCGACCCTCTTGATCAGTCGTGTCGACTCGCGGTGCACGGAGTCCTGCAGTCCCTGTACGAGCTGCTCCAGGTGTGTGATCCGGGCCTCGAGCGCACGGAGCTCATCCTGCCCAAGATTCCTCGCAGAGGCCCTTGGGCGTTCATCTGCCCCCGCAGCAACGCGGCGAATCTGACGGATCCGCGCGATCAATCCCTCACGCTCGCGCATCCTCACCGCCTACCGAAGCGTTTGGACTGGACGGGGCGCGGCGGGTAGCGTCGGCGCTCCTCATCTGTCATCTGCCGGATCACCAGCGAACCGCTCTGGACCTGCTCGCGGACCAGCTCGAGCTTCTCGGCCCGCTTCTCCTCGGCTCTGTCCCGTGACGTCTTCACGCCGGCACCTCCCTGAGCCTCAAGATCGAGACAAACTTCGGCTGCAAGCTGGACCGGTGACCCGCAGTCACAGGGCTAGCGTTGAGCCAGACGGCCCCGAGCGCGTCATAGCGGCGGGTGAGCATCGATCTCCTTCCTTCGCCGGCGCGGTCACAACGTGATCGAAGGGAGATTCGCTGCGTCGGCGAGGAGAACCTCACGAGCGACAACGCCGCCCGCACGTCTCACGGTAGCACCAGGGTACTCCGGAAAGGACCCGGCGCCTGCATTCACCGGTCGTCGGCGGCCGGCGTGTCGCTGAGCTGTGCCGCCTGCTCAGCCGCCCGCTTCCTGGCGTCCTTCTTCGCCTGCTTTTCCAGCCGACGCTCCCGAAGCCTGCTCTCACGGGCGAGCTTCGCAAACGTGGTCTTCTTCTTGCCGCTTGAGGCCAAAGTTGTCCGTCCTTAGGTTGGAGTTTCACCGGCCACCAGCCACATCGCGCGCCGCCGAGATCGGAGACGAGCTCGGCGGCGCGAACCCTGCGACCGGTGGACGCTGCTGGTGGCCAGCAGCGCTTCGCGAGGCAATCTGCGAGCTAGATCACGCGGACGTTGGCCGCCGCCGGGCCCTTTGGACCCTGCTCGGTGTCATAGGACACCTTTGCGCCCTCGGCCAGCGACCGAAAGCCGCCGCCGGTGATCGCAGAGTGATGGACGAACAGGTCCTTGCCAGGCTCATCGGGCGTGATGAAGCCGTAGCCCTTGTCGTCGCTGAACCACTTCACGGTTCCTGTAGCCATGCATTCCCTCCCGGGAGATCGTGTGCTGCGAAACGCGGGAGGTGCATGAGCAACAACTACGAACGCTGGCACTACTTCGCCGAGCTGGAACGCCCGGCGCGAAAGTCAGAGTCTATCCATACGATCTCTAGCGGCTCGATGCGCCGCTGCTGGATCGCGACTTCAGCGGAAGCCGCGAAGCGCGGCCGCCGTCAGCGGTCCCATTCGCGCCGTTGTGCGCGCACCTTCCTTTCGCGCTCGGCCCGCAGCTTTCGCGCTGCTTTCTGTGTCTCCTCGTTTCGGCGCGCGATCTCCTTCTTGAGCTCGCTCACCGCCGCATCGGAGGTCGATCGTCCTGGACCCGGGCGGCTTGACTCTGCCATCGGAAACTCACGTTCCAGCTCTCATGGATTGGCCCACAGTCGAATGCGAGAGCTTGGACACTCAGCCGTGGAGGCTTCGGACTTGAGCCTAGCCCCTTGCCCCCAGTCTGTCGACACGCAGGCCGGTCTTCCTCATAGGGATGCGGCGCATCGTGCGAGCCCACCGGGCGCCAGCGGCCCGGTGATTGTTATCGCTCGGCGATGTCGTGATCCCGGTCGAGGATCGCGACCACGCGTGCGGGCGCGGCGCTGCCGCCGATCAGGCGGAGAGGAAAGCATGCGACGGTGAAGCCGGTCGGAGGCAGCAAGTCTAGGTTTGCCAGCCGCTCGATCTGTGAGTAAGGCAGGTCCACCTGGTGAGCGGCCCAGAAGATCCCTGGCCTCCCCGTGGCCAGCGCCTCCTGTGCCTGGAGGTGCAGCGGGCGGTCCCAGCCCCATGCGTCGATTCCCATCACCCGCACCCCGCGGTCATACAGCCAGCGCGTGGCCGCGGCGCTCACGCCCGGGCCGCGTTGCATGTAGTCCGGCTCGTCATAGTAGGCGTCGCGTCCGCTGCGGATCAGGACAATGTCGCGCTCCGCGAGCACGTGATCGGCGCTTTCAAGCGCGCCTTTGAGGTCGGCCACGTCGATCGTCTCACCGTCGGCGCGATCGTGGAAGTCGAGCACCACGCCCGGGCGAAAGAACCAATCGAGCGGCAACTTGTCGATCGTCTGCGCTGGATGTCCGGCGATCGTGGAGTTGTAGTGATAGGGCGCATCGAGATGCGTGGAGTTGTGCGTGCCCAAACGGGTGAACGTCTCCAGCGCCCATCCCTCACCATCTCTCAATAGTTCCGGGCCGACGCCAAACATCTCCTGGATCTGAGCCGCTCCTACAGCGTGGCCGGCGAACTGAATCTCCGTCCTCAGGAGCTCAGGCGTACTCTCCGGACTGGCGACGATCGGGACGGAGAGATCAACGATCCTCATGGCCCCGGGCAATCTACCGCTAGACCATGGCGAGGCCTTGCCTTCGCAAAGACGCCACACCCTATCTGGGCCAGATTTCGCTCGTGCCTGTTCGCAGTAGCGTGTCTGTTCGCAGTAGGGGAGTCGCGCGCAGTAATCGCAGAGCGGCGCGCCGGCTTGTGCTGATGATCGCCGTGACCGGCTGCGTCGCCACCTTCGGGCTGGCGGGCTGCGGGAGCAGCAGCTCTAGCTCCAGCGCCGGCGGTGGGTCGACGGTCGCTTCAACCACGACGGGCACGACTTCGTTCGCCAAGACCAAGTTCCTGGTACACGCAGGGCTCGCGTTCGGCGCCTTCCATCACTTCATCTACAACCCCGTCAAGGCGGGGGACCTCAAGCACCCGACCCTGCACAAGCTCACGCTCGTGAAGGCAGGCCTCGCGGCGCTGTTCGTCTACCACGAGCTCAAGCTCGCGGCGACGGACGTCAAGAGCAGCAAGATCTTGAGCACCTTGTTTGCGCCGCTGACGCTGGTCGCAAACAAGCTCTCGGCGCTGAAGAGCTCCCTCACGAGCGGAAGCGCCAAGCCGTCGGACATCTCCGGGCTGAACTCGCAGCTGACCCAGATCGGCAACACGGCCGCGTCCAAGGGACAGGCGATCAGCGAGTCGATCCCGAGCGCGTCGCAGCTGGCCTCGGGCGGCTGACCGGCGCGACGTCCGCCGAGGCCGCCAGGTTCCTGTGGTGAGGGCCGGAGACCGGCAGCTGAGAGCCAGACACCCACGGCTAGCTTGGTGGCAAATTTGTCCGTCGGGGCGGTCACCCGGGGGGTAAAGTCGTGGTCCGTCTCAGTCTGAGGGAAAGGAGCTTCTCGTGCCGATTGATCCAAAGCGCACCGCGATCGTCCTGATCGAATACCAGAACGACTTCACCTCGGAGGGCGGTGCTCTGCACGGCGCGGTCCAGGACGTGATGGAGAAAACCGGGATGCTCGAGAACACGCGCAGGCTCGTGCAGGCGGCGCGGGCCGCCGGCGCGACGATCGTCCACGCGCCGATCACCTTCGCGCCGGGCTACGGCGAGCTGTCGCAGCAGCCGTACGGGATCCTCAAGGACGTCGTCGATTCCACCGCGTTTGTCAAGGGCGAGTGGGGGGCCGAAATCGTCGACGCGTTAGCTCCTCAGGAGGGCGACGTGATCGTCGAGGGCAAGCGTGGCCTGGACACGTTCGCGACGACGAATCTCGATTTCATCCTGCGCGCACGCGGCATCACCGCGATTGCGCTCGGCGGCTTCCTGACAAACGCTGCGTCGAGTCAACGATGCGCAGCGGCTACAAGAAGGGCTACGAGGTGATCACACTCTCGGACTGCGTCGCCGCCACGTCGGATGAGGAGCACAAGAACGCGATCCGGTTTGACTACCCGATGTTCTCAGAGGTGATGACCTCTGAGGCACTCACCAACGAGCTGCAAGGGACGGCGGTCGCGGCCCAATAACTGGCCGGATCGCGCCGGCGATCGGGTAGGACCGCCTGACGACACCCGGTACATGCGCTCGGGCACATGTATGATCGCACCCGTCGAGAGGAGAGAGGTCAGGTGCAAGCGGGACCGGGTAGCGCAGCGTGCCGCGTGGGTTGCTGGTCGCCGCACCGGTCCAGGCGGCGGGCCGCTCACGCCGCAGTCGCGCTGGGCGTGATGTTGGCAGGTGTGTGCTCCACGCCGTTCGTCGGGCCGGCGCGGGCGGCGACGCAGGCGACGCTCACGGGCACGATCTCTCCGGCCGTCAACAACTTCGCGGCCAGGCCGCAGTCCGTTGGGCTCTCGATCCTGGCTCGCTTCCTCACCACTCCGCCGGGTGGTCAACCCGCGACCGTCACGCAGGCGGTGATCTCCTTTTCTCACGGCGCAACGATCAACTCGCAACTGTTTCCCGGCTGTAGCGCGCGGCGATTGGATCTGGGCGGGCTGAAGGGCTGCCCGCCCGATACGCGGATTGGCACGGGAAGCGCGCTCGGGGTAGGGGCGGGGATCGACGAGCCGCTGAATGTCACGGCATTCAACGGCCCGCGCGGACGCAGCGTGCTGTTCTACCTCCAAGGGAATTCCCCCATCCATATCGCGCAAGCGATCGACGCTCCGCTGGTGCCGGTCAGAGGCCGCTTCTACGCGTATCAGCTGACTCTCCCAGTTCCCGAGGACCTGCAGGTGATCGCGGGCGTCCCGATCGCCGTGGCCGAGTTTCAGACAACAGTCAGGGCAACGGTCACGAAGCGAGTCCGCGGCACAACGGTCCGCCGCGGGTACATCGAGGTGCCGCTCTGTCCAGCAGGGGCACTGGTGCCGCTCCGCGGAATCTTCTCGTTCATTGGAGCGCCAACGGAGACGGTGAACTCCGGAATTGCGTGCGGCGAACCACCCCCGTCATGACGGAATTGCCGCGGCGGGCCAGCTCCGTCGTCACGGGATTGCCGCGGCCGGCCACCCCCGTCATGACGGAATTGCCGCGGCGGGCCAGCTCCGTCGTCACGCCCTCGCTTCACCGGGATCACTCAAGCGATCCCGCTCGGCCCACTCCAGCAGCGGCTCGAGAGAGAACGCCGTGTCGTCGATACGCGCGTGCAGATCGCCGAGCTTCGCAAACCGTTCCGGCACCGTCGCGATCGTCAACTCGCCCGGGATGACATCGTCGACCTCGTCCCACCGGATCGGCGTGGAGACGGTGCCCTGCCTGACGCCGCGGACCGAATAGGCACTGGCGATCGTGTGGTCGCGCGCGTTCTGGTTGTAGTCGACGAACGCCCTGGTCGGATCGCGATCCTTGCGCCACCAGACCGTCGTTGCATCCGCGGGCGCGCGGCGCTCGACCTCGCGGGCGAATGCAAGCGCCGCCCGACGCACCTCGCCGAAGCTCCATCGGGGTTCGATGCGGACATAGATGTGGATCCCAGTGCCGCCCGAGGTCTTGGGCCACCCGACGGCCCCGAGCTCATCGAGCACCTCGTGTGCGACGGAAGCCACGCGGCGCACGGTGCCAAGGTCGCACTCCGGCATCGGGTCGATGTCGATCCGCCACTCGTCGGGGCGCTCCACGTCTGCGCGCCGTGAATTCCACGGGTGGAACTCCACGGTCGACATCTGCACCGCCCAGATAACGCTGGCGAGCTCGGTGACGCATAGCTCATCCGCGTGGCGCCCCGACGGAAAGTCGACGCGGACCGTCTCGATCCAGTCGGGCGCGCCCGAAGGAAGCCGCTTCTGGTGAACCTTCTCGCCGCCGACCCCTCCGGGAAAGCGGTGCAGCATGCATGGGCGCTCCCTCAGCGCACGCACGATCCCGTCGCCGACGCTGATGTAGTAGTTGGCAAGGTCGAGCTTGGTCTCGCCGCGCGCGGAGAAGTAGACCCGGTCTGGACTGGTGATCCGCACCGTCCTGGCGCCCACGGAGAGCTCACTGGCGCTGCTGCTGTCCGATGCCGTCTTCATCTGGTCGTTCGTCGCATAAGACGGCGCCCCGTCCACTATCTCATCGCATGCAACGATTGAAGGAGCACGCGCTGAGGTAGTGGCTCTTACAGCGAACGATAGGAGCAGCATATGAAGACGCGAAAGCTGGGATCGCTTGAGGTCTCTGCCCTCGGCCTCGGATGTATGGGGATGTCGGCCTTCTACGGGTCGGCCGACGAAGGTGAGGCGATCGCGACGATTCAGCGCGCGCTGGAGCTGGGGATCAATTTCCTCGACACCGCGCAGCTGTACGGACCGCTGACCAACGAGGAGCTGGTCGGCCGCGCGATCAAGGGCCATCGCGACGAATACGTGATCGCGACCAAGTTCGCACGGCGGATGGACAACGCGACGCCCGGTGACATGTCCACCGTCGGGCCGCTCGACGGCTCCGCCGAGCACGTCCGTAGCTCGATCGAAGGATCGCTCGGGCGGCTGGGCACCGATCACGTCGATCTCTACTACCAGCATCGCGTCGACCCGAAGGTGCCGATCGAGGAGACGGTCGGAGCGATGGCGGAGCTTGTCGAGCAGGGCAAGGTCCGTCACATCGGGCTGAGCGAGGCGGCGCCCGAGACGATCCGCCGCGGACACGCCGTCCATCCGATCGCCGCGGTGCAGACCGAGTACTCGCTCTGGACCCGCGACCCCGAGGCCGAGGTGCTGCCGACCTGCCGCGAGCTCGGGATTGGGTTCGTCCCGTACTCGCCGCTCGGCCGCGGCTTTCTCTCCGGCCGCTTCAAGTCGCCGGATGAGCTCGACGAGAACGACTTCCGCCGGACCGGGCCCCGCTTCACCGGCGAGAACCTCGAGGCCAACCTGAAGCTTGCCGCCAAGGTGGCGGAGATCGCAGCGGAAAAAGGGATCACGCCTGCCCAGCTCGCGCTGGCGTGGGTGCTCGCCCAAGGCGAGGATCTCGTTCCGATTCCCGGCACCAAGCGGCGCAAGTACCTGGAGGAAAACGCCGCCGCCGTCGACGTCGTACTCACCGAGGACGATCTTGCGCGGATCGAGGTCGAGCTGCCGAAGGCCGCGGGAGAGCGCTACAACGAGGCCGGGATGGCGTCGGTCAACCTCTAGCGTCGCCTGGCGACGCGGCGCACCGAGGCGACGGCGACGCGGCGCGCCGAGTCGACGGCACGCGCTCATCCGAACGCGGGGCCGAGCTCAGGGTCCATCCACGCCACGCGTCCGCCGAGAATCGTCGCGGCGATCAGCGGGACCCCCGGGCGGTAAACGAGATGGACGTAGGAGGGCGCCGCCAGGACGACGGCGTCGCCGCGCGCCCCCGGCGCGAGGTGGCCGACGTCCGAGCGGCGCAGCGCCGTCGCGCCGCCGACCGTCGCGGCGAGCAGGGCCTCCTCCGCGGTCATGCGCATCTCGCGCACCGCGAGCGCGACGCAGAAGCTCATCGAGGTCGTGTAGCTCGAGCCCGGGTTGCAGTTGGTCGCCAGCGCGACCGTGGCGCCTGCGTCGATCAAACGGCGCGCGTCCGGATACGGCTGACGGGTCGAGAAGTCGGTCGCCGGGAGCAGGGTCGCGACCGTGCTCGAGCCGGCCAGGCCCTCGACGTCGGCGTCCGAGAGATATGTGCAGTGGTCGGCCGAGGCGGCGCCCACCTCGAGCGCCACCTGCACCCCCGGGCCCTCCCCGAGCTGGTTGGCGTGGACGCGCAGGCCGAGCCCCGCCTCACGCCCTGCGCTCAGGACCGCCCGCGACTGGTCCGCGTCGAACGCGCCGCGCTCGCAGAAGACGTCGATCCAGCGGGCCTGGCCGGCGCACGCATCGAGCATCTCGCCGCACACCAGGGCGACGTAGTCGTCGGCGCGGGCCTCATACTCGAGCGGCAGCACGTGCGCGCCGAGGAAGGTGACGTCGTCGGTCAGCTCACCCGCGAGCTCGCACAGGCGCTGCTCGCCCGCGGCATCGAGCGCGTAGCCGGACTTGATCTCCAGATGGGTGATACCAGCGCGCAGGGCCTCGCGCCGCCGCGCCTGCGCAAGCTCGCGCAACTCCTCAGCGCTCGCCGCTCGGGTGCTCGCGACCGTCGCGCGGATGCCCCCGGCGGCGTACGGGGCGCCCGTCATCCGCGCCGCGAACTCCGCTCCCCGGTCACCCGCGAACACCAGGTGCGTGTGGCTGTCCACGAACCCGGGGATGACGCAGCGGCCGGCGGCGTCGAGGCGCTCATCCGCCACCGCGCCGGCTCGCTCAACAGCCGCGACGCGCCCGCCCTCCAGCACGAGCGCGGCGTCGCGAACGATTCCAAGCGGGCCGTCGCCCAGCGCCCGATCGTTGGTAACGAGCAAACGGATGTTGTCAACCGCGACCGTGCTCACGCGACGACCTCGGCGACCGCCGCAGCCAGCTCCCTAGGCACGTCCAACGAGGCGTGCACGCCGTCGCGCACCACGAAGCGACCGCCGACGATCACATCACGGACGTCGGCCGCGGCGCCGGCAAACACAAGCGCGCCGAGCAGGTCCTCCGCCGGCACCCCAACGAGGCGCAGGCCGTCGATCCGTACGGCCACCAGGTCGGCGAGTGCCCCTGCGCGGATCGAGCCGCCCTCCGGCCAGCCGAGGCTCGCGTAGCCGGACTCCGTCGCGGCCCGCAGCAGCTCGGGGGCGCCGTGGAGTCCGCGTACGCCGCTGGCCAGACGCTCGTCGAGCTCGAGTGCGCGGGCCTCCTCGAACGGCTCGATGATCGCGTTGGAATCCGTGCCGAGCGCCAGGGTGCCGCCGGCGTCGCGCAGCCGGCGCGCCGGTCCGATCCCATCCGCGAGGTCGCGCTCGGTGGTCGGGCACAGGCAGCAGTACGCGCCGGCCCCGCCCAGCAGGCCGATGTCCGCCTGAGAGAGATGGGTGGCGTGGACTGCGGTGAAGCGCTCCGAGAGTGCCCCTTCGTAGTGCAGCAACGCGGTCGGCGTGGACCCGTAGACCTCGCGGCAGGCCTCGTTCTCAGCCGGCTGCTCGGAGACGTGCGCGTGCAGCGGCAGCGAGCGCTCCGTCGCCCAGGCGGCAACAATCGCCGCCGACTCGGGTTGCACGGCGCGCATGCTGTGGATCGCCGCGCCGATCCGGTGCAGCGGGCCACCGGTCAGCGCGCCGACCCGCCGCGCCCACGCGTCGGCGTCGGTATCGAAGAACCGCTTCTGGACCGGGTTGGGCTCGATCCCGCCGTGCAGGTAGCACGCGTCGATCAGAGTGAGCCGGATCCTGGCCTCCGAGGCAGCCTGAATCACGGCCGTACCCATTGCGTTCGGATCGGCGTAGGCACTTCCGCCGGGGCCGTGGTGCAGATAGTGAAACTCCCCGACGACCGTCACGCCGGCAAGCGCCATCTCCCCGAAGGTCGCCCGCGCGAGCGCGCGCATCGAATCAGGATCGAGCGCCCCGGCCAGCGCGTACATCTGCTCGCGCCAGGTCCAGAAGGAGCCCTCCGAGCGTTGGGTGCGGCCGCGCAGCGCGCGCTGAAACGCGTGCGAGTGGGCGTTGGCGAGCCCGGGGATGACGAGCCCATCGAGACGGTGGGAGCCCGGGGGCGGCGCCGTCATCTCGGTGATCACGGTCTCGATCCGTTCGCCGTCGACCTCGATCACGACTCCTGACTCCACGCCGCCGCCGCCGAGCCAGGCGAGCTCGCACCAGAAGGCGCTCACGCCTGGGCGCCCCGGATATACGGCGCCACGCGGCGCAGGAAAGCGTCCTGGTGATGTCGCTCGAACTGCTCCCAGGTCGCGAACGTGGTCGGATCGGTGACGCGATCGAGGAACAGCACCCCGTCGAGATGGTCCAGCTCGTGTTGGAAGGTTCCAGCGGTCAGACCATGCGCGATCGTCTCGTGCTGGTCCCCGTGGCGATCCAGATAGCTCACTCGGACCTCGAGAAAGCGCTCGACGTCGCCGCGCAGGTCGGGAACCGACAGGCAGCCCTCGTTGATCAGGAGCGTCTCCGACGAGAGCGGCTCGATCGTCGGGTTGACGATCACGGTCAGCGGGTGCAGCGGCTTGTAGGCGTAGCGCGTAACGGCGTCCACCTCGACGACCGCGATCCGCTTCGGGACCGACACCTGGGTGGCGGCGAGCCCGGCGCCCCCAGCCGCTCGCCTGGTCTCGATCAGGTCGTCGATCAGCCGCTGGATCGTGGGCGAGCGCAGCTGCTCCGCAGCGATCTCGGCGGCCCGCTCGCGCAGGACAGGGTCCCCAACGTTGGCGATCTTACGGACGCTCACGAATCCTCGAGCATCGGGAGCCGCACGCCTCGCTCGGCGGCGACGTCGATCGCCCGCGCATATCCGGCGTCCGCGTGCCGCATGACGCCGGTCCCTGGATCGGTGGTGAGCACGCGATCGAGTTTCTCCGCGGCAAGCTCGGTGCCGTCGGCCACACACACCATGCCCGCGTGGATCGAGCGCCCGATCCCCACGCCGCCGCCATGGTGAATCGACACCCAGGTCGCCCCCGCGGCGGTGTTCACCAGCGCATTGAGTAGCGGCCAGTCGGCGATCGCGTCGGACTCGTCGGCCATGCCCTCGGTCTCCCGATAGGGCGAGGCGACCGATCCGGAGTCGAGGTGGTCGCGGCCGATCACGATCGGCGCGCGGAGCTCGCCGGAGCGGACCATCTCGTTGAAACGCAGCCCGAGGCGCCTGCGCTCGCCGTAGCCGAGCCAGCAGATCCGCGCCGGCAAGCCCTGGAACGCGATGCGCTCTGACGCGTGGTGGATCCACCGCGCCAGCGCCTCATCGCCGGGGAACTCCTCGAGCACGGCGCGGTCGGTCGCGGCGATGTCTGCCGAATCGCCGGACAGCGCCACCCAGCGGAACGGTCCCCGCCCCTCGCAGAACAGCGGGCGGACGTAGGCGGGGACGAAGCCGGGGTAGGCAAAGGCCCGCTCGAAGCCACCGAGACGTGCCTCGGCGCGCAGGCTGTTGCCGTAGTCGAACACCTCGCTGCCGCGGTCGAGGAACCCGACCATCGCCGCGCAGTGGGCGGCGATTGCTGCGCGCGATCTGCGCACGTATTCCTCGGGATCCGCTTCGCGCAGCTCTAACGCCTCGGTGAGCGACATCAGGTTGGGCACGTATCCGCCCAGCGGGTCGTGGGCGCTGGTCTGGTCGGTGACGATGTCGGCCGGGAAGCCGCGGGCAAGCAGCGCCGGCACGACGTCGGCGGCGTTGGCCAGCAACCCGACGCTCAGCGCGCGACGCTCGGCCTTTGCCTCCACGCAGCGCGCGATCGCGTCCTGGAGCGAGTCTGCGACCTCGTCGAGATAGCGCGTCTGAAGCCGACGTTCGATTCGCTGCGGGTCGACCTCCACGCACAGCACGACGCCCCCGTTCATCGTCACGGCCAAGGGCTGCGCGCCGCCCATCCCTCCCAGCCCGGCTGTCAGTGTGATCGTTCCAGCCAGCGACCCACCGTGGCGCCGGCGCGCGATCTCGGCAAAGCACTCAAAGGTGCCCTGAACGATCCCCTGGCTGCCGATGTAGATCCACGAGCCCGCCGTCATCTGGCCGTACAT
>Ga0187814_10000130_pt1 | contig 19769 bp, 17 predicted proteins | sample NC_S_4_FD_132450 | JGI IMG/M metagenome (GOLD analysis project Ga0187814, IMG submission 132450) | Wetland sediment microbial communities from Neuse River Estuary, North Carolina, USA - ASW-S_4 | ecosystem: Environmental > Aquatic > Freshwater > Wetlands > Sediment | place: USA: North Carolina... | reverse complement strand
GCCGGACCGCGGCATCTGGGAGGTACGCGGCAGCCCCAAGCACTTCACGTCGTCGAAGCTAATGTGCTGGGTCGCCGCCGACCGTGGCGCCCGGCTCGCCAGGATCAGGGACGATCCTGACGCCGCCCGCCGGTGGCAGCAGGCGGCCGATGAGATTCACGCCGACATCTGCTCGAACGCGCTCGACGACCGGGGCGTGTTCTGCCAGCACTACGAGACGAACGCGCTCGACGCATCCCTGCTGCTGATGCCGCTACTGCGGTTCCTGCCGCCGGCCGACCACCGGATCCGCGCCACGGTCCTCGCGATCGCGGACGAGCTGACCAGGGACGGCCTGGTGCTGCGGTACCGGGCCGACGAGACCGACGACGGCTTGTCCGGTCCCGAGGGAACCTTCACGATCTGCTCCTTCTGGCTCGTCTCAGCGCTGTCGGAGATCGGCGAGCATCACCGGGCGCGTGACCTGTGCGAGAAAGTGCTGTCGCACGCCAGCCCGCTGCTGCTGTACGCGGAGGAGATAGAAGCCAGCTCGGGCCGCCATCTGGGCAACTTCCCGCAGGCGTTCACCCACCTCGCGCTCATCAACGCTGTCATGCACGTGATCGAGCATGACGAGGAAGAAGCACTGCTCGCGCTGACCGGAGCGTCGGAACGACCGCGGCGGCACACGGGCAACGGCAGGCTGCGGCGCGGCGGCGGCGAGCTGCGGCGTGGCGAGCCGGACTGGCTCAGCTGAGCCGCGCGGGGCCGGGAACCGGACCCGCTCCTCAGGCCCTGGCGATCGGAGCGGTCTGCGCGCCCGCGGCCGTGACCAAGTCGGCCGGCGCCAGTTCGATCTCCAGTCCGCGCTGCCCGGCGCTGCAGAACACAGTGGGATGGCGCAGCGCGGACTCATCGACCACGACTGGCAGCGCACGCCGCAGCCCGATCGCCGTGATGCCGCCCGTTACGTATCCCGATGCTCTTTCCGCTTGTGCCGGGTCAGCCATGACTGCCTTCTTGCCGCCGACAGCGCCCGCCAGTGCCTTGAGGTCCAGGCTCCCGGCGACCGGCACGACGGCGACGGTGAGCTGGCCGTCCACGTCGGCGACCAGCGTCTTGAACACGCGCTCGGGCGGCACGCCGAGCGCCTCGCTGGCTTCCTGCCCGTAGGACGGGTGCCGCGGATCGTGCTGGTAACGGTGGACGGTGTAGCTGATCCCTAGCTTAGAAAGCTGATCAGTGGCCCTCGTGCCGCCAGCACCACCCGACATGGCGCGAGCTTAACCGGCTGCGGTCAGACTGGAGCCGTGACCACGTGGGTGCTGCACGTTGATCTCGACCAGTTCATCGCGGCGGTCGAGCTGCTGCGGCGGCCGGACCTGGTCGGCAAGCCGATCGTGGTGGGCGGCGACGGCGACCCGGCCAAGCGCGGCGTGGTGGCCACTGCCTCCTACGAAGCTCGGGCGTATGGCGTGCACTCGGGGCTGCCGCTGCGAACGGCCGCACGGCGCTGCCCGGACGCGGTGTTCCTGCCCGTCGACCGGCCCGCTTATGAGGCTGCCTCGGGCGAGGTGATGACCGCGGTTCGCAGCCTCGGCGCGGTGACCGAGGTGATGGGGTGGGACGAGGCGTTCCTGGCGGTCGACACCGACGACCCGGAAGCTTTTGCCCGCCGCATCCAGCAGGTCATCAAGTCGGCCACACAGCTAGACAGCACGGTCGGCATCGGCGAGAACCGGCTGCAGGCCAAGCTCGCCACCGGCTTCGGCAAGCCCGCCGGGGTGTTCCGGCTCACTCACGGGACTTGGTTCGGCGTGCTCGGCAGCCAGCCAGTCAGCGCCCTGTGGGGCGTCGGCGCCAAGACCGCGGCCAAGCTGGCCGAGCTGGGCATCGCGACCGTGTCCGGCCTGGCGGCTGCCGACGTCGCTACCGTCGCCGGCCGGTTCGGCCCGACCATCGGGCCGTGGCTCGTGGCGACGGCCCGAGGACTGGACAGCGCGCACGTCACCGGCGAGCCGTACCTGCCGCGGTCGCGCGGCCGGGAGGAGACCTTCCAGCAAGATATCGATGACTGGGACCGGGTCCGCGCGGAGGTAGCCCGGCTCGCCGCGCTCGTGACCGACGACGTGGTGGCAGAGGGCAGGCCGGCCATGCGAGTGGTGGTGAAGGTCCGCTACCGCCCGTTCTTCACCGGCACGCACGGGGTGCCGCTCGGCGCGGCGACGGCTGATCGGGGCGCCATCGAACAGGCTGCGCTGGCCGCGCTGGACAGGTTCACCGACCGGCGGCCGGTTCGGCTGCTCGGCGTGCGGGCCGAGTTCGTCCCCGAGCCCGAGGGCTGACGCCGTGCAGATTCGTGCGAGTCGTCGAGGGCTGGTGACGATGTCACGGGGCGGCGTCACGCCTCGTCTTTGAGTCTGATCGGATGAAGAGCAGCGTCATCGCTGGAGGCAACCATGCGCGTGCTGGTCACGGGGGCGACCGGAGCCGTCGGCAGGCAGCTGGTGCCGCAGCTGATCGGTGCCGGGCACCAGGTCAGCGCGACGACCCGCAGCCCGGCGAAGACCGCCAGCCTGCACCAGGCGGGCGCCGATCCCTACCTGCTCGACGGCCTGGATGCCGCGGCCGTCGGCGAGGTGGTCGCACGGTCCGAGCCTGACGTCATCGTGCACGAGATGACGGCCATCCCGGCGCGGCTGAATCTCCGGAAGTTCGACCAGACCTTCGCCGCAACGAGCAAGCTGCGCACAGCCGGGCTTGACCATCTGCTCGCGGCGGCCAGGGCCGAGGGCGTGCCGCGGCTCATCGCGCAGAGCTACGCCGGCTGGCCGAACATCCGGGCGGGCGGAGCGGTGAAGACCGAGGAAGACCCGCTCGACCCGGACCCGCCCGCCGCCATGCGGGCAACGCTAGCGGTAATCCGCTATCTCGAGCACGCGGTGACCTCGGCGCCGCTGGCGGGCCTCGCACTGCGCTACGGCAGTCTGTACGGCCCGGGCTCCTCAGAGCTGTTCGTGCGGATGCTGCGGCGCAGGCAGGCCCCGCTCATCGGCAACGGCGCCGGAGTCTGGTCGTTCCTGCACGTGACCGACGCGGCGGCGGCCGCGGTCGCCGCGGTAAGCCAGGGCGCGCCGGGTGTCTACAACGTCGTCGATGATGACCCAGCCCCAGTAGCCGAGTGGCTGCCTGTCGCGGCCAGGTGCGCCGGCGCGAAGCCGCCATGGCATGTCCCTGTCTGGCTCGGCCGGCTGGCCGCGGGCGAAGCGGGGGTGTCGATGATGACCCAGGTGCGTGGCTGCTCGAACGCCAAGGCCAAGCGCGAGCTGGGCTGGAAGCCGATCTGGCCGAGCTGGCGGGACGGCTTCGCCCACGGCCTGGACCATGCCTATCCGCCGGCACTCGGCATTGACGGCGCCGGGCCGGACTGACTGGAGTGGATGGCGATGGCTAGCGCGCATGACACCAAACAGACCGCAGCGGTCTACGGGCGGCTGCGGCCGCTGCTGTTCTCGATCGCCTACCGAATGCTCGGCAGCGTGACGGAAGCGGAGGACATCGTGCAAGAAGCATTCTTGCGCTACCACGCCGCCGCCGCGGAGCACGGCGAGCCCGACTCGCCCAAGGCGTACCTCGCCACGGTCGTCACCCGGCTGTGCATCGACCAGCTTCGGTCAGCCAGGGCGCGCCGTGAGTCTTACGTCGGCGAGTGGCTGCCGGAGCCGCTGCTCACCGGTCCCGAGCCGCTGAGCGTTCCCCCTGGCGATCCGGCTGCGATCGCCGAGCAGGCCGACTCGCTATCGATGGCGTTCCTGCTGCTGCTCGAACGGCTGACGCCGCTCGAGCGAGCGGTATTCCTGCTGCACGACGTCTTCAGCTACGGCTACGAGGAAACAGCCGGAATCGTCGGCCGCAGCGAAGCGAGCTGTCGCCAGCTCGCGCACCGGGCCCGGCAGCACATCGACTCCGGCCGCCCGAGGTTCGAGCCGGCAGCCGGGCAGCGGGACGAACTCGCCGCGCGGTTCTTCGACGCGGTCGGCGAGGGTGACATGGAAGGGCTGCTGAGCCTGCTAGCCGCCGACGTCGAGGTGCATGGCGACGGCGCCGGCGCCCCGGTATCTTGGCGCCGGCCGATCGCCGGCCGGGAGCACGTCGGCAGGCTGCTCGCCACAGTCGGCAGGCAGCTGCGGAGCGTGCACGGCTCGATCGAGCGCGTCGAAGTCAACGGGCAGCCCGGTGCGCGCGTGCTCGCGGCAGACGGCAGTCTCATCGCTGTGCTCAGCATCGACATCGTCGACGGCCAGGTGCAGACATTCCGCTCCGTGATCAGCCGGGACAAGCTGCGGCACCTCGGGCCGCTCGCGGATCTCGCCGCCCTGATTGGCCAACGCCGCGGCGGCGCGCACCCAGCAGCGGGCGAGCGGCCCGCCGATCGCTAGCCGCGCAGGACACTGTTCGCCAGCGCGCCAGCCGGAGGCTACCCGGCCGCCGCAGTGCGCTAGTCTGCGGCTCTGTCCCTGCCACCTGCTGCGGCCGCGCCCGGCACGCCGGGCTGAGGAGAGACATGGTCGTTCCGCTGGCTGCACGGTACGTCGCGGCGGCCGTGGGTCTGCTGCTCGTCGTTACCTCAGCGAGCAGCGTGATCGGCACGCTCATCGTGCCGCGATCATTCGCCAACTGGCTCACCAGACGGGTTGACCAGCTGGTCAACGGCGCGTTTGTGCTGATCACCAAGCCGGTGCGCGATTACAAGCGGCTAGACCGGATCCTGGCCACCAACGCTGCGGCCATCCTGATCGCCCAGATCGCCGCCTGGCTGGGCATGTTCTTCGTCGGGTTCGGATTGATGTTCTGGCCGCTCGTGCACGGGGGCATCACCGAAGCTTTCCGGCTCGCCGGGCCCGGCATCTGGCAGATCGGCAACGATGAGGCGCACAGCGCACTGGAAGCAACTCTGCTCGATATCGCCGCCGTGATCGCGATCGTCACCATCACCCTGCAGATCGCCTACCTGCCGACGCTGTACACCGAGTTCAACCGGCGGGAAAACGCGATAGCGCTGCTCAACGCCCGGGCGGGGGTACCTAGCTGGGGCCCTGAGCTACTAGCCCGCACCCATTACGCGCTCGGCTCGGGCGTCTCCACCGTCGACACGCTGCCCGAGCTGTACGCGAACTGGGAGAACTGGGCCGCCGAGGTCGCCGAGAGCCATACCACCTACCTCCCCCTGGTGCGGTTCCGATCGCCGAAGCCACTCACGTCCTGGGTCACGGCGCTGCTCGCCGTGCTCGACTCGGCCGCCCTGATGCTCTCGCTCAACCCGTCGACCGCGCCGGTGCTCCCGGCCCGGCTCTGCCTGTGGGCCGGGTTCATTTGCTTCCAGGACGTCGCCAGGGCGATGGGCTTCGACGTCCCGGCCAACCCGGATCCCAGCCAGGGCATCTCGATCAGCTACGAGGACTTCCTGCAGGCCATCGCCCAGATGGAGCTCGTCGACTTCCCGATCGAGCGCGACCCGGCCGAAGCCTGGCCGGACTTCGTCGGCTGGCGGGTCAACTACGAGCAGGCCGCCTTCGCGATCGCGTACGGGATCGACGCCGTGCCAGCCGTGTGGTCCGGCCCGCGCCGGCACAAGCTCCCGGAGATCCGCCCGATCCGGCCGCCCTACGGCAAGCCGCCCAGCACGAAGAAGCCTGCCGCCACCTAGCAGCGGCATGGCATCGGTGCGCTGCCACCAGCCGGCCGGGGGGCGCCTGCTACTGCGCGGCTGCCGCGCCTGGCTCCGGTAGCGGCTCAGGCAGCGGCTTGAGCTCCTGAGCTGCCGGCGCGGGCGGCTCCGCGGCCTCCGGCTTGGGTTGACCCGCAGCGACGACCCCCCGAATCGCCGGGCTCGGGCTGGCCGACGACTGCCGGAGTAGCTCAGGCAGCTCGGGCAGCTCCACCAGGCTCGGGTAGTCGTCCTGAAATGGCAGCTCGGGCTCCGGCTCCGGCACAGGGCTGCCACGCTCGGGCACCGGAGCGCCGCCGAAGGACGGCCCGAGAACCTCGCGGGCTGCCCGCACGGTCTCCTGCCGGAGTGTCTCGCCGATCAGCCTGGCCGCATACGCCAGCAATCCCTGGCGCTCGGCGTCGGGCTCATCGTGCGCGGCCGCGGCCAGTGCGTCGGCGAGTCGGCTGGCCAGCGCCTCCGCCGTAGGCCACTGGCCGACCGCGCGCCGTGCCTCAGGCGTGACCTTGAAGACGTACCAGAATCGCGGATCGCCGCCGGTCGTGGTCTTCCTGAAGTCGACATAGACCGGGTCGAGCGCCTCGAGCGCCGCCGCCACGACCTCCGGGTCGAGACCGGTCTGCGAACCGATGTCGGTGACCGTGACCATGAAGCTCTGCTCGAGCAAGGCGACGGTCGCGTCGAGCACCGGTAGGTCCCTGGCGGTCCAGGTGTCATGCACGAGCTGCTGCCTAACCGGGACCTGGCCGGAAGTCTGAGTCCGGCCGGTCCCTTCGTATTCCGGTTCGGTCCGGCACCGGCCAGGCCGAAGTGTCCGGCAGTAACGAGAGTAGCCAGAATAGGAGCGGCAAGCTCGCAAAAGAGCGGCGCCCCATCAGGACCCGCGCCGCCGCGGCCGACGGGCTGATTGTCTGCCGCCAGATGGTTCGGCGTACCTTCGAAGCCCGGTCCGGTCGTTTAAGCTGTGCGGGCCTGCACCGCGGGGTCCCGGGGTCGTCCCCCGGGCTTGCACTGCCGCGGCGCCGACGGACCCGAGAGGATGATCATGAGTAACGACACCGGTGTTGAGCGGACGCTGGTGCTGCTCAAGCCCGACGCCGTAGCTCGCGGCCTGATCGGGCGCATACTCGCGCGCTTCGAAGATGCTCTGCTGAAGGTCGTTGCCAGCAAGATGGTCTGGATGGACGCCGGGCTGACCAGGCGGCATTACTTCGACCTCGAGGACCGGTTCGGACCCGCCGTCTACGCGACCATGGCGGAGTTCATGCAGAGCGGCCCGGTACTTGCGCTCGTCCTCGAGGGCGTCGAGGCGGTCGCCTGCACCCGCAAGCTGGTCGGCCCCACGTATCCGGATCAAGCCGCGCCAGGCACGATCCGGGGCGACTTTGCGCACATGACCCGCGCGTACGCCAACGAGCGCGGCATCGCCGTTGCCAACCTGGTGCACGCATCCGGCAACCGCGAGGAAGCGGCACACGAGATCGACGTCTGGTTCGCCAAGGACGACATCATCGAGCATCAGTCCGCCGCCCAGCGCTTCATGAGCTAGCGGCACACACAAGTTCCGCGCGCCAGCGCTGAACCGGGGAGCCGGTGGCGCCGTTCTCCAGGGGAGCGGCGCAGGGAGCCGACAAAGCGCCGCCCGGCATGTCTGCCGGGGTCTTTGCCGTTGCGGCCCCGATGCCGGCCAGCCTCAACCGGGGGATCATCCATGCCTCTACGGTGCCAAAGAACGGGGACCAGAACCCGTACGGCATCTTCATCGTGCCGCAGAGCACCGGCCGCCTGCACGCAGGCAACATCCTGATCAGCAATTTCAACGACGGCGCTAACCTGCAGGGCACCGGGTCGACGATCGTGCAGATTACACCAGACGGCCATCGCACGCTCTTCGCCGAGATCGACGCGAACAAGCTGCCGGGCCGGTGTCCTGGCGGCGTAGGCCTGACCACAGCGCTCGTGGTCCTGCCGGGCGGCTGGGTGGTCGTGGGCAGCACGCCGTCCACCGACGGCTCGCTCGCGACCTCAGGAGCCGGCTGCCTGATCGTTCTCGATCGCAACGGACGGGTCAGGGAAACCTTCAGCGGTCCCGAAATCAACGGACCCTGGGACTCCACCGCGGTGACAGCGGACGGCGTGGCCTCGCTGTTCGTGACCAACACCCTCAATGGCACGGTGGCGGCGAACCCGAATCCGGTCAATGAGGGCACGGTCTTGCGGCTCACGCTGCAGTTGTCCGAGTTTCAGCCGCCGCAGCTGATCGACACTGACGAAATCGGCTCGGGCTTCGCCGAGCAGGAAAATGCCAACGCGTTCGTGCTCGGGCCTACCGGCGTCGGTCTCGGCGCCGACGGCACGCTGTACGTTGCCGACACCCAGGACAGCACGATCCACGCGATCCGGCACGCTCTGACCCGGTCCGGCAGCACCGGCACCGGCATGCTCGTGTCCAGCGGTGGGCTGCTGAACGCGCCGCTCGGACTCGCCATCGCGCCGAACGGTGACATCCTGACCGTCAACGGCGGCGACGGGAACATCGTCGAGACGACGCGGGCCGGCGACCAGATCGCCTCGATGCTCCTCGACAGCTCTGGCACGCCGCCAGACCTCGGCGCAGGGGCGCTGTTCGGTCTCGCGGTGCGCCCGGATCTGCTCGGCGTCTACTACGTCGATGACGCTACGAACACGCTGAATCTCCTGAACTAACCAGCTAAGGCGTTCATCGGAGTGGCATCACTGCTGCTATCGCAGCAGTGATGCCACTCCCATGAGCCCCAACTGCGGCCTCGGGACCTCACTCCCAGTCTTCATCTACCTCGGCGACACCGGGCGGCTCGCTATCTTCAGCCTGCTGGACGCCCAGCCAGCGCTCCAGCCAGGCGAACTCCTCGGCCAGCATGTGCAGCACGGATTCGCGGGCAACGTAGCCGTGGTTCTCATACGGCAGGATCACCAGCCGCGCCGTACCGCCGGTGCCCTGGATGGCCTGGAACAGGCGCTCAGACTGGATCGGGAAGGTACCCGAATTGGCGTCGCGCTCGCCGTGGATGAGCAACAGCGGCGCAGCGATCTTGTCGGCGTACCGGAACGGCGACACCCGGTCGTAGACCGGCATTGCCTCCCAGAAATTGCGGCGCTCGGTCTGGAAGCCAAATGGGGTCAGGCTGCGGTTGTAGGCGCCACTGCGCGCGATGCCGGCCGCGAACAGGTCGGTGTGCGCCAGCAGGTTGGCGGTCATGAATGCTCCGTAGCTGTGCCCGCCGACTGCCACCCGCCGGGGATCGGCGATACCTCGCTCGGCGAGTGCGCGAATGTGCCCCGCTGCCGCGGCGGTGATCTGCTCCACGTAGCTGTCGTTCATGGTCTCCGGGTCGCCGATGACGGGCATGGTCGCACCCTGCAGCACGGCATAGCCGCGCAGCACGAACCAGATCGGCTCGGCAGCCATGAGCCGGGTGAACCGCTCGGTCGTGCCGCGAACCTGGCCAGCGGTCGCGGCGTCGCCGTAGTCCAGCGGATAAGCCCAGATGACGAGCGGCAGCGGGCCGTCACGCTGCTGGTCGTAGCCGGGAGGCAGGTGCAGCATGCCGGTAAGCTGCACGCCGTCGCCCCGGTCGTAGCTCAGAAGCTGCTTGTCCATGCCGGTCAGCTGGGGATGCGGGTCCGGATATGAGGTCAGTTGCAGACGCTCGGTGCCGTCGAGGCGAGTCACGACCAGGTTCGGTGGCTCGGACCGGCTCTCGTGCCAGATCAGCACCGAGCCACGGTCATCCCCGGCAAAGCCCAGCACCTGCTCTAGGGCGTCGGCCGGGCTCTGCCACAGCCGCTTGCTGGACAGGTCGGCTAGGTCTAGCCCGTCCAGGAACGGCCGGTCGCCCTCCGGGCTGGCTCCCTGGCCCCGCAGGTAGATCTGATGCCCGTCCTGCAGGACCGTCCTGGTGCCGTCGGGGTGAACGGTCATCATCGGCGTACCGGGATCGAGGTACGCCTCGTCGGCTGAGTGATCGAAGATGACCCGGCTGCTGTCCGGCGCGGCCAGGTCACACAGACGTGAGGTCAGCCAGCGCCGGTCGCGGTCATGCTCGGTCACCAGCAGGTGGCCGGTCGCAGCCATGTCGTACCAGCCCAGGCAGCGCTGCTCGACGAGAACGCTGGACTGCGGCGACTCGTCAAACGGGGCGGGCAGCCGGAGGATCTCGTCGCGGTGATCGACCTTGGCCATCGGATCACCGCCGTCCAGGGCCTCGGCCCACACCAGGCTGGCCGGCCTCGACTCCTCCCAGGAGACCATCCGAGGCCCCGTCGGCACGCCCTGCCGCGGCACCTCATCGCTGACCGGCAGGTCGGCGATGACTCGCTCCAGCTGACCGCTGGCTGTCCAGACCTCCACCCGCCGGGCGAAGTACGGGAAGGGCACCCGGAAGGAGAACGGCCGCTGGAGGCGGTAGACGAGCAGGTGCGCACCGTCTGGTGAGTCGCTGAGGTAGTAGTACAGGGCCGGAGGACCTAGCTCGGTGGCTGCACCCGAATCGGGCTCGACGCGCAGCGGCACCGTCGTGGCTAGCGCCTCGAACACGTCAGCGTCTGCGTCGGTGCGAAGCAGGTCGGTGAAGGTAGCCATTTGCGTCCGTTTGCCAGCCGACTCCTCAGTCTGCGGCTCGATCGGCTCCGGGCCGGGCGGCCCCGGCGGGGCTGGCGAGCCGAGCACCAGCAGCGTCGCGCCGTCCCTGGACCAGCGGACCGTCGAGCCGGGCGAGGTCGGGTCGCCGCCCAGTACATCCCGCACCCTCAGGCCAGGCACCTCGGCAGCGATCGCAGCCTGGGCGTCAGCGACCCAGACCGCGATCCCGTCGGCCTGGTCGACGGTGAAGGCAAACCGCCGGCCGTCTGGCGCCCAGACCGGCATGCTCACCGACCGGCCCTCCGGCAGCTCGATCCGGCGGGGCTGGCCAGCAGGCAGCGCGATTACGGACAGCCCCACCAGCCGCCTGGTCCGCTGGCGGCCACCGAGCGACGGGTCGATGCGCAGGCCTGCCAGCGCCAGGTAGGGCCTGGCCAGGTGCGCTACGGGCGGATGAGTTTCGTAGTGGACCAAGGCGACGAACCTTCGTCCAGGGGCGAGTGAGGCAACGGGCGTCGGCGGGGCGTCGATGATCGAGACGATGTCGCTGTCCGGGATCTGGTACGCCACGCTGTTCCCTCTCGGTCGCTGGCCGGGTGCCGAAGCCCTGACATAGGCTCGCCCGATACCCGCCGGCGCGCAACCTCAGCGGCCGCGCGACCCAGTTCCGGCGGCCACGGCTGACCCAGGACGACACCCAGGGAGGCTGGCATGCAGGCCACATCGAGGGTCGCGCAGGTGTCTGTTCCCGGCTTTGTCGATCATCATGCCCACCTGCTCAAAGCGGCCGCCGGCGTGCCCCTGTCAGCGACACCGCAGCAGGTCCGCGAGTTTCACCACCGGGTGGCCGGGCAGGGCCGCACCCCGATGGACGTGCTCGACCCGGCCGGTGCGCTGAGCGCGCCCGGCCTGCCGGACAGGCTCTCGGCCGGGCTCGCCACCGCGGCAGCTGCTGGCCTCGTTGAAGTCACCGAGATGGGCATGCGTAGCTGGGCGTACCTGGACGCGCTGGCTGAGCTGCAGCGGGCAGGGCCGCTGCCGTGCCGGGTCAGGATCTACGTAGCCAGCGGGCTGGCTACTGAGGCCAGCCTCGACGAGCTGGACGCCAGGCGGGAGCATTGCGGCGGGTGGCTGCGCCTGGAGGGCGTGAAGTTCTACGCCGACGGGTGGCTGGTGCCCCGCACGTGCGCGCTGAGTGATGAGTTCGCGGATAGCGCCGACCGCGGTGTGCTCTTCACCGACGCTGAAGGCCTGGCCCGCCAGGTCGAACCGCTGGTCAAGCGTGGCTGGCTGATCGCCACCCATGCCATCGGTGATCGTGCGGTGCGGACCGTGCTGGACGCCTATGACCTAGTCTTCGGCGGTGACCACGCGGCGATCGCGGCTGCCGCGCCGCGGGTCGAGCATGCCAGCGTGCTCTCCACTGACCTGGTCGCCCGGCTGGCCGAGAGCGGGGTCGTCGCCTGCATCCAGCCCTCGTTTGCGCTGACCGATGCCGCCCAGCTCGACCCGGCGCTCGGGTCAGAGCGGGCCCGGCACGCCTATCCGTGGGCTGACTTGGCTGGCGCCGGGGTGCGCATGCTGGCCGGGAGCGATTACCCGATCGAGCTACTCGAGCCCTTGCCCGGGCTGACCCGGTTGGTCACCGGCCGGTCCGCACGGCATGGGTTTGCCGCCGAAGGCAGCGCTCCGCGGCAAGCGCGGCTGACGCCGGCTACCGCGTTCGCGCTGATGACAGACCGGGCCGCTGGCGAGACCGTGCTCAGCGCGGACCCGCGCGCCGTTGACCCGGCCGAGATCGACCTGATCTCAGTGCTCGGAACCCAGCCAGCGCCGTTCTGACCGAGATAGGAGCCATGCCCGTTCCCTCCTGAACTAGCGGGCAGCGTTAGGCCGCGGTGACCCTTCCACCCGCAGCAGCCTGGCGGCCCACCCTGGTAGCCACCAGTTCCACTGGCCAAGCAGCGACACGATCGCAGGCACCAGCAGCGATCGGACGACGGTCGCGTCCAGCAGTATCCCGGCCCCGACGCCCGTCGCGAAGATCTTCAGGAACGTGTAGGGAGCGCTGGCCAGCGCGGCCATAGCCAGGAACAAGATCAGCGCCGCCGACGTGACCAGACGGCCGGTACGGCCGATGCCGGTGATCACCGCCTGGCTGGTCGATCCCGAGGCGTCGTACTCCTCCCGCATCCGAGTCAGGATGAACACTTCGTAGTCCATCGACAGCCCGTAGACGAATGCGAACACGAACAGCGGGATCCACGCCGTGACCGCCCCGGTCGCGGGCAGGCCCCAGATCGGCCTGGCGCCGTAGCCCTGCTGCCAGACCAGGACGAGGACGCCGTAGACGGCTGCGACCGACAGCAGGTTCGCGATGGTGGCCTTCAGCGGCAGGAGCAGCGACCGGAACGCCCGGGCAAGCAGGATGAACGTGATCACCGCCAGGCCCGCCAGCACCCACGGGAAGTCCCCGTAGAGCGAGTGGATCTGATCAACGAGCCCGGCTGAGTATCCGCCGGTCAGCGCCTGGGGCGCGGCGTGCGCCAGCGCATCGCGCACCCGGGTCACCGTCGCCTGGCCAGCCGGGCCGGACCCGTCGGCGGCTGGCAGCGCGGCAATAAGGGCAGTACCTCCGCGCCGCCAGCTCGGTTCGGCGGGCGCCACCGCGGCCCTGATGCCGGGCACGGCCCGCACTGCGGCCGCGACGCTGTCGACGCTGCTGGCGGCCGGTACCAGTACCTCGATCGGGGTTAGCACACCGACCGGGATCCCGGCACGCTCTAGCATCACCACCCCGGCGCGGGCGGCACCCCGCTGGGACAGCGAGTTCACGCTGGCGTCACCGAGGTTCAAGCCCAGCGCGGCGACACCTAGCGCGACGAGAACCGCTAGCCCGGCGGCCGCGGCCAGCCAGCGGCGCCGCACGACAAAGCGGGCCCAGGCGGTCCAGCCGCGGCTCGCCTTCCCCTCGTGCCGCAGCCGTGGCCACTCGAGCCTCGGCCCGATTCCCGCCAGCACCGCCGGTACCAGGGTGAGTGTGACCGCGACGCTGATCAGCGGGATCAGCATGCCGCCGAGGCCGATGCTGCGGATGAAGGGAATCGGCAGCGCGATGAGGGCGAGCAGCCCCAGCGCCACCGTCACGCCGCTGAACACAATGGCTCGCCCGGCCGTGTTCATCGCCTGGCCGATCGCCTCTTCATTGCCCAGGCCGCGGGCCAACTCCTCGCGCCACCGGGTGATCAGCAGCAGTGAGTAGTCGATGGCCACGCCCAGACCGATCAGGCCCACTAGGAACTGGACTACGAAGTTCACGTTCATGACGTAAGTCAGGCCGAGGATGGCGAGAAACGCTGTCGTCACTGAGGCGGCGGCGATCAAGAGCGGCACGACGGCCAGCACGGAGGCGAAGACGAACAGCAGGACGGCGAGCGCACCGAGGGCGCCGAGAAGGATCTCGTCAAACACGCCGGGACCGGTGCTCGAACCGCCGGCCGTGGTCAGCGGTGTCAGACCGGTGACCTGAACCTGCGAGCCGGGTGGCAGGTACCCGAGCATGACCGCCCGGACGGCGGCCGGCGACGCCGTCGGCAGCGGCCGCTGGCTGGCGCTGGCTGGCGGGAATATCAGGCCAAACGTGGTCTGGCCGTCGGACGAGACGAAGCCCTCGCTGCCCGTGCTGCCGTAAGAGGCGACGCGGCTCGGGCCGGTTGCTGGCATCGCGGCGACGCGCGCCGCGGCCTCGAAAGCCGCCAGCAGCTCCGCGCGGATCGCGGGCTCACGAGCCGAGTGGCCCGGTGACAGCCTGATTACCGGCACGAGGGGAGTAGCGGTCGCACCGGTGTGGTACCTCGCGATGATCGCCGCGTCGGCGATGTCGCTGCCGGTACCGGGTATCTCGAAGCTCTGACTCAGATGGCTCTGCAACACCGACGAGGCGTAGCCGCCAAACACGATCGCCAGCAGCCAGATAACACCCACCAGGCGGCGACGGCGCAGCACGAACTGAGTGACCTGGCTCATCAGGATCAGCCAGCCCTTGTCTTCTTATATCCGGATCCTAGCTGCTCTGATGTAATTGATGGGCGCACCATCCGCGTAGCGAAACGCCAAAAATTCGCCCGACGATACCCTGACGGCTTATTACTGTTCATATCTTACATTTCGGTAGCGACGTGCAAGGCATTTGCACCGGCACTGGTAGTCATCATCTCTGCACTCGTGATTGAACTTTGCGCGTACCCCGGGCGGTCGCATTGTCAACTGAGCGAGACCCGGTCACGGGACTCGCCACGATGGTGTTTGATAGATGTGGTTGCATTCGTATTTCGCGTACGCGTCGCGACCCAGGATCCTCGTCCGTGGATCCCGGAGATTCACCCAGTAGGAGAAGGCACATGCCTCAGGGCACCGTGAAGTGGTTTAACGCTGACAAGGGCTACGGGTTCATCGCACCAGATGACGGCAGCGCTGACGTCTTCGTACACCACTCCGCGATTCAGGTCGACGGCTTCCGCAGCCTGCAGGAAAACCAGCGCGTCGAGTTCACCGCCGGCCAGGGGAGCAAGGGCCCGCAAGCTGAGCAGGTCCGTCCGCTCTAACAGAATCCGGCTTACTCAGGCCGGATAGGGTACGCATAGCCACAAGCTCTGCACTAACGGCAGAAGGGCGGTTCCGGAAAATCCCGGGCCGTCCTTCTGCGTGTCGCAGCCCGAGCGGCGTGCATTCGATTTCATCCACATCGAGATTAATCCCATGCAGTGCGTGGATCATGGCCGCCCTTTCCGGTTTGGCAGCAGGCCGAGCGCTCGGCCAGACGGGGTTAGCCCGACCGGGGTAGGGTCACGGCGTCGGGCCATGACACAGTCGGGTCCGCACAACCGGCGCCCTGAGGCGCGACGGCGGAAGGCAAGGCATGACGCGAGCACTGCTCAACAGCGCACTCGAGGGGATGGGAACGACGATCTTCGCCGAGATGTCGGCGCTGGCCGTCGAGACCGGGTCGGTCAACCTCGGGCAGGGGTTCCCTGATACCGACGGGCCTGCCGAGGTGGCGCGGATCGCAGCCGAGGCCGTGCTCACCGGGCGAGGCAACCAGTACCCGCCGGGGCCCGGGGTACCTGAGCTGCGGACCGCGATCGCCGCGCATCAGAAGCGGTTCTACGGACTGGACATCGATCCGGATACCGAGGTGCTGGTGACGGCTGGCGCGACCGAGGCCATCGCGGCTGCCATGCTGGCCCTGCTGGAGCCGGGCGACGAGGTGATCGCGCTCGAGCCGTACTACGACTCCTACGCCGCCTGCATTGCCCTGGCCGGCGCGCGGAGAGTGCCGGTTACGCTGCGCGCGCCGCGGTTCCGGCCTGACCTCGATGCACTCCGGGACGCCGTCACCAGCCGGACGAGGCTCATCCTGCTGAACTCGCCGCACAACCCGACGGGCATGGTCGCCACCAGGGACGAGCTCACCGCTATCGCCGACCTCGCGATCCGGCACAACCTGCTGGTCGTCACCGACGAGGTATACGAGCATCTAGTTTTCGACGGCGAGCACATCCCGATCGTCACCCTGCCGGGGATGCGGGAGCGCACCGTCACCATCAGCTCGGGCGGCAAGACGTTCTCCTTCACCGGCTGGAAGATCGGGTGGGTGACAGGTACGCCCGAGCTGGTGACGGCGGTCAGGACGGCGAAGCAGTTTCTCACCTATGTCAGCGGCGGGCCATTCCAGTACGCCATCGCGGCGGGCCTCGCGCTGCCCGATTCGTTCTACGCAGACTTCACGGCCGGCCTGCACCACAAGCGCGACCTGCTGGCGGCCGGGCTGCGGACCGCGGGCTTCGAGGTTTTCGTGCCGCAGGGCACATACTTCATCACGACCGACATCGCCGGGCTCGGCGAGCCCGACGGCCTGGCGTTTTGCCGGAGCCTGCCGTACCGCTGCGGTGTGGTCGCGGTGCCTAATGTGGTCTTCTACGACGACCGCGAGGCCGGGCGGAGTCAGGTACGGTTCGCTTTCTGCAAGCGGGACGAGGTACTGGCCGACGCCGCCAGCCGACTGGGCGGGCTGCGGAGCGCCCGGCACCGGTAGTGCGGCCGCGGCACGGCCAGCGGATGGCGGCTTATTAGGATGGTCGTCCAGCGCGCTGCGGGACAAGCCGTCCGAGCACGCTCTGGGACATGCGTCGCCGTGACGGGAGTGCCAACTGTGACAACTGCGCCAGACCGCAGTCCGGCGGTATCGGAGCCAGTCGCCGACGTCTACCAGGCCCCTCGCCAGGAGAAGCCGTGGGGCCACGAGGTGATCTTCGCCGGCCTGGACGGCAAGTATGCCGGGAAGATCATTTACGTCACGGCCGGCCACGCGCTGAGCCTGCAGTACCACCGGCTCAAGGAGGAGACGATCAGCGTGCTCTCCGGGGCGGCGCTGATCGAGCACGGCGCGTCGGCCGACGCGCTCGCGAGCCAGCACTTCGGGCCCGGTGACACCATTCACCTTCCGCCCGGAACGATCCACCGCATCACGGCCATCACGGACCTGACCTTCGCTGAGGCATCGACAGCCCAGCCCGGCTGGCGCGAGGACGTGGTCAGGCTGGAGGACAAGTACGGCCGGACGGGCACTACCGCGCCGTAACGGTGCCGCGCCGTTGAGCCTCGCGGCGCGGCTGCTGGCGGGATCCGCTGTCCAGCGCCAGGAAGATCTGCACCCACTGGTCCGGGCTGACATAGGCGACCACGGCACGCCGGTCGACGCCCGCGCTCGCACAGGCGGCCGCCACCTGCTCCGGCGGGTACGACCGCCGCAGCGACGCCTGGACCGACCCGCCGATCCCGCTGAATCCCGCCTGCACCAGCCGCCGGTAGGACGCCTGCCGCGCCGGGCTGATGAGCGGCTGGGCCCGGCGTTCCAGCCGGAGGATGGCGGCGTCCACCCGCGGCACCGGGCGGAACTCAGTTCTCGCGATCGTTCCCTTCAGTTCCCACGTGAATCGCGGCCAGGTGCTGACCGTCAGCTGGGTCCACCGCCCGTAGCTGCCGGTCCGCTTGCGCGCGTACTCGCGCTGCGTGATCAGCGTTGCCGCGATCAGCCGCGGAGCCCGCAGGCACCAGTCGACGATGGCTGAGGTGACCGAGAACGGCGCATTGCCAACAACCTGAAACGGCCGGGCCGGCGGGCGGGCGGCCAGGAAGTCACTGAGCACAACCTGGACGTTCCCGCGGTCGCTGACCCTCGCCGTCAGCCGCCCCGCTAGGTTCGCATCGACCTCGTAGGCGATGACCTCGCCGAACATGGCGGCGAGCCGCGCGGTGAGGACGCCCTCACCGGCGCCAACCTCAAGGCACAGACCGTCCGGCTGCGGCCGGACCGACCGCAGGAACCGGCGAACAGCCTCCGGGTTGCGCAGATAGTTCTGCGACAGCTCCCGGCGACGGCGGTCGGCCGGGCTATGACCGCCGCCGGTGCCGGCCTGCCGGGCCTGGTCGGCCGCAGGAGCCGGACGGGCATTCCTGGCTCGCCGGGTCAGCGCCGGCCCGCCGCGGGACGCACTGGCGGCGGACGAACTGCCGCGGGGTGCTCCACCACGGGACGCCCGGCTAGCCGGGCCGCCACGATCATGGCCAGCCGTGCTGCTCACCGGTCCAGGGTAGCGATCACCGGCTGGCGCCTCACGAGGGTGCGATGTCGCCCCGGCCCCCGCAGCGCCGCCCCGGCTCGCGACGGCAGCACGCCGTCAACGGATGCCTCATGCGTCGCCTTCTGGCCCGCGCAACCGTTTGAGCTGAGAGTGCCGCCGCTTTTCCGCGAGCCGGCGCTCAACCGAGCTACGGGTCGGCCGGGTAGGGCGGCGGCGCGGCCGTGGCGGCGCGGTTGCCTCGGTTAGGAGGGCGCTCAGCCGCGCCACCGCGGCTTCGCGGTTGCGCAGCTGAGACCGGTGCTCGCTAGCGGTAACGGTGAGCACGCCACCAGATAGGCGCCCGGCCAGCGCCGCCAGCGCCCGGTCCTTGAGCGCCGGCGGCAAAGCTGCCGACCCGGCCAGATCGAAGGAGAGCTCGGCCTGGCTGTCGGTGGTGTTGACGGACTGCCCGCCGGGACCCTGGGACCGGGAGAACCGCCAGGAGAGCTCCTCGGCCGGGATGGTGATGCCGCGCACCGTCACCGCCAGGCTCACGACAGCGTCTTTGCGTTCATGACGGTGCCCGCTCGCGGCCGCTGCTTCTCCCTCACGCTGCCTGCCTACCACAGCGCCTGAGCGAAGTTCTCACCCCGATCTGCCGGGCCGCACTCAACCGGTCAAATCGCCGCCCGCCTTTGGTAATGTCGCCGCTTGCCGGGCTAATCGGCGTGGCTGACGACGGCGGCTGGAGAGTGAGCATGAGCGGTTTCCGGAAGTTCCTGATGCGGGGCAACATTATGGATCTCGCGGTGGCGGTCGTCATCGGCGTGGCGTTCAACGCGATCGTTCAGGCGCTCGTCAAGGACATGATCACGCCGCTGATCAGCGCCATCATCGGTGATCGCATCGACTTCAACAGCCTGTCCTTCAAGGTACACAACGCGACCTTCACCTACGGTGCCGTCATCAACGCCGCGGTCTCCTTCCTCGTGATAGCCGCCGTGATCTACTGGCTCATCGTCGCGCCCACCGCGAAGGTGACCGCGCTGGCGAACCGGAACAAAGTCGCCACTGACCGGCAGTGCCCCGAGTGCACGAGCACTATCCCGATAGCTGCCAAGCGCTGCATGTACTGCACCAGTGCGGTGCCGCCGGTTCCCGCTCCGGCCCCAGCGGCGGATGGGCCGACCACAGCGCGCCGCCATCGGCACGGCTACCTCGCACCCGAGTGACTACGCACGGCGCTGACCTGGCCCTGTTCTTGCGCTGAGGAGCGCCGTAAGAAAAGTTGTTGGCCAGCGGGGGCCTCGCCGCTCCTACCGGTGTAACGAACAGATGCCCGCGCCCACCGTGGTGGGCAGGGGCGCACCGGGAGGAGATCCGATGAACACACTTGCCCGCGCGGCAGCCATTGTCGCCGGCGGTCTCGCGTCAGCAGCCGCGATCACGGCGGCGTTGGTCGTGCCGGTGCATCACACGACGCCAGTCAGCGCGGCCACATCTGGACTGAGCGCCGGAGCCGTCAGCACAACGGCTACCGGCGGGCCCAGTGCGCAACCGTCGCCCGGTGGCACCAGCGGTTCAACCAGCTCGGCCGGGTCGGGCGGGACCGGATCAGGGTCAGCAAGCGGCTCGGGCGGATCCGGGTCAGGCTCCGGGTCATCGAACGGCTCGGGATCAGGTTCGGGCTCGGGATCAGGCTCTGGATCCGGGTCTGGGTCAGGATCTGGCACCGGCACCACGCTGCCGAGCCCGACCGGAACGATCGGCCATCCGAACGCGCCGTGCCTCATTGGGTATACGTGGCGCCAGGCCTACG
>Ga0187814_10000129_pt1 | contig 19882 bp, 21 predicted proteins | sample NC_S_4_FD_132450 | JGI IMG/M metagenome (GOLD analysis project Ga0187814, IMG submission 132450) | Wetland sediment microbial communities from Neuse River Estuary, North Carolina, USA - ASW-S_4 | ecosystem: Environmental > Aquatic > Freshwater > Wetlands > Sediment | place: USA: North Carolina... | reverse complement strand
CCCGATGTCTTTGCCCACAACATCGAGGCTGTCGAACGCCTCCAATCCGTGCGCGACGCTCGCGCGGGATGGCTTTCGAGTCTTCGCAGCCTTCGTCTCGCGTCGAATTGGGCCGCTCGGCACGATGGTCGCCCCCGCGTCAAGTCGAGCATCCTCCTGGGCGTCGGCGAACTTCCCGAAGAGGTCCATGCCGCCATGGACGCGTTGCGCGCCGAAGGCGTGTCGATTCTCGTTCTCGGACAATATCTTCGTCCGACGGCACGGCAGATCCTCGTAGTCGAATACGTGAATCCCGCCGTTTTCGATTCCTACGCGGAGGCCGCCAAATCGAAGGGATTCGCCGCTGTCGTGTCTTCCCCCCTCGCCCGCACTTCGTATCTGGCCAGACGCGTGTTCGCCGCAGCGTCCGGATCGGAGGGGACAGATGACGTATAAACTCGACCGCAAGCCCATCGGCTGCAAGCTTCTCCGCGTCGAAGTCGAGTCGGACGGGGGCGCCGTCAGGGCTGTCCGCGTGCGTGGCGACTTTTTCGCCCATCCCGAAGACCTCTTCGAAGCGGCGGAATCGTCGCTGGCTGGCGTGGCGGTTTCGGCCCTTCGAGCGAAGGCGCGGGAAGCCTTCTCTCGGCCCGGCCTGACGCTCTATGGCGCGACGGCGGACGCGATAGCTGACACGATTTACGAGGCTGTGGGAGGCGACGATGCGATTCAGACTCCTTGAAACGGGCGCCCATGACGCCTCCTTCAACATGGCCCTCGACGAGGCGGTGCTGGATGCGGTGGCCTCCGGCGATTCGCCTCCGACGGTCCGGTTCTATTCATGGTCTCCGCCGGCCATCAGCATCGGCTATTTCCAGGGAATGCGCGACGAAATCGATCTCGCCGCGTGCGAACGCCTCGGCGTCGAGGCCGTCAGACGCGTGACGGGAGGTGGAGCCGTCCTTCACGACGCCGAGGTGACGTATTCGGTGGTCGTACGCGAAGGTCACGAGCTCGCCCCCGCGGATATCCTCGAATCCTATCGGCGGATCTGCTCGGGGCTCATCGCCGCTCTTTCGAGACTCGGCGTCGAGGCGGCTTTCGCGCCGATCAACGACATTGTCGCCTTCGCGCCGGCCGCGGAGGGAGGCGTCGCCGCCGACAAGAAAGTGTCAGGCAACGCGCAGACGAGGAGGAAGGGTTGCCTGCTCCAGCACGGCACCCTTCTTCTCGATGTCGATGTCGAAAAAATGTTCGAGCTGCTGCTCGTACCGCAGGAAAAACTCAAAGGCAAGCTGATAGCCGACGTGAAGGAGCGAGTAGTCGGGCTCAAGAGCCTCCTCGGCCGGGAGGTGGGCTATCGCGAGGCGGTGGAGGCTCTTGAAGAAGGTTTCGGATCCGCATGGGGCGCCGAATTCGACGAGGGTGAACCGACGGAAGGCGAACTTGCGAGAGCAGGGTCGCTCGCCGCCGAGCGATATTCGACGCAGGCCTGGAAGTTCAGGCGCTAACCTCGAATCGACGTTCCATCGTCGCCTGCGTCCGAGCGGATCAGTCATACCATTGTATCCCGGCGAAATCGGGGCGGAAAGAGGCGAGACCGTGGCGGATCACGGAGGCCGACCGGGGCTTGTCGAAGAGGGGGAAGAGTTTTTCGGAGAAGATGCGGAGCGTCGTCCCTTTCGCGACATCCTCGTCGAAGATGAGGGTCGGAGAATGTCTGAAGGGCGCCAGCTTCGTGATGTCCGATTCGGAGATCACCGGCTCCTTGTCATTGCGCTTGAACATCGAAAAACGGATGTACCAGAGCTTCCAGCCGAGGGTTTCGGCGAGTATCAATCCAGGAACCAGCGAGCCGTGGGCCGCGCCGACCACGAGGCCGCCGGGGGGATCGACGATCAGACCGGAGGGACCCTGCACGGACAGTCCCGCGAGCCGGGCCACGTGGCCCGCTCCGGGGCCCTTGTAGAAATTCCGGTCCCTTTCGACATTCGAGGCAAGGGCCAGTACTTTGGAGGGATCGGATCCCCGCCACGTGTACTTGTCGGGGACGCTCGTGAATACGAAGCGCAATACAGCGGGATCGATGCCCGCGCGGAGGCTTTGAATTTCGGCAACCGCAACGGTATCGAGGCGCATCAGGGCCCGGGCGACACGGATCGAGGTCGAAAAGACTTTCACGGCGTCAGCGACCTGATCGGCGGGCCAGTCCACCGCGTGGCGGGTTTCGTCGTTGACTTCGAAGTAGCGCGTGGGGTGCAGGGGGAGGCCCTGCTCGAGGCATATCTTCCAGTTGAGGACGACGTTGATGATCGCCGGCGCCCGGACGAAGAGCTCGAGCGCGTCGCGTCGGAATTCGGCGTCAGCCGAGGTCGGTTCCATCAGGACGGTGTCTGCCCGCGGCCCGACCTTTCCGAGCAGCTCGATGGATCGCTCGAGGACATCGCCCCAAGGTGCCTCGAATGACATTTCCTCGGGCGCTTCATCCCAGTCCGCCCATACCAGTCGGGCAAGACGGGGCAGATCGGCCCTCGTCATCGGATCAGTGCGCGCTCGTGGCGAGGGCCAGCACTCCGGCGTAGTTCCGGGCATGAATCCCCACCTTCGCCGTGAAAAGATCGAGAATGTTGTCGCGATATGCCTGAATTCGGGCGATGTAGTCGAGGGTCTTTCGGGGTGTCGCTCCGCGTTCGACCGAGCCGCTGCCCGCATTGTACATGGCGAGCGCACTCACTTCATTGCCCGCCATTTCAAGAAACCAGGCAAGGTGGGAAAGACCGTACCGGGCGTTGATTTCGGGATCCCAGGCATCGGCGGCCCTGACCTTGGGGAAGGCCCGGGAATTGAGCTGGAACAATCCCCGATCCACGGAGCCGGTGTTGAAGTTCGTCGCGTGGACATCGAATCGGCTTTCCTCTTCGGCGAGGGCGAAAGCGAGGGATGGGGAAACTCCAAAATGAAGGGCGTTGTCCAGAATGGCTGTCGCCACTTCGCTTGAACCGGTGATGCCGGCGAAGAAGGCGAGCGTCTCTTCTCGCCCCTTCGGGGATGCCGCGACTTCAGCGATGGGATCGCTTCTGTCGAGGTCGGCGAGATAGACGGGAATTTCCTCGGGCGTCAACGATGCCACCTTGGTTATGCCGGAATCGATGGCCGGACCAAAGTCCCGATCCCAGCCAAGGCTCTTGCCTCCCTGGGAGCACGTGATGAAGCTCGCGGAAAAAAGGAGCAGAGCCCCCGCTGTCATGTTTCGTCCGATTCGTGATTGCATGCGCCGATTGTCATCCTTTGGCAAAATATACGGTTTACCGTGAAGCGGGCTCATTTTAGTTTTTTTGCGGAAATTGTCTAGTGGCTGACAAATTTGACCATTGTGTCAATCATACGCGGCTTGCCTAAACGGAGACTCTGCGTCCATACTGCGATATCATGCCAGCCAAACCTATTCGCGTGATCGTCACCGGCGGAACCTTCGACAAGCTATACGACGAGATCAGGGGCGAGCTCACTTTCAAGGACAGCGCGTTGCCCGAAATTCTCAAGCTCGTGCGCGTCGAAGTGCCGGTCGAGATAGAGACGAACCAGCTCATCGACAGCCTCCATATGCAGGACGTGAACCGGGCGAGCGTCGCCGAAGCTTGCAAACGCGCGCCTGAAGAGTTGATCGTGATCACTCATGGGACGGATACGATGGTCGATACGGCCGCCATGATCGGGAAAGCCGGTCTGGAAAAGACGATCGTCCTCACAGGCGCAATGGTACCCTATCGGGTGCAAGGCTCCGACGCCCTTTTCAACTTCGGCTCGGCATTTTCCGCGGTGCAAATACTCCCCCACGGCGTCTGGATCGCCATGAGCGGCAGGGTCTTCGCCTGGAATGCCGTGCGGAAGAACCGCGAAAAAGGCCGCTTTGAGGACGTTCCATAAGGAAGGAGCCATGGCCCGGGAAAAAGACGAATCCAAACGACAAGCCATTCTTTCGTCCGCCGGTCGGTTGTTCGCGGAGCGTGGCTACCACGGAACCAGCGTCGCCGACATGGCCCGGGAAACCGACCTTCCCGTCGGCTCGATTTATACCTATTTCGAGAACAAAGAAGCCGTCCTCTCCGCCGTCATCGAGGAGGGATGGTCCGATTTTCTCGGCACGATGAAGGATAATCTCTCTCGCGCCGCAGGGCCGAAAGAACGCATCTCCATCCTTGTCAATGAAATGCTTCCGGGACTTTTCCGCGACGTGGATCTCATCACGATTCTGCTCGCCGAAGCGGGGAGGGGAGGCCTCGACGGGATGTCGGTCGGTCTCAACGCGAAGCTCCAGGGTCTTGCCGATGTCATCACCCCGGTGATCGGCCCGCTGGCTGCCGAAAGCCATTCGGGATTCAGCATGGACCGGACCCAGGCCAGAGCGGCGATCGCCATCTACTTCCTCGGCAGCCTCTATACGGTCCGACTCTCGCGTTCGGCAGGTCTCTCACTCTCAGAAGAGGATATTCTTTCGTTCATCAGACTTTCGATCGAGAACAGTTTCGGACTCAAGCTACAAGACTGAGAGCCGTCTCCCTTCCTTTCGGGGCTCCGACGCCGTCGCGGGACGGCGGTCGCTTCGACTCAAGCTTCGGATGGCCTCCTTTTCAGGAATGGACTCCCGGCGGCGAGCCCCATGCGGACGAGCGGGCGGAAGAGAGCCGCGCCGATTCTCGCCCAACTGGCTTCCTCAGCCACTTCGACATAGTAGTCCGCGAGGGTCTTTCTCCTGAAGCCGAGTATCCTTTCGGCTTCGTCCGAATCGGCATACCAGCCGCAATGAAAGCCGGAAGCCGCGAAGGCCGATTCCGGCACCGAGCCGAAACCGCCCAAACCGAAGAGGCGGAACATGGCATCGAGATAGTCACGATAGTTGGTCCTGCAACTTTCCCCGCCTCCTATGTCGAAGGTCCGTCCGAGCGCTTCCTGGTTCGTCACCGCCGAGGCGAAGGCGCGTCCCGTATCCTCGGTATGACAGATTTCGATGCGGGTCGCGAGCGGCATGTGGAACATCAGGGGGTCGCGGGCCAGTTTCTTGCGCCAGACTATATAGGTGAGTCTGAGTATCGAAAAAGGGAGACCGGAGGCACGGACAAGGGCTTCGGCTTCGACCTTGGTCCTTCCATATTCGTCCCCTGGGCTCGGGGCGAGGGGATCGGTGGTCTTGATCCAGAATTCCCTGAGCCGGTCGCCATATGCGGCGATGCTCGAGGCGAAGACGAGCCGCGGTGCGGCTTCTCCGAGAGCCCGTGCCGCGTCGATGATCGCGGCCGTGCCGCCAATGTTGATCGAGCGGGCGAGCTCCGGCTGCCGATCGGCCGCCGGCGGGATGAGGGCTGCGAGGTGGATGATTGCATCCTGTCCGGTTACTGCCCGGGCTGCGAGCGCTCGGTCCCGGACATCGCCCAGCACGAGGCTCGAAAACGCCGGCCGACCTTTGCGCCCGAGTTCCAGCGCGAGGCGAGGGGCGATGCGTCGATTCCGGGGTGTATCGGCTTCGAGCGCAGTGACATCGAAACCTTTTTGGAAGAGCGCGGCCAAGGTGCTTCTTCCGACGTTTCCGAACGCTCCGGTGACCAAGACTCGCACGACGGCCTCCCTTTCGATGAATGAGTGTTCGTTCGTTAATATAACCCCCAATTTGTCCCTCGTCCATCGATTTTGCGTCTATCCGGCGGGGCACGAATCTTAGTGATTGTATGTGGGGTGGCCTGGGATTATGATGAAGCCATGAATTCGGCGGCAGGTATGTGATGGCTTTGAACGAGACGGGCGCTCGGGACATAATCGAAATCGATTCGGAGCTTCTCAAGATTCAGGATGTCGACCTTCTTCTCGAACGGATCCTTCTCGAGGCGCGACGTCTCCTCTCCGCCGAGGCGGGAACGATCTATGTACGGGACGGCGATCAGCTTCATTTTCGCTATACACAGAACGAGCTTCAGGAGCGAAAGCTTCCCCCTGGCACCAAACTTCCGTACTCGAGCTTTTCGGTTCCGATCGACGATCGATCGATTTCGGGCTATGTCGCAAAGACGGCGCAAATCCTTAACATCGCCGACGTATATAAGCTTTCCGACGGGCTTCCTTTTTCCTACAACAGATCCTACGACGACGCGACAGGGTATCGCACCGTGTCGATGCTCACTGTCCCGCTGACGACCAGCGTCGGCGGCCTGCTGGGCGTCATCCAGCTCATCAACGCCAAAGATCGCGAAGGCAATACCGTCGCTTTTGCCACCGAAGACGAGCCCATAGTCGCCCACTTCGCCGCAAATGCCACTACGCACCTCCAGAACGCATATTTCATCAGACGGATGATTCTGCGCATGAATGCGGTAGCCCAGCTCAAGGACAGCCACGAGACGGGAGCCCATGTTACTCGGGTTTCGGGCTACGCCTCCGAGATCTACGAGCGCTGGGCCAGGCAAAAGGGTTATGAGCAGCGCGAAATCGAACGTACCAAAGATACCCTCAAGCTCGCGGCCATGCTCCACGATGTGGGCAAGGTCGGCATAAACGATCTCATCCTCAAAAAGCCCGCGCGTTTTTCGGATGAAGAGCGCGAGATCATGCAAGGGCACACTTTCTGTGGCGCCCGACTTTTCACCGACGACACCGACTACGATCGGATGGCCGCCGATATCGCGCTGACGCACCACGAGAATTGGGACGGGACGGGATATCCGGGCAAGGTCGATTACCGCAATGCCTATTTCGAGATTCGCAATATCGAAGTTGAGGGTGTCATCCGCACGGGAGAGGTTTGGCATGCCCCTGCTTTGGAGACCGACCCCGACGGGAAGCCGAAGCGGCTCAAGGGCGAGGAGATTCCGCTTGCAGGCCGCATCGTCGCAGTCGCCGATGTCTTCGATGCTCTCTGCTCTCGTCGGGTGTACAAGGAAAGCTGGGATTCCTCGGACGTTTACAAGGAAATCCGGAAAATGTCGGGCAGCAAGTTCGATCCCGAAGTGGTGGAGGCCTTCTTCGGCATACTGCCCACCATCGAGGCAATCCAAAAGCGTTTCCCCGATGCGTCGGCGCACGACGAGGGAAAGAAATAGCGGCGACTTGAATCCTTGACCCCGCCGCTCGCCCCGTTCTAGTATCGCGCACTATGATCACGTCCAATGAGCTCCGCTCCAAATACGTCGAATTCTTCAAGACCAAGGGGCATGTCGAAATCTCCGGCAAGTCCCTGATACCGGAGAACGATCCAACCGTCCTTTTCACGATGGCCGGCATGCATCCCCTGGTTCCCTATCTGCTCGGCGAGCCCCACCCGGCGGGCAAACGCCTCGTGGACTACCAGAAGTGCGTGCGAACGGGCGACATCGACGAAGTTGGGGACGCGGCCCATCTCACCTGCTTCGAGATGCTCGGCAACTGGTCGTTGGGCGACTACTTCAAGAAGGAATCCCTGACCTGGAGCCTCGAATTCCTGACCGACCCGAATTGGCTGGGACTCGACCTTCTCAAGTTGTCCGTGACGGTCTTCGCCGGGGACGATGTCGCTCCGCGCGACGAGTTTTCCGCCCGGGTCTGGAGCGACATCGGAATACCGGCCGACCGGATCGCTTATCTGCCGGCGACCGACAATTGGTGGGCGGCCGGCCCTACCGGCCCTTGCGGACCGGATTCCGAGATCTTCTACTGGGTGGGGGCGGGCGTGCCGCCGGCCGGTTCGAACAAGGGCACCGATCCGACGAATTGGATGGAAATCTGGAATAACGTCTTCATGGAATACAACCGAGTCGACGAAAAGACGCTCACCAAACTTCCCGCCCAGAATGTGGACACGGGCATGGGCCTCGAGCGGACCGTCACGGTTCTCCAAGGCAAGACAAGCGTGTACCAGACCGAGATATTCGCCCCGATCATGTCCGCCATTTGCTCCTCCGCACCGGACAAGAACGGCGCCTCCTACGTCTATGGCAGCGACGAGGAGAAGGACCGTTCCGTCCGCATCGTCACGGACCATATTCGATCCGCGACCTTCATTATCGGCGATCCCAAGGGCCCGCTTCCTTCGAACGTCGGGGCGGGATACGTCCTTCGTCGTCTTCTTCGCCGCGCCGTACGCCACGGTCGCAAGCTGGGCATCGAGGGGAGCTTTCTTGCCAAACCGGCCTCTGTCGTTGTCGATACCTTCAAGGGAGCCTATCCCGAGCTTCACGAAAACCGAGAAAAGATCCTCGAGGGAATCGAAGCCGAGGAGCGCAAGTTTCTCGAAACCTTGAAGATCGGAGAGCACGAGTTCGAGAAGATGCTGCCGAACCTCCTCAAGAATCCTTCGAAGGTGATGTCCGGCCGCCTCGCCTTCAAGTTGTACGATACATATGGATTCCCGATCGAACTCACGGAAGAGGTCGCGGCGGAACAGGGCATGAAGGTCGATCGCGTCGAGTTCGAGGCGGCTTTTCGCAAGCACCAGGAACTTTCCCGGGCCGGTGCCGAACAGTTGTTCAAGGGTGGACTCGCCGACAGCTCGGAGATGTCGACGAAGTACCATACAGCGACCCATCTCCTCCATCGCGCGCTCAAGAACGTGCTCGGCGAGCACGTCAACCAGAAGGGCTCGAACATAAATCCGGAGAGGCTCCGGTTCGATTTTTCCCACGGTTCCCCGATGACGACCGAGGAAATACAGAAGGTCCAGGCGATCGTCAACGAGCAGATCGATCGCGACCTTCCCGTCGTAATGACGATGATGGGACTCGAAGAGGCGAAGGCGTCCGGGGCGACCGCGCTTTTCGGCGAGAAGTACGAGGATACGGTGAAAGTCTATTCGATAGGCGACTTCTCGAAGGAAGTCTGCGGCGGCCCCCATGTCGAAAGAACAGGCCAGCTCGGGCGGTTCCGCATCCAGAAGGAACAATCCTCCGCCGCCGGCATTCGCCGCATTTACGCTGTGCTCGAGTAGCAATCCTCACTGCGCTTCTCGGCGGGAAGGCGCAGGCTGGGCTTTCGGCTCGTTCGTGAGCAAGCGGCGACCGAAGGGGCTCGCTGGCAAAAGGGCGAGGACCGTGCTATCGTCACGACAGCGATGGAAAAGCTTACTCTCCCGCGCGGCCGCGCGCTGTCCCTCGAACCTTTCGCGATAATGGGGGTCGTAAATACTACGCCCGATTCCTTTCATGTCGCCTCCCGGCATCGAGCGCGCGAAGACGCCCTCAATGCCGCCCTCGCCATGATCGAGGGAGGGGCTACAGTGGTGGATATCGGAGGCGAATCGACGCGTCCTGGTTCCTCCTATATAGGTGAAGAAGAAGAACTCGAGCGTGTCGTCCCGGCCGTCGAGGCCATACGCGGAGCCAGCGACGTCGCCATTTCCGTGGATACACGAAAAGCTTCGGTCTGGAAGGCCGCCTCCGATGCAGGCGCAGATATCCTCAACGACGTGTCCGCTCTCCGCGACTCGCCCGAAGCCGGCAGGTTGATTGCCGCCTCGGGGTCGCCGGTCGTCCTGATGCATATGAAGGGCGAGCCTTTGACCATGCAGGATGACCCTCGATATGAGGAATGCTTCGACGAAGTGAGATCCTTTCTCCTCGAGGCTGTCGCGCGTGTCGAGGCTGCGGGTGTCGCCCGGGACCGCATCGTTCTCGATCCCGGCATCGGCTTCGGCAAACGTCTTGAGGACAATCTTTCACTCCTCTCCCGGCTCGACGAGCTCTGTGCGCTCGGCTTTCCCGTTCTCGTCGGTTTATCGCGCAAGGGTTTTGTCGGCTCTTTGACGGGAAGGCCGATCGACGGCAGGCTCGCCGGCAGCCTGGGGGCGGCGGCCGCCGCCTGGACGCTCGGAGCCAGGATCTTCCGCGTCCACGACGTGGCAGAGACCCGCGATCTCCTCCTTGTCGTCTCGGCTCTGCTGGCCTCGCGACTTGGTGGACGGCAAGGTGCGAAGGTTGGGGCATAGGCCATGGGAACCCTGTTCGGAAGCGGCACCCTCGATTGGCTGCGAACCATCCTTGACATCCTCCTCCTCGCATTTCTCGTCTATCGGGCCTGGGGACTTTTGGTCAGCACCCAAGCTATTCACCTCCTCCGCGGTGCGGTCATTCTCGTGGCCCTGTGGGCACTCGCCTATTTCCTCCAACTCTCCACCGTTTCCTGGATTCTCACGACCCTCGCCCCGGCGCTCGTGATCGCCCTCGCCATCGTTTTCCAACCGGAGTTGCGCAAACTCGTCCTCAAGCTTGGTCAGGGCAGGGTCTTCGGCGATAACTTGGTGCTCGACGCCGACGTCGTCGATGCGGTGATGAACGCAGCGGACATGCTTTCATCGGCGCGGCGAGGGGCCCTCGTCGTCTTTGCGCGGACGGTCGGACTGAGGAACGTCGCGGAGACCGGCACCCGACTCGATGCCATGGTCTCATCCAGTCTCGTCGCAAGCGTTTTCGGTTGGGACACTCCCTTGCACGATGGAGCGATCGTGATCCAGGAAGGGCGGGCGGTCGCCGCGGGCTGTTTTCTCCCTCTCTCCGAGCAGCAGGATATACGCAAGAGTTTCGGCACCCGCCATCGAGCCGCCCTCGGGCTCTCCGAAGTCTCGGACGCCGTCGTGCTCGTCGTGAGCGAGGAGACGGGGGCGATCTCGGTCGCCGAGGACTCGCGGCTGTTCTACGACCTTGGCGCGGTCCAGGCGCGACGAATGCTGGGCAAACTTCTCTCCCTCCCGGGCGACGAAAGCGAGGAAGACGATGAGTAGGAAATCGCTTCGTTCGCGAATCGTCGCCGATTGGCCGGCGAAGGTTCTTTCGCTCGTCGCCGCGATACTGGTTTTCTCCTTCTACCGCCTCAATCGTCTGGAGGATCGCTTTGTATCGGTCCCCCTCGCAGTGGTTGTCGGCGAGGACTTTGTGCCTTCGGCTGCGCTGCCACGTTCCGTAAAGCTGACCCTACGCGGCGAGTCGAATCAATTGGTGACCGTCCTCGAGGAGGATCTTCGCGCCAGTATCGACCTTTCGCACGCTTCGGGCGAAGGGATTTTCAGGGCGCCCGTGGTCGTAGAGAGGAGAGGGTCGGCGCTCGGGGTCGACCCCCTCGAGATCAGCGCCGAGCCTTCGGAAATCGACGTGCCGCTCGAGCGGAAGCTGCGCAAGGTGGTGCCGGTGACTCCCTCGTTCCGGGGTTATCTCGGCCCCGGTTACGAGCTTTCGTCCTTTTCGCTCGATCCCGCCACAGAGGAAATTTCCGGACCCGCGGGCGCGGTGGAGCATATCCTCGATCTCTCGACCGATCCCATTGAGCTCTCGGGCAAGACCTCGGACTTCAAGTCCGAAGTCCGGATTTTCGCCAAGGATCCGCTCGTGCAGGTGTCGGGAAGGGGAACTGCCGTATTCAGCGCGTCCATTCTCCAGTCCATGGATTTCAAGACATTCGAAGCTGTGCCTCTCACTCTGGTCGGGCTTGGCCAAGGGCTGGCCTTGGGAGAACAGCCGGCGCCATGCACCCTGCGAGTCCGATCGAGCGCGGCCATCCTCAAGGATTTTGTCCTTCCGACCGGAAGCGTCGTTCTCGATCTCTCGGCGGCCCCGGAGCCCGGTCTCTACACTTTGCCGCTCGACGCCCGGCTGCCCGAAGGCATAGCGCTGGATTCGATAGAGCCTCCGGCGGTCACCGTTCGCGTCGTGCAGGCTGTTGGAGGTGCGCATTGATACTTGGCGTCGGCATCGATGTCGTGCATGTGCGGCGCATCAGGCACTGGCTCCTCGTCCCGGGGCTCGTCGACCGTTTCTTCCACCCGGAAGAAGTCGCGACGCTCAGAGAGCGCGGCGAATCCGCCGCCCTTTCGCTGGCGGCCCGTTTTGCCGCCAAGGAAGCGTTCGGCAAGGCGAGCGGCACGGGCCTCACCGGCATCAAGTTGAGCGATATTCAGGTGATCAACAACTATAACGGGAGACCGGAGATAAGGCTGTACGGTTCCGCTCTCGCGCGGCTGGAGTCTATCGGCGGCCGGAAAGTGCACATCTCGCTCACCCACGAGAGCGACAATGCGATCGCGATGGCGATCATAGAGGACTGAAATGGCAAGAATCGTGGCGAGGCCGGAAAAGGACGAGAGGGAGCGAAAGATCACCTTCCAGGCGAAGGAGCAGATCCAGTGTCCCGTATGTGACGCGAAATTCCATCGGGAGGAACTCTTTTCCGGACGTGTGAACGCCGGGGACCTCACAGACGAATTGCATCGCACCTATATTCCGATGGCCCAATGGGGGGAGGTACAACCTCTCGTCTATGAACTGAGCGTCTGCCCCTCCTGCTGGTATACCGCCTACAAGGCCGATTTCGGCGTCATCGGGCCGAAACAGTCCAAGTCGCTCTCCACGACGATCGCAGCGCGGATAGAGTCGGTGCAGCGACTCATACAACCGCTCGACTTCAATTCGCCGCGAGACCTCGCAGAAGGCGCGGCGAGCTACTGGCTCGCCATGCTTTGTTATGAGGGACTTCCCAAGGAGTTCGCGCCGACTTTCAAGCAAGGCATTTCCGCGCTACGGGGCGCATGGCTCTTTTCCGAGCTCGATGGCAAAAGGCCAGGGGAGAATTTCGACTATGTCGCTTCGCTCCTCTACCGCAAGGCGCGCTATCTCTACCGCCAGTCCATCGAACTCGATCAGGGAGGCAAGGAACCCCTTGCCGTCGTGAAGTGGTTCGGCCCGGACAGCGACAAGAGCTACGGGTTCGAAGGCGTCATCTATCTTGCCGGAATCCTCGAGTATAAATACGGACCAAGGAAGGATGCCGAAAGGCGATCCGAGATCCTCACCTCTTCGAAGCGGGCGATCGCGAAACTTTTCGGCCTGGGCAAGCGCAGCAAGAACAAGCCCGGCCCCCTTCTCGACAAGGCTCGCGAACTCTTCGATCTGATCAAGGCCGAGACTCTCGAGACCGATGAGGATGACGAGGAATAATGGCCGGTCTCCGCAATATCCGACTGATCGTCGCCTACGACGGCAGCGCCTACGGCGGCTGGCAGCGACAGAAGAACGCAACTTCGATTCAGGGGGAACTCGAGGCGGCTCTCGCGAAAATGCATGGGCACGCCCTTCCCGTATTCGCCGCCGGGCGCACCGACGCCGGCGTCCACGCACGCGGACAGGTGGCTAACTTCTACACCGATATCTTGTCCATTCCCGCGGATCGCTTCGTTCCCGCCCTCAACCGATTCCTTCCGCAGGATATCCGCGTCATGTCATCCGCCGAGGCCGACATCGATTTTCATTCGCGTTTCGATGCCCGTCTCAGGCGATATCGCTACTTCGTCGCGATCGGCCGGACGATCGATCCATTCGTACTGCGCACCGCCTATCAGGTCGCGAACGCTCCCGATCTCGGGGCGCTCAACGCGGCGGCCTCCCTGCTTCTCGGCGAGCACGACTTCTCGGCTTTTTGCTCGGCCCGCGACCCGAGTGTTTCGAAGCGCCGGAATGTGCTCGAAGCCTCTTTTCGGTGGGAGAGGGGCTGCGGTACGAGCGGCGGCTTCCTCGTCTTCGAAATCGCGGCCAATGCCTTCCTTCTGAGGATGGTCCGCTCCATAGTCGGTTCCCTGCTCCATTGGGAGGCCGAGGCACGCGCAGCGGCCGGATCCGTCGCTCATGCAGCAGAAGAGACTGGGCTGGCCCTCGCTTCGGGCGATCGCGGTCTCGCCGGTCCCACCGCTCCGGCCCGTGGCCTTTTCTTCTGGAATGCCGAATATTATCCGGAGCCGCGGAGACCCGGCCGCGGCGCCTATTGGTCGCGACGGGGCTTCGAGGAGCCCGTGGCGGCCGAGGGAGTGGGCGACGACCTGCCTTCCGAAGGCGGGGACGTCGAAGGCCCATCGACACCAGCCTGGGTCGACATCGCGGACTCGGCTCCCGCCATGCCCAACGAACCCGGGCCCGATGCTCCGCCCCTGCGTCCGCGCCGGCGTCTCGTTCCAGGGATCGGATTCGTCCAGGAGTAGAAAAGTGCGGCTTGATGATTTGTCGGCTCCCCCAATCGCGTCGCTGCCCTTCGAGCCCGAGGCCTGCCTCTTCGACCTGGACGGAACGCTCGTGGATTCCGAGCCCCTTTTCGAATATTCGGAAGAACTTTTACTCGGTTCGTGGGGCATGACCGTCGACGATGAACTCAGGCGCGAGATCTTTGGCAGGAGCGCAGTTTCGTTCTTCGAAATCGTCGAGCGGCGTTTCCCCGCAAACGCGATAAATCTCACGCCGCTTTCCGAACGTCTGGCGGCCAAGACGAAATTCTTTCTGGAAACCGCCCATGGCAGGATCGCGACGTTTCCCCCCATCGAGAAGCTCGCGCGCTCTCTCGCGGTAGCCGGAATACCCCTCGCCATCGCTTCGTCGTCGAACCACGAGATCATCGACTTCGAACTCGACGAGACGGGACTTTCCGGGCTCTTTCCCGTGCGCGTGTCGGCCGTCGACGTCGCCAAGGGCAAGCCGGAGCCGGATGTCTTTTTGGAGGCGGCACGGCGCCTCGGCGCCGAACCTCATCGGTGCGTCGTCTTCGAGGATTCGGTGTTCGGCCTGATCGCCGCCCGCGCTGCGGGTGCCTTCGCGATATCGCTCCCTGCGCCCGGAGCCGAACTTGCGCGTTTCTCTTCGGCCGATCTTCTCCTTCCCGGCGGTCCCGCCTTGGCCAACGCGGCTCGGCTCCTCGATTTCCTCGCGATCGGACCGAGCCGAGGCCGACTGTCCGAGGGCAGACAATTGTCCACGCCGACAACCCCATCCGAATGAGGGCCTGACAGGCTTTGCCCATAATCAAAGGGCCGCCTCGAACGGCGGCCCTTTCCCCAAGCGCGATCGATGTCCTCAACTTTTCATCGCGTTGAGACCGGTCAAAGCATCGTTTGTCTCGCGAAAGCGCTGCACGACGATCGGCAGCAGCGCGAGCGCCACATCGCAATGAGTCTTGAGAAAGGCGTTGAACTCCCACGAAGCGAGAACCAGGCAGCGGGTGTCGGCGGTCGCCACGACGCTCGCCGATCGTGGGGCGCCGTCGAAAACGGTCATCTCGCCGAGTATGTCGCCTGGTCCGTTTTCGGCAAGCTCCACCCTTCTGCCCGATGCATCCGTCTTTTCGATTCGGACCTTCCCGTCAAGGATCATGAAAAGTCCTATGCCGCTCTCTCCCTGCTTCATCAGGAACTCGTTCTCCTTGAAGTTCCTCTCTGTCGCGATCGCGGCGATGCCGCGCAGGGCCTTCGCGTCGAGATTGGCGAAAAGCCCCACCTTGGAGAGAGCCTGTTCCTTATCCATATGTCGAACCTCCAGTATCGAAAAGTCGCTGGCTTACCATATGGATTCATGAGGGTCCCCGTCAAGGAAGGAAGGTGATTCGCCGCCCGAGGCATTTGCTTTGTCCACATCTCCTTTCCTGGAAAGAGGGAAAGGAGGAGTGTGGAAATCGTTTACCCCGAAATCATTGAAGGATAGGCGACCGGGATAGGGCTAAACGCGAGGAAGGCGAGTTTTCACCCCAGGCTCCCCGATCCAGACATGCAAAAGCGCCCCGCAACGGCTGAACCATGAGGTACGCATGGCGCAACACAAGCAGACCGAGGGGGGCTGTGCGGGCCTTGCGAGTGCTTTCCAATTAAATCGGAAGGTCGGCATATGTTTCTTAAGCCTCTTGCGCGTGAAATGTTTCAGGGCCCGCAAATAAAGTTTATTGGCCCCATAAATAAAATTTATAGGCCCGGTAAATAAAATTTATGGGGCCCATAAATAAAGTTTATGGGGCCCACAAATAAAGTTTATGGGGCCGGTAAATAAAGTTTATGGGGCCCATAAATAGAATTTTGAGGGCCCATAAATGAAATTTGCAGGCCCTCAAAACTTGCTCATTGGGTCCGCTTGATAACATTGGCGGGCCCGATAAATAAGACTTTCAGGCTTGCATCAGGAACTTTTGCCGATTGCCTCCGAAGCATTTAGGGACTTCGCGGGTTTTGTGAAAGGGCGTCATAGTGTTAGAAATTGCCCTGCTCGCAATCCCGATCTAAGTCAGCACCAAGAGCAGCGCGGCAGTTCCTTCGGCCATAGCCACCGCCTTCCGTCTTCTTGCGAATCCTCTGAGGCGATGCAATACTCCGCACAGAGCTTCGGAGCGCGATCGGCAGGGCCGATGCGGCCAACCGATCTTGGGCCGGGGGCGACCGGAGAACGATATGTGCGGCGATTCTTCCCGATCGGGCGCCGAGGGGGGGCGGCCTCGGCTTCTCGAAGGATGTCGTCGAGGAGCGCGGCCGCGATATCGACGTGGCGCGCGAAAAGAGTCAGACGATCCATTTCGCTCGCTCGCCGAACCGGCACGTCAATTGAGAAATATCGCGGGGGCTATCTGATGCGCAGACCGATTCTCGTTGCGGCGTTGTTGACCCTGCTTGCGGCCTGCGCCGCCGCACGGAGCATCTCCGTCGGCTTCGCGGACGGCTTCCCGCCCTATCAGTTCGTGGACGAGCACGGCAAACCGGCTGGGCTGGACATCGACATCGCCGAGGCCCTTTTCCGGCAAATGGGTGTAAAGGGAACGATAATCCAGGGTTCCTGGGACGACATGGTAAACATGCTCAGGCGCGGTCTCGTCCTCGATCTCGTCGGCGGTATGGAAATGAGCGATGGACGACTCGACCTTTTCGACTTCACGAGACCGATCTATCGTCGGAAGAGTGTCATCGTCGTGCCGGCGTCAAATACAACCATAGAGGGGATCGCGGATCTTCCGGGCCTGATAATCACGGGGGATCGCGGCTCCTACGGCGAGTCCCTCCTCGATCTCCATGGCTATCGGAGCCGGATACGCATCGCCGAAACGGAGAGCAAGGAAGCCGCCATGGATATGCTCAAAGACGGCAGGGCGTCCGCGAGCATAATGCCCGATGCGGTCGCCGTGTATCTCGCCAAGAGACTCCATGTCGCGATTCGCATCGTCGACATCGGCGACAAAGGCACAGCCGTTGCCTTCGCCGCCCCAAAGGGACGGCGCGAATGGCTGGCCCGCGTCGACGCGGCCCTTTCCGAACTCGAGGCCGACGGCGAAATAGGCGAGATTCTCGAAAAATGGCTCAAATGAGATGATGGCTCGGCCTGGCATGAGTCGACGGCTGCCCGTTCGTGGGACTGATCACAAGTAGCCCATCTTTTTTGCTTTCGCCGTCAGTTCGTCGCGGAAATCGGGATGCGCGATTCCGATCAGTTCCCGCGTCCGCTCGCGCACGGTGCGGCCGCGGAGCCTGGCAACTCCCCACTCAGTGACGACATGGTCGACGAAACTGCGGTGCAGGGTGATCACGGAGCCCTCGGCGAGGGTCGGTACGATGGTCGAGATCGTTCCGCCTTTTGCGGTGCTGTAACACGCGATTATGCTTTTCCCCTGACCGTCGCGGCCGCCGACCGCGCCCTGGGCCGTGTCGGACTGGCCACCCGTTCCCGAGTATTGGTTCGATCCGATCGATTCGCTCGCCACCTGCCCGGTGAAATCCACGGCAAGACAGGTGTTGATCGAAACCATCCGCGAATTCTCCGAGACGACGGCCGGGTCGTTCACCCAGCGGCCGCGCTGGAACTCCACGGCGACATTGTCGTCCAACCAGTCGTAGAGTTTGCGCGAACCCATCGCGAAGGTCGTCACGAACTTCCCGGGCTTGAGACTCTTGCGGGCGTTGGTGATCACGCCCAATTCGTACAGTTCCATTATCGAGTCGACGAACATCTCGGTGTGTACGCCGAGATCCCTCTTTTCCCGCAGGGCGAGCGCCGCCGCATTGGGAATGCCTCCGATGCCGAGCTGGATCGTGGAGCCGTCCTGGACGAGATCGGCGATATGTTCTCCGATACGAAGGTCGATGTCCGACGGGGCGGGCGCGGGGAGGGTCGGCACTTCCTGGTCGTGTTCGACGAAAAGATCGACGTCACGGACATGGAGATGGGTATCGCCGTAGGTGCGCGGCAGCCGCGGGTTTATCTCGAGTACCACCGTCCTGGCGGCCTCGATGATGTCCTTCTCGTAGGTGATGCCGAGCGAAAGAGAGACGAAACCATGGCTGTCCGGTGGCGTGCATGTGCCGAAGAAAATGTCCGGCGTGCGGACCGCGACGCGGTCCGAGGCCGCCCTGCTCAGCATATTGGGAACGAACGTCACCGTGCCGGTCCCGGCCTTCAGCGCCTCGCGGGGACCGGGGGCATGAAACCAGCTCGCGAGCTCGAAATGACCCTTCATTTCGGGCCGCATGAAAAACTCGTAGGGTTTGAGGGTGAGACAGGAAAAGACGCGGGCATCAACCACTTTGTCGGCCATCTTATGGAAGGCCGACATGCAGCCCTGCGGTTCCGAGGCGCACATCGCCACGATGACGTCGTCACCCGACCGTATCCTCCCCACCGCCTCGTCGACGGCGACGAGCTTGCCCTTGAAGTCTTCGTTGCATCCCATGATTGACTCCTTTGCTGAGGCCGGGTTCATCACAATACGACGAGGTTCGCGCCGACTGAAAAGCCGGAGCCCGAGGCCACGAAGACGACGGGATTCCCTTTCTTGACGCGGCCCGATCGAATCGCGTCGTCCAGGGCCATCGGCACGCAGGCCGAGCCGGTATAACCGTAGCGATCCATGATCATCGTAGTCTTCGAGAGCGGCTCTCCGAGTATGCCCATGACTTCCTCAATCACCGAACGGTTTATCTGGGTGAAGAACCAATGGGCGACTTCCTTCTTCTCCCATCCCGCTTTCTCGAGAAGGCGGAGGGCGAGGGGAGGCCAGAGCTTGACGTTGCGGTCGCCGGGCAATTTCTTGAGGTTTTCGAGTCCGTAGTTTCCCGATTCCAGCAGTTCCCGCGTGAAGGGCTTTCGAGTACCGCCTGCATAGACGCCGATGAAGTCCCATTGCGTGCCATCGGCCCTGAAAAGTCCATCGACGTACCGCGAGTTTCCTTCGCCCGTTTCGCGCGAAAGAACGACCGCCCCGGCCCCGTCGGCGAAAATCGACCAGCCGAAGGCGTCACTCGGTTTGACATGCGCCGGCATATTGTAGACCCCGATGACGAGCGCGTGGCGAATCGAAGGGTCTGTCTTCAACCTCCTTGCCGCGAGATCGAGGGCGACGACGAAACTCGCGCAAGATGATGAGACGTCCAGCGCCTCGACATCGCGCTCGCCGCCTTGGAGCCTGCCTTGCAGGACGATGGCCGACGCCGGAGAGACGTATTCCGGGGTGTCGGTTGCGACGATGATGAGGCCTATCTCGACCGGATCGACCCCGGCGGACTCGAGGGCGATGCTACCCGCTTTTTCGGCGAAATCCACCGTCGATTCGTCAATGCCGCGCAGCCTCGCTATGTGGCGCGCCTTGATGCCGATCTTTGCCTCGTGCCTGTCGGAATCGAATTCGATTCCGGCCAGGAGTTTGAGCTCCTCGTTGCCGATGGCCTCGCCAGGGGCGTAGGATCCTGAGCCCGAAATCACGACGCGCGATTCCATGAAAGGCCTCCCTTGCATCCGAACTGTCATAGATAGGACGAAAAGCCTTCGGCGAGGTATTTCCCGATCGTTTGGAGGGTCGAGCGTGCGTTGGCCGGAGATTCGTCGAAGGCGACCTCCAGTCCGTAGTAATGCGAAATGCCGAGGAGATACGCGATCACCGTATCCTCCGCGACCGGACCCCGTTTGGACGGCTCTCCGTTGCCGTCCGGATTGCGGCGATAGCCGGCGACGAAGGCCCCATAGTATTCCCTCACCACCTCAGGCAAGACGAATTCGGCTTCACGCACGATCGAGTAGCAGTGCTTGTCAATCGAGAGGAAGACCAAAAAGAGCCAAATGCCACGAAGTTCGCGCTCGAGGCGGTTGAGTTCCGGGTCGGTGTTCGCGCGAATGAAAGT
>Ga0187814_10000128_pt1 | contig 19930 bp, 17 predicted proteins | sample NC_S_4_FD_132450 | JGI IMG/M metagenome (GOLD analysis project Ga0187814, IMG submission 132450) | Wetland sediment microbial communities from Neuse River Estuary, North Carolina, USA - ASW-S_4 | ecosystem: Environmental > Aquatic > Freshwater > Wetlands > Sediment | place: USA: North Carolina... | reverse complement strand
CACATCCCCGGTCAGGGCCAGCCCGCCCAGACTTTCGCCCTGGTCGAGTGGAGGGATTACCTGATCGAGAACGTGAGTCTGGGCGGGCTGGCCCTGACCGGGGATGTGCCGCTCAGACGCGGTCGGCACTGGCTGACGATCGCCGTCGAGAGCGGATTCAGCGTCCGGTTGCGGGTCGCGGTCAGATCCCTGAAACGATCGGAGAATTCGCGCTGGAGGATCGGGCTCGAGATCGTGAGAATGCGAGGGGAATACATTCTCCGGTGGCACGACTTTGTCCGGCGCAATGAGGGATGAAGTCGGCGGCCCGGGCGAGACGGGGGCGCGGATCTCGGCCTTGGGCGCGGAGCGCCAGGAACTGAGCTGCGTGAACCTCGTCGCCATACTGCGCTATCTGGGCAACCAGGTCGGGACGGGGCACGAGGCGGAGATCGTCGAGCCTCTCGGCCTCCCGATGGCTTTTCTGGAAGACAAGAGGAACTGGATTTCCTTCGAGTATTACAACAGGCTGCTCGCGAAGCTCGTGGAGGTCACGGGCGACGAGAAGGCCCCCTTCAAGGCGGCCTTCGCCGTCAAGCCCGAGGTGGCCTGGGATTTCCTTCTCTATGCATCCTACGCGACGCTGTGGTCGGGATCGCCACGTGCCGCGTACTCCATCAGTCTCGGTTCGAGCTTCTACAAGCGCTATACGAAGATCGGCGATTTCCGGATCAAGTCCCTGACCCGGACATCGATGGAAATCGAACTCGTGCTCAAGAAAGGCTACGAGCAGACGAGGCTCAACTGCCTGTCCATCCAGGGCATCCTCGCGAGCCTTCCCACCGGAATGGGGCTTCCCGCCGCCGAAGTCCACGAATCATGCTGCGCCGCCGAGGGCGCCGACCGTTGCGCTTACACGGTGAAATGGCGAAATCGTACCAACTGGATATTCTCGGCGAGCCTGCTCCTCATCGCGCCGGCGGTCGCCTTCGAGCTGCTCGCCCCCGGGGGGCTATTCGGCGGGTTGGACGTGGCGACAACCGTCCTCGCCCTCACGACCGTCGCGTTCTTGGCGCTGAGCTATCGGTTCTGGAAGAGCCTGCGGGAGTCGGAACGCCGCGGCACCGAGCGCAACGAACATCTCCTGAGCACCATGCAACGCATCGAGCGCGACTACCGGGAGATGCTGCAGACCAAGACGGGGCTGGAGGAAAGGACCCGCTACCTTTCCATCCTCAACGATGCGGCATCGGCCATCGCCCGAGAGGGAACTTTCGACGGCCTCGCGCGGAGCATCCTCGAGCTCCTCCTGAGGCGGGGCGGATTCAGCCTGGCCGAGTTCTTCCGCCGCGACATCAGGGTCGGAACGTACCGAGCGCTTCTCGAACCCGACATCGCGCTCCCCGCTGACGCATATGCACCGGCGGGCGCGGGGGTGCCGACGGACGAGCGCGTGCCGGCCGGCGCGTCCTACCGCGTCCCCGAGGAAGAGCTCGCCAAGGGCCATATGGCGGCTCTCGCGTCATGGAGGGCGGCGCGCGAAGGCTCCGGGCCGCTCTATGTCGTCCCGATGGAGGTGCCCGAGGCATTCTCGGGCTTTCTCTGTTTCGTGTCCGACCCCGATCGCTCCATGTCGGAAGCCCTGGTCGAATCTCTCCTGGCCACCATCTCGAGCCAACTGGAGATCGCCTCGTCGAGGATCGCGGCCAAGAACGCGATCGACAACATTCTCGCGAGCATTCCGGCGCACGTGCTCATCTTCGGCCGGGACAGTCTGGAGGTCAAATACGCGAATCGATACTACCTCAGTCATTTCCCCGTGAATGCCGACCGGATGGAGACGACGCCCATCGCGGGGCGAGACTTGGCCACGACCCTGCCCTTCGCCGCCGCGACGATCGACACGATCCGGAGCATGGTCCTGAGCCTCGAACCCGGCTCCGAATCCGAGCGTCGGGAAGTGACCCTGGGCCGCAGCGTCTACGAATACAGCGTGTTCGCGATTCCCCAGGAACATCAGGAGGAGAGACTGGCCGGGATAATCATCTCCGACATCAGCGAGGCCGCCTACTTCCAGCAGAACCTCCTCATCAACGAAAAACTGCTCGCCCTCGGAAGGGTCGCGAGCGGCATCGCCCACGAGATCAACAACCCCCTCTATGCGGTCCTCGCGAACGCGGAAGAGCTGGCGGAGGAGGGGGCGGCGACGCCGGAATCGCGCAAGCTCGCCGAAGAGATCGTCGGACACGTGATGAGCGTTTCCGACGTGATCAAGGACCTGTCGAACTATTCCCGGACCCTGAGGAGGGAGGAAAAAGCCGACATCGACCTCAACGCCGTCATCGAGGAGTCCCTCAAACTCGTGAGGTACGGCTCGGACTTCATGGGAGTGGAAGTCAGGAAGGATCTTTCCCCCCTTCCGTCGATCAAGGCGGGGCGAGGCGAAATGCAGCAGGTGTTCATCAATATCCTGAACAACGCGATCCAGGCCATGGGGGGCAGGGGTACGATCACCATCGTCTCACGCCGCGGCGAAGACCGAATCGCCGTCTCGGTGTCCGACACGGGGCCGGGCATTAGCGAGGAGTCCCTTCCGCACATCTTCGATCTCTTTTACACGACGAAAAAACCCGGGGAGGGTACCGGCCAGGGGCTGTACATCGTCAGGAACATATTGGGGCTGAACGGAGGCGACATCAGGGTGACCAGCACCGAGGGCCGGGGAGCCACCTTCCATCTGGAGTTCCCGATTCAAAAAGGGCTGCAATGAACAAATCAGACAAAGGAATTCCGAGAAAGATGCTCGTCATCGACGACGATGTCTCCATCCAGGCGAGCATCAGGCGACAGCTCAAGGACCAGGAATACCTCGAGCTTGCCTTCGAGTCGAATCCCCTGGAAGGGCTCCGGCGCCTGGACGAAGAGGGCTACGATCTCGTCCTCTGCGACATCAAGATGACGCCCATCAACGGGCTCGAGGTGCTGGCGAGAATCAGGAGCGGCCATCCCGCCATCCCCGTGATCATGCTGACCGGTTTTGTGGACGACCAGATCATGGAGAGGGCGCAGGCCATCGGAAGCAGCGCTTTTCTCATCAAGCCCGTTCGGAAGGCGGAGCTCATCGAGTCCATCGCCCATGTCCTTTCGGCTTCAGGCTCTTGACCCGTGGTCAGAAAACGGCGCGACCCTCGATCACCGAGGCTCGGCGTCCAGGAGCTTGTGCACCGCCTCCAGGAGGTCCTCCCTCATGATGGGTTTCTGAAGATAAGCCTTGGCTCCGGCGATCCGGGCGTATTTCTCTTCGTCGATGTCCGAGGCGGTGATGAAAACGATGGGTACTGACTCGTCGAGCTCCCGCATCATTCCGGCGATCTCGAAGCCGTTGAAATCCGGCAGACGGATGTCCGTGATGACGACTTGGGGAAGCATCGACTGGAACTGGATGATTCCGTCTATCCCGCTTTTCGCGGTCGCCACCCGGAAGCCTTCCTTGATCAATGCGTAGGAGATCGTTTTCGTGATATAGGTGAGGTCGTCGATTATCAGCGCCGAAAGCCCCGGCGGCTCGAAGGGTCCCTTCGCCGATTTCGCTTCTCCGACGGCGAGCCTGATGGCGGAACCGCTCTCCTTAATCCGCGGGTCGGCGCTCGCCTTCACGAGATCGGCCAGTCTCTCACGCACCCGTTCCGCGCGCGACGTCTGGTCGACCTGCCTGACGAGCCTGGTTTTCTCCTCGACGTCGATGTCCCGGGAGAGTATCTCCATTATCCGGGCCTCGTCGGGATCGCTCCTCTTGCGTTTGAGGAGCATTCCCAGGCGTATGTACCTGTCGCCATCGCTCCGTGACTGCGGCATGGGATTGTCCATCGCCTCCGCCGATCATGATACTGGAGAAAACCCCGCAAAGAAAGCCTGCCGGGTTGTCGACTCCAGGCATCGCCCCCGCTTCGGGATAGCATCCATATGCCGACAACGACGCGAATCCTTTATCGATATCGTACAACCTCTATGCCTTCTCCCTCCAGGATCGCTTCGGCCCGGGCCAGGTCCTTCCCGGCGATCGGCGAGAATTCGGCAAAACGCTCACCGAGGCCGAGGGCTTCATACTTGGCCTTCCCGAGCCAATGGTAGGGGAGAACCTCCATGCGGGGTGACCTCATAGCGTTCAGCACGAAGCGGGCAGACCTGCGCAGGTTGTCCTCGCCATCGTTGACTCCCGCGACGAGGGGGATTCGCACCACGGTCCGGGCGGCGCCGGCTCCGATCCGTGCCAGGTTCGCGAGGATGGTTTCGTTGCCCAGGCCGGTCCAACGGCGATGGACATCGCTCTCGATGTGCTTCAGGTCGAGGAAGAGGAAATTCAGGTTCTCAACTATGTCGGAACAGGCTTCCCAGTCGAACTGGGCCGAGGATTCGACGGCCTGATCGATTCCGGCAGCCGCACAGGCCTTGACGAGGGCGCGAAGCCGGTCAGGCCGGGAAAAGGGCTCGCCCCCCGACCACGTGACTCCTCCCGACGACGAACGATGAAAGATCGACTGCCTCCGCAAGGCCTCGAGAATCTCGTCGACGGTCATGGAGCGCCCGAGCAGCCTTCGCCCTTCGGGAGGGAACTTTTTCGCGTCGGGCTCAGCCTCCCAGGTCTCGGGGTTGGAGCACCAGGCGCAGCGAAGGGGGCAGCCCGCGAGGAAAACCGTCGATCGGATTCCTTCGCCGTCGTTGACCGAGAAGTGCTGGATTTCGGTGACCCTGATACTCTCCATCGGCGCGTGTCTCAGGGCAGGGAATGCTCGGTACGCGCGATGATGGCCTCCTGCATTTCGGGTGAAAGGTTGACGAACTGGGTGCTGTAGCCGGCGACCCTGACGAGGAGATCGCGATATTCTTCGGGGCTTGCCTGGGCCTTGCGGAGCAATTCGGTCGAGACGGTGTTGAACTGCACATGGAAGGCCCCGAGGGAAAAGTATGCCCGGACCATCGAGACGAAATTGCGGAGGCCCCGGTCCGTCGCGAGGAAATCGCGGTTGAGCCTCAGGTTGAGAAGAGTGCCTCCCGTGTGCTCGTCGTGGTTGACCTTGGCCGCCGAGCGGAGGACGGCGAGCGGCGTCGAGACGTCGCTTCCGGCGAAGGGGGAAACGCCTTCGGCCAGGGGAGCGCCGGCCTTGCGCCCGCAGGGAAGGGCTCCGATCACCTTTCCGGTGGGGACGTAATTCGAAATGCCCATGAAAGCGGAATTGAAGGTAGAGCCGAAAATATCCCGATGCTTCTTCGCCTCGGCGTAGAAGAAGTCCGAGATGTTCCGCGCAAGCTCATCCACATAATCGTCGTCGTTGCCGTACTTCGGCGCGGCGAGAGCCTTGGCCCTGAGGGCTTCGTGGCCGACCCAGTCGGCGGCGAGTGCCGCCCCGAGTTCGGCAAGACTGGTTTCTCCCCTTTCGAAAACCAGCAGCCGAAGGGCCGCCAGGGAATTCGCGACGACCGCAAGGCCTATACCCGTCAGCACGGGGCCTACATTGTAGTGCGCGCCTCCCTGGGAGAGATCCTTCCCCTTCTCCATGCAGCCATCTACGCAAAGGGATAGGAAGGGCCTCGGCACCATCTCTTTATGGAGCCTCTGGGCCACGAGGGTGCCGATGACGGCCTGGTCGACGAGATATGCCAATTGCCTGAGGAAGGCCGCGTAGAACTCGTCAAAGTTCATGAACTCCGGGAGGGGTTTCTCCTCGAGGCCCAGGAGCTTTCCGGAGAGACGGCTGCGTCCCTCGTTCAGGGCGAACTCGAGGGCGGCGCCGAAATTGACGTTGACCGCGCTCGTCCACTCTCCGGTCTTGCGGAAATGAGGCACGACGCAGCCGCAATTGCTCCAGTCCCGCGCATGTTCGGGTTCGTAGCCCGCCCTGAGAAGCATCTGGGTTCCGGCCAGGTCGCTGTGGATCGCGGGGAAGCCGGTGCCCTCGCGGACGAGCCGAGCGACCGCCATCATGAATTCTTCGGGGCAGTCCGGATGCACGCGGACGGAGAGCCCGGGCTGATGGGTCCGGAGACTCCCCGTAGCGTCGAGGCAGATGTAGGAGAGCTCGTTCGTGCCGTCCCTCCCGTCCGCTCTCCTGCCGCCGACCGTCAGATTCTGGAATTGGTTGTAGCCGGCGAAGTATTGGGCCGTGTTCGAGGAGATGGTCCAGACCCATTCGGAGAGCTTGAGCCAGAGGCACTCCACGAGCTCCTGCGCTCCTTTGCGGTCGAGCTGCCCGGCTTTGCAATCCGACTCGTAATAGGGGAACATGTACTGGTCGAAGCGGCCGAGATTGAGCGCCAGGGGGTTCTCGGAAAGTATGCCGCCGAGTTGCACGAACCAGACAAACTGGCAGGCTTCGCGGAAGGTCCGAGGCGGCAGCGCGGGAACCCGTAGGCAGGTTTCGGCGATCGCCAGCAGCTCGTCCCGTCGAGTTTCGTCCTTCTCGGCCAAGGCCAGCCGGGTCGATTCGCTCGCATAACGCTCTGCGAGGCGGACGATGCCCTCGGCCGCGAGTATCGAGGCCTCGTAGAATTCCCGTGCCTCGAGGCCCTCCGGCGAGTCGACCGGCAGGGCATCCCGCTTCGATCGGGCCTCCGCGGCGAGACCGCGAAAGCCCTTCGGAAAGAGGATGTCCACGTAATCGGGCGTTATCTCGCCCACAGCCTGTCTCCATTTGGAGTCGCTGTCGAGGATGCCGGTATCGACGAGGACCCTCGCGGTTTCGGCGGGCACCCGTTTGAGGAAGGCTTCTTCGAGGGATCGGCCCTGCCAATACGGCCACAACTCACGCCTGGCGAATGCCCGCTGCTCCCCCGTCATCGCATAGGGGTCCTGGGGCCGGGTATCGAAGGAGTCCATCTCCCGGTCCACCCAGATCCAGGAAAATTCCGCGGTAAGAATGGCCGTGCGCCGATGTTCCCCGGCCGCCCCGACGATGAGTTCCCCGGGGAATATGACGACGGGAAGGCGTTCGCAGGCCAGAGCGAAGGCCTTGGCGCGTCGGATGCAAACAGCCTCTCCCTCCGTCGCGCGGTGCGATTCTGTCCAGATGGCCGCCCGTTGGCAGCTGATCGACGGTTTCGATTCGATATACGCCCTGCGGGCTTTTTCCGTCCGTTCGCTGACGCTCACGCGTTCACCTCCTGCCCTGGACGGGCTCCGGATAGAACATGACCATGTTGAAGGCCGATTCCCCCGCAGCTTCGTTGGTGTAGGAATGAGCGAGGTCGGCCAGATATCGCATGGCGGTGCCGACCTTGATCTGCCGGTTCTCGGCCCCGACCCGCACGCGGACCCTTCCCTTGGTGACGATCATGAACTCGACGGTCCCGGGGAGGTGCGCATCAGAATGGGAGGAGGAGCCCTCGTCCATTTCAATTGCGAGAATCTCGAAATGTGTCGCCTCGCTGTATGGGAAGAGAGGATAGACGCGGAAGCGTCCTCCATCGCCGAGGACCGGCTCGACATCGGAAGTCGAAACCACGAAGGTTTCGGGGCCCTGCGCCTCCGCCAGGGTGGTGAGGGAGACGCCGAGTCCTTTTGCCATCTTCCACAGCACATCGAGGGAAGGGCTCGATTCGGAGCGCTCGATCTGGCCCAACATGCTCTTGCTCACGCCGGTCATCTCGGAAATCCTATCCAGGCTGAGCTGCCTCTCGGCCCTGAGCCTCGCGAAGTTGCCCGCCAGTATTTTTCGGATTTCCTCCATGGCCATCCTCGAATAACGGTCGATTGTGCGTTATGGCGCACAATCGCGAGGCTACTTCTCATGGAGGCATCTGTCAAGCGCCCGTGGCAGTGTGCCTCATCCGCTCTGTTTTCCGTCTTGCGGCCCACGAAGTGGCGCCGAGCCGTTTCGCTTTTCTCTTGGATCACTCCCCGATGATCTGCACCTGGACTGTCCGCTCGCGAGATCTCGTCTGGTCAAAATCCACGAAGTAAACGCGGCCGAAATCGCCGAGATCCAACCGACCATCGATCAGTACGACAGTCTCGCTCCGGCCGACCAAGGCGGACCTCAGGTGCGCGTCGGTATTGTGGCAGCCGCGCGCGTCCTCGTCGTGCCTTGACGAATTCCATGCCGCTGGTATTTCCGCTTCCGATCAATTCGGAAGGTTCCGGATTGATGATATCGGGATGGAAGGCCGCGATAGCCTTGGCTTCAGCGATCGTATCGGCGCACACGAAGGACAGCAGATCCAATTCGTTCGCCCTTTCGATCGTCTTTCTCATGGCGGACAGCGTCACGGGTCGCTCACAATGATTGATCACTACGCCCCGGGCCCCGGCGGCCTTGACCGCTTCCGGCAGCACGTCCGCAAGCCCGCGTCCCGGCCTGAGCGTGTCCATATGGGGCGCCATGACGATGAGACGGGGACAGGCCTCGCTGATCCTGCGAATCTCCGTGTAGGGCGAAATGAAGAGTACGTCGACCTCATACTTTGCCGACGCAGCCTCAGCGGCCATTGCCAAGTCGAGCACCGCGTCTCCGTAGACATAATTCTTTACGCCCATTTCGAAAAAGGGAACCCGGATCTTATGCTTGCTCATAGATTTCTTCCTTTTCTGGCCGAAGGTGATGGCGCGGCAGGCTTCACGGCATTCTATGCGACCAGGATCTCGATCCCCTTCTCGGCGGCCCGCCGGAGGATGGCGGAGTCTATCTTGTTGTCGGTTACCACCATGTGGTGGGACGAGATGCTCGAATAAGTGATGTAGGATTTCTTCTTGAATTTCTGGGAGTCCGCCAAGATTATTTGCTTGTCCGAATGAGCGCTCACGAGCTCATCGAGGCTCGCCGTCTCGGCGTCGAAGACCATGAGCCCTGCCTCGACGTCGATGGCGTCGACGTCGATGTCCCGGGAGAGTATCTCCATTAATCCGGGCCTCGTCGGGATCGCTCCACTTGCGTTTGGGGAGCATTCCCAGGCGTATGTACCTGTCGCCATCGCTCCGTGACTGCGGCATGGGATTGTCCATCGCCTCCGCCGATCGCGATCCTGGAGAAAACACCGCGTAGCAAATCCGCGCTGCGGCGGATATTGGATCAGCCATGAGCCGGAAGATCCCAAGAGGGCTGCGCAAAGCGGAGCTTGACTTCACAGCCTTTTCGGCCGCCGATCTCGATGGTGCCGCCGATCTGGTCTGCCAGGGCTCTTACGAGCTGCAATCCCATGCCTTCCCTTCTCCTGCCATCGAAGCCGGACTGCAGTCCGATGCCATCGTCGCTCACCGCCAAGGTCAATGTTCCCAAGCCATCCCCGCGTAGGCCGAGTTCGATTCTTCCCGTTCGTCCATCCGGAAAGGCGTGTTTGAGAGCGTTCGATATAAGTTCGTTCATGACCAGGCCGCAATAGATCGCGGTGTCGGCGTCGAGGCGGACATCGTCTCCCTCGACGACCACGACGATTCGTCGTCTGTCCATTCGGTACGAAGAGACAAGATGGTCCGCAAGCTGGCGCAAGTATTCAAGGAATTCGACGTGGGCCAGGTCCACCTTGCCGGAATCTTCCTGACGATAAAGGAACTCGTGGATGAGGGCCATCGAACTGATCCTGTTCTCGCTCTCGCGCAATGCGTCTCTCGCTTCGCTGTCTTTCAACATTCCGGACTGGAGGCTCAAAAGGCTCGAGACGATCTGGAGGTTGTTCTTGACCCGATGCTGAATCTCCTGCAGGAGGAGGCTCTTCTCTTCAAGCGATGCCCTGAGAGTCCGATTGGCCTCACCGAGTCTCGAAAAGCCGGAATTTGCGATCGTTGCCAAGGTCGTGAATTCGTCGTTGCCGCCCAGTTCGACTCTGGCGTCGCGATCGCCCGTCTTCCCGACCCGTTCGAGTTCGCGGCCGAGGAGGGAAAGGCGACCGAGGATGAGCCGGTCGACGATCAGGGTGACCGCCAAGGAGGAAACAACGGCCATGATCGCCAGGGCGATGAAGACGAAAGAGAGACCGTACAAGCCTTCGCGATAAAGTCTGCGAGGCAGACTGACCTCGAGGTAGCCTGCGGGTCTTCCTTCGATATCCCGGAGCGTCGAGTAGCCGACCACCTTGTCGCGACCTTCGACCTTGACGAAGAGCGATGCCCGCGCATTACCACGACCGCCGACCTCGGATATTTCCCGCGAGCCGCCCGAGTCTTCTTCCTTGGCGAAGGCGATGTCCAGACTGAGTCTGTCGGAGAGCTCCGCGGCTTCCCGCGCGTCCAGGAAGAGCCCGACGATCAAGCTTCCCACCGGCCTTGCCGCAAAATCGCTCGTCGTTATCGGCCGGGATGAGACAAGCATTGGCCCCATCCTTCCGGATTCCCAGATGCCCTCCGCTCCGCTGCGGATATCGGCATGCCTGAGCAGAAGGTCGTCGGGCGCCAAGACGTCGAAGTCCGAAGGTGGCGTGAGAAATTGCCTCGATCGCAGATCGAACAGGCGCAGGAGGACGACTCTGCCTTTCGCGTCGACGATCGCCATCATATTGATCCTCAGGTTAGCGAGGGAGTCCAAGCTCAGATTGTCCGCCTCGTATTTCGGATTCCGGCCGAGCATGTAATCGTAGGTGTCATCCCAAGGAGCCCAATCGCCGGCGATGGAGGAAATGCGCTGAACGTCCGCGGCGAGGCCCTTGAGCGCCCGTTCCACTTCGTCCGTGGTCTCCTTTCGTTCCACGTGGCGATAGCCATCCAGGGTCAGGGCGGACAGGATGCTGCCGAGGAATAGGCATAGAACGATCATGGTGCCGGCGACGATGGCGATGGCTTTCCGCCGAAGGTTCATGTTCCTACCTTGTCTCGAAGGCGCTTTGACAAAGGCATCATATCATTGAAATTCTGCCCTAGGGCCCATACTGCCGAGACCAAAAAATAGATGACGCACGAACGCATTTCGCTCCGGTATTTCAATGCGAAGCGCGTTCATGTGTATTCATGCTACCGGACTCGGCAATAAGCTTCCGATTGGGCGGATGGCACGAACGCCGGCGCTCGCTCCCCTGACGAATCTGACCGGCCCATCCGCAGGTTCCCCGGTTTCGAGAAGGTCAGCAAGCACGGGAGACTCACTATCCTCTGGATCCTCGAGGATCTCTCCGATCCCCGAAGAGGCTCTGCCGAACTCCAGATCAGCTATTGCTGTTGCCGAAAAGCTGTGTCTTACGCTGATACGCGATCGTCGCGGCGAAGTCCAGCATCATCTTGAGGTCGGCGGCCGTGAATGAAGCCGGCAGCTTGATCGTATAATAGAGCAGGTATGTGCCATCCTGCTGCTTCTCCAGCGCCCAACATCCGATCTTGTTCGAGCCGCTCTCCGTCATCAGGTCGACGAGGGTGGCCTGGTCGGGTGCTTCCGGAAAGTTGCCCGCATTGGACCATACCTCCCTGATCTCGATCGAGTCGTATTTCTCCGTCACCGAGCCGACATAGACAGATTGAGTGCCTCCCCCGTCCTGGTCCAGATCGATCTGATAGTCGCCATTGTCGGTCACCGTGTAGGTCTGCCCGATCTTGTCGAGCAGCAGCTGCACCCTCGTGTCGGCCTTCTGCGCCGCCAGCGGCAAGAATGACATGAAAACCAGCGCCGCCGGAATCATTCGAACCAGTCCCTTCATGGTTTCCTCCGACGCAAACTATCGCGCACGCGGCTATGTTGCTTCAAGGGAAAACTGTTTCCGTGACAAGACGAGAAGACCTGTCGAATGCATCTCGCCCTCAAGGGCAAGCCCCGTGTTCAGTGGCTGACCGATGCCTTCAACCCGCGACTTTGGACGCCACCTTGGCCTCAGCCATGCGGCGATGCATTTCGGGGGATTCCTTCAAGAAAAACAGGGTGATGCCGCTGATGAAGATCAATACCGCGAGTCCCGCTATCGATGGCGCGTAGGAACCGCCGAAGGCGGGCTTGAGGCCGTCCATGAGGAGGATGAGGAAACCGGAGGCCTGCACGACGATGGCGAAGACGCCGTTGCTCGTCCCCTCGGGAGCGGGATGGGTGATCTCGGCGCCGTACTGATAGGCCAGCGGTGTGAGGCCCGTGAAGCAAAAACCCATGACGAAGAAACAGACGACCTCGAAGGCGAAGTTGGTACCCAGCGCGAGCCCGAGTGTGGCGGGAACGGCGATGAAAATGCCGATAAGCAAGAGAGGCTTCCGGCGCCGGATGGTGTCGGAAATCCCGGGTATGACGAGGCTCCCGACGATGCCGCCCACGAGAAGTATGGCCGTGAGGAGAACGCCCTGGTCCACGGTGAAGGACTTTTCCTTGCCGATGCCGTCGATGAGCATGAAGACACCGTTGACGATGCCGCTCCCGAGAAAGAGGGCGACTGCGAGAAGGTAGACGTCCCGCTTCTTCAGGATCTGTTTGAGGCCGTCCAGAACAAGGGCGCGGCTTTCCTCGCCCTTGGGGCTCGCGGGCGTGGGGGGATTCGCCCGCGCGAACACGAGGAAAAGGACTGCGGTGATGGCCGAGGCGATGCCGAAAATCATCTGCATGCCGGCGAAACCGTGGGCGTCCACCATGGCGGGGCTCAGGGTTTCGCCGAGCCCGATGCCGGCGAAGAGCGAAAGAAAGGTCACCCCGATGATAGTCGCCCTCTGTTTCTGCGGGAACCACAGGGCGGCGAGCTTCGTGAAGGCGTTGAGGAGAAAGGGCTGGCCGATCGAAATGCCTATGGTGCCGATCAGGGCCGCCGTATAGCTCGTCGGGAAAAAGGCGCGGAGCAGGCCGAAGACTCCCATGAGAACCGCCCCGAAGCCGACCGCCTTCTTGAACCCGAAGGTGTCGATGGCCCATGAGGCGATAAAGGAGATCGGAAGGTAGATGAGCATGAAGAGGTTGGCGAGAAGATCGATATCGTCCGGTTTGACACCGTATGCCGCGGCCGCAATCGAGGCGACGGGGGCGTAGCAGATCCACAGCACCTGGATCAGGACGTTGATGAGCATGAAAACTATGAGCACCACCCATCTATATGGATAAATCTTGACTTCCGTCTCTTTCACGTCCTGTCCTTTCGTTCCACGGGCCTTGCCGGAAACTGGGAAATCGATACTTTCTTCATTATAAATAGTGATTGTTATCGGTGAATAAACCAAAGTGAGGACTTCAGGTTATACATCGGTCTTGGGCGCTCCGCAATCGCGCTTTGTCTCAGCTCTTGCGGTTGGCCAGGACGGCCTTCACCGCGCATTCGGCCAACTCGAGCACGCAGGGGGTGACGAGCCGATATTCGATCCTGGCCCCCTTCCGCTCCATTTCGATGAGGCCGGCCTGGCGCAGTTGGGCGACATATTTCGCGGCCAGGGATGGAGCCAGACCGAGGGGGCCTGCCATGTCGCAGATGCAGCGGGGCCCGTCGGAGAGGTTCTGGAGGAGCTCGAATCTCGCCGGGTGAGACAGAGCCTTGAAGATATCGGAGCTCAGCTCGAGCCATTCGTGTCGGGACGGGTCCATGGTGCTTAATTTTCGGCAAAGCGAAACATATGTCAAGGATGCCGCGGCGCTGGACAGGGGAACTTGTCGATGCTTTATTCGAAGGTGCATTCGACAAGGAGGAATCATGGCATCGGGAAACGCTTCCGCGGGCGGCGTCTACGGGCTCGCTTTTATCGGATCGGCCATCTATTTTATCGGTAAGGCCGGGACTTTCTGGCTGGGGGTGCTCGGCTTTCTCAAGGCTCTCGTCTGGCCCGCCTTCCTCGTGTACAAGCTTCTGGAGTTCATCAGAGCCTGAAGCTTCGATCCGCGGAGCCCAGGAGGGCGATTCCGTCCGTGAGCGGCGAATTAGGTCTCCTTCGCTTCCGTATGGCTGGCACAGCCCCCGGCACCGCGGTATGATTTTCCTGATGAGGCTTTCGTCCGGACGATGCGAATCCGCGGCAAGATAATCCTGATAGTGCTTCCCCTCCTCGTGGCGGCTGTCGTGCTGTCGGGGATGTCCTCGTATTTCGTCGCGGCCTCCTCTATGACCGAAGTCGCCACCGAGCTCCTTCAGTTCAAGGCTTCGGAGCTTCAGAAATATGCCGACGGCCAGTGGCAGCTCCTCGTGCAGAACGGAGTGGCCGGCCGGGAGGACATGGTCGCGGCGGCGCAGGCCGCGGTGGGAGCTTTCGCCGGCTCGATCCTCCGGAGCCCGACGGAGGAGATCCTCGCGATAGACGCGAAGGGCGGGACGGCCATGCGCGCCGGAGGCGCCGATCCCCTCGACGCCGAGCGTCCCGCGTTGGCTGCCTTCGTCGCGGACGGCTCGAAGTCCTTCGGCAATGTCGAAATCGGCGGTGTAGAGCGAGTGGCCGCCTGGTTCTCCTTCGCCCCCTTTTCGTGGTCCGTCCTCGTCACCGAGCGGCGATCGACCTTCTACGGGGCGGTCGAGGAAATCCTCAAGACTTCGCTCGCCATTCTCTGCGCCTCCGCCGCCGCGGCCGTGGTCGTGCTCCTCCTCCTCGCCGGCTATCTCACGAGACCCCTCGAGAAGGTTTCGAAGGCGATGCGGCGGATCATCGAGTCCAACGACCTCTCCGCCCGAGTCGATGTGGAGTATCGCGACGAAATCGGCCAACTTTCGCAGAATTTCAATCTCATGCTCTCCGATCTCGAGAAGGCCTACGCGCAGATCCGCGGGTACGCCTTCGACGCCGCGGTGGCGCGGAAACGCGAGTTCAAGATCCGCAACATTTTCCAGCTCTATGTCCCCAAGGAGGTGATCGACCAGGTCTTCGTCAATCCCGAAAGCATGCTCGTCGGGACGAACAAGGAAGCGGCGATCCTCTTCTCGGACATCCGCGGCTTCACCTCGATCTCCGAAAAGCTCGCGCCGGACGACCTTGTGGATTCGCTCAACCGCTATTTCGACGCGATGGTGGGCGTCATCGTCGACCGGGGCGGGACGGTTGACAAGTACATTGGCGACGCCATCATGGCCGTCTTCGGAGCCCCCGTGCCCCATGAGGACGACGCGCTGCGCTCCGTGCTCTCCGGCCTGGAGATGACGAGACGCCTCGAGGAGTTCAACGCCGAGCAGCTCCGCAAGGGCAAGGACCCCTTCAAGATCGGCGTCGGCATCAGCTACGGCGTGGTGACGGCGGGCAACATCGGCTGCGACCGCAAGATGAACTACACGGTCATCGGCGACGAGGTCAATCTCGCCTCGCGCATCGAGGGTCAGACAAAGCACTACAAACAGCCCATCCTGATCTCCGGCGCCATCTATCAACGGGTCAAACACGACGTGCCCTGCCGTCTCGTCGACTACGTCGCCGTCAAGGGGAAGAAACTCGGCGTCCGAATCTACACCGCGCGCAGCGCCGTCGCGGGAAGGGAGGCAGAGGCCTGGAAATTCCACGAAGAGGCCCTCGAACGCTACTTCGCGCGTGATTTCCGCGGAGCGTCGGCACTTCTATCGAAGGCCCTCGAACTCCTGCCCGGCGACGTTCCGGCGGAGCTGTTCCTGGAGCGTTGCGGCGCCTTCGCGGCCTCTCCTCCGCCGGCGGACTGGGACGGGGTCGAAGTGCTCACGGAAAAATGATCTCGGGACTCGCAGACGACTCTTTGTCCCGGAGGGTCGGACAAGGGATTCGCGCGGTCATCGTCTTCGCCGTCGCGATCCAGGCTTTCGCGTCGGGGGCACAAAGCGAACCGGCGGCCCGGACGTCCAAGACCGTTCTCGTACCTCCCGCGTCCGTCGAGATGGACAGCGGCACGGACCCGGTGAAAGCGCGTCTCCTCGCCGAGCAATTCATCTCCTCGATAGCCGACGAAATCGAAGCGGCAGGTTTTATCGCCGAAACGCCCCGGGACGGCCCCTACGACATCGCCACGGCTGAGCGGGCCGGCTGCGGCTGGCTCGTCGATTCGGATGTCGCCTTCCACGCGGGGGAAACGGCCTGCGCCATGGCCGTGCGCGATACCGATCGCGGCATGGTCGTGGCCTCCGAGACCTTCACCGCGTGGGGCGGGCCCACGATCGTCGGCCTCATGGACGCGGCCGCCAAGCGTCTGGCCGAAAGATTGCGTGACTTCGGCAAGCTCCCCTCGGGCTCAGCCTCCGGCCCCCTCTCCGGCGCGATCATATTCCTGTCGCCGGACGAAGGGGCGCGGGTCGAGGTGGGGCGGAGTTCGGGGATTGTCGCCGACGGCAAGGCGACGATCGAGGCGCCGCCCATTCCCCGAGGATCGTCGGTCCCCGTAACCGTCTCGAAGAGGGGCAGGCTGACACGCAGAGTCGAGGTCCGCCTCGACATGGGACGGCCGATCGCCCTGCCCGCACTCGCGCCCGACGGGCTGCTCGGGCTCGTGGCGGGACTCGGCTCCGGGCATCTTCCGGGACTCCGCCTCGGGGCGATCTTCCACATCCCCGGCGGTTGGTTTTTCGCGCCCCTCGACGACTATGTCGAGATGTCCCCGCGCTTCGGCACCAACGAGTCGCCGATAGTCCGGGACGAAATCTGGATCGGTGCCGGCGTCTATTTGTTCCTCCCCCCCTCTTCGCGATTCCGCGCGGGCATCGAGACGAAGGCGGGGCTGCTCTCGACCCTCCCGACGGGCATGGACGATTTTCCGCGTTTCTTTTTCGATTGGGCGCTCGAGCCCTTCGCGGCCTTCGCGGAATACGCCGCGACCTCCCATTGGATCCTCAGGCTCGAGCTGGGCGGGGCCTACGCCCTGGGGCTTGGACCGACGAGCATCCTGCTCGCGGGCTGGATGACGAACAAGGGGCCGACGCTCGACGCCTCGGTGGAGTGGCGGCCATGAGGCCCCGCCGGCCGGCGCCGGCCCGAGGCGCCGCCTTCGCGGCCCTTTTCGCCCTCGTCGCGGCGAGCCTGCTGGACTCTTGCTCCTGGCTTCTGAACGACTCGCTGCCGTCCTGGTTTTCCCGGGCGACGGCATCGATCGACCTCGGCTCGGAGATTTCCTCCGTGACCGCCAGCGGTATGCGCTACACGCCGACGGTGACCGCTCTGAGCGTGGCGGGTCGGGACATCGTCCAGTTCCAGACCCTCGACGGGCGCATGCGCCTGTTCGTCCTCGGCTCCGGCGATCTCGGCTTTCGCCGCGCCCTGGATGACTCGCAGCCCGTCTTCAGGGGCGGGAACTGGGGCGTCGACGCGGAGGGCCGACCCGTCACGGGAAACTCCGGAGGCGCTACCGCCCTCGATGCCTCGTCGCTGCCCGTGACCTTGACGTCGACCGGACCGGACAACGCGTACTACTGCTCCGACGCATCGACGAATTACATCGTGTCCCCCTCGTCCTCGGTGGCGGGCATCGATGTCGCCGTCTACGATTCGACTTGGTCGAGCCAGACGGCCACCCCACCCATTCCCTATTCGTCAGCCTCTTCAGGCACCTGGTCCCTGGTCGCTTTCGGCATGAGCGCGAACGGTCCCCGCATCCTCCTCGAAGAACAGACGGCTTCGACCTATGTGGCGCTCGGCTGGCATTCCATGGCCGGTCTCATCGCCGCAGCCTCGCTTGTCGAGGGGGCACCACTGAAAACGGGCTCGGCAAACCCGTCGAACTCCTCCTTGTTCCCGGGCGTCTGGCTCTGCGCGGACGGAATGGTAGTCGCTTCGTCCAACGACAACTCAGGCGCCGAGAGCCTCGCCCATTTCGGTTTCGACGGCTCACAGTCGAGTTTCGATCTCCAGCCCACCGCCGACGTCACCGTGGATTTCGGCCCGGGCTCGGCCGACTGGTTCGTCTATGAGGGATCGAAGGGCAGGCTCTCGAAGGAGAAACCCTGGTGGTAGGCCCTCCTCGCCTCTCCGCAGCCCTTTTCGTCGCCGCGCTTTGCCTGGCCATTATCCCCGAGCGGGGGCAGGAGCCGTCGACCGCAAAACCCGACATCTTACTGTCTTTTTCCGCCGACGCGGGCCTGGGCGATCCGGTCCCCTATCTCCGGAGCCTCGAAGCGGCCATCCTCTCGGAGCCTTCGGTCGGGGGACTGGCTCAATACGACGCGGCGAAGGACGGAGCTCCGGCCGATGCCGCTCTTCGTGAAGGTTGCCCGGCCTTTCTCGACGTCCGACTCTCCACCCTTCCCGACGGAAGGGTGGCTGCGGCTTGGGTATATCTCGACGCGGTATCGGGGAAGAAAACGCCGGGACCGGGCTTCGAAAAGCCCCTCCCGAGCCGGGCTGTCCTGGCCTCGTCGTTCTGGACCGAATTCCTCGTCGATCTCGAAACGAGGCTCGCCGAGCCGCCACCCTCGATAATCCTCGAAGTCCTCGCCCCTCCCGGCACCCTCTTCGACGGAACGGGCCCGAAGCGCGTGGTGCCGGCCACGGGAAGGTTGGATATCCGTTTTTCCGTGCCCGCCTCCGTCGCCTGGACGGCGCGCGTCCCCGGCCGGTACCCCACACGGGGCTTCTTGATGATGGAGGCCGGAACGACAGTGCTGCGGATAGCGCCGCACGATTTCAGCCTCGCCGTCGGCGCGGTGGGCCTGAGCTTTCCCGAGGCCTTTGTCGACATGGCTGTGGCCGACCACATTTCTCTGCGGGCCGGCTTCGCGCAATATTTCTACGGCCTCGCGCTCAGAGACACATCCACATTCTCGTCCTCGTCCACCCCGTCGAACCCGGGCATCGTCGCCTCCTTTCCCCTCCTTTCGCCTTTCATGGGCCTCTCCTGGTCGCCCTTTGCCCGGAATCGCGACTTCAGGCCCTATGCTTCGGCGGCGCTTTTCGCGCGGGTCGCCTTCCTGTCCGCTTCGAAACCCTACTTCGATCCCGTGGCCCCCCTCGGCTTCGATCTTTCCGTGGGCTTCGACTGGGGGCTTGGGCGAGGGATCAGGCTCTGGGCCGAAGCCGGCGCGAATCTCTACCCCTGGGCCGACTTCAGAGCCTTCCTCGCCTCGGCGGGCACGAACGGTGACGGGCGCGCCATCTTCGGCGAGGGCTCGATCTTCGCCGGAAATCCGGGATGGGCGGGCGAGCTGCCGATCGCCGCGGCCGGCATAAGGATAGGGCTGTGAAACGCCTTCCTTCGCACATCGGCGTGCTGCTTATGGCCGCCCTCGCCTGCCCGCTCGTGGACGGTTGCTTCGTACCCACCTTCGATCCCGCCGTGTCGGCGGGGGAGCTTCTCGCGGCCAAGCTGGGAACCCCCGTCGTTTCGTTCGGACCGCTCAACTTGAGCATTTCTTCGGGCGATACGATGCTATTTGTCCCGGAACGCGTTTCGGGGGCCACGCGCGGGTTCGTGGAATGGCTCGGCGACAATTCGCTCGAACCGGCTTGGGTCATCGCGGATGCCTCAGGAGCCCCCTTTATCGGTCAAACTTTCATGGACCTTTGGCTGCCGGACGGTTCCAAGACCCCCTTCGCGGCCATCTCATCCTACTCCGGCGCTTCGATGCCGTCCCTTCTCTTCCTCGACGGGTCCGGCCTGGCGACTGTCACGACGGATTCAACGGGCCGACCGACCGGCCAGACGGAGGTGACGAATGTCGGATCGCCTTGGGTGATTGTCGGTGCCGGAACCGCCCAGCCCGCGGCTTCGGGCGATTTCACGGTGACCCTTCTCTTATCGGACGGCAGCAACTGGGGAGCATACGTCGGTCCCCGCGCCGGCCTTTCGGCGTCCGTCGCGACGCCGTCTGTCACGCTTGCCGGCCCCGGACTACGCGCGGGTGGCCCCTTTTTCGCCCTCGCGGCGACGGGTCCCTTCGTGTACGGCGAACCGGGAGGCGGCCGCGTCGCGATCTGGGACAGCGCGAGCTCCTCGCCGCGCATCTTGGATCTCGGCGCCCCCCTCGCGGGCCTCTTGTCCGACGGCCACCTCGTGGCCCAGGATTCTTCCGAGCTGTCGATCTGGACCGAACAGGGCGACCGCCTGACTTCGACACCGGCGGGCGACATCCATTTCATCCAGGAACTGTCGACGGCGGCGGGCGAAGTCTGCATGCTCACCCGATGCCTCGAGTTCGCCGGCCAGGGGAACCCGACCGT
>Ga0187814_10000127_pt1 | contig 19976 bp, 15 predicted proteins | sample NC_S_4_FD_132450 | JGI IMG/M metagenome (GOLD analysis project Ga0187814, IMG submission 132450) | Wetland sediment microbial communities from Neuse River Estuary, North Carolina, USA - ASW-S_4 | ecosystem: Environmental > Aquatic > Freshwater > Wetlands > Sediment | place: USA: North Carolina... | reverse complement strand
TCGACACGCAGGTCATCGGATGGCTCCGGCAGGCTTACGATCGCGCGTGCTGATACTGGTGATATGACTGAGATCGAGTCCCTGGTCGCCGAAGTCCGCCAGTTGCGCGCCGACGTCGCCCGGCTGCACGCCGCGCACTCGGCGGTGCACATCCGGCACAGCTGGGTGCGCATGCTCTTCAAAGACCTGTCCACCAACCCGTACACCCAGTACAAGGTCCACCTGTGGGGTGCGATCTACTGGCTCATCAACTTCCCGCTGGTCTGCTGCCTGTTCTTCTTCACGCCCACGCTATGGCTCAAGCTCGGGATCTTCATCACGCTGATCTATTCCATCTACGCCAACCTGGCGACCGACTACGGGGCCATGTCGGCGGCCGAGGCAGCGTTCGGCGAGCCCCCGCCGCCGCCGATTCCCCTTGAGCCGCCGGTGCCGTCGATATGAGCGGGCTAGCCGGCGATCAGGGGCTCCAGCAGGAGGTCGGGGTGCTCACGCTGGATCTGGCCTAGCCGCCACTTATCGGTGAACACCGCGAGCAGCGCGCCGTCGTGGCGCCGGGTCAGCACCTCGGCGCCGCGCTGCCCGCCCAGGGCGCGCGCGCCTTCCGCGTCGGTGCGCCTGGCCAGCGTGTAGTCGAGGTGGTCGAGTTCGGCGCGCGCGCCGAACTCGTGCTCGAGCCGGTGCAGTACCACGTCGAACTGGAGCGGGCCGACCGCAGCCAGCACGGGCGCCTGGTCCCCGCGCCGGTCCGAGGCGAGGACCTGGACCACACCTTCGGTGTCGAGTTGCTCGATGCCCCGCCGGAACTGCTTCTGCTTGCCCGCCTCCTTGCCGCGCACCACCGCGAAGTGCTCGGGCGCGAAACTGGGGATGGGCGGGAACTCCACGGGCGGCTCGTCGTACAGGGTGTCGCCCGGGCGCAGGGCGGTGGCGTTGACCAGGCCGATGACGTCGCCGGGGTAAGCCTCCTCGACGGTCTCGCGGTCCTGGCCGAACATGGCCTGGGCGTACTTGGTCGCGAACGGGCGTCCGGTCGCGGCGTGCGTCAGCACCATGCCGCGCTCGAAGCGCCCCGAGCAGACCCGCACGAACGCCACCCGGTCCCGGTGCGCCGGGTCCATGTTGGCCTGCACCTTGAAGACCAGGCCGGAGAACGGGGCATCCACCGGCCGCGGCTCGCCCTTGATGTCGTCGCGCGGCCCGGGCGGCGGGGCGAGCTCGGTGACGGCGTCCAGGAGGCGGCGGACGCCGAAGTTCGGCAGCGCGGCCCCGAATAGTACCGGGCTCGACACCCCGGCCAGGAACGACGGCAGGTCGGGAGCCTCGCCGTAGATCGCGTCGAGCAGGGCCAGTTCCTCCTGCGCGGTGGCGTAGGCCTCGCCGTCCCGCGCGGCGGCGGCCTGGGCGTCAAGCCGGGCCTCGACGGCGCGGCCCGCCCCGCCCGGGGTCCTGGTGAACGTGACGTACTCGCCGGTCCTGCGCTCGATCAGCGCCCGGAAGTCGCCGGCCACGCCGACCGGCCAGTTCACCGGGGCCGGGCGCAGCCCGATCTGCTGCTCGATCTCGTCCAGGAGTTCCAGCGGTTCCCGGCCGGGCCGGTCCCACTTGTTCACGAACGTGATCACCGGGACGCCCCGGCTCCGGCACACGTCGAACAGCTTCAGGGTCTGCGGCTCGAGCCCCTTCGCCGAGTCGAGCAGCATGATGGCGCAGTCCACGGCGGACAGGACCCGGTAGGTGTCCTCGGAGAAGTCGGCGTGACCGGGGGTGTCCAGCAGGTTGAGCACCATGTCCCGGTAGTCGAAGCGGAGCGCCGCGGACGTGATCGAGATGCCGCGGGCGCGCTCCATCGCCATCCAGTCCGAGGTCACGCCGCGACGGCCCGCCTTGCCGTGCACGGCGCCCGCCTGGGTGATCGCCGACGCGTGCAGGGCCAGGGCCTCGGTCAGGGTGGATTTGCCCGCGTCCGGGTGGCTGATCACCGCGAAGGCCCGGCGCTTACCCGCTTCTGCGAGCAGCCTGGTGTCGGTTCGCGGAGGCGCCCCCGTATCCGCCATTGTCACTTACCCGAGGATACTGGGTCCGTGGACCGCGTCCTGACCATCCCGAACGCGATCAGCGCCGCCCGGATTGCCGGGGTCCCGGTCTTCCTGTGGCTGGTCCTCGGGCCGCGGACCGCCGTGGCAGATGACTGGGCGGTCGGGATCCTCATGGCCGCGGGCGTGTCCGACTGGCTGGACGGCAAGATCGCCCGCGCGCTGAACCAGGGCAGCCGGCTCGGCCAGGTCCTCGACCCGGCCGCGGACCGCCTGTACATCGCCGCGACCATCGTCGCGCTCGCCGTGCGCGGAATCATCCCGTGGTGGCTGGTCGCCGTGCTGGCGCTGCGCGAGGTGACGGTCGGGGCGGCGCTCGCCGTGCTGCGGCGCCGGGCCGGCTTCGGCACCCTGCAGGTCAGCCTGGTCGGCAAGGGCGCGACCCTGTGCCTGCTGTACGCCTTCCCGCTGCTGTTCCTCGGCGATCACTCCGGAACGCCGGCGGAGGTGGCCCGGGTCACCGGATGGGCCTTCGCGGGCTGGGGGACAGCCCTGTACTGGTGGGCCGCCGCCCTGTACCTGACCCAGGTGCGCAGCTTGGTGAGCCGTAGCGCGAGCGCGTGACATGCGGGGTGTCCGTGTATTCGCCGGTGACTGGGTACACCTAAGGGCGGAAAACCGGGAAGGAGCCGCAAGCTGTTGAAGGCCGTCGTCATGGCTGGAGGAGAGGGGACACGGCTGCGGCCGATGACCGCGAACCAGCCCAAGCCCATGCTTCCCGTGGCCAACAGGCCGATCATGGAGCACGTCCTGCGGCTGCTGAAGCGGCACGGCTTCACCGAGACCGTCGTCACCGTCCAGTTCCTCGCCGCGCTGGTCAGGAACTACTTCGGGGACGGCGAGGAATTCGGCATGAGCCTGCAGTACGCCACCGAGGAGATGCCGCTCGGCACCGCGGGCAGCGTCAGGAACGCCGGGGACGCCCTGCGCGACGAGCCCTTCCTGGTCATCTCCGGTGACGCGCTGACCGACATGGACCTGACCGCGATGGTCAACTACCACAAGGAGAAGGGCGCGCTGGTCACCGTGGGCCTCGCCAACGTGCCTAATCCGCTTGAGTTCGGCATCGTGATCACGTCCGAAGACGGCCGGATCCAGCGCTTCCTCGAGAAGCCGACCTGGGGCCAGGTGTTCTCCGACACGGTCAACACGGGCGTGTACGTCATGGAGCCGGAGGTGCTCGCCGAGGTCCCGTTCGGCGAGGCGGTCGACTGGTCGGGCGACGTCTTCCCGAAGCTGGTCGAGCGCGGCGCCCCGCTGTTCGGCTACGTCTCGGACGGCTACTGGGAGGACGTCGGCACCCTCGAGAGCTACCTGAAGGCGCAGGCCGACGTCCTGGCCGGCCGGGTGCGGACCGACATCGCCGGGTTCGAGGTCTCGCCCGGCGTCTGGGTCGCCGAGGGCGCGGAGGTCGACTCGGACGCCGTGCTCACCGGCCCCTTGTGCATCGGGGACTACGCCAAGATCGAGGCGGGCGCGCAGCTGCGCGAGTACACCGTGATCGGCAGCAACGTCGTGGTCAAGGAGGGCGCGTTCCTGCACCGAGCCGTGGTGCACAACAACGTCTACATCGGCCAGGGCGTCAACCTGCGCGGCTGCGTGATCGGCAAGAACACCGACGTCATGCGGCTGGCCAGGATCGAGGAGGGCGCCATCGTCGGGGACGAATGCGTCATCGAGCCCGAGGCGTACCTGTCCGCCAAGGTGAAGGTCTACCCGTTCAAGACCATCGAGGCGGGCGCGGTAGTCAACACCAGCGTGATCTGGGAGCAGCGCGGCCAGCGCACCCTGTTCGGCCCGCGCGGCGTGTCCGGGCTGATCAACGTGGAGGTCACCCCCGTGCTGGCCGTCCGCCTGGCCAGCGCCTACGCGACCACGCTCCGCAAGGGCTCGACGGTCACCACGTCGAGGGACGCGTCCCGGGCCGCGCGGACGCTCAAGCGGGCCGTGCAGGCGGCGCTCAACGCCAGCGCGATCAACGTGGTGGACCTGGAGGCCCAGCCGCTCCCCGTGGCCAGGTGGGAGACGGCCAGGGATCATTACAGCGGCGGCGTCGCGCTGCGTACCACGCCCGGCGACCCGCAGTCCGCCGACATCATCTTCCTCGACGAGCGCGGTGCCGAGCTGTCACAGGCCGACCAGCGCAAGCTGGAGCGCGTCTTCTCCCGGCAGGAGTTCCGGCGGGCGTTTCCCGGCGAGATCGCCGAGCTCAGCTACTCGCCCCGGGTGGTCGAGTCCTACGCCCACGAACTGCTTTCGTGCGTCGATATGAGCGGGGTGCGCGAGGCCAACCTGCGGGTCGTCGCGGACTGCGCGGGTGGCACCGTGTCGCTGGTCCTGCCGAGCCTGCTCGGCACGATCGGCGTGGACGTGCTGACCCTGAACAACCGGCTGGACGAGGTGTCGCCGACCGAGACCGTCGCGCAGCAGCGGGCGGGCCTGCAGCGAGTGGCCGAGCTCGTGAGCTCCTACCGCGCGGCGTTCGGCGTCAGGTTTGACCCGCTCGGAGAGCGGATCCAGCTCGTGGACGAGAAGGGGGAGCTGGTCAGCGAGGACCGGGCGCTGCTGGCCGTGCTCGACCTGGTGGCGGCCGAGCGTAAATCCGGGCTGGTGGCCCTGCCGGTGACCACGACCAGGGTGGCCGAGCAGGTCTGCCGCTTCCACGGGGTGCGGGTGAGCTGGACCCCCACGTCGATGGACGCGCTCACGGTCGCGGCGGCGCAGGAGGACGTCATCTTCGCGGCCGACGGCCGCGGCGGGTTCGTGGTCCCCGAGTGCGCGCGGACCGTCGACGGCATCGCGGCTTTTGTCCGGCTGCTCGGCCTGGTCGCCAGGACCAGGCTGACGCTCAGCCAGATCGACGCCAGGATCCCGGCCGCGCACCTGCTCAGGCGGTCGATCCCGACGCCGTGGGCGACCAAGGGCAGCGTGATGAGGACGGTGCTGGAGGCGGCGGGCAGCAGGCAGATCGATACCACCGACGGCGTGCGCGTGATCGAAGCGGATCGCGGGTGGGTGCTGGTGCTGCCGGATCCGGCCGATGCGTTCACCCGTCTGTGGGCGGAGGGCAGCGACGCGGACTCCGCGCAGCAGCTACTCGACGAATGGGCCGCCGTGGTGGAGCAGGCCGGGCGCTTAGGGTCCGCAGACCATCGCGCCAGGCTCACCGGCCCGTGTCCGGGTAAGCTGTGTGCTTCGCGTGCCGATCCGAACCGCGCGAACCGCGCGAAATTCGCAAATATGAGAGAATCGCGCCCACTAGGGTTTGCCCGGTGGTCACCATCCGCGGGCGGCAGGCGCGCAGCATGAGCATGGAGGAGGTGAGACGGCGATGGGGCGGAAGCGCCGCGACGAGAAGGCCGGACGGCCCGGCCGGCGCGGGCTGTTCGCGTGGTTGCTCGACCGCCGGGCCTCCGCGCGGGTACCTTGGGCTGCATCGCCGGATGCCGAGGTGTTCACCGAGGGGAGGCCGAGCGGAGTTATGCCACGCGTTTACTGTGCCCGGTGCGGTCGGCCCAATCCCGACGACGCCAGGTTCTGCTCCAATTGCGGGGCTCAGCTGTCCGGCGCCGGAATGGGCGGCCCGCGTCCCGGCGAGACCACCTCGACGTTGACTCCCGTGGGACGGCTGGAGGACGGTGACTTCGGCGACGACTTGTTCCCGGACTCGGCGGCGTTCGGCGCCCTGCCGGAGGGGAGCGCGCTGCTCCTGGTCATGCGCGGGCCCAACGCCGGGAGCAGGTTCCGGCTCGACGGCGACCTGACCACCGCGGGCAGGCACCCGGACAGTGACATCTTCCTCGACGACGTGACGGTCTCCAGGCGGCACGCGGAGTTCTACCGCCGGGGCGCCCAGTTCACCGTCCGCGACGTGGGCAGCCTCAATGGCACCTACGTCAACCGGGAGCGCATCGAGGAGGCAGAACTGACCGGTGGCGACGAGGTCCAGATCGGGAAGTTCCGGCTGCTGTTCCTGACCGGCCAGAACCTTGACCGGAGAACCTCCTCGGCGGACCCTCGCGGCAGGGGTGCGCAGGATTACGCGTGAGCGAGCCGAAGGGGCGCGGCGTCGCCTGGACTGAGGAGCGAAGCGACAAGGGCCCGCCGCCGCAGGCGGCCAAGTCTGCAAGGCGGCGCCTTGAGGCGCCCCGGAGGCGAGCGGGGGACAGCGCATGAGCGAGCAGCCCGCACGCGGTCAGTTCGGCATCGGCGAAGTGCTTTCCCGGCTGCGTGCGGAATTTCCTGACATCAGCGCGTCCAAGATCCGCTTCTTCGAGGCCGAAGGGCTGATCGAGCCCGCCCGGTCAAGCTCGGGCTACCGCCGGTTCAGCGCCGCGGACATCGAGCGGCTGCGGTACATCCTCACCATGCAGCGGGATTCCTACCTTCCGTTGCGGGTGATCAGGGAACGGCTAGCCGGTGACGTACACGGGGGCCGCGCGGGCGCGGAGGGAGCCGGCCCGGACGGAGCCGGATTGTCCGGAAGGCAGCCCCCGGCGGACCTGTCCCGCCGCCAGCTCCTCGAGGCGGCGGGCATCAGCGAAGCGGAGCTGACCGAGCTCGAAGACCACGGGCTGATCCGGCGGATGGGTAGGCAGTACGGGGCCGACGCGCTCGCGGTGGCCCGCACGGTGGCGGCGCTGCGCCACTTCGGCGTCCAGGCCCGGCACCTGCGCGCGGTCAAGGCCGCGGCGGACCGGGACGCGAACCTGGTCGAGCAGGTGGTGGCGCCGCAGCTGCGCCAGCGCGGCGCCGGTGCGCGCGACGCGGCCGCCATGACCGCCTGGCAGATCACGGACCTCATCCTGCGACTGCACGGGACGCTGATCGAGTCCGCGCTGGCCGAGGCCGGGTTGACCATAGCGCCCACGGCGAGATACGAGCCGGGGCCCGGGCTATCGGACCAGGTCGCCGAGGCCCGCGACCCTCAGGGCAGGGGCCTGCGGTCGGCTTCCGGGCGATTACGGGTGTACCGTGGCAAGGGGAGAGGTGGCCCAGACAGGTTCGCCAGGCACGTGAGGACGGAGCTGCAGTGCGGCAGATGGAGGTCATCGGCGTCCGGGTCGAGATGCCGTCGAATAGCCCCATCGTCTTGCTGAAAGAGGCGCAGGGGGATCGGTACCTGCCCATCTGGATCGGGGCGGTCGAGGCGACGGCGATCGCCTTCGCGCAGCAGGGCATGGTTTCCGTCAGGCCGCTCACGCATGACCTTTTCCGCGATGTGCTCGAGGCTCTGAGCGTCCAGCTGCGGACGGTGAACATCACGGCCCTGCGTGATGGGATCTTCTACGCGGACCTCGTCTTCTCCAACGGCGCCGAGGTCAGCGCGCGCCCGTCGGACTCGATCGCGCTGGCGCTGCGCACCGGCGCCCAGATCTTCGCCAGCGAGGAGATCCTCGACGAGGTGGGCGTGGCGATCCCGGATGAGCAGGAGGACGAGGTAGAGAAGTTCCGCGAGTTCCTCGACACCATCTCACCGGAGGACTTCGGCCGGGCGACATGATCGCGTCGTTTGGCACGCCGCTGACCCCGTTTTACTCATGCATCCCGGTATGCCAGCATGCCGCCGGTAATGTCGCGACGCGCCGCGCGCGGTCGTTGACGCCGCCACCCGGGCCGGCTTACGGTGCGAATGCCGTGGGTAGTCAGCTCCCGTGGAGGTAGGCGTGGCGGTAACCAGGAGTGACAGCGGCGGTGGATCCGCCGCCGACGACCCACATGGCTTTCAGGATGCCCTGTTCGAGACTGACGAGACCCTGGGGGCCGCTGACGGGGCCATAGGGGCCCCGGAAGTCCCCGCGGGCGCCAACGAGGCGGCGGGAATGGGCTACCGCGGTCCGACCGCCAGCACCGTGGCCGGAATTACCTATCGCCAGCTTGATTACTGGGCGCGCACGGGCCTGGTCGAGCCGAGCGTGCGCCCGGCCCACGGCTCCGGTTCCCAGCGTCTGTACAGCTTCCGCGACATCCTCGTGCTGAAGGTCGTCAAGCGGCTGCTGGACACGGGGATCTCGCTGCAGCAGATCAGGGCGGCGGTCCAGCACCTGCGTGATCACGGCAGCGACGACCTGGCCAAGGTGACGCTGATGAGCGACGGGGTCAGCGTGTACGAATGCACGTCGGCGGACGAGGTGGTGGACCTGCTGCAAGGTGGCCAGGGCGTATTCGGCATCGCGCTCGGCCGGGTCTGGCGCGAGGTCGAGGGCGACCTGGCGGTCCTGCCCGCCGTGCGGGCCGAGGATGGGGCCGTGGACCTCAGGAATCCCATTTCCGTGGCCCAGGACGACCTGGCCAAGCGTCGGCTGCGCCGCACCAGCTGAGCTCCCGTACCCCGGGCGCCCGTCGCCGTCATCGCTCGCCGGGTGACAATGGCGAGCGGGTCTGTTTGAATGCTCCCATCATGATCCGGGCGCCGTCGGAGGCGTCCGGTCGGTCGGCAGGGACGTGACCGCGCTGGCGTGCTCCGCACCGGGGGCTTGCGCCTGGGAGGGGGGATCAGGTGACCGTACCGCGGGAGGCCAGGCCCGGATCCGCGACCCCGGACGACGACCGGATCCTGTGATTGTTGATGCCCGCCGACACCTCGCAGCGGCCGCCGGCGGGCAGCCGTGGCGCCTGGGTCGCCCTGGTCGCATCTGAGCGCGGAGCGGCGCACCAGGCTTCCGGCCTGCCGAACCAGGATGCCGTCCAGGCGAGACCGGCCGGGCCGCACGCGGTGGTCGCGGCCGTCGCCGACGGGCACGGTCACCGACGCCACTTCCGCAGCGCCACCGGCGCGGCGCTGGCGGTCACCGTGGCCTGCGAGGCCGCCGCCGAGCTGGCCGCGCGGCTGGACGCGTTCGAGGCAGCCGAGCAGCTCGAATCCGAGGCTCTGGGCGCGCTCGTGCCCGCCATCACCGGGCGGTGGCGCGCCGCCGTGGCCGACGACCTGGCCGCCCGGCCCTTCACCGTCGAGGAACAGGCCATCCGGGCCCGGGGCGACAATCCCCCGATCGCCTACGGATCCACGCTGCTGCTGGCCGTCGCGGGGTGTCGGTGGCTCGTCCTGGTCCAGATCGGGGACGGGGACATCCTCGGCATCCAGCCGCGCGGGCAGGCGCTGCTTCCTGTGCCCTCCGACCCGTCGCTGGACGGCCTGCAGACGACGAGCCTGTGCGCGCCCCGGGCGGAGGAGGATTTCCGCGTCGCCGTGGTGGACCTCTCGTGCACGGCGCTGCTCGGGGTCCTGCTGGCGACGGACGGATACGGTAACGCCCAGGCAGCCGATCCGTGGGCCGACGCAGTTAGCGCCGACCTAGCCGGGCTCATCGACGGACAGCCGCCGGAGTGGCTGGCCGCGCAGTTGCCCGCCTGGGCGAGCGGCTGCGCGTCGGCGGACGGCAGCGCCGACGACACCACGATTGCGCTGCTGGTCGCGCCCTCAGCGCCGGGCCAGGGGTCAGAGGCGCCCACCGTCCCCGTGGCCATCGGCCCGCCGGCCCGCCGGCGGCCTGGCCTCGCAGGCCGGTGGCGATCGGCTTGGCGGCGATCCTGATTGCCGGGGCGCAGGAGACGACTGGACAATTGACACCGACTAGGCAGCGTGGCCGCTGAAGGATTGGGGGGCCGGGATGAACGACCTGCAAGTGACCTTCGACGGGCGGAGCTATGTGTTCCAGCCCGGGCAGACCGTCATGATCGGGCGCCTGTCCGATAACAGCGTCATCGTCGACGATCCGACGGTCTCACGCCGGCACGCGCAGCTGACCTGGGGACCGGTCGGCTGGGTGTACGAGAACCTGGGCCAGGCCCGCACCTTCCAGCAGGGCCAGCAGGTCAACCAGGTCATCGTGCGGCAGCCGACCGAGGTTTCGCTGGCCTCCCCGCAGGGCCCGGTCATGCGGTTCCAGCCGCTGGCCGCCGAGCCGCAAGCGCCCTGGCCGGGTGCCCCGGCCGCCGCACCCATGCCCGGAGCGCCCGCGGGCTACCCCCCGCCGGGGGGCTACCCGCCGCCGGGGGGCTACCCGCCGCCCGGCGGTTATCCGCCGCCCGGGCACCCCGGCGCTCCCGGAGGCGCCGGGGTGCCCGCGGGCGCAGGCGCACCCGGGGCCAACGCACAGCCCGGCGCCTACGCACAGCCCGGCGCCTACGCCCCGCCCGGTGGTTACCCCCCGCCCGGTCATCCGGCGTCGACCACCGGGGGACTGGCCATGGCGGTCGAGATCCTGGTCCCGATCAGGAGCTGGCTGAAGAACCCCGGCTGGCACAACGGCCTGCGCGTGCTCGTCATCGCGTACGCGCTGCTCCCGCTGATCTTCCTCGCCCTGCTGTCGAACTCACGCAGCCTGGCCGCGCCGGGCTTCGCGTACAGCTTGTACATCGCGCCGCTGTGGGCCATCGCGTTCTGGCTCCTCATGCGCCCCGGCCGGCTTCACACGCAGGAGATCGTGATCGCGGTCGGGATCATCATCTGGGTGGCCATATGGCTGAACGTGGTGACCATCAACATCAACAATCAGCTGGTCAATGGGGTCCGCAAGGGTAACTTCCTGGCCGCCCTCGGCGTCGGGTACAACGAGGAGATATCGAAGGCGCTGCCGGTCCTGCTGGCCGCGCTCATCCTGCTGAGGTTCCGTCATACCAAGCTGAACGTCCGGATGTGGATGTTCCTCGGCACCATCGCCGGCCTCACCTTCGGCATCATCGAAGAGATGTTCTACACCGAGATGGCCATCGCGCAGGTGGCGAACGCGAACCAGGTCTCGGTGGCCGACACCGGAGTCCTCGATTTCGCTTTCCGCGTCTTCGTTGACGGGTTCGAGCACGCAGTGTGGGCCGCGGTCTCCGCATTCTTTATCGGAATCGCCGTAAACTACCCAAGGCGCCGGTGGCAGCTGATCATCTTCGGAGTTTCCATCGCGGCGTTGCTCCACGCCCTCAATGACTGGAGCCTTTCCACTTTCAACTCTTACTGGCCGGGGATCGCCGTCCAGGCGATTTCCCTGCTGCTTTTCCTCGGCTATACGATGTCGGCAACCTCGATCGAACGCGAGGTGCGCCGCACGGCGCTGTTCAGGGGTGACTCCATGCTCATGGAAATCCCCTCACAGTGGACCGATACGGGCAGCAACCCCTGATCGGGTGACGGTGAGTTGCCGGGCGAATCGCTCACCCGGCTTGCCGTTACCGTGTTCCGGACTTCCCTGGCTGGATGACGCAGGTGTCCGCCTCCGGCCCTGACACGCCTTTCCGGACCAACCTCGCTCGCACTACGATCTGGATTGTCACAAGTAGCCTGCGGCGGGGTCGCAGGCACCGGTGATGGCGATTTCCACCGATGCCGAGAGCGCAGGGTGATTGGACGATGGGGACGGACGCTTCAGCGGACGGGGCGCGTGAGGCGCCGACGATCCAGGCCCAGATTCAGCCTGGGCCGACGGGCGCCGGCGACCTGACCGAGGAACTCCTGAAGTCTGACACGTGGACCGACGCGATGGTCGCCGCGGCGGGGATCCCCATGGTGGACGTGCCCTTCGTCAGCGTGGGCGGCGGCATGGGCAGCTTCATCACCGTCGACTACCTGCGGATCGCCGGGGTTGGCCCCGACAAGATGCGCGTGCTGTCGGACATCGACCACCCGTGGCAGACCTATGAGTACCTGACCCGCGTCTCCCAGATTCCGCGCCCGGAACGGATCCGCTCCGACTCCGCCTCGCGGCCGGACAACATCTGGGGCTTTCCGTCTTACGCGCTGTCCGAGGCGATCCACGACCGGACCCTGGCTCCGCTGCGCCAGGTGCTCTTCGAGCCGATGTGGGCGGACTTCTACACCCCGCGGGCCGGCCAGGTCTTCGCCGGGATCGAGCGCGAGGCGAAGCGCATCGGCTACTTCGACATGCTGGTCAAGGGCCAGGTCCGGATGGTACGCAAGCGCCAGGGCGGCGGCTACTTCACCATCCTGACGCCTCCGGACGCGAAACCGGCCCGCCGCGTCGCCTACCGCTCGCAGTTCGTCCACCTGGCCATCGGGTACCCGGGCCTGAAGTACCTGCCCGAACTGCAGGCCTTCCGCACCGAGAACCAGGACTTCTACCACGTGGTCAGCGCCTACGAAGACCACGAGCACATCTACGACCGGCTCAAGGTGAAGCACAGCGTGGTGCTGATCCGCGGCGGCGGGATCGTGTCGTCCCGGGTGCTGCAGCGCCTGATGGACGACCGGGCCAAGAACAAGCTCGACACCGAGATCGTGCACCTGTTCCGTACGTACATCTCCGGCTCCCACGGTCCCGGCCCGTGGATGCGGCGCCGGGGCGGCAACGGATTCGCCTACCAGGGGTTCAACTACCCGAAGTCGGTGTGGGGCGGACAGCTGAAGGCGAAGATGCGCCGCCTCGAGGGTGAGCAGCGCGCTACGGAGTACAAGCTGATGGGCGGCACTAACACGCCGTGGCGGCGAAGCTGGCAGCGGCAGATGAACGAGGGCCGGGGCGCAGGCTGGTACCGCGTGCTGGCCGGAACGGTCGAGGGGATGAAGGTCCGCGAGGACGGGATGGTCGTCAGTCACGTTAAGACCGTGAATGGCCTCCTCGAGGTCGCCGCGGACTTCGTCATCGACTGCACCGGTCTCGAAGCCGACATCTCCGAGCACAGGGTGCTGGCGGACCTCCTCGAGCACTCCGGCGCCGGCCGCAACCCCGCCGGCCGCCTTGACGTCGAGCGCACCTTCGAACTGCGGGGCACGGGCAGCGCGCCCGGGGCGATATACGCCTCGGGCGCCGCCACGCTGGGCGGTTACTTCCCCGGTGTGGACACGTTCCTCGGCCTGCAGATCGCCGCCCAGGAGATCACCGACGACCTGGCGCGCCGGGGCTTCTGCCCGAAGATCGGACCGGCCCGCTCCACCTCGCAATGGCTGCGCTGGGTCAGGAACCGGCAGCCATGACGCTCATACCCGTAGTGCTCGTGCTCCGCTAGAGACAGGTGCGTGCATGCTCCCTACCTTGGCAGGCCGAATACAGACCCGGATCTTCCTGCTGGCTGTGGTCGGCGGCCTCATCACCCTGATCATCGTCCCGGTCCTGCCGGGCAGCGCACCGCTCGGCGATAAGTACCGGGATGGCTTCCTGGTCCTGGCCAGCGTCGCCGTGCTGGGCGTGCTCTGGGAACTGCTCTACCATTTCCTGATGCAATGGCGCTGGGAGAAGGACTGGCCCACGTTTTTCGGGCTGGCCACCGGGGTGAATGAGGGCCTGCTGCTCTGGCTGCTCCTGAGTGCGGGCGCCATCCCGGGGATCGTCGGCCACGTCGGCGGGGCCGCGTTCATCATCCAGTTCGGCCTGATCTGGCTGGCAGTATGGCTCGTAGCCAACGGGCCCATGCGGGTTCCGTTTATCCGGTGGCGGTTCAACGGCGGGAGACTGGCGTGAGCGATCAGGGTGGTGTTCTGCCCGGCCTGTGGCCCATTCACGGCGAAGGCGTGCTGGCCAGGCAGGGAGATCTGGTGTTGCTGGTCCATCCCGCGGGCGGGGCCTTTACGGACCGCCTCCTCGACTTGCTGGCCAGGACGGCCCGGGCCGGCCAGAGCGGTCACAGCTTCGCCGACCTGGTCTCCGCGGAGTGCGAGGCCAACGCGGCGGCGCCGGCCGCCGGTGACGATGAGGGCCCGGCCGCCGTCGCGTTCGGCCCGGCCGCCGGCGGAACGGCCTTCACCGTGTACGGCCCGGCCTGGGCGGAAGTCACCACCGCGCGCGGCGTGCAACGGCTGGGGACGGGGGAGCCGTACGGCCGGCTCACGTACGTCCTGCCGTCCACGGTGATCAAGGTCCGGGCGGGCGTGCGGCCGCCGACCAGCGTCGGGGATACCGATCCCTACCTGCGCCTGGCCGATGGCGTGGTCCGGGCCGTGGCCTTCGTCTACGCTCCCGCCGAAGTCCCGCCGGGGACCGACCTCCTCGCCACGACCGAACCTCCCGCCGCAGCCGAGGTCCCTGCCCCGATGCAGCCCTCTGCCGCGGCGCGAGCCTCCGCGGCACCGGTGGAAACCCCGGCCGCGGAACAGTTCCCGGCGGGCACCGAGCCAGCGGGTGACGCAGCGCCCTCCGGCGGGTCGGTAGCCGCCGACCTGGCCGCCGGCGGGGCACTCGCGGCCGGCGGCGCCGCGGTCGCCGGCCTGGCGGAAGCGGCCGACGCGGCCCACGAGGCCCACGAGGCCGACGTGGCCCGCGAGGCCGACGTGGCCCGCGAGGCCGAGCCGCCCGACATGCCCAGCGCGAGCAGCCTGGACCCCGCGTGGCGCGACGAGGTCCAGCACCCCGCGCCCGCTCCGCTCGACCCGGGCCTCCTCGACCAGCCCCCGGTACTCAGCCCGACCAGCCTGGACGCGGCCTGGAGTGCTCAGGCCGCCCCTCCGGCCCCCGACGCCCCCGAGGCCCCCCAGGCCCCCGAAGCCCCGGTCGACTCGGACTTCGGCGGCCAGGAGCCGGTGCACAGCCCGACCAGCCTGGACGTCTCCTGGCGGGATCAGATCCCGCCGCCGGGGCCCGCCCCGGTCGACGCGGGTTTCGGCGAGCCGGGCGCTCCCTTCGGGGCCGGGCCGCAGGCGGCGGGCGACCCCTACGGGCAGCCGGCGTACCCGTACGGCGCGGCCCCCGGTGAGCCGGCCGACTTCGGCGGGGACTTCGTCTCGCTTCCGCTCGGCGGTCAGCCCGCCGTGGAGATGCCCCGGCGTGACCCGCTGCCGCTGGGCGCGGAACCTCTGGGCGACCAGGCCCTCAGCCCCGCCGAGGGCCTAGCCCCGATCGTCATGGGCATCTACTGCAAGAACGGGCATTTCGACGACCCGGAGGCGCGCTATTGCGCCGTCTGCGGCATCGGGATGGCCCAGCTGACCAAGGTGCCCCAGGAAGGCAGGCGGCCGCCGCTGGGCGTGCTCGTCCTGGACGACGGTTCGGTGTGCCAGCTCGATACCGACTACGTGGTGGGGCGGGAGCCGACCCTGGACAAGTCGGTGGCCGAGGGCCGCGCCCGGCCGCTGCGGCTCGGCGGCGCCCCCGACCTGGTGTCCAGGATCCACGCCCGCGTGGATCTGGACGGCTGGCAGGTCTTCGTCTCCGACCTCAATTCCGCCAACGGCACCCTCCTCGTCCTCCCCGGCGAGACAACCGGCACCAAGCTGACTCCGGGCGTCCGTACCCCCCTGGTCGCGGGCTCCCAGATCCGGCTGGGCGACGCCTACGCACTGCGGTACGACTCGCATCGTCACCGCTGAGTGACCCGGAGGGGATGAGGGGCGGATCTTGAGCCTGAGCGCGGTCCAGTTGCTCCTGGCGGATGTGGCGATCGTCATCATCCTGGCCAGGCTGCTGGGCATTGCCGCCAGGCGCCTCGGGCAGCCCCCGGTGCTCGGCGAGATCCTGGCCGGGATCCTGCTCGGACCCACGTTCTTCCACGGCCACCTCACCAAGACGCTGTTCCCGACCCCGCTGATCTCCCCGCTGACCGCGCTGGCGGACCTCGGCGTGCTGCTGTTCATGTTCGTGGTCGGCTACGAGGTGGACCTGCGCCTCATCCGGGGCCGCGAGCGCGTCGCCTTCGGGGTGTCGACCGGCTCGCTGGCCCTGCCCCTGCTGCTCGGCTCGCTGCTGGGGATCTGGCTGGCCCATCGTCATCACGTGGCGCACGTCTCCACCTTCGCGCTGTTCATCGGCACCGCCATGTCGGCCACCGCGTTCCCCGTCCTGGCGCGCATCCTCACCGACCGGGGCCTGCAACGCACCCGCATCGGCGGGATCGCGCTGGCCAGCGCCGCGATCGCCGACGTGCTCGCCTGGACGCTGCTGGCCGTGGTGGTCGCCCTGGCCTCGGGCGGCGCGCCGTGGAAGGTCCTGCTGGCCATCCCGTACGCCGCCGCGATGTTCTTGCTCGTCCGGCCCCTGCTCCGCCAGCTCACCCGGGCCTACCGGGAGGCGGGCCAGCTCACCCCGAACATCCTGGCCACCGTGCTGGCCCTGCTGCTGCTGTCCTGTTACGCCACCAACTGGATGGGCCTGCACTTCATCTTCGGCGCGTTCCTGTTCGGCATCATCATGCCCCGCGAGGACGCCCTGGCCCTGCGCGAGGAGATCCTGGAGCGCCTCGAGCAGGTCAGCGTCCTGGTCCTGCTCCCGCTGTACTTCGTGGTGTCCGGGCTGAGCATCAACCTGTCCACCATCGGGAACTCCGGGCTGGTGGAGCTCGGCGCGATCCTGGTCGTCGCCATCGCCGGGAAGCTGGTCGGCGCCTACGTCGGCGCCCTGCTGAACGGGGTCCGCGGGCGCAACGCGGGCGCGATCGCCACGCTCATGAACACCCGGGGCCTGACCGAGCTCGTCATCCTCGGCGTCGGGCTCCAGCTGCACATCCTGACCAAGCCGCTGTACACCCTGATGGTGGTCATGGCCCTGGTCACGACGGCGATGAGCGGCCCGCTGCTGAGGTGGATCTACCCGGACCGGGTCATGGAGCGCGACCGCGCCGCCGCAGACCGGGCTCTTCTCGAAGGCGGCCCCGCGCACCGGGTCCTCGTCCTGGTCGACCAGCCCGAGACCTCCGGACCCCTGGTCGACGTCGGGGCCGACCTCGCCGCCACGCGCCCCGGCAGCCAGCTGGCCCTCGTCCACCTCGTCTCGCAACAAGCGGAAAGACGGCTGGAGGTCGGCGCGGGCCTGGGCGGCGAGCTGATGCAGATGACCGTCATCATGGGCCAGCTCCACGCACTCGCCGAGCGCGCGGCGACCCGCGGCGCCCAGGCGCTCGTGCTCTCGCGCTTCAGCGACGACGTAGCGGGCGAACTGGCGGGCTACGTGGCCGCCGCCGAACCCGACACCCTCGTCCTCGACTCCGGCCACGATCCGCGCGAAGACCAGGCCTACGAGTCCATCCGGGCCGACGGCCGGACCCGCCTGGTCAGCTCCCGCGCGCCCGGGCCGGGTGCGCCGAGCGCGGTAGCGGTCTACGCCGGGCACGGGCCCGACGCCGCGGCCGCCCTCGACGTCGCCGCCCACCTGGCCACGGCCAGGCACCTGGACCTCGTGCTGGCCGGGGGAGAGGGGCGGCGGATCCGCGGCGACGTCGCCGAACTGATCAGCAAGGGCATCCTCGCCAGCAGCGGTCCGCCGCCCGAGGGCTCCCTGCTGGTCGCCAGCGAGGAAGGTGCCGCGGCCGTCGTGACCGGCGTGCACCTGACCGTGCGGGCGGGCAGCAGCGAGGACATCGACGACCGCCCCGAAATCGCTAGCCCAGTCTCCGCCCTGGAGCCAGGAAGGCAGCTATGACCATGACCGACGAACGTGACGGCATCGCCGACTACAGATTCGTCCAGCGGCTCGGAGCCGGCAGTCACGGAGTGTTCTACCTCGCGCATCCGCCCAGGCGCCTGCCGGTCTCGGCCGAGTTCGTGGCGGTGAAGGTGCTGTCCGGCGGGAGCAGCCAGGACGTGTTCAGGTGGGCGCATCGCGAGCTCGCGGCGTTCGCCTCGGTCAACTCGCCCTACCTGGTCACCCTCTACGACGCCGGGCAGCAGGGCGACGAGGTGTACTACTCCATGGAGTACCTGCCCGCCGGGTCGCTGGCCCGGCCCGCCCAGCCGCCCGGCCGGGCCTGGTCGCTGGGCGCGATGGCCCAGGCGGCCCGCGCGACTCACGCGCTGCACGAGGCCGGGATCGCCCATCGCGACATCAAGCCGGGCAACGTCCTGCTGCACTCGGGCGGCGGCAAGCTGGCCGACCTCGGCCTCAGCCACGTGCTCAAGCCGGGTATCACCATCACCGGGATGGGGCCTGCGGGCGACATCGGGTACGTGGATCCGCACCTGATCCGCGGCGACCGCCCGTCGCGGGCCAGTGACGTCTTCTCGCTGGGCGCCACCATGCACTACGCCCTGGCCGGCCAGGGGCTCTACGGTGAGCTGCCTGGGGCGGACCCGCTCCTGGCCATGCGCCGCGTCGTGTCCCACCCGCCGGTCATCGCCGAGACGCTGGACCCGCAGACCAGGGACGTCATCGCCTGGGCCATCGCCCCCAACCCGGCCGACCGGCCGGCGACGGCCCTGGAACTTGCCGAGCGGATCGAGGAGCTCGCCCAGGCTAGCTAATCCCACGATCTGGTCCGCTCGGGTAGGATCAGGGGTGCCGATGACCCCGGCCGGGAGAGACCCCGTGCGGGCGCCGAAGGGGCAACATTCCCCGGAACCTCTCAGGCACACGAACCGGGCGGGACAGGCACTCTGGAGCGGGCCTGGCGGGCCGCGACAGACGGGGAGCCAGTGACCGCGCGCGTCCGGGAGGCTCTCCAGATGACAGATTTCGCCGCACGCCACATCGGGCCGTCCGAGGCCGACCAGCGGCACATGCTCGACGCCCTGGGCTATGCCTCGCTTGACGAGCTCACCAGGGCCGCCCTGCCCGAGGGGACCGCGGAGGTCCAGCCCGGCCAGCTCCGGCTGCCCGAGCCGCTGACCGAGACGCAGGCCCTGGCGGAGCTGCGCCGGATGGCCGGCCGGAACCAGGTCCTGACCTCGATGATCGGCCTGGGCTACTACGGCACGATCACCCCGGCCGTCATCCGCCGCAACGTCCTGGAGAACCCCGCCTGGTACACGGCCTACACCCCGTACCAGCCGGAGATCTCGCAGGGCCGGCTCGAGGCGCTGCTCAACTTCCAGACCATGATCGCGGACCTCACCGCGCTGCCCTGGGCGGGCGCGTCGCTGCTCGACGAGGCCACCGCCGCCGCCGAGGCGATGACGCTGGCCCGCCGGGCCAAGGCGGGCCGGACCTTCCTCGCCGACGCCGACTGCCTGCCGCAGACCCTGGCCGTGCTGCGCACCCGCGCCGAACCGCTCGGCATCCACCTCGTCGTCGCCGAAGTCACGGCCGAGGAGATCGCCGCCCAGCCCGACCTGTTCGGCGTCCTGCTGCAGTTCCCCGGCGCGTCGGGCCGCGTCCGTGACCTGGCTGCGCTGATCGAGGCGGCGCACGACCGCGGCGCGCTGGCCGCGGTGGCCGCCGACCCGCTGGCGCTGACCCTGCTCAGGCCGCCCGGCGAGATGGGCGCGGACATCGCCGTGGGCTCCACCCAGCGGTTCGGCGTGCCGATGTGGTTCGGCGGCCCCCACGCGGGCTACATGGCGGTCACCGACCCGCTCAAGCGCCAGCTCCCCGGCCGGCTGGTCGGGGTGTCCGTGGACGCCGATGGCCGCCCCGCCTACCGGCTCGCGCTGCAGGCCCGTGAGCAGCACATCCGCCGCGAGAAGGCGACGAGCAACATCTGCACCGCGCAGGTCCTGCTGGCCGTAACCGCCGCCATGTACGCCGCCTACCACGGGCCGGACGGGCTGGCCGCCATCGCACGGCGCACTCACCATAGCGCCGCGGTCCTCGCCGCCACCCTGGGCGACCTTGGCTTCCGAACGAGCGATGGTGACTCCTTCGACACCATCAGGATCATGTTCGACGGCGGACGGGACGAGGCCGAGCACGCGCTGAACCGGGCGCACGAGGCCGGGTACCACCTGTACCTGGCGCCGGACGGCGCGCTGCAGGTCAGCTGCGACGAGACCACCACCGACGAGCAGCTGCGCGAGGTCGTCGCGGCTATCTGCCACGTACCACACCCCGCCGAGGTAGAGCTGTCGCAGGCCAGGCCCGACTCGCTGCCGTCCGGCCTCCTGCGGACCTCGGCCTTCCTCACGCACCCGGTCTTCAGCACGCACCGCAGCGAGACCGCGATGATGCGCTACCTGCGGCGGCTCGCCGACTTCGACATCGCCCTGGACCGGTCGATGATCCCGCTCGGCTCGTGCACGATGAAGCTGAACGCGGCGGCCGAGATGGAGCCGATCAGCTGGCCGGAGTTCGCCGG
>Ga0187814_10000126_pt1 | contig 20019 bp, 21 predicted proteins | sample NC_S_4_FD_132450 | JGI IMG/M metagenome (GOLD analysis project Ga0187814, IMG submission 132450) | Wetland sediment microbial communities from Neuse River Estuary, North Carolina, USA - ASW-S_4 | ecosystem: Environmental > Aquatic > Freshwater > Wetlands > Sediment | place: USA: North Carolina... | reverse complement strand
CAACCGGACCGCCACCCGTACGGATCGAGCGGAGGCCCGGAAATCAGGGAGGCAGTGTACCGTGCGCGGCGGCCTGAAAGCGCGCTCGGACCGGCCGGCCGCCGGTGACGCTCGGACGGGCCGGCGCCACCCACCTCCATGCCCGCGGGCCAGGCCGACGGGCGTCTCCCGCCTCAGGTCACTGCCCCGGCACCCACAGCCTTCCGCTGCGCTGCGCGGGCCCCGGCTCGCCCGGCTTGGTGGGTTCGGGACCGGGCTCAGGCGATGCGCGCGGGGGCTCCGCTGCGCCGGATCCCTGGGGGCTTCCGGCCGTGGCGGCCGGCGCGCCGCCGATCCTGACGAACGCGAGCTGTAGCTGAGAGAGCGCATCGCGGATCGGGGCCGCCTGCTGGGGCGCAATCTGGTCGATCATCGGAAGCAGCGCACGTATCGACTCGATCGCCAACCGGACCTGATCGGCATCCCGCTCGTCCTCGGTCCCCGGCGCCATCCCCGTGCGCCGCATTCCCAGGTTGGCCAGGGTGATGACGTTCTCGAGCAGCACGTGCTCCACCCGCACCTTCTTCACCTGCGCCTCGTACGCGGTCCGGAGCTCCTCCTCGCTGGGCTCCGGACGTTCGCCGCCAGTGCTCATCGCCTCATCTCCGCTGTGGCTCCAGCTCACCAGCATACGTCCCCCGTGTCTCGGCGACGGTCGCCGCGTAGACATCCGCGAGGCTCATCCCGGATTCGGTCATCCGGCGCTGGCGCTGGGCCCCGTTGAGCGAGGGAAGCGCAACCTCGATGCCCAGCTCGGCGCGGGCAGGCCCGGTCCAGCGCAGGAGGCGGTCGAGCGCTTCAGAGGCCGGGTAGGTCTCGTGGCGCTCGAGGTCGATCAGCTCCCCATCCAGCCCGTACCGGAGAGCCCGCCAGAGGTTCTCCTCGATCATCCTCGGCGGAAGATCGGTCGCCGGGATGCCCGCATCGACGTCGCGGGCGGCCTGTGCCACACAGCCAACGATCAGCGCGGCGAGGCCCTCGGACTCGCCGGCGGTGATCTGCGAGTCGCAGATCCGGACCTCGACCGTCCCAAACGACAGGTGGGGCCGGATCGACCACCACACCTGCGTGTACTCGACGATCGAGCGGGTTCGCAGGAGGAACTCGACATAACTGGCGAACCTGTCCCAGCCGCCGAACGCCTCGGGTATCCCGCACCGGGGGAAGCTCCTGGTGAAGATCTGGCTGCGGGCACTGTGCAGGCCAGAGTCGCGACCGTCGAGGAACGGCGAGCTGGCGGAGATTGCCAGCAGCAGCGGCAGGACGGGCCGAAGCCTGTCGCACACGAGCACAACCCGGTCAGCTCCGCGGATCCCGACGTGGACGTGCAGCGAGAAGGTGTTGTTGCGCCAGGCCACGTACTTCAGGCCCTCCTCCACCCGCTGGTAGTGCTCGGTCTGGATGATCTTCTGCTCGCGGTAGTCAGACCAGGGATGAGTTCCGGTCGCCCCGAGCTCCACGCCGTTGTCCGCGGCGAGCGCGAATAGCCGGCGACGCCGATCACGCTGCGCCGCCGTCGCTGCGGCCAGGTCCTCGCCTTTGCCCGATCGGATCTCGATCTCAGAGGAGATCAGCTCGCCCGAGATCGACTCGGCGAGCACGCGGTCGGGGGCGGCGGCTCGGCTGAGCTGCTCGAACCGAGACGTCAGCCCGAGGCCGCCGTCAAGCAGCGCGAACTCCTCCTCGAGGCCGACGGTGAAATCGGTGGAGGCGTCGAAGGCCGCGCGCGCACTGTCCAGATCGAGAACCACTTCAACGAGCGGACGGGGTGATCGGACCTACGTGAGGTAGAAGTAGAGGGCGTAGAGGAGGTCTACGGCGGGGCTCGACGTGTGAACGGTCACCTCGGGCGGGACGTGGAGGAGCGCGTCGGAGTAGTTGAAGATGATCTTCACACCCGCGTCTGCGATCTCGTCGGCGAGCTCCTGGGCGGCGGCCGAGGGCACGGCGAGGACGGCCACGACGATGTCGTCGTCCTCGATCACCTGGCGCAACGTCGACTTGTCGCGGACGGTCAGGGGGCCGATCTCGGTGCCGACCTTCTCCTCGTCGGTGTCGAACACCGCCACAACTCGGAACCCGTGGTCGGCGAAGATGTCCGAGGTGGCGATAGCGGTACCGAGGTGACCCGCCCCGAACAGTGCGATGTTGTGCTGTCCGGAGGTCCGCAGGATCTTCCTGATCTGGGTGACGAGCGACTCCACGTTGTAGCCGACGCCCCGCTTGCCGAACTTCCCGAATCCGGAGAGGTCACGGCGGATCTGCGTGGAGTTGACGTGGGTGTAATCGGCGAGCTCCTGAGAGGAGATCGTCTCCTTGCCCATCTTGCGCGCCTGCGTGAGGACCTGGAGGTACCGCGAAAGCCGCGCCGCCACGCCCAGCGAGAGCTTCTCTCCCGGCTTGTCGAGGTCCAGGCTCTCGCCCACCAAGTCAGAGCCCACCGTGTAGCTCATTTCGCTTGCACAATACCGAGGCGCCGTTCGAGCTCCGCCTCGTCCACGAACAGCTCGAACGTCTCCAGACCGTCGATCGTGACGACCGGGATCCGTTCTAGGTAGCGATGTAGAAGCGCGTCGTCGGAGTCGATATCGCGCTCCTCAAGGTCGAACGCCAGCGGGTGCCGGGAGCGGACTTGCATGATGACTGCGCGGGCGTCGTCGCACAGACAGCAGCCCTCGCGCGTGTAGAGGACGACGTGCTTCACGGGGCCCCAACCGGCATCCTCATGGAACCGCCAACGCTCGCTCGCCGGTGGCATAGACGTCGAGGTCCAGGTACTGCGGGTAGGGAAGCGGCTCCACGAACCTGGCCGCGCTGGCGATCATCGCCGCGTTGTCGGTGCAGAGCTCGCGCGAGGGCACGTCGAGAGACACGTCGAGCGTCGCCAAGCGCCTGCGCAGCGCCCCGTTGGCCGCGACGCCACCCCCCACGGCGACCCGCTCGATGCCGGTCTGAGAGATCGCGCGCTGCACCCTGAGCACGAGCGATTCGACGATCGCCCGCTGGTAGGAGGCCGCGAGATCGGCGCTGCGCCGCTCGGTCTCAGCCTCGCCGAGCTCGCGGACGCGGTACAGCAGCGCGGTCTTCAGTCCCGCAAAGGAGAAGTTGAGGCCGGAGACTCGGCTCGCTATCGGGAACTCAAAGGCCTGGGGATCACCGGTACCCGCCAGCGCTTCCAGCGCCGCCCCACCCGGATAGCCGAGCCCCAGTAGGCGGGCTCCCTTGTCGAACGCCTCTCCGGCCGCATCGTCGAGCGTCTGCCCGATCACCTCGAACCCAGGGCCGTAGTCCCGGACAAGCGCGAGCAGCGTGTGACCTCCGCTGGCGAGAAGGCTCAGAAAAGGCGGCTCGAAAGCACCGCCCGTCCCCGAGTCTCCGGACGGTGCGAGGAAGCTCGCGGCGAGGTGCCCGTGAAGGTGGTCCACCGGCGCGAGGTCGATCCGATGCACGGCCGCCAGCGCCTTGGCGGTCGCGACGCCTACGAGGAGTGCCGCCACGAGGCCGGGGCCGACGGTCACGCCCACGAGCTCGATCTCCTCGAGCCGGGCGCCCGCTCGCTCGAGCGCGTCATCCACCACGTCTCCGATCAGCTCGAGATGGTGGCGTGATGCGATCTCCGGCACGACACCTCCGTACCGGTCGTGGATCCCCTGGGAGGAGATGACGTTGGCGCGTATCTCTCCCGCGGGGGTGATCACGGCGGCGCAGGTGTCGTCGCAGCTGGTCTCGAGCGCGAGGATCATCTCGGCGTCTTCGACCCGGAGGGAGTCTCACCGGCCGGGACACCGCTCCGGCCGGCGCTCGCGTCGGTTGACTGCGTTCGCCACATGATCAGGGCGTCCTCACCAGTGTCCCGGTAGTAGCGAGGGCGCATTCCCGCGCGGCGAAACCCGAACCGCTCGTACAGCCGGATCGCGGAATCGTTGGACGGACGGACCTCGAGCGTGTACTCCTGCTCGTCGCCGGCTCGCTCGAGTAGACCCTCGAGCAGCGCCGTCGCGATGCCACGCCGCTGCAGCGGAGGGTCGACCGCGATGTTCATCAGATGCCACACGTCGGAGTAGCGCGAGCAGATCAGATAGCCGCAGAGCCTCCCCGACGCCGGCCCCTCGGCCGCCGCCGCCGCGAGGCAGATGCTCGAGGACTTCGAGAGCTCGAGCACGAACATCGCCAGTGACCAAGGCGTGGGAAAGGCGCGGCGCTCGATCGCGATCACCTGTGGAAGGTCGGCGTACCCCAGTGCCCGGATCTTTACGTGCTCTGTACTCATCGCTCGGCGGCAGCGCGCCAGGATCGAGACGGTCTCGCGTCGGGCGCGCGCAGATACTGGGGACGGACCTGATCGGGCTCGGCCCCGTGCAGGCGCCGCGCGAGCCGGCAGTGCCCGACGGCCGTGACTCTGTGAAGCTCCGAGTCGTCTTCCGGAACGAAAGCCCCAGAACGCTCCAGAACCTGCCTGAATTGTACCGCCCCATCTCCGATCGCCAGCGACGTGCCGGCCAGCTCGCCCAGCACCTGGACAAGCGCCTGGGGCAGGAACGCGCCTGGCGAGATGAGCGCGCTCTGGGCGTCCTCGATCTCCTCCCGTCGCCAACTCGCGGCGAAGACCTCTCCGCGTCGGGCATCGAGCACGGCCACCACGCAATCCAGACCCGCACCCATTGGCAAGCTCCGTGCGTTCAGGGCGAGCGATTGCAAGGTCGAGATCCCGATCAGCGGAATGCCCTGGGCGCGAGACAGGGCCCGGGCGGTGGCAATCCCTATCCGCAGCCCGGTGAATGTGCCCGGACCGATGCCCGCGGCAATCCGGTCGAGATCCCCCCAACCCACCTGGCCGCGTTCCAACAGGTGGGCCGCGAGCGGCAGCAGCTCCGTCGCGTGGCCTGGTCTGGCTCCGGGCGGCGGGTCGTGGCGGCCCTCGAGCACCGCGCCGTCGACTCCGTCAAGCGCGACGGTAGTGGCGCGCGTGGCGGTATCGAACGCGAGGATCTTCATGGGCGATCGATCTCAACGATCCGGGAGTCGCCGCCGGCGTGCTCGATCCGCACCCGGGCGGCGACTCGCCCCAGGCCGGCCACCGTCTCCTCGCCGTGCGAAGGCCATTCGACGAACGCGATCGTGTCGTCTCTGAGGTAGTCGTCCAGCAGATCGGGGTCCTCGTCCCTGAGGTCGGTGATCCGGAACAGGTCGACATGCGCGACCGCGACGGGGGCGTGGTAGCGCTGCCCGATCGTAAACGTGGGACTCGTCACGACGCCGTCAGCGCCGAGCGCCCTGCACGCCCCACGCACGAACGTCGTCTTGCCGGCGCCCAGCTCGCCGTCGACTAGCACGACGTCGCCGGGCTGCAGCGAGCGTGCCAGCTCTCCTCCCAGGGCCTCGGTCTCCTGGGCACTGGATGTTTCGGCGCGGTATGGCATCCCCGCCAGCCACTGTATTCGGTACCGTCAGCCACAATGGCCGCCTCCACAGGGGAGAATTCCGCACGCCGCTTTGCGGCACTGCGCCGTCGCTACGAGCCACACGCCGCGGCCCTGCGCGGGTCCGACACCGCCAAGGCGGCGGCCCTCGCGGGGGCGATGATCGCGAACAACATCATCGCGCTCGTATCGACCGTGGTGTTCGCACGGCTGCTGGGCGACTACGGATCGCTGGGAGCCCTGATCAGCTACCTGCTGATCCTGACGGTCGCCGGCCAGGCGCTGCAGGTCGCAACCGCGCGCGAGGGGGTGCTCGGACATCTCGGCCGCGGCTCCGCGTTGATCACGACGACCAAGGACTGGACGCGGACGCTGCTCGTGGCCACGGCCGTGCTTACCGTCGTGTCGGTGCTGCTCCGAGACCCGATCGCGTCCGCGGTGGGGGTCCACAAGTATCCGTGGGGCGCCGCGCTCGGCATCCCGACCGGATGCATGTACCTGCAGGTCTCCCTCCTGCGCGGAGCGCTACAGGGTGTGGGCGATTACAAGAGCGTGGGCCTCAGCCTGATCGGCGAGCAGGCGGTGCGCCTGGTGACGGGCGTGGCGTTCGCGATCCCGTTTGGGGTCACCGGCGCGTACCTCGGGTCGATCCTGTCCTACATCGCGATGTCGCTCTACTGCGCGGTCCAGCTGCGCAAGTACGCGGCCAGCTACGTCGCCAGCGCAACCGAAGCCTCGCCCCTCCCGGTATCGCTGTGGGACCACGTCCGCCGGGCGGCGGCCCCGATCGCCGGCCTCGCGGTCATCGCGGTGCTCCAGAACATCGACATCATCGCGGCGAAGCATCGCTTCTCGACGGGAACCGCAACGTCGTACGCGGCCGTGGCGGTCGCGGCGAAGGTGCTGATCTGGGTGGCGATCGGGGCGGGGTTCTATCTCGTGCCGGAGGTCTCCCGCAGGCGGTCCGAGGGCGAGGACACTCGGCCGGTCCTGATTCGCACCCTCGGGATCATCTTCGTCTGCGCGATCCCGTGCCTGCTGATCTTCGCGTTCGCCTCACACTTGCTGATCAGCACCGTGTTCGGCCCCAAGAAGGCGATGGCGTCCGATTCGCTGCTGCCACTCGGCGCAGCATTCACGGTGCTCTCGTGCACGTATCTCGCGATCCAGTACATGCTCGCGCTCAAGCGCACCCGGTTCCTGCTGGCGATCGGCGCGGTTGCGATCGCCGAGCCGATCCTGCTGCTCCAGGCGTCCCGCCAACCCGCCGGATTCGCCGTGGTCGTGCTCGGGATCCAGGCGCTCGGCGCGCTGGTGGCTTTCACACTCGCGCTCCGGCGCGCCGATCTGCCGCCCGACGGGGTGCCGGCCCGCACCGGCACCCCGGAGCAAGCCTGGGAGGAGTCGCTAGCAGTGCCCGCAGCGGTGGAGCCGCCGGTGTAGGGTCGGCTCGACGATTACACCCCAAGGAGGTGCGATGGCGGTCACCAAGATCATCGAGCTCGTCGGAAGCTCCCCGACCAGCTCCGACGACGCCGTGAAGGCGGCCCTGGCAGACGCGCGCGAGTCGCTGCGCAACATCAAGGCGGTCGATGTCGTCTCGACGGGCTTGCGGGGCGAGGACCTGAGCGAGTGGCGGGCGCTCGTTCGCGTCTCGTTCCTGGTCGAACGGGTCAGCGAGTAGCGCTCCGCAGCGCGTACGGCTGGGTCGCCGGCCCTGGCGGCTCAGCCGTAGCCGGAGCGGATCCTCAGAAGAGGCCCAGCTGGGGGGCCGGCCGCGGCTCGGCCGCCATGACCAGCTCCTCGGCTTCGGGGATCGGCTCCTCGTCGACCTCCGGGATTGGCTGCACCGGTCGCGGCTGTTCGGGGGCCCCGAGCGCCAGGAGCTCCGGGATGCGGTGAAAGTCCGTGCGGAGCGTCTCGAGCATCGTGCGCGTATAGAGCGCGGCGGCGGGGTGGTAAAGCGGGAACAGGCGAACCGCGCGCGATCCGATCACCCGCACCTCCTCCCGGCCGTGCAACCGGGAGATCCCCGTGGTGTCGGCTCGCAGCAGCTTCGTGGCGAAGTTGCCAAGCGTGCAGATCACCACCGGTTCGATCAGATCGACCTGGGAGCGCAGGTAGCCCTGACAGGCCTCGATCTCCTTGGGGTGGGGATCACGATTGTCGGGAGGTCGGCATTTGAGGGTGTTCGCGACGAACACGTCCTTGCGCTCGAGCCCTATCTCATCGAGCAGCTTGTCTAGCAACTTTCCCGCCTGGCCGACGAACGGAAGCCCCATTCGATCCTCGTTGGCCCCGGGGGCCTCGCCGATGAACATCAGGTCGGCGTCAGCATTGCCGGAGCCGAACACGACCGTGGTCCGTGTCTGGTGCAGCGGGCACCGGGTGCAGACGCGGGCCTCCTCATAGACCGCCTTGAGCAGCTCGCGACGTTCGGCGGCGGTCCTCAAGGTCGGCGCTCCGGTCACGGCAGTCGATGGTAGCCGCGGCCACGGACGGGGTATCCTCGATCGAGAGGCCGTCACCTCTGGACGGACCTCGACCCTCCAAACATCACTTTTCAAGCCGACCGGTATCTCAATGCGGGAACTGGAACGGGACTCCTCCTACAACACCCCTGCGCGTTGCTCCGTGGCCCTTGTGGGCCAGGGGCGGCTGGGAACGGCGCTCGCCGCCGCACTCGCCGGCGCGGGGTACAGAGTCCTCGGACCGTTGGGCCGGGGCGCCGACGGTGCGGGAGCCGACGCCGTGCTCTTGTGCGTCCCGGACAGGGAGATCGCAAGCGCCGCCGGCGCGATCGCCCCCGGACGCCTCGTAGGTCATTGCTCCGGGTCAACGGGCCTCGCCGTGCTCGCACCCCACGAGGCCTTCTCCCTGCACCCGCTGATGACGGTGACGCTCGCCGGGGCGAGCTTCTCGGGAGCCGGGGCCGCGGTCGCGGGGAGCACGCCGCGAGCGCTGGCACTGGCGGCCGAGCTCGCTCGCTCGCTCGGCATGCACCCCGTCGAGATCCAGGACGACGATCGCGCTGCGTACCACGCCGCCGCGTCGCTCGCCTCGAACTTCCTGGTGACGCTCGAGGCGGTCGCAGAACGGCTCGCCAATGAGGTCGGAATGGACCGCCATCTGCTGGCACCGCTCGTCCGTGCCACAGTCGAGAACTGGGCGAGCCTCGGCGCCGAGCGAGCCCTGACCGGCCCGGTCGCGCGCGGCGACGAGGAGACGGTCACCGCCCAGCGAATGGCGATCACCGAGCGCGCGCCCGAGCTGCTGGCGCTATTCGACGCCCTGGTCGAGGCCACGCGGGCACTCGCCGGGCTTCCCGCCGAGCAGCCGGTATGAGAACGGTCCGCACAGTTGGGGAGCTCCGAGCGGCCCTTGCCGACACCCGCTGCGAAAGGCGATCGATCGCATTGGTGCCTACGATGGGCGCCTTCCACGACGGGCACATTTCGCTGATCCGCCGAGCCCGCGAGGAATGCGACCTCGTGGTGGTGTCTCTATTCGTCAATCCGGCGCAGTTCAACGAGGCCGCAGACCTTGATGCCTATCCGCGCGACGAGGGCCGCGACGCGGAGCTGGCGGAAGCCAACGGCGCCGACCTGCTGTTCGCGCCGCCACTCGAAGAGATGTACCCCCCGGGCTTCGCCACCACTGTCTCCGTAGCCGGGCTGACCGAAATCCTGGAGGGAGCACACCGGGGACGGGGGCACTTCGACGGAGTCGCCACGATCGTCACGAAGCTCCTCAACATCGTGATGCCAGACGTCGCCTACTTCGGCCAGAAGGACGCCCAGCAGGCCGTCGTGATTGAGCGGCTCGTCCGCGACCTCGATATCCCTGTGAAGATCCGCGTCTGTCCGACCGTGCGCGACAGCGACGGACTCGCGCTCTCGAGCCGCAACGGCCGGCTGTCCCGCGATGAGCGCGCCAGGGCAACGTCGCTGAACCGGGCCCTGCAGACGATCGAGGACGTGATCGCGGCCGGCGAGCGCGATCCGGTGGCCGCTCGTGCGCGAGCGCTGACCGAGTTGACGTCCTCAGGCGTCGAGCCCGAGTACATCGAGCTCGTCGCGCCGGACACGCTCACTCCCGTGGCGCGCATCGAGGATGGCGTGCTGGCGGTGGTGGCGGCTCGGATCGGCGCCACCCGCCTGATCGACAACCGGCTGATCGCCAACCACCGCTTCACAGCGGAAAGCACTGACGACTGAGAGCCTGGATGGACCACAACCACAACCGCAACCCGCGCGTGCTCGACGTCGGCGCGCGCAAGGAGATCCACCAGCTGGATCACGAGGTGGCGACCGTGTCAGCGGCGCCAACCCCATAGGAGGCAACGCATGTCTGCAACTCCCCGCACCCCCATCCCCGAGAGCCTGCACGACCCGGTTCCGATGACGCTGCCCCGCCTCGCCGAGAAGAAACGGCTCGGCGAGCGGATCGTGATGATCACCGCGTACGACTACCCGTCCGCGCAGGTCGCCCAGGAGGCCGGTGTCGACATGGTGCTCGTCGGCGACTCCGGCGCAATGACCGTGCTCGGCTATCCATCGACTGTCCCGGTCTCCACGGACGAGATGCTGATGTTGGCATCAGCCGTGCGCCGCGGCCTGAGCACACCGTTGCTCGTCGGCGACCTCCCGTTCGGGTCCTACGAGGCATCCGACGAGCAGGCGATCGCGACCGCGCAGCGGTTCGTGAAGGAGGCCGGATGCGACGCCGTCAAGATCGAGCGCGGCGGCACCAGCGCCGAGCGCGCGCGGGCGATCGTTCAAGCAGGGATCCCGGTGATGGGCCACGTCGGGCTGACCCCGCAGACCGCGACCGCGCTCGGCGGCTATCGCGCCCAGGGGCGCACGTCGGATCGGGCGCTGGCTGTCGCGCGCGATGCCCTCGCGCTTCAGGAGGCGGGCTGCTTTTCGATCGTGTTCGAGGCGATCCCGGCGGCCGTTGCGGCAGAGCTCGTGACGCGCCTCGAGATACCCGTCATCGGGATCGGCGCGGGCCCGGCGACCGACGGGCAGGTCCTCGTCCTGCACGACCTGCTCGGCATCTATGATGGCCACGCGCCCCGCTTCGCCAAGCGCTACGCCGACGTCAAGGCGCAGATGGTGGCGGGCGTCGCGGAGTATGCGGCCGACGTCCGAACCGGCTCCTTCCCCGCGCAGGAGCACACCTACTCGATCGACGACCAGGAGCTGGCGCGCTTCCGCGCACTAATGTGAAACGCTGACCCGCAAGCGCGCAGATCGGGCGTGCGCGGCGGCGATCGTGCGGGCGGCGCCCCGCAGCTCCTGCTCGCTGTGGGCGGCCGTGGCAACGAGTCGCAGCCGCGAGGTGCCCGCAGGCACCGTCGGGGGACGTATCGCCTGGGCGAACACGCCGTCTCGGAGCGCCTGCTCGGCTACCCGGAGAGTGATCTGGGGGTCGCCTAGAACGACGGGGACGATCGGCATTTCGCCCTGAGCCATTTCGAACCCGCTCGCTGCAAGCTCCGCTCGCAGGAGCCGAGCGTTCGACCACAGCCGCTCGACGGCAGACGGCCGATCGCGCAGCAGGCGCAGACCCGCGAGTGCGGCACCGACGGTCGGCGGCGGCAGGGCGGTGGAGTAGATCAGGGTCCGGGCGCGGTTGACAAGAAACTCGGCGGTCGTGGGTGCACCGCACACGAATGCCCCGTAGCTCCCGAGCGCCTTGCTCAGGGTGCCGATCACCACGTCAACCTCCCGCTCCAGCCCCAGAGCGGCCACCAGCCCGCGACCGCCAGGTCCCACGACACCAGTCGCATGCGCCTCGTCGACGAGCACGCACGCGGCGTAGCGCTGCGCAAGCTCGACGATGCCCTCGAGCGGCGCAAGATCTCCATCCATCGAGAACACGGCGTCGGTGACGATCAGCGCACGCCGTCCCGAAGCGCGCCGGAGCCCGTGTTCGAGCGCGTCGAGGTCAGCGTGGCCATAGACGATCGTCTCCGCGCGCGACAGGCGGCAGCCGTCGATGATCGAGGCGTGGTTGAGTGCGTCGGAGAGGATCGCGTCTTGGGGTCCCGTGAGGGCCGAGATCACGCCCGTGTTGGCTAGGAATCCCGAGCCGAACAGCACGCACCGGCGATAGCCCTTGAACTCCGCGAGCTCTTCCTCTAGCTCTTCGTGCAGGGCCATGTTTCCGGACACCAGCCGTGAGGCGCCCGCACCGGCGCCCCAGCGCTCGGCCGCATCAGCTGCAGCGTCGCGGAGCGCGGGATGACCCGCGAAGCCCAGATAGTCGTTGGAGCACAGCAGCAGAACCTCCCGCCCGCCCAGGACGACGCGGGGGCCCTGGGCGCTCTCGATCACGCGAAGCTCGCGGTACAGACCGGCGCGCCGCAGCTCCTCCAGGGTCTCGGCCGGCTCGGACATCATCGGGGCACCGGGCCGCACTTCACGCACCGCGCCGTCCAGCTCATCGGCAGCACCTGCACGGCCAACTTGCGGCCGCACATCGTGCAGTAGCGCGGAGGATCCGTTGCCGCTAGACGGGCGCGGCATCGCACGTGATCGCCTTCGGCCAGCCTGCCACCACAGGCGTCGCAGTAAGTAGGCGAGGCCGCGATCTGACTCAAATCGTCTCCGACAGCGCTTTGACAGGCATCGACAGCTCTTCGAGCAGGTCGAGATCCTGCCGGGGATCGCGGCCGAGGGTCGTGAGGTAATTGCCGATGATCATCGCGTTGATGCCGCCAAGGACGCCTTGGCGGGCGCCTAGATCGCCCAGCGTCAGCTCGCGGCCACCGGCGAAGCGCAGGACTGTGCGCGGCAGTGCCAGGCGGAATGCCGCGATCGTGCGCAGAGCATCCTTTGGGCTGACGGGCTCGAGGTCGGCAAACGGGGTGCCAGGCCTCGGGTCGAGAAAGTTGAGCGGTACCTCGTGGGGATCGATCGCAGCAAGCTGCGCGATGAACTCAGCGCGCTGAGTCACCGATTCGCCCATCCCGATGATGCCCCCGCAACAGACCTCCATCCCGAGCTCGCGCACCAGCTCCAGGGTCTGGAAGCGCTCCTCCCAGGTGTGTGTGGTCGCCACCTCCGGGAAGTAGGAGCGTGCGGTCTCGAGGTTGTGGTTATAGCGGTGCACCCCGAGCTCGGCGAGCTCCTGGGCCTGTCCGCGATCGAGAATGCCCAGCGAGCAGGCAACGTTGATCTCGACCGCCGCGTGGATCGCTCGGACCGCCTCGCGCACCTGCTCCATCAGCCGCACGTCGGGCCCGCGAACCGCCGCCACCAGACAGAACTCGCTGGCACCGCTGGCGGCCGTCTGCCGCGCAGCCTCGACCAAGGACGGAATGTCGAGCCGCACCGCCCGGACCGGGGTCTCGAAGCGCCCCGACTGCGCACAGAAGTGGCAGTCCTCAGGGCAACCTCCCGTCTTGATCGACACGATCCCCTCGATTTCGACCTCGGGTCCGCACCATGCCATGCGCACCTCATGGGCGAGAGCAAGCGCATCGGGGACTCGGTCATCCGGTAGCAGCAGGACCTCCAGCGTCTGTCCCTCGTCGAGTCCTTCTCCTCGCTCCAGCACCTGTGTGCGCGAGACGTCGAGGATGTTGTTTCCGATCATATGAGTACCTCCTGAGTGAGACCCGTTTTCGCGGCGATGAGGAACGCTTCCGGATCGAGCCCACCCGCACCGTCGGGCAGAGCTCCAACCAGCGGGTGGCCGGCGTAGATCGGGAGGTCCTCGAGATTGCAGGTCGCCGCAAGATCGGGATCGGCAGGCCACGCACCCACCACGACGCCACCGCACTGCACACCTCCTGCCCGCAGCGCTGCGCATGTCAGGGCGGTGTGGTTGAGGGTTCCGAGACCGGCTCGGACCACCACCAGGACCGGCGCGTCGAGCGCGCGCGCCAAGTCGACCAGCGTGCCGCCACACGAATCGAGGTGCACGAGCAGGCCGCCCGAGCCCTCTACCAGCACGAGCTCGCGGTCGCCCAGCCGATCGATCGCCTTCGCCATCTCAGCGACCAGAGGCGGCTCGACGCCGGCCCGGCGGGCCGCCGTGGCGGGCGCAAGCGGCTCAGGAAGCCGAGCCAGCTCATGGAGATCGTCGACGCCCGCGAGCCTGCGAACTTCCTCCAGGTCCCCGGGATCGCCGGGCCCGACACCGGTCTGCGCGGGCTTCACGACCGTCACGCGCTCGCCCCGCGCATGCGCCAGCGCAGCGAGCGCGGCGACGACGACGGTCTTGCCGACGCCGGTGTCGGTCCCGGCGACGACGAGGACGCTCACGCGCCGCCTCCCGCCGTCGCCGCGGCCACGATCGCGGACGAGATCATCTCGATATCCTCGTTCCTGGCCACATACGGGGGCATCGTGTAGATGAGATTGCGAAACGGGCGCAGCCACACCCCGCGCACCACCGCAGCCTCGGTTGCCGCGGGCACGTCGACGGGTCCGACGAGTTCCACGACCCCGATCGCGCCGAGGACCCGCACATCCGCAACGCCCGGCAGTTGCCGAGCCGGGGAGAGACCGGCAGCAAGCCCACGCTCGATTCGCCTCACGTCCTCTCGCCAGCGGCCTTCGGCGAGCAGGTCGAGCGAGGCAAGCGCCGCTGTGCATGCGAGCGGGTTCGCCATGTACGTGGGCCCGTGCATCAGCGCGCCCCCGGCCCCATTGCTGATCGCGTGCGCAACCGCGGGTGTGCACAGGGTGGCGGCCAGGGTCAGGTACCCGCCTGTGAGGGCTTTGCCGACGCAGATGATGTCGGGAGCCACGCGCGCGTGCTCGCACGCGAACAGCTCCCCTGTTCGCCCGAACCCCGTGGCGATCTCGTCGAGCACCAGCAACAGCCCGTGCTCGTCGCACAGCTTGCGCAGGAGCCTGACGACCGCCGGATCGTAGAACCACATCCCACCGGCGCCCTGGACCACCGGCTCGGCGATCACACCGGCCAGCTCGCCCGAATGCCGGGCGAAGAGCTCGGCCATGTGAGCCGCGTACGCTGGGTCAAGCTGACGGGGGGGTCGCGGCGCGAACACGTGCTCGGCGAGAGCCCCGTCAAACAGGGAATGCATCCCATCAACCGGATCGCAGACCGCCATCGCGCCGAATGTGTCCCCATGGTAGCCCCCGCGGATCGTGAGCAAGCGCCGGCGCCCAGGCCGCGCCTGAAGGCACATCTTGATCGCGACCTCCACCGCCACGGATCCCGAGTCGGCGAAGAAGACGCGCGCCAGGTCCCCGGGCGCGAGGTCGGTCAGGCGAGCGGCCAGCCGGACCGCCGGCTCGTGCGTGAGCCCCCCGAACATCACGTGGGCCACGCGACCGAGCTGCCGTGCAAGCGCGGCGTCGATCGTCCCGTTGCGGTAGCCGTGGATGGCGCACCACCAGGACGCCATTGCGTCGACCAGCTCGCGGCCGTCCGCCAGCCTCAGCCGAACGCCATCCGCGGAGACGACCGGATACGGCGCGCTCGCAGCGGGAACCGGCCCGTAGGGGTGCCAGACATGCTCACGGTCGAGGGCGAGCAGCTCGTCCTGCCAGGCTTGGTCAGGATGCGAGATCAGCGACATCGGGTCGGGTCGCAGTCTCTCAGAACGTTCGCCAGCGCCGCCACCCTCGCTTCGAGGCGACCCGGTCAGTACTCGATCGTTCGCAGCACCCGGGCAGGCGCTCCCGCCGCAATCGAACGCGGCGGAATGTCCGTGGTGACCACGGAGTTGGCTCCGATCACCGATCGCTCGCCGATCGTGACGCCCGTGGTGATCACCACGTTCACTCCGCACCAGACGTTGTCGCCCACACGCGTGGGGCCCTTGGTCGTGAAGCCCTGCCACGGCACGGGGCGGAAAGGATCGTCGAATCGGTGACTGCCGTCGGTGACGAAACAGCCGTTGGCGAACATGCAATGGTCGCCGATCTCGACAAGCTCCACTGAGGCGACCATCACCCCGATGTTCAGGAACGTACCGCTGCCGATCCGGATCCGCGCAGTGCCGGGAGCGGTGATCCATACGTGCGGCTCGAACAGCGTGTGCGGCCCGACCTCCAGTCGCCCCTCTCGAAACGCCTCCAGCACGTTGCCGTGCACCGGCCAGCGCGCGAACGCCTCGCGCCGCATGAACTCCCAGTGGATCCGGGCCCGGTTCCAGGGAAGCGAGTTGCGCTCGTACCAGCGCCAGCGCTGGAGCCAAAGCTCCACCTGCGCGCGGGTCGGTAAGCCGCCATGCTCAGTGGCTTGCACACCCCCAGTGTGCTCGATCTCGGCCGGGGCGCGCGCTGCGCTCGACCGGCGGAGCCGCCGCGCTCAACCTACCCCTGCAGCGGTTCGCTTGCGCGGAGCCGCTCGGCGGACCGGGCGCCGTGGCTCCGGCGGAACCTCGCCGAGGACCCTCGCCAGGAACTGCCCGGTGTGGGAGTCGGGCTTCGCGCCGACCTGCTCGGGCGTTCCCGCGGCGATCAGCCTTCCCCCTTCGTCCCCGCCCTCGGGCCCCAGATCGATGATCCGGTCGGCGACCTTGATCACGTCGAGGTTGTGCTCGATCACGACCACCGTGTTCCCAGCATCCACGAGCCGGGTGAGCACCTCCAGCAGCCGCTGGATATCGGCGAAGTGAAGACCGGTCGTGGGCTCGTCCAGGATGTAGATCGTCCGCCCGGTCGCGACCTTGCAGAGCTCCGCCGCGAGCTTGACGCGCTGTGCCTCCCCACCGGACAAAGTTGTGGCCGGCTGGCCTAGCCGCATATACCCGAGCCCTACGTCGTTCAGGGTCTCCACCCGGCGACGGATCTTGGGGATGTGGGCGAAGAAGTCGAGCGCCTCCTCGACGGGCATCTCGAGCACGTCCGCGATCGTCTTGCCCTTGAAGCGGACCTCCAGCGTCTCCCGGTTGTAGCGCTTGCCGTGGCACTGCTCACACGGGACGTAGACATCGGGAAGGAAGTGCATCTCGATCTTGATCTGGCCATCGCCGCGGCAGACCTCGCAGCGGCCGCCCTTGACGTTGAACGAGAACCGGCCCGGTTTGTAGCCGCGTGCGCGCGCCTCCTGCGTCTTTGAGAAGAGGTCCCTGATCTGGTCGAACAGACCGATGTAGGTGGCCGGGTTGGAACGCGGGGTGCGTCCGATCGGAGACTGGTCGACCGAGATGATCTTGTCGAGCTGCTCGAGCCCGATGATCCGGCGGTGGGCGCCGGCCCGCTGGCGGATGCGGTGTAGGCGGTTGGCGACGGCCTTGAAGAGCACCTCGTTGACGAGCGTGGACTTGCCCGACCCGGAGACGCCGGTGACGCAGCACAGCACGCCGAGCGGGACCTTGACGTCGATCTGCCGGAGGTTGTGCTCGCTGGCGCCTTCGATCGTCACGTACCCCGTCGGCCTGCGCCGGCGGCGCGGGACGTCGATGACCCGCGTCCCGGCGAGGAACTGTCCGGTCAGCGATTCGGGCACCTTGGCTATCTCCTCGGCCGTCCCCTCCGCGACCACGTGACCGCCGTGCTCGCCCGCGCCCGGGCCCATGTCCACGAGATGATCGGCGGCTCTCATGGTGCCCTCGTCGTGCTCCACCACCAGGACTGTGTTGCCGAGGTCGCGCAGCCGCTCCAGCGTCACGATCAGCTTCTCGTTGTCGCGCTGGTGGAGTCCGATCGAGGGCTCGTCGAGGATGTAGAGGACGCCGACGAGTGACGAGCCGATCTGGGTGGCGAGCCGGATCCGCTGAGCCTCGCCTCCCGAGAGTGTGGCTGCAGCCCGGTCCATCGAGAGGTAACCCACGCCCACGTTGTCCAGGAACCGTAGGCGTTCGTCGATCTCCCTGAGCACGAGGCGGGCGATCCGGCGATCGTGCTCCGAGAGCTCGAGCGCGTGGATCCACTGCAGTGCCCGGCGCGCCGACAACGCTGCGAACTCATGGATCGGGACGTCGGCGACCAGCACCGCGCGTGACTCCGGCCGCAGCCGGGCGCCGTTGCATTCCGGGCACGGCCGCAGCGTCATGTACTCCTCGATCTTCTCCCGCGAGAAGTCCGAGTCGGTCTCCCGATAGCGCCGCTCCAGGTTCGGCACGATCCCCTCGAACATCGTCGCGTACGAGCGGCGCCTCCCGAAGCGGTTGCGATAGGAAATCTGCACGCGATCGCCATTGGTCCCGTACAGGAAGAAGTCGTGCGACGACTCCGGAAGGTCCTGCCACGGCGTCTCCAGGTCGACTCGGTAGCGCTCGGCGATCGCCTGGATCAGCTGGTCGTAGTACTCGGACGCACTGGCGGCCCATGGGGCGATCGCGCCCTCGCCGATCGACAGGGTCGGATCGGGGATCACCAACTCCGGGTCGATCTCCATCTGTGAGCCGAGCCCGGTACAACGCGGGCACGCGCCATGTGGCGAGTTGAAGCTGAAGATCCGGGGCTCCAGCTCGACCAGGCTCGGCCCGTGCACCGGGCAGGCGAACTTCTCGCTGTACGTCTGGATCTCGCCGGAGTCCACGAGCTCGATCTCGATCAGGCCGTCCGCGAGTGCCACAGCGGTCTCGATCGAGTCAGCCAGCCGCTTGCGCAGCTCACCCTTCATCACCAGACGATCGACGACGACCGCGATGTCGTGCTTGAACTTCTTGTCGAGAACGATCTCCTCGTCGAGCCGTCGGAGCTCACCATCGACCTTCACCCTGCCGAAGCCCTCGGCGCGCAGCTCCGCGAGCTGTTTGCCGTACTCCCCCTTGCGGCCCCGCACGATCGGCGCCAGCACCATGAACCGCGTGCCCTCGGGCAGCTCCATCACCTGGTCGATGATCTGCTCGGCCGACTGCCCGCTGATTGGGCGCCCGCAGATGTGGCAGTGCGGATGGCCGATCCGCGCCCACAGCAGGCGCAGGTAGTCGTAGATCTCCGTCACGGTCCCAACCGTCGATCGCGGGTTGCGCGAAGTCGTCTTCTGATCGATCGAGATCGCCGGCGACAGCCCTTCGATCGAGTCCACGTCGGGCTTGTCCATCTGCCCGAGGAACTGGCGGGCATACGCGGACAGGGACTCCACATAGCGGCGCTGCCCCTCGGCATAGATCGTGTCGAACGCCAGCGACGACTTGCCTGACCCCGAAAGGCCCGTGATCACGGTCAGCGACCCCCGCGGGATCGCGACGGTTATGTCCTTGAGGTTGTGCTCCCGGGCGCCCGAGACGACCAGCTGATCCACTAGTGCTTCCCGCGTTGGTCGTGATCGCACCGAGAGTGCTCACGGACGGATGATCGGCAAGGACGCAGGACCGAAGGTGTAGCAGCGCTACACCGAGGTCCGAGGACGCAGCCGAGCGTCGTCCGGGGGCGCTCGAATGCGATCTCGATCAGCGTGGGGAGCACATAATCGAGTCTAGACGAGCGAACAGACGTTCGCGCGACCGGAAACCCGTAGTTTCCGGCCTAACCCTCGACGCTGGAGTAGACCTCGTCGAGCAGGGCGGCGCGGTTGGCCAGGTTGAAGTTCTCGTCCAGGTAGTGGTCGACCTCCTCCCTGGAGGAGCCGTTCAGCGCCATGTTCAGCGCGATCAGCCTGGCGCCCTCGGCATCGGGATCGGTCCCACCCGAGGCGGGCCCCGACGCGGCCACTCTCGGCTGGACCTGCTCGAATCGTAACCCGGCGTCGGCGAGCCCACCGGAGGCGAGCATCTCGTCCTCGAGCGAAGCGACCTCGCGGACCGGCTCGACTGGGACCAACGGAACCGGCCGCAGGTGCGGCTCGGCCACCCCGTTGGAAGGGGGCGGGACCGACATCCGCGGCCCGGCTTCGAGGACATCCTCGGAGGCTTCCGACTCGAGGACCCGCGCGAGCTCCACGACCGAGCCGGTTTCGAATTCAGCCACCGGCACCGTCACGTCGTTGGTCTCTTGCTCGGGGCCCGCCTGACCGTCCTCCCAAGCTGCCGGCTCGGGGAGGGAGACGAGCTCGGCCACCGGCTCAGGCTCCGGCTGGAACTCGAACACCGCCGCCTCATCGGGCAGGGCCTCAGTCGCGGTCGCCTCGTCCGCTGACGGGGGCTCCTCCTCGGAGGAAGCCGCCTGCCACCCGGCTTCCGGGACCGAGGGCTGGGCGGCCGCGAGGTCGCCCTCGAGCGTTTGAAGATCGACCGCAAGCGTGGTCGCACCACCGCGCAGGGAATCCACGACGGTGCCCAGATCCCGCTCCGCGGCCTCGATTTGGGCGAGCGCCGTCGAAGCCGACACGGACATCCGCGCGATGAGCTCGCTCGCCTGGGCCTTGACCCGCTCGTGAACGGCCACGGCCTCGCTGTTCGCCTGCGCCCGGACCCGCTCCGCCTCGCTATTCGCCTCTGCACGGACACGCTCGGCCTCGCTGCTCGCCTCTGCGCGGACACGCTGGGCCTCCGCCTCGGCCTCGGTACGAATCCTGTGGGCCTCGCTCTGTCCCTCGGCGCGTAGCCGCTGCGCCTCCTCCTCGGCCTCGACGTGAAGCTGCTGCGCCTCCCCCTCGGCCTGCGCCTGAAGCTGCTGCGCCTCCCCCTCCGCCTGCGCTCGAAGCTGCTGCGCCTCCCCCTCCGCCTGCCCCCGAAGCTGCT
>Ga0187814_10000125_pt1 | contig 20038 bp, 14 predicted proteins | sample NC_S_4_FD_132450 | JGI IMG/M metagenome (GOLD analysis project Ga0187814, IMG submission 132450) | Wetland sediment microbial communities from Neuse River Estuary, North Carolina, USA - ASW-S_4 | ecosystem: Environmental > Aquatic > Freshwater > Wetlands > Sediment | place: USA: North Carolina... | reverse complement strand
GGCACCCAGGCGCGCATCCTCTATCAGGATGCCCTGGGCCGACGCGACATCGCGTTGAAATTCAACGAGATGGTGCGAAAGGGCGAGATCGGTCCCGTGATGCTGGGCCGCGACCATCACGATACCGGAGGCACCGACAGCCCCTTCCGGGAAACTTCCAACATCAAGGACGGCTCCAACGTGATGGCGGACATGGCCACCCAGGTCTACGCGGGGAATGCCGCTCGGGGCATGAGTCTCGTCGCTCTCCACAACGGCGGCGGCGTCGGGGTCGGCAAGGCCATCAACGGCGGTTTCGGGCTCGTACTCGACGGGTCGGAAAAGACCGACAAGGTCATCCGCATGGCGCTTCCATGGGACGCGATGGGCGGAGTGGCCCGTCGGGCATGGGCGCGCAATCCGCACGCGATCGAAGTTTCGGCGGACTACAACGCGAATCACGCCGATCTCGGTCATATCACGCTTCCCTATACGGTGGACGATCGGATCGTGGACAAGGCGCTAGGGGGCCTTTAGCCCTCGTCACGCCGCTTGAGCGATCGATTCCCGGCCGGCTCGGGCGTTCGCGATCCGCGATCCCTCACGTGACCGTCGATATCTTCGGTCCTTCCCTGCCAGGGGAGACTCGCAACCTCGAAGGCCGTGTCCGCGCTCTCTTGGCGAGCTCCCGAAGGTCCCAACAGGGAGGATCGACGACGAAGCCGGCTTCCGTCGACAATTCGACGATGCCGGTTTTCCCTTCGCCGATCGCCCTGCCCCACGCGCCCTCGAACCGCACGATGTCCTTCAGCAGCGGCAGGAGGCGGTCGAGATCGCGGCCACGATATTCTTCCTCGATGAACGCGAGCTGGATCTTCTCTATCGCTTCGCTGTCCCGCCCCGCCTTCAGCGGTTCCGGACCGAGCCATTTCGCCAAGCGACCGAGAAAGGTCGAAGGCCGGACCCTGAGGGGCGCGAGGGCCCTGAGAAACCACGACACGGCCCGACCCTTGGTATAGAAGAGATCGCAAGCCCGCGCGATGTCCCCCGCCTCCGCGAGATCGGCCGCCGGGAAATGGGGCGAATCGAGAAGGAGGTGTGGCGCCGCCCCTTCCACGACGAATCCGAACTCGTGCGCGCGTTCGGCGAGTTCCGTCCCCGGAAGCACGGTGAGCGGAAACAGGTCCAGATGGTTCGGCGAGAGACCGAGGGCATAATCGAGGCTCCTGCGAAATCCGCCGATATCGTCGCCGGGCAGTCCATAAATGAGATCGAGCCCCCAGGTGACGCCTTCCGCGTCGAGCAGCGACACTTTGGCGGCGAAACGGTCCGGATCGAATCCCGGTCTGCCGACGAGGGCGAGAACTTCGGGATTCGCGCTCTGCAGGCCGATTTGGATCGAGGCATTCAGCCTCGCGAAGGCCCGTGACAGGGATTTGTCGAGAAGCTCGGCCCTCGCCTCGAATTTCCAGGCGACGTCCCCTCCCCGCTCCGCGAAGAGGCCGAGGAGATCGAGGGCCCGTTCCCGCTTCCAATTGAAAGTCGGATCCAGAACAAAGACCCGCCGTACGCCATCGCGGACGAAAATCTCCAGTTCGGCCGCGATTCTGTCCCGCGGAAAGGCCCTGACGCCGTTCTCCCCACGTCCCTCGTAGCAATAGGTACAATGAAAGGCGCAGCCTCTGGACAGCTCCCATACGACCTCATCCCTGCCCGCACCGGAGGCTTGTCCGCCGATCCAGGGCGAGGGCAGGCGCAGGGCTTCGGGAGCGGATCTTCTCTTGAACTCGGCCTCGCGACCCGGCAGGGCGACGCCCGGCATTCCCATGAGGAGATCCGGGGCTTCGCCGCGGGCGAAGCCTCCCGGCGAGAGTTTTCGCAGCGCGTCGACGGATGTCTCCTCCCCCTCCCCCACGACAACGAAACAGAGGTCGAGATCGGCGGCGAGGCTGAAAGGGTCGGCGCTTGCCTCCGGACCGCCGGCGAAAAGGGCGCCGTCGAAGCCGCGGGCTCGAAGCGTGCGGGCGACTTCGCCCATCTTCGCCCGGTTCCACGAGTAGACCGAGAAGCCGACGATCGACGGCTCCCCGGCGAGGAGCTTCGCTGCCATGCGGTCGCCGTCCTCGCCGGCCCCGCCTTCGACGAGGACAACCGAAAGTCCGGAGCCGAAAGCCGCCTCGATCGCGGCCGCCACCGAGGCGATCCCCAGCGGCACCGTCTCGGAGGGTTCACCCACGCCCACGGCGAGAAGCGAAAGTGTCGGTCTTGGACGGTTCACGGCATTCCGCTCCTTCACGAGCGCGCCGCGCAAAACGCCTCGAGCCCCGGACGATCGAGGACGACGCCCGGAAGTCCCCGCGACATGTCGAGCAGGTCGGCGAGATTGTTGCTTCGCCCCATGCCGAAGGGCGGCCAAGGAGGCGGGGGCGCGGCCCAGGAGCCGTCAGGCTTCCGCATGTGCGAACGGTCCGATGCCAGGGACTCGACATACTCCCTTCCGGGAAGAAGACGAAACAGCGGACGGAAACGACTTTCGATCTCGCGGGGGAAGGAATCGAAGATCCAATCCCCGGCCCTGACGGGGAAGCCGAGAGTCGTGTCGAAATCGAAGAGGGCGAATTCGCGCGAATTGCCGTCACGGACGAGGGCGACGACATGATAGTCCCACGACACGAATCCGTCCCGTCCCGTCCCGGCGCGTTGCGCCAGCATGGCCACTGACCTCGACAAATTCGAGATCAGGAGCGCGCGGGAATCGGTTTCGAGAAACTCGGATCGCGACAGGAAGCGGGCGACATTCTCTTCGCACCAATATGGCGCATAGTCGAGGCAGTCTCCTCCCGCCTGGCTCCCTTCATCCCGCCCCGAGGGCGGGACTGCGTCGATCATTGTTCTTGGCCGGATTCGTCCCTTTTCGGAAAGTCGCGAAGCACCGCGTCGGAAATCAGGAGATCGCCGCCTTCCTTCGACCAGGCGATGAGCATGCTCTTCACGAGCCGCGCCGCCATCGCGTCGCATTCTTCGAGGGAAAAGCCGAGCCGCGAATTGGCCCAGGTCTTGAATTCCCCGAATGGAATCTTGAAACGCCCGTCGAAGATCTTTTCGCCTTGGAGGGCGGCGAAATCCGCGAGACCGCGGATGAACCTGTCCCGTGGAGTCACCTCGTGCAGCGATTCGATGGTCAGGTTCGAATGTCGGATGCGATCCGAAAGCATCTTTATGATCTTGAGGGCGAATTTTCCGTTCGTGAGTATCATATTCTCGAAAGTGGGGCCGTCTATCACGAGAAGCCTTGTCGGCTTGACCGCCACGGCCGATGCCGAACGCGGCCGCTCGTCGACCAGCGCCATCTCGCCGAAAAAGTCGTTGACGGTGGATACGCTCTTGAGCACCGTCTCGCTTTTCCCGACCTTCTTCCTGAGCTCCACGGTCCCCTCGAGGAGGACGTACATCAGTTTGCCTTCGTCGCCCTCTGCGAATACGACCTCGCCCGTCATGAAAATCTTGGTCTGCCCCTGTTCCATCCTTGACCCCTTCTCGTCACTCAATAAAGCCATCGCAAGCGGCTTCTCGGCAAGGGGATGCCGCTAATGACGACGTTCGTTCCGAGCTCTCGCGGTCGTCCACATGAGGATGGCGCCGGCCGCGGCCACGTTGAGCGAGTCCGGTCCGCGGGACATCCCGATGGTCACCCGCTCGTCGCACATTTCGAGCCAGTCGCTTTCGAGGCCGGCGTATTCGTCTCCGAGAGCGATCGCGCAACGCGCGGGGACCTCCCAGTCCGAAAGGTCCGTCGCCCCGTCCTCGAGGACGGCGGCGGCGAGAGCGTAACCTTTCCCTCCGAGGAACCGAAAATCGCCGGCGGAAGCGAGGGCCATATGCGGCATGTCGAGGACCGCGCCCATCGAAGCGCGAAGCGCCCTGCGAGAAAGAAAATCCGGGCAGCCGGGACCGAGGAGGACGGCGCCGAAGCCGAAAGCCGAGGCGCTTCTCGCGAGAGCCCCGAGGTTCGCGGGATCGCGGGTCCGGGGCAGGACGAGGACCTGCGGCCATCCGCCGGCCCCCAGGTGCGAGAGAAGGGAATTCGCATCGTCCCCCCGAGGCCTCGTCGCGATCGCCACGACGCCGCGGTGGAAACGGAAGCCGGCGAAAGCCGACAATTCGTCCTCGCCGGCCCGGTACAGAGGCCAGCCGTCGGGAACGCGCCCTTCCATGGCCGAGGCCGCGGCCTTCGTCGCGACGATGGCCACGGGCTCGTAGGCGGCGTGTGCGATCAGGCGCCCGGCGAGCAGCCGCCCCTCGGCCACGACCATTCCTTCCGCCCGGAGAGCCCGGTCGCGCAGCGTCCCCAATCGGGAGAGCGTGGCCGGAATCATTCATCCTCGCCGGGCGGAAGGCGCCGGTGCGCGCACGCTTCCCGCCGGCCCTGTCTCATGCCGGACGCTGATCCATGGGCACGTAATTCCGCTGCCCTTCGCCGATATAGATCTGCCTCGGGCGAACGATCTTGAGATCGTTCTTTTCCATCTCCTCCATCCACTGGGCGAGCCAACCGACGGAACGAGGGATCGCGAACATGACCGTGAACAGGTTGGTCGGCAGCTTCATCGCCTGATAGATGAGGCCGGAGTAGAAGTCGACGTTCGGATAGAGTTTCCTCGACACGAAGTAGTCGTCGTGGAGGGCGATCCGCTCGAGTTCGAGAGCGATATCCAGCAGAGGGCTCGCTCCGGTCACCTCGAAGACCTCGTGGGCCATTTTCTTGATGATCTGGCCGCGCGGGTCGAAGTTCTTGTAGACGCGGTGGCCGAAACCCATGAGCTTGCCCTCGCCCTTCTTCACATTCTCGATGAAGGAAGCCACGTTCTTCACGTGGCCGATCTCCTCGAGCATGAGGAGGACCGCCTCGTTCGCCCCGCCGTGCAAGGGACCGTAAAGCGCCGCCGCGGCGCCGGCGAGCGCGGAGTAGGGGTCGGCCTGCGACGAGCCTATGACGCGCATCGTGCTCGTCGAACAATTCTGCTCGTGGTCGGCGTGAAGGATGAACAGCACGTTGAGGGCTTTCACCAGAATCGGATCCGGCACGTAGCGATGCTCGGTCATCCTGAACATCATCCTGAGGTAGTTGCCGACGTAATCGAGCTCGTCGTCGGGATAGTTCATCGGCCATCCCATGTTGAGACGGTACGTGAAGGCGCCTATGGTAGCCACTTTCGCGATGATTCGGATGGCCTGCAAAAGCCGGTTATCCGGGTCGTGCGTGTTGCGCGCGTCGGGATAGAGCGTCGCGAGAGAGGAGACCGCGGCGATGAAGACGCTCATCGGGTGGGCGGAATGCCTGAAGCTCTCGATGAGTCTCTGGGCGTTCGTATGGAGCATCGTATGGTGGCAGATATCGTGTCGCCATTGCTTGAATTCCGCCTCGTTGGGGAGGTGCCCGAATATGAGAAGATAGGCCGTCTCGATGAAGTTCGAATGCGCCGCGAGCTGCTCGATGGGATAGCCGCGATAACGGAGAATGCCCTGGTCGCCGTCGAGGTAGGTGATCGCCGACCTCGCCGTGGCCGTATTGAGAAGGGCCGGGTCGTAGGTGAGAAGACCGAAATCGTCCTTGTCGGTCTTTATCGCTCGGAGGTCGATCGCACGGATCGCCCCCTCCACTATCGGTACCTCGTACTTCAGTCCCGTCCTGTTGTCGACGATGGAAAGCGAATCGCTGCCCATGATGCTTGATCCTCCTCCCTTCAAAGAGTCTTGGAGAGCCGTTCGGCCACCCGATCGATGAAACCGGCCGTGCTCTCATAGCCGGAAGGTTTCGGTTGCACGAGATTGACGAGATCCTTCGTCACGACGCCTTCCTCGATGAGATCGACGATTCCCTTGTCCAGGACATCGGCGAAGCGGACCACGTCCGGGCTGCCGTCGAGTTCGCCGCGCTTCCGGATCGCGCCGGTCCAGGCAAAAATCGAAGCGACCGAATTCGTGCTCGTCGGATTGCCTTTGAGATGCTCATAGTAGTGCCGCTTGACCGTGCCGTGCGCTGCCTCGTATTCGTACTTGCCGTCGGGGGATACGAGGACGGAGGTCATCATGCCGAGACTGCCGAAGCCGGCGGCGACCATGTCTGAAAAAACGTCGCCGTCGTAGTTGGTTGTCGCCCAGAGCATGCCGCCTTCATGCTTCATCAGCTGGGCCACCGCGTCGTCGATCAGCATGTAACGGTAGTTCACGCCCGCCGCCTTGAGCTGGGCGTCGGCCTTGGCGATTTCCTCGGCGAAGATGTCCTTGAAGCGGGCATGGTACTTTTTGCTGATGGTATCCTTGGCGGCGAACCAGAGCTCCATTTTCTGGTCGAGGGCATAGGCGATGCACGCCTTGGCGAAAGAACGGATGGAGGCGTCCGTATTGTGCATACCCATGATGATTCCGCCGCCCTTGAAATCGTGCACGGTCAGGCGAGTCTCGTCGCCCTTTTCCGACGTATATACGAGTTCCGCCTTGCCCGGCCCGGGCACGACAAAATCAACGGATTTGTAAAGATCGCCGTATGCGTGACGTCCGATGGTGACGGGCTTTTTCCATGAACGGACCGCGGACTGGATATTCCGCGCTATTATGGGTTTGCGAAATACCGTGCCGTCGAGAATTGCGCGGAGCGTGCCGTTGGGCGAAGGCCAGGCCTTCTTCAGGTTGTACTCGGCTATCCGGTCCTGATCGGGGGTGATCGTCGCGCACTTGACGCCGACCCCCCATTTCTTTATCGCGTTCGCGGCGTCCACGGTCACCTGATCATCGGTATCGTCCCGATGCTTTACTCCGAGGTCGTAATATTCGAGTTGGATATCGAGGTGAGGCAGTATCAGTTTTTCCTTTATCATCTGCCACACGATGCGCGTCATCTCGTCTCCGTCGAGTTCGACGATCGGAGTCTTAACCTTGATCTTCATCGGAACGCTCCTTGGGCACCGCGGTTTTTTCGAGTCTCATGCGAGTCCTGACTGTGAGGATTGCGGATGACTGAATTCGGGTTCTCAGATAGGTATACGCGACGATTCCGGCATGCGCAACCGAAAAGTATCGCCGCTGCCGCTTTGTCTTCGTATAACTGGGATAATGCTTGCGAAAGGGGGGTGTTTGCCATGCGATTAGATTTCGATGAGGTTGTCGATCGCCATCGCTTCAATTCGGTAAAATGGAATCGATACGAAACGGACGTTCTTCCGCTCTGGGTCGCCGACATGGATTTTCGCTGTCCCGAACCGATTCTCGTCGCCCTGCGACGCGCCGTCGACCATGGAGTGCTCGGATATCCCGACGACGCGCCTTCGTTGCGGCGCAAGGTCGCGGCGCGCATGGATCGGCTTTACGGATGGAAGGTGGACCCGGACTGGGTAATGGCTACGACAGGGCTCGTGAGCGGCTTCCACGCCGCCGCGGCAGCGACCTGCGCACCGGGTTCTGGCTACCTCATTCAACCGCCGGTCTACATGCCCTTCAACGACCTCGGCGATCACCTCGGGCTCGTCCGACAGGAGGCCCCGCTCGTTCCTGCGGAGTCGCCCGGCGTCTTGTCCTATTCTATAAATTGGGATGTTTTCGAATCCGCGTTCGGGTCGCGCGGCGTCCGGACGTCGATGTTCCTTCTCTGCAACCCCCACAATCCCGTCGGTATCGCCTGGGACGGCCCGTCACGGCGCCGCATGGCGAAAATCGCCTTGTCGCAAGGCGCCGTCGTGGTCTCCGACGAGATCCACGCGGAGATCCTCTTGGACGAGGCGAAACACGCTCCCCTCGCGTGCGAAGATCCGGCGTTCGAGTCGAGGAGCATCACCCTCGTCTCGCCATCGAAGACATTCAATATCGCCGGGCTGTTCTGCGGTTTCGCCGTCGTTCCCGACCCCGGACTTCGAAGCGCCTTTCGCCGCGCGCAGGAGCGGATGACCCTCCATTGTTCGAGCCTCTCCCTCGTCGCGGCGGAAGAGGCGCTATCCGGCAGCTGCGACGAATGGCTCGTCGCGGTCCGCGCCTACCTCCGTTCCAACCGCGATTTTGCCTTGGATTTCGTCAGAGAACGCATGCCGGAGATTGCCGCGACGAGGCCCGACGCCACGTATCTCCTTTGGCTCGACTGCAGGGCGCTCGAGCTCGGATCGCCTGGAGAGTTCTTTCTCAAGGAGGCGCGGGTCGCGTTGAACGACGGAGCGGCCTTCGGCGCGGGAGGGAGCGGCTTCGTCAGGCTCAATTTCGCCTGCCCGCGGTCGGTGCTCGCCGAGGCCCTCGAACGGATGGCGCGGGCCCTCGAAAGACGGGGCGCGGGCGGCGGACGATCATGAGTGGGCGCCCGGCGCGCGGCCGCGAGCCGCGGGGCCGGTGGGCCGGGGCCGGCGAAACCGCGGCGCTCCCGGGTCCTTCCCTTACCGCAGGGAGGCGAGCATGGCCGCGGCGCTCTTGTTCCCCATGTCCGCCGCCTTCTGCAGATCGACTCGCGCGAGATCCTTACGGCCCGTATCGCGATACAGCTGGCCGCGATAGTACCAGGCGTCCGCGTTGGCGTCCTTCGAGCCGACGAAAAGAGAGATGTATTCGGTGTACAGCCGTTCGGACTTCTTGAGATCCTGTCCCGCTATTCCGGGAATCGATTGCCAGAAGCGCCCGAGGGCGATGATCGGCCCGCCTTTGTCGTACATCTTGTTGAATTTGTAGGCGTTCTCGAAGGCCTGCTGGGTCTTTCCCTTGAGCCCCTCCGCCAGGGCGCTGAAGATGCTGACGCAGTCGGAGTATGTGCCTACGCAGAGGCCGTACCAATACCAGCCTTCGATCCCCGCGGGATTCAGCCTGAAGGCGATCTCGCCATATTTCATGCCGGTTTTCGCGATGGGCTTCGCGGCGTCCTTCCAGGACGGCACGTTGTCCGTCTCCATCTGGTCGCCGTACTTCCGGGCGGCCTGGGCGGCCTGCCAATTCGCCGAGTAGTCTCCCGGCGCCGTCGAAGCCGCCGCGATTGCGGACTCGTAGGTCGCCTTGAGGTCCTGCAGGGACTGCGCGGCGACCATCGCCGGCGCGAGGATCGCCGCGGCCAGAGCGACCGCGACGATGACCGTCTTCCTCGTCATCGAGCACCTCCACGTTCATTCCGATGGGATGCGAGGAGGTTAACCCCGCCGTGACGGGCGGTCAATGGAAGTTTCCTCGCGGCGGTCGGCTTCGTCCCCGCAGCCGACCTTCGGTTCCCGCTCGAGGGAGTCCGCGGATTTCGAATTCAAGCCCGCACCTCGGAACCGGTCCGGCGCATCTACTGAGATAGATCGCGAACACTCCGGGAGGTCCTATGCGCTTCGGAAGCAAATTCGTATGCGGTGCCCAGTCGCCGCGCTCGCCCTGGTTCTGGCCGGCTGCGCCTTCGGGCCGAAGCCGGCCAAGGTCCGCGTCAAGTTCGACATTGTCGACGGGGACAACAACTTCGCGGCGACGGTGTACGTGCAGGAAGTGGACAGCGGGGAGACGCGGGAAATCGCCTACGATCCGCACACTCCCTATATCGTCGTGGACCTGAAAAAGGCGGGAAAGTACGTCTTCTATGCTCGCCTCGTCGAGGCGCCCGACGACTACCATTACGGCTATACGAGCGACCAGCCGGTGGCCTACGGACACATGACCCGGGGAGGCACACAGGATCCTGCCACGGCCGGACTCATCGCGCTGGACGTGAAGGCTGGCGGCAGCTACAAGGCGTACATCAACGATTTTCGCGCCATGCTCCCGGTTCCCGGCAAACCCGTGACCGTGCCCTGGCGCATCGGCGACTGAGCGGCCGGGGAGCCGGAGCGCCGATAGGGCCATCCCGCGTCGAAGCTTCCCGTGTCACCGCCGCTTTCGCGGAACTCTCACTTCCCGGCGAGGGTCAGGGTCAGGAACGGAAGGCCGCCGCCTTTTTGGACCAGCACGCCGAGGCCGGCTCCGGCCAACATGGATCGAAGCTCGGCCCGACTCCTGACTTTCTCGCCCGACAGCCGGGCGACGGCGAAGTTGTGATCCGCGAGGCAGAAGGCGCCGCCCGGACGCAAGACTCTCGCTATTTCATGGAGGCCCTTCGCCTGGTCCGACCAGTGATGAAAAGACAGGCTGCTGAGAACGAAGTCGACGCTCCCGTCGGGCAGCTGCAGGGATTCCGCGGATCCCAGAACGAAGCTCGCCACGGGGTTCAGCCTGGTCGCCTCGGAAATCATCATCGGCGCGGGATCGACCCCCACGAGTTCGGCCTCGGGCCACCGGAGCGCCGCGGCCCGGAGCAGCCGACCCGTGCCGCAGCCGACGTCGACCACGCGGCCCGGCTTGCGCGTCAAGCCGTCCGCCGACATGAGCGCGAGCATCCTGGCGTGTATTGGCATGAAGAAGAACCTCTGGAAAACCGACCTGTCGTAGGTCGATCCCCATTTATCGAAGCGTCGGACATCGGGACTCTGAAGCGGCTCCATTCCATCCTCCAATTCGTCGAAAACAGCATACTACCGAGTCCGCAATATTGGTGACACATGCACGCGTTTCGCCCGGGTATTTCAATGCGAAAAGCGTTCCCGTGCATCCATCCCACCGGACTCGGTAGCAAGGGCCGGCAAACGATGCGAGAAGCCGGGGCGGCGGGCCGCCACGACGATGACACCGGGCCGAAGCGCCCTTCTGAGAGTCGGCTTGCGAACGCCAAAAGTCGGACGACTTTGACGAAAAGTCCCCACGGTCCTCAGTATCTTACCTTGCGGAGGGACACTATGAGACGCCATCTCGCACCGATCGTCTTGTCGTGCTTTTTCGCATTGCTCGCTCCATTATATTGTTTCTCCCAATCCATGAACGACCGTGTCTACGAATACGGTCCTTCCATGATCGCGTGGATGCTGTACGGAAAGGAAAAAATAAACGCCGGGCCGTTGGAATTCTACGGATATCGGCAGACGATCATCCAGGTGCTCGCCGACGAGCCGATGACCGTCCATTTCATCGACGCCAATCTCCTCGATATCACGTACAACGGAGAGACATCGGTATTGCAATACAGGAAGGAGGGGAAAAGTCTCGAAGTGAAGAACCTGAAGACGGGGTTGTTCGGAGAACTGGGGAAGTTCAACGATGACGGGACCATCCTCACCATCGCCGACCAATACATCCTGGATCGCACCAAGTAGCGGGTCTGCGGTTCAGATATATCTGGACTGCGCGTTAGTTGCGCGATATCATCGATCGATCAGGAGGCGATCGATGTCTTCACCGGAATGGTCCAGCCAGTATGAAACGGGCATCGAAGTGATCGACCTTCAGCACAGGAAGATATTCGAGGCCCTGACGAGACTCGAGCAGTCCATCCGGATCGGAAAATCCGACATGTGGCTCAAACAGATCGTCGGGGAGATGGAGAGATACGCGAAGGAGCACTTCATCTCCGAGGAAGAGCTCTTCGTCAAATACGCGTACCCGAAGGCCGATGAGCACCGGGCGGCACACCGTCGGTTCGCGTCGGAAGTGCTCACCTTTTATCCGAGAATCGAGCAAGACAGATTGGACGCGCTGGCGATATCGGGATACCTGAAGATATGGATCTACGACCATGTCATGAAAATGGACATGGAATACAAGGCCTATTTCCGCAGCATTGGAGTGATTTGAAAGCGGCGATCGGGGTTCGTCCGGGATACGCGCATCGCCTTCGCGGTTCACCACAGGCCGTATATGTCGCCCATGAAGGAAAGATAATTCTTTTGGAGCCCTGCGACCTGGCGCTGAAGCGTGGAATCCTCACGGCCCAGCACCGATGCGCCGTTCAATTCCTGGTTCCGTTGGCCGGAGACGGTGAAGCTCAGGGCCTCCTCCTCGGCTCCGACGGTCCCGCGCATGGCGATGAGGGAATTGAGGATCTTGTCGACCGTATCGAGCGAGTAGTACTGATCGCTCTTGAAGAGATCTGACATCTTGCCGGACGGCAGGAATACCGCGCGCTGATTGAATTCCGCATTCTTCAGCGTGTAAGCCACCTGATCGTAGAGCTGGGCGATCTCTGAATCGATGATGTCGATGTCGTCCGGTCCGAGAATTCCATTTTCGCGCCGCACGAGAAGGTCCCGAACCTGTTGGACGATATCGATCAAATTGCCGCACGCGGAGTCTTCGACGCGATAGAAAGACAGCATATCCTCGCCGTTGCCCATCATCGCCCTCAGCTCCCGCACCTGCGCTTCCAGACGGGAATAGATCGCATAGTGCGCCGGATCGTCCGAAAAAAGCGTCGGATTGTTCAGGGCGCCGGCTGCCCCGTCGCGCGTCAAGCCCGCGAGGATGCCATTCAGGAACGCGAGAGACGCGTTCTCGGCCGCGGCCTCCGAAGCGAACAGGACCGTGAAGAAGGCGAAAAAAGCGAAAAGAATGCGCGGCTTCATGGAAAGGCGCTCCTATCGAAATAAGCCGCCGTCCTGCCTTGGGTTACAGAGAATCAGGCGGTACTGGAAGAGTGGGTGCGTTCATCCCCGTGAAGGGTGACGGCAAGGTCGCCCTTCCCTCGAGGGCGGGAGCGTGGAAATCCGGTTTCTTCCCCGGGAGCTACGACGAATCTTGCCGTTTCCGGGGCTCAAAATGCTCACGGCGTTTCCCCGCCTTTCCGTACCGAAAAAGAACGGATCCCCGCTCAATCATCCTTTCGCAGCATCCACTCCCTCCAGCCACGAACGTGAACCCCCATTGTTTCCCAATCGCCTGTCCCGCCATGGACGACGTAGTCTCCGCCCGCCCTTCCCATGGCCGAGCGTATGTGAGGCAGATGCTTCCAAAGCTCGGGGTGAACGGTCTCGCCAGCCTTGATCTCCACGAGATCGACGAGCGGACCGTCGACTATCGCGAGGTCCGCCTCATTTCCGTGGCTGTCGCGATAAAAGAAGAAGGAACGCTTGCCGGCCCTATGGCGCTCGCGCTTGAGCGTGTCGGCGATGATCAGGTTTTCGAAGAGAGACCCTCGCAAGGGGTGGGTCGCCACATGGGCCGGTGTACTATTTCCGAGGAGCCATGAGGCCAGGCCCACGTCCCAGAAATAGAGCTTGGACATTTTCACGAGGCGCTTGCCCATATTTTCATGCCAAGGTCGGAGCTGGAAAACGATGAAGCCCGCTTCGAGGATCGATATCCAGTCCCTGGCGGTGTTGGGGCTGATTCCCGCATCCCCGGCCAGCGAAGCCACATTGAGAAGCTGCCCCGTCCTCCCGGCGCAGAGAGCCAGGAATTTCTGGAAGCGCCCCAAATCCTGTATCGCCTGGACGCTGCGGAGGTCCCTTTCGACATAGGTCGCGACATAGAACGAAAGCGCTTCGGCCGCGTCGAGGTTCTTGTCCCATATGCGCGGGTAAAACCCCGTTTGGATCAGTTTGTCGACGTCGAGCGGGGAGTACGGGCCATCCAGTTCGGAGATCGTAAAGGGAAAAAGTTCGGCAATGGCCGTGCGGCCGGCCAGAGTCTGCCCGATGCCGGCTCGAAGCGAGCCCTGGTTACTCCCGGTGAGAATAAATCGCCCTTCGGCGGGTCGGGAATCGATCTCGACCTGAATCTGCGAGAGTAGGTCCGGGACGTTTTGGATTTCGTCGAATATTGCGCCCTCGGGATACCGTCGCAAGAAGCCCCGTGGATCTTCCGAAGCCAGGATTCGTTCTTGCAGATCTTCGAGGTTGACCCGGGGCTTGTCGGGGAAAGCCATCACTGCCAAGGTCGATTTTCCGCTCTGGCGCGGTCCCACCAGACTTATCGCCGGGTATTGTCGTTGCCATCGGAGGAGCGAATCCTGAAGTTCCCTTGGCACCATATCTTTATTATGGAACACACTGTGCAAAAATGCAATAACATTGAAGATTGGCCCGGGACTCAGAACAGGCCAAGCCGTGCCCCCAAGGTCGTGACGAAATCGATGCTCGATTCGCCCGGCACGTCCGAGGAAACGAACCAAGCTTGTTCCTCGATGTAAAGAGAGTACTTTTTCATGAATGGCGTGTTCTTGAGAGTCAACTTCGGGAATTCCAGCTGTGCGATCACCGCCGACAAGCCCTTGCTGTCCGTCGTGCCGCCCATGTCGAAATACGAGAATTCTGCCCCGAGACCGACCGACGTGGACAGGAAATCCCAGTCAGGCCCAAAAAAGGATGAGAAAGGCAGGTAAAAGATATTCGCGATGAGTTTCGCGGAATACACGTTGCCGAAAAAGCGCTGAGCATTTCCGTTCGAGTCGGTAGCGGAAGCCGTGCCGTAGTTGCCTTGAAGCTTCACATTGTCGCCGAAGAAGGAGAGGCCCAGGCCTGCCTCCCATGAAGAGGCGCCGAAGACATGTCCATCGAGATACAGGCCCTGAATGAACGCGGGCAATTCATAGCCTCGCTTGTCGCCTTTTCGCAGGGCCAAGCCGACCTGAGAGAGGCCCGATTCGTCATCTGAGGCCGTGCCCACGACCTGGATTTTGCTGCCGAAATGACTGTTTTCCTCGGGTTCGAGGATACGCACCGAAGGCGGTGTCTTGTCCAGGTAGAACATCGACTTGGCGACCACCACCGAGCCATCGGCGAAGCGCGCGCGGACAAGGAGGTAGGTCTCGCCCTCGGGATAATTCTGCGTCTCCAGGCGGAAGCGCCAGGTCTCCCTGCCAATTGCCGGCTGATAGCTGCGTCCATTGTCAAGGCTGACATCCACCCTGGCCACTTTGCGCTTCCCGGAAGTGTTCTTGAAAGCAGCGACCGCAGCCGGGTCCTTGGGGTCGGGAGGCGCAATCACCCATCCGGCGCCGCCGGACAGCCATGGCCTTTCCGGGAGAAATCTGCCCAGCGGCAAAGAATCGATAGTGAGCCAGGGCCCCGTGGCGCTCCATTTTACAGCGGCGGAGCGCGACCTCACCACTTTGTCGTCGGCTGCGACGGCCCTGGCCGAAAAAACGTGGAGCCCCTCGGCCAGTCGGTCGGCGGGCATGTCGAAAGCAAAATAACCAAGGGAGTCGAGGGGGGCCGCTCCCACGTCTGCACCGTCCGCGAGCACCGTCACGTCCGAGGCCCCACCCGCGATCGTGGCTCTCCCATAGATGCGCAGACGACCCGATACGGTCTGGCCCTCGACCGGATAATAAAGGTCCACCTTGTCGGCCGGCCTTTCTTTGGTGATGGTTATATTCCGGCTCACGAAAGATTCGTTGTCCGCCTGGTCGCGGCCGAACAGACGGAGAGTATAGAGCCCGGGCGACAATCGAGATACGTCTATGGCGCTCCTGACCGCTCTCGACTGGCCGAGGTCCACGCTCAGGAGCGGCGGCTGCTCGCTGCCGACAGGAAGTAATTCCGCGCGGACGGAAGCGAGCTTGAAATTGTCCGATACCCTCCCGCTCAGGTTCACGGTTCCCGCCATCGTGGCGCCGTCCAGAGGGCTCGCCATCTCGACCTCCGGCGGTGTGTTGTCCACGGTGATCATGCCGGCCGAAAAGCCGACTGTATCGTATTTATCCACGGGCTTGATCGTGATTGCGTGGAGGCCGTCCTTCAGAATGCGGGTATCCAAAGGATAGTGCCAATTCTCGGTCCCGATGGCCCTAACGTAGGTGGCTCCGTTGTCGAAGGAAAGGCTGACCGAACCAATGCCGTTTTCGTCAAAGGCTGTGCCTGCTATGTCGATGACCCCCCGTACGGGCTTCGATATGTCCGGGGCCGTCATCGAGGCGCGCGGCTCCGCCGTGGAAATGCGGTACTTGCGAGAGACAATATCGCCTTTTATTCCGTAGACGTTTTCCGCATAGGCTTCGAAAAGATGGTCGTTGTCCGTCGTCGAAGCCAGAGCGATCGGAATATTGAAGCCCGACCCCTGCGGCACGATGGTCGTCCAATCCGAACCATCGATCCGATAATAGACCTTGGCGACGCCGGCATAGGCGAAGGCCGTACCCGATATGACGAAATCGGAACGGATTATTTCATCGTCCGACGGTGCCTGAATCTGGACCACGGGCTTGCCCATCTCGTTGTCGACCTTGAGCTTGGGTACGAAGAGGCTGCTGTTGCCCGCCCGATCGGTGACGAGATACCCGCCTCCATCGGGAAGGGGGTCGGGCAGTCGGGCGAGGTCGAGGGTGCTGGAAAAAACGGCCGTACCCCTAGCATCCTGGGGTTCGCCGCCCTTGGCAGAGAGGAACCGAACAGAGGCGACATGCCCCGCGTCGACCGACCGGGCCACCACCGTGGTCGGGCCCGTGACATCCTCGCCCTCCGGAGGACAGATCTGGGTAATGGCCGGAGCGAGCGTATCCTTGTTGAAGAATCGCGTGACCATTGCCTGGATACCCGCGGCATCGGTGGCTCGGATATCGAGGCGCACCGCGCCGTCGGCCGCCTGTCCAAGTGGCAGCTCGGTATCGAAGACGAGCGAGTTCGAAGGAGCGTCTGGCGACGCCGGCGGATTCGCGGAAGACAGAGACGCGAACTCGCCTCCGTCAATGGAAGCTTCCACGGAAACGACGCCGTTCGGATCGTCCGCCTCGCCTGCCACCCTGATTTTGCCTTGCGTCCAGTCATCGTTCTCCGGCGACTTGAGTACGAGAACGGGCGGCGCGGAAATCGAGATCAGGCCGAACGATCCCCATTCGAATACGTCGCCATCGATGGTTTCCGCGTGGACGCGGAATCGAGGAGTCGCGATCACGCCTTCGCCCTTGGAAGTGAGAGTGACACGGCTTCCATCGAAAGCGGCGTCCAGAAGCGGCGTCGGAGGCTGGATGGCCACCGATTTGAGAGGTCTGCCATTCCAAAAACCTACCAGACTGTCCGAGGGCTTCAGATGCAGAAGACTGCCGTCGGCGGCGATACGATCGTCGAAGAATTTGAGAGCGTCCGCGGTATCGGCGGCCGGAGCCGTCGATAGTGCGGGGAGGATGTTATGGAAATCGTAACGCCGCTTCGTCTCGTAGCCGGCGATATCCTTCGCGGTAATCTCGACGACGAATCGTGAGTAATCCATGGTCGCGGGAAGTGCGCAGGCAAAAGGCGTATCCGGGCCGTTCGCCTTGCCAAGGACCGCTTTCTGGGCGGGCCCGCCGTTTACGCTGAACTCGACGGTCGCCAGCCCGTTTCCCGCTCCGACTGTCCCCGAGAGTTCCGCCCCCGGGGCAAGACCGATGTCCATGCCCGGCGTCCACGGCGAGGAATCCTTGCCGATTCCCTCGACGATCGCCGAGAAATACGGAGGAGCCCCCGCAACGAAGAATTCCTTTCTGACCGTCAGAGTCTGCCCGCCATCGATCCGAGCGGTCAGGACGGCGCTATGCCTCCCTGGAGAAAGCGTCGATACCGCCACGGCGAAGGTACCTGCGGCATAGTTCGCCGGATCGGCCCCGTCCAACGCCAGGGAAACGAGCGCCGGGCCCCCACCGGGACCTGTTGCGCCTCTCGCCGTACCCGCGAAGCTCGCGTCCTTCGCCCAGACCGGCGGTCGGGACTTGTCGCCGCCGCCGGAGACGAGATCGGGCGGCATCGAAAGATCGAGCTTCGGGAGGCTGGCAGATGCGTCCAATTGGTATTTATCCTGCACGGCGATCGCGTTGCCGGCCGCGTCCGCGGCTTCGAGAGTCATGGTCAGGACAGATGGCTTGGCCGACCCGGAAGGGTCGGCCCAAGTCGCGAAATACGCTCCGCCGTCCTCGACCGGCAGCGCGCGCTTGTCGGTGCCGACGACGAGAGAAGCCGCCGCAAGGCCGAAGTCGTCGCGAACCCGCAGTATCACGGGCGTGGCGACGCCGAAGGCGGCCGCGGGAGCGGTGAGAAATGCGGCGTCCGGCTTGGAATTGTCCACAAGGGCGTAGATGGGCGCGAAATGGAAAGCGCCCGCGCCGTCTTCTATCTTGAAAAGCCAGCGCGCTTCGCCGTCGGGCATTTTCGCGGTATCCAGCGAGAGCGCGAGGGCGAAGGAGGCGACCTCGGACTTGTCGTCCTTCGCCTGGAATTGGCTCGTGAAAGTGGCCCCGCCGTCGAGCGAAAGCGCGATCGATTTGATCTTGGCGTCCATGGCCAGGGCGCCCTTTAGTCCGAGCGTCCCCGAAGCCAGGAGATGCGCCGCGAAGCGCGGCGGAGCCGGGGAGGGCGGCGCGCCGCCGACCCCCTCGCCGAACCCGAGAGCCGCGAAGTCCGCTTCGCTCAATGCGGGTACGGTGACCACGACCTTGCGACTTCCGGCAAAGCCGGCCAGGGCGATCTTGGGTTCGCCGTCCGTGGGTTCGATGTCCACGTTATCGCCGGCCGCGACGCGCGAAGCCGGGAAAACGATCCTGACGTCGGGTCGGGCGACGGTCACATTGCCCGCCGCGTCGGTGACCCTGTAGACGGCGGCAGCGTGGGCCGCCAAATCGGCCCGATGAATGAAAAAACCAACCCGTCGATCTATGGGCACAAAAGTCTTGCCGTCTTCGGCGTATTCCACGGAGGCTATGCCCGAAGCGGCCGCGACCGAAGCGACGACATCCTCCGGCCCGCTGACCTCCGCCCCCTTTTCGGGCGAAAGGAACTGTATCGCGGGCGGATCGGGATCGAAGCCATAACTGCGATAGGCATGGGAGACATTGCCCGCGACATCGGTTGCCGCCAGGTCCAGTACATGGGCGCCCGGCGAGAGGTCGTCGAGGGGCACATCGACGCTGAATCGCCCGTCGGCGTCAATCGTCAATGGCTTGGGCGGGTCCCCCTGTTTCAGGGCGATGGTCAGACCCGTCGATCCGCCCGAGTCCGAGACTTTCCCGGCAACCGCAAAGCTCTTGTCGAACCAGGCTCCCTCCGCCGGACCTTCGAGATCTATCGATGGCGGTACGATGCTGGTGACGAATACGTATGGTCCGGCCGAAAACTCATGGCCGGCCTTCGTCCGCGCGACGATCTTTTCGGGCTTGGTGACACCATCCTTCGCGGACCGAACGCTCACCGTGCGGCCGTCGAAGGAGAGTGCGATGAGGTCCGTTGGCGGGTCCAACCGCATCGAATCTATATCTTCCCGGTAAAAGGCCCCGAGAAGCGGATCTCCGGCGGCGAGCGCGATGCGACCGTCGGAACCCAGTCGGGGATCGTCGAAACGAAAACCTGTGTCTTCGCGCTCGGAGGACAGATCGATCGAATAGAGAAGGGCTTTGCCGGAGAAGGCGTTACCGTAGACATCTTCTCCTCGCACTTCGATGGGCGTGAAGCCGTAGGGCATGGTTCGATCGAGGGGGATGCGAAAGGCGAGGCTGGCCGCATCCGCTCCTTTGATGGGATCGAGCTTGCGCTCCGCCCCGTTCGCCACGACATAGGCCAGCTTTGCCGTCGGATTGGGTGTGGAAAGGCTGCCCTCGAGCCACGCGCCCGAGTCCACTCGGAATACCATGCCCGGTGCATAGGGCTCCGCGACTGGCCCCTTGCCGCCTTTGTCCGACGCGATGCGCAGGAATTTCACCGTGGCGGGTCCGCGATCGAGAGACACCGGAAGGCTGACCATGTCGCCCCAGGTGCCATAGGCGTCCTTGGCTTGGATCTCGAAAACATGCTTGCCCGAAACCAGGTTCGCGGGGACGGCGAACGAAAAGACATCGGAGGCCGCGGATTCCTGGAGCTTGCCGCCGTCGACCGCGAAACGGATGCCTGCGCCTCCGTCATCCGCTGTTATTGAGCCCCAGACGAGGTCACCTGGACGCACTTTCCCGGAGGCCGGCGGCCAATTCACCTTCAGGACGGGCTTTTCGGCCTGATGATCGATCTTGGGCGAAAGCGGCACGCGCGTGACATTGCCGATGCGATCTTCGGCCACGATGACGATGCTCGCCCTGTCGCCCTTTATCGTCCGCGCGTCGAATGCCTGGACGAAATAGGGATCGCCGGCGGTCAGCGGAATGTCGACTCGCTTTTGGCCGTCAAGCTCGTAGCCGAGCTTGGCGACACCTATCGGCGACCGGACGGAGCCTGCAACGGAAAAGCGTCCGTGCACCGCCATTCCCAGGGGCGGCCAGGCGATCGCCACTTTGGGATTCGTGTTGCAGATGAAGAGAAGAAAG
>Ga0187814_10000124_pt1 | contig 20086 bp, 17 predicted proteins | sample NC_S_4_FD_132450 | JGI IMG/M metagenome (GOLD analysis project Ga0187814, IMG submission 132450) | Wetland sediment microbial communities from Neuse River Estuary, North Carolina, USA - ASW-S_4 | ecosystem: Environmental > Aquatic > Freshwater > Wetlands > Sediment | place: USA: North Carolina... | reverse complement strand
GGTTGTCCGTCGGGACGACCGCGGCCGCTCCGAGCGAGCCGAGCCAGGCGCGCTTTTCCTCGTTCATCGCCTGGTCGTCGAAGGTGAGGGCGACCACGAGGGAGCGTTCCCCCGCGGCGAGCTCCGTCTCCATCGCCGCGGGGGCTCGGTCGGCCCTGGTGACGAGGACGCGGATATCGGCGATCCCGAGGGCCGACCGCGTCCTCTCTACGCGCAGCCGCCCGAGCTTGCCAGAGTCGTCGATGCCGGCCGTGTCGACGACGAGGGCCGGGCCGAGCCTCCCCAGCTCGATCGGGCGCGATACCGGGTCGGTCGTGGTGCCGGGCTCCGCGGAGACTATGGAAATGTCGCGCTGGAAGAGGCGGTTCATGAGCGAAGACTTGCCGGTGTTGCGCAACCCCGCGAAGACGATGCGCACGCGCTCGGCGCCGGGCGCGCTTGAAGCGATCATGGGACCAGGCCTCCTTCGGAGCCGCAGGTCGTGGCCCTGAGCGGATCGAAGCGTTGTGCGATCTCGTCGCGGGGTACGCCGGAGAGCCGGGCCACGAGATCGATGTACCCGTCGAGCCGCGCGGTGGTCGCACCCCCGGGCCCCTGCGCCGGCGCGCGCTCAGACCCTTCAGTCGCGTGGCGCGAATCCCGTTCGGCCTTGATTTCCGCCGCGATTTCCTTGACCCGCCGGTATCCGATGAGGGGGGCCAGGAGATTGAGCAGCACGTTGGACTCGGTCAGCCGCTCGACGATGCGCTCGCCGCGGGGCTTGAGCGCGGGGATGAGGGAGCGCGACAGGGTCGAAAGAGCCGCGGTCAGGGAGCGGCCGGAGGCGATAAGAGCGTCGACGAGGAAGGGCAGGTAGGGGTTGAGCTGGAGCTGCCCCTCGAAGGCGTAGTCCCGCGCGGCGAGCGCCTCGTGTTCGGCCGCCATCGATTGGCCGCGCGCGTACTCGAGGAGGACGGGGTTGGACTTCGCCGGCATGATCGTCGAGCCGTACTGCAGCTCGGGGTGGGCGAGCTCGCCCGAGAAGCTGGACGTGTAGAGGAGGAGGTCGCCGCAGATTTTCTTGGCGTTGCCGGCGCAGAGCGCGATGCCGTTCGCGGCCTCGGCCAGCTTGTCCTGGTGGGCTATCTCGTCGGGGAGGTTTTGGCTCCGCGCGAGCGGCAGGCCGGTGGTTGCGCGCAGCCGGCGCTCCGCGGCGTGGATGTAGGCCGCGCTCGCCGAAAAACAGGTGCCGATGGCGGTTCCGCCCAGCGCCGTGGTCCTGAGCCGTTCACTGAGCTTGTGAAAGCGCCAGCGGTCGCGCTCTATGCATCCCGCCCAGGCGCCGAACACCTGCCCGAGGCGTATGGGCAGGGCGGCCTGGAGCTCGGTCATTCCGGCCATGAGGAGGGATTCGTATTCCCTCTCCTTGGCGACGAGGATTTCCTGGAGGCGCACGATCTCCGTTTCCAGGTCCGCGACGATGTCGAACGCGACGATCGTGACCGCGGTGGGAAAGGTGTCGTTTGTGGACTGGGATCTGTTGACGTCCTCGATGGGGTCGAGGGCCGGCGCTTCGGACCCCGTCCGCTCGCGGTAGAGCTCTCTCGCGCGCGACGCGGCGACCTCGTTCAGGTTCATGTTGAGGCTCGTGCCCGCGCCGCCCTGCCGCAGGGGCAGGGGGAACTGCTCGTCGAGCTCTCCGGACGCTATTTCGTCCAACGCGTCTACGAGGCAGGAAAAGAGCGACGGATCGAAGCGCGCTTCAGTCTCCTGCACCGCTTCCACCGCCGCCCGCTTCACCTTCGCGTAGGCCGCGATGAGCACGCGGGGGACGGAGCCCCGGCCGAAGTTCGCGAGCGCCTTTTCGGTCTCGGGACCGTAGAGCCGCCGGCCGCCCGGGCCGGGCGCGCTTCCTGTGGCGCTCATCGCGCGGCCGCCGCACGCGCGGGCAGGGGGGCGGCCGACCGGAACGCGGCCTCGCCGCAGTCCGCGACTAGGGCTCCGCGGAGCGAGTCCCCCCGCTCGAAGGAGAGCTCGCGGCCCACGGACTTCATCCGCAGGGCAAGACAGCCCAGGCACTTTTCGCCCGCTTCGTCGAGACAGATCTTTCCGGGATACAGGAGGTAGTTCTTCCTGACCTGAGTCGGCGTCATGTTGGGCATGAGGACGTTGGCGCCGGCGAGGATCATCTTCTCCCTGCCCTCGGGGTCGAGCGAGCCTGCCGCGGTCGTGGCGGGGATGTTGGCGGTCGGCATGAGGAGGCGGAGAAGACTCGTCATCCTGAGCGTGAGCTCGATCGGTTCCTGATTAGATCCCGCAAGAGGCGTGGCGGGGTGGGGTATGAAGGGGCCTATGCCCACCATGTCGAGCTCGAGCCTGGCGCAGAGCAGGGCGTTGGCGATCCGCGTCTCCTCTGTCTCGCCGGGGAGCCCGACCATGAAGCCGGAGCCGACCTGGTAGCCCTCGGAGCGCAGGTCTTTGAGCGCCTGGAGCCGCCGCTCGAGGACGATGCCGCCGCGCAGGTAGCGGTGGAGCGCGGGGTCGGAGGTCTCGAAGCGGAGGAGGTAGCGGTCCGCGCCGGCGGATTTCAGCGCGCGGTAGTCCGCCCGGCTCTTGATGCCGCAACTGAGCGTGACGGCCGCGCCGGGACAGCGCTCCTTGATTCGCTCGACCGCGCCGGCGAGACGTTCGACCGTGTACCAGGGGTCCTCCGCGCTCTGAAGCACGAAGCTGCGCAGGCCGGCCGCGTAGGCGAGCTCCGCGGCCGCGACGAGCTCCTCCGGCTCGAGGCGGTAGCGCTCGACCGAAGCGTTGCCTGCGCGAATGCCGCAATAGAGGCAGTTCACGACGCAGTCGTTCGAGAACTCGATGAGGCCGCGCAGGAGGATCGCCCTGCCGTGCACCCTCTCGCAGAGCGCGCGGGCCGCTGCAGCGAGGTCCTCCGTGGAGGACCCGCGATAGAAGTCGACGATCTCAGAAGTAGATGTCACGCTTTCCCGCCTTGATGTCGGCCAACGCGGAGCGCGCCCGCTCGCGAAGCTGGGGGCGCTCGATCTCGGCCGCGAGACGGTCGAGGAGGGCCTGCCCCTTCTTCTTCGTCTCGGCGCTCGCGAAGTCGAGGAGGTACTCTTGAAACGTGAAGAGACCGTTGGGCATGCAGTACTCCTTGATGAGGCCCGGCTTCGCCAGGTCCATGAAGTCGTGGCCGACGCGCCCCTTCCGGTAGCAGCCCGTGCAGAAGGAGGGGATGTGCCCCGAATCGACGAGGGAGGAGACCACCTCGTCGAGGTTCCTGTGGTCGCCGAGGGAAAACTGGCTGCCGGTCTCGTCGCCCTTGTGCTCTGCCTCGTGGGCGTAGGCTCCGGGGTTTGTTCGTGAGCCGGCGGATATTTGACTGACGCCGTAGCGGAAGAGGGAGTTCCGCATCGTCTCGCTCTCGCGCGTGCTCAGGATGATGCCCGTGTAGGGCATGGCGATCCGTATGACGGCGACGAGGAGCATGAAGTCCTCGTCGGCCAGGGGCGCGGGCACGTGGTTCGCGATGGCCGAGCCGGGAGCGGGCTGGAGCCGCGGCACCGAGATCGTGTGCGGTCCGCAGCCGAAGTTCTCCTCGAGGTGGCGCGCGTGCTCGAAGAGGCCGAGGAGCTCGAAGCGCCAGTCTCCGAGCCCGAAGAGGGCGCCGATGCCCACGTCCTCGATGCCGCCCTCCATGGCGCGGTCCATGACGAGGAGGCGGCTCAGGTAGTTCCGCTTCGGCCCGGAGGGATGGTAGACCGCGTAGAGCTCCTGGTCGTAGGTCTCCTGGAAGCAGACGTAGGTGCCGATGTTCGTGGCCTTGAGGCGGGCGAAGTCCGAGACGGAGAGGGGCGCGATCTCGACGTTGATCCTGCGGACATGATCCTGTCCCTCGCGGACGCCGTAGACCGTCTCTATCGCCTCGAGGAAGTACTCCAGAGGAGAGGAGGCGGATTCGCCGGAGAGCATGAGAAGGCGCTTGTGGCCCTCTCTGAGAAGCGTGCGCGTCTCGGCCTCGATCTCTTCCTTGCCGAGGACCGCCCGAACGAGGTCTTTGTTGTCGCGTCTGAAGCCGCAGTAGAGGCAGTTGTTCGAGCAGGCGTTCCCGATGTACAAGGGCGCGAAGAAGACCATGCGCCGGCCGTATATGGCTTCCTTGACCTTAGTCGCCGCATCGAGGATACGCGCTCGCTGCGAGGCCTCTCCGACGCGGATGAGCCGCGCCACCTCCTCAATGCCGAGCCCGTGAAGTTGTAGGGCATGGGTGAGGATGGCGTCGAGTTCGTCGTCGCTCGGGGCTGCGGCCCCAGTGAGGGAGATCAGCCTGTCTCGGTCTATGAAACCTCTCTCTATGAAACCCTGGGTTGACGCGCCCCGTGCGCGCGCCTTTGGTCCGACGGTCGTCGCGTCGTCCATGAGCTCTCCTCCTCAGACATGAGGTGAGGCCTGTGTTGGTCGACCGAGCCGGGGATTTTCGCGGCCTAATTCGGAAGGGAGGAAGGAGCGGCGAGCGAGGCTGTTCTTCTCCATCAGCTATTCCTTTGGATCAGACCCGTGCGAAGGAATCCTCGGTGTCGGTAAACCGGCCCCTCAGACAGGCCGAGCGTACAATGCTCGATCCTCTTTGTCTAGGGGGAAAAATATCGATATGGAGAAATTTACACTTTGACTTGCACGCGGGCCCATACCGCGGAGCTCTGCTCCGGGGTTCGTTCGTCACTCTGGCTGGAGTCGGGGAAGCTGAGAGGAGCCGCGGCTTCTCGGCGGCGGCGCGACAGAGGCCGGAGGCGAAACGACAATAGGCTCGGCCGAAAACCGAGGATTCCCGTCGAGCCCGTCGAAGACGGTCGGCCCCCAGCGCCAGCGGCAGTAGTCCTCGAGCGTGCCGAAGGAATACCCGCGTCGCTTGAGCTCCTCGATGAGGGGCTTGAGGATGTCGCGCGAGGTGGGATGGGTGTCGTGCATCAGGATGATCCCGCCCCGAACGCCGTCGGCGCGCCGCAGTATGCGGCTGTACTCGCGTATCATCTTGTCGACGTACTTGGGGCTCCCCGGATGGTAGCGGACGTTCGTCGACTCGAACCATTCGCCGGGCGCCCAGTCGACGCTGTCGCTCGAGTCCCAGCCGATCGTCCACATCATCACGATGCCGCGCGGCGAAAGCTCCTTCGTCAGCCTCCTGCGTTGAGCGGAGCTGTTCCAGTTGCCCATCCAGGGCGATCCAAACGGCGGGCGGATCAGGTGTATCCGCGGCATCTGGTCGCCCAGGACCTCGGAGAGCTGGCGCTGGAGCGTCGAGAGCTGAAAGTCGATTCGTTGAGCGCTCAAACATGCCAGGTCTTGATGGGAATAGGTGTGGTTCCCGATGACGTTGCCGTCGGCGACCAGCCGCTTCAACACCTCAGCGTAGCGAAACAGGATATTGCACTTCGGGTCCGCGTGGAGCGGGTTGTCCCTGTCGTAGGCGTTCATGAAAAAGGTGGCGTGCACGCCCTCTGCGCGGAGAATGTCCACGATTTGGCCCGTGAACTCCGAGGGGCCGTCGTCGAAGCTGAGGTAGATCGTCTTGGGAGGGAGGGGGTCGCCGGGATAGTAGCCCCGCGGCCACAGGGTCGGGTCACGCTGGGGGGCGAGCGCAGGGTCGAAGAATGAGGCCGAGGGCGGTCCGTAGACGGGCCTCGCTCCGCTGCCCGCATATTCCACGAGGGGGAACTCGTCGGTGGCGGCGCAAAGCTCTGTCCCCGCGAGCAGCAGCCCAAGCCAAAGAAGGCGATGAAGGGGCCCTTTAAGGCCTCTGGTGCGCATAATGGAGCGACTATAGCCGTCTGTCGGGATCGCTTCCAGTGCCAAACCGGGAGAACTAAGCGAATAAGTCTTATTGCAGCATTAAATTATTCCAATGGAGCCGCTTTCCAAGTCCGCCGATCCCAGAGTGGGCACGCTGGGCCGCTCTAGCGGTATACTGAATGAATTATGATGATCAGTTCCCCAGTTCGCCACCTCGCAGCCGTGGGCGTCGCGCTGACGCTCGGCATCGCAGCGCTCTCGGCCCAAGAGCCTCCCGCGGCCTCCCTCCTCGACTCTGGCACCATGAGCGAAATCTCCGCGAAGGGGAGCGCCAGCTCGGTGGACTCCGACGGCAGCCCGCGGCTTCTGCCCCGGCTTGCCGCCGCGGAGAGCATCGGCACCGCGCTCGCCGCGGAAAGGCCCAAGGTGCTGGTCGAGGCGCTCTTCCTGTACCCGCGGCCTGAGCCTCCGAACGAGGACGCGCGCCGCGCCGAGCTCGCCAGGATATTCGGTCTCATGCGCAGCATCTCGACGCTAAAAGGCATCCAATACTATTCCCAAAGCCAAAAGTCGATGCAGATTCTCTACGTCGATTCGTACAGAGTCGCAGATCCCACCGGAGACTCTCCTCTGGCCGACGAAAGCCCCCCTCCTCCCGGCGCGATCCCCTCCTCTGAGCGGCTCTTCGCCTTCCTCCAGGACCAGCGTTTCGGAAAGAATATCTATCGCTACGACCTCACGACGCTGGAGAGCGGCATTTTGGTCGAATCGACGAACGAGACGCGCATGTCCTACAGCATCATTCCGGTCTTCGCGCCGGGGCAGCTCAAGATGCGGCTTCTCGTCCTTCCGACGCGCGAGGGGATTCTTTTCTACGTAGAGAGCGGAGCGGACGCCCCGGGTTTCCTGCGCGGCCACATCGGGGAGTCGTTCAAGAATCGCGCGACGGCGCTGTTCGGCTGGTTCCGCGACAATTTCGGCGCCCAGCCTCGGCCGTGATTCGCACGGGTCCCTGCCGCGGAGCCCTGCGGGTGGCGGCGCATCGGGCAAAAAGCGACCCTTGAACGGCCAAAACCTCGCTATCCGCGTCCTCGATGGGGGCGAACCTAAGTAATATTAAATCTATCATATTTCGGGAAAAGGAGGCTCCGATGGAAACCTACCTCTATTTGTCCCTAGAGCCAGAGGCGCTCGTCGCTTCGATGCTGCCACCCGAGGAATTCGGAGCCTACATGGCTACCGGATCGCTTAAGCAGACCAGCGGACAGGCGATGTTCTTCACTATCAAACCGGACTTCAAAAGCGACTACTTCAGACTTGCCGATATCAAAGAACGCTGCGTCCCCCACGAAGACGGCCGCCCAAAGCACTCCGTCTACCTCGGCATCTATAGAATTCTCGAACACGTCCCGCTGGAGGCGATCGGCAACCTCTGGCTCATCACGGCTCACGGCAGGGCCCTCGAACTCACGCAGGGGCCCGCCCAGCAGACTGCCTCGCAGAGACACCACCTGTACCGCGAGATCGCGCCGGTCAGTCCGATCATCGCGAGCTCGCTGGGCCCCGTGGACTTCTGCCGATTCATCACCGATCCCGCGCGCCCCATATACGTGCCGCGCATCTGCATGGTGGAGCTCGATCTGGCGGGGCTCGCCGACGATCCCATGAAGGGCGACGCGGGCAACCTGCCGTATCGCAACCTGGGCCACATCAGGACCTGCCTGGCCGAGATCGAGAAAAAGCCGATAAAAACCGTCGACCGCCTGCCCCGTCAGGGAGTCATCTTCCGCTGCATCAAGGGCGGCATTTTCATCGGAGATCAGAACAAGGTGCTTGAGTATCCCTTCCCTTCGGTCGATGAACTTGAGGGGAAACACAATGTCTGGTGGCGCTGCGCGAACGACGCCGAAGTCGAATGGACGGTCTAGAACCGAAAGCCGCAGACTCGAAGCCCGTGGGTCCGGCCGCGGGCTAGACAGCGCACCGCGTGTGGAGCGAAGATGGCAGGAGGAGAACGGTCGACGATCCGGCCGCTCTCTCTCTTTGTAGTCCCAGAGACGAGCGAGGGTGTAGCATGTCTTCGCTGTTGAGAACCATCAAAAAATGGGAAAACGGGGTGTGGCGCAGGGGCACGGCCAGACTGTTGGCGGTCGCAGCCAGGGGTTGCGGCTTCTGCGTCAGGGTCGCTCGCGCCGGGAGCCAGGAAATCACCATCCTCGTCGTCCCTCACTCCGAGAAGCCCTCGCGCGGCATTCGGCTGCCCTTGTTCGGCTTCGTCGGCCTGTGCGCCCTGTGCCTGAGCCTCGTTGTGGGGGCGCTGTTCTTCTTGTTCGGCGTCCATGGGGACGAGGGCAAGCTCTCCGATTCCAACTCGACGTACTCGGTTGTAAAGTCAGAGCGCGATCAGCTCCAGGACCAAATGACCCTGTTCATGAAAGCCTACAAGGCCTTCAAGGGCGCCCTGGATGCGGAGACCGCCGCTCTCGGCCGGAAGGGGACCGCCTCCCTCGCGGGCGCAGCGGGCTTCCCCTTCGCGCCCAAGGCCCTCTTCCCCTCCCGCCTCACTGCGCTTCAGGAGATCGAGGAGGCCAGGGCCACGCTCGACCAGGCGAGGACGCCGATCGAGGAGTACGGCACGGCGATAGCCGAGATGAACGACATCAAGCCGACGGTCCCGGCCGTCTGGCCCATCAAGGATGACGCCGGACACATCTCCTTTCCCTTCGGCCCCGAGCCCAACCCCTTCACCGGAGAGATGTACTTCCACACCGGCATAGACGCCTCCACGTACCGCACCGGCGATCCGATCGTCGCAACTGCGGACGGCACGGTGGTGTTCGCCGGCGTGGACGGAGGCTACGGCCGCTGCGTCTTCATCATGCACGCCCACGGCTACTACACGCGCTACGGACACATGGAGCGGATACTCGTGTCGAGCGGCCAGAAGGTCAAGCAAGGACAGATCATCGGCCTCATCGGCATGACCGGCGTGGCAACCGGCCCTCACGTGCACTACGAGGTGATCCTCGGCAGCAGCTACGTGGACCCCCTCGGCTACCTCTGGTCGGATTCGCGGCTGAACCCGATCATATCCGGCGGCACCGACCACGACTGACCCGCTTCGACCGTAGCGCTGGCTTCGCCTCTTTCGACGCGCTATCAAAGCGAAATCTGCTCGAGTATTTTCCACTCTTCCATGGGCAGGCTCGAAGAGCTGCGCGCGAGCGCGAGACGAGAAAAGCCGATATCGAGCCCCGAGTACTCGGCCGAAAGCCGCGCGGCGAGGGGCCGCTTCGGGCTTCCCTCGGCGGGCTCTCCGTAGGCGAGGCTCAGATGCGGAAAGGGCGGGAGCCCTTCGGAGCGGCCAAAGCACTCGCGCGAGCGCGCCTTGAGCCGATCGAACTCCGGCAGCGGCACCAGGCGAAGGTAGAGGGACCGGAAGCGCCAGGGCGAGGTCTCGACACTTTGGACGCGCCAGGAGAAGGGTGAGAGCCCGGCCGCCAGGCCCGGCAAGCTGCCGGCGAGCTCTTCGCGTTCCAAGGGAAGGTCGCCGTGCACCGTCACGTGCGCCTCAAAGACTGGTGTTACGAAGATTGTTGCGAGTTTCTCGATCTCGCGGCGCAGTCGAGCGGACCAGGATTCGTCGGGCAGGAGCCAGAGCGAGTAGCGGGGTATTCCGTGGTCGTGCTCTTCGGTCAACGAACTACTTCTTTCCGCCGCCCCGATTGGCCAAGCGCCGACTCTCCTCGTTAATGGGCTCGAGCAGCGCCAGGAGGTCGCGCGCGATCCGCGGGCCGCAGGCGAGCAGGGGATTTCCCCCGAGCAGGCCGTCGCCGTCGAAGAAGCCGTTTATCCAGGCTCCGGCCTCGCGGGCGATCGCGATGCCTGCCGCTGCATCCCAGGCGTTAATGTGCGGCTCCCAGTAGCCGTCGAAGCGGCCGCAGGCGAGCCAGGCCAGGCCAAGGGCGCCGCTCGCCAGCCTGCTGTACTCGCAGCCGGCGTCGAGGAGGAGGGATATCCCGCGAAGGTGCAGCTCCGGAGGCCGGCGGTAGCTGAAGCCCACGTTGACGCGGGCCTCGCCGAGCGTGGCCGCCCACTGGCCAAGGAGCGGCCTTCCGTTCAGGGTCGCCCCGGCGTCCCGAGCCGCCTCGAAGCGCTCTCGGTCCACCGGGTCCTCGATGAAGCCGAGCTCGACTCGGTCGCCTCGGACCAGGGCGACGGAAATGCACCAGTGGGGTATCCCTCGCGCGTAATTCGCGGTCCCGTCGATGGGGTCGATCACCCAGACGTAGTTGTCGTTTCCGAGCTCACCCACCGCCCCCCGCTCTTCGCAGAGAAAGCCATCGCCGGGAAAGGCCGCGGCGATGGCCGAGTACAGGTACTCCTCGACGGCCAGGTCGGCCTCGGTCACCGGGTCCTGGGCGCTCTTCAGATCGATCTTGAGCCCCGGAGCCCTGAAGTGGCCGAGGGCCAGCCTACCGGCCCGCGGCAATATCCGGCGCACGAGGGCCCGCCTTCGATCAATCTCATTCATCCCTGCCTCCCGCGCTCCCTCGGGTCGAAACGACGTGCGGCGCCGCGGACCGGAAACCCACGGACACCGGCGTCTTGAGCTCATAATCGCTCAAACTCGCGGCTTCGTCGACCACGAAGGTGAAGGCTCCGGTGTCCACCCAGTAGCGGACGTGGCTGCCCTCGAACATCTTCTGCTCGATCACGCCCGGTATGGAGTCCGGATCGCCGGGGTCGCCGAGACCGAGGGACTCGGGCCGGGCGCAGAACAATGCGTTGTGCCCCGCGAGGCTCTCCGGCAAGCCGCCTCCGACTCTCCAGATCCTTCCCCAGGCCGAGAGCCTGCCTTCTCGTTCGCCGGCTTCCAGGACGAGAGCATCGAAGAGGTTGGCCGTCCCTACAAAGTCTGCGACGAAGGCGCCCGCGGGCCTGAAGTAGATGTCGCGGGGCGTCCCCACCTGGACTACCTTGCCGCGCTCCATGACCGCAACCAGGTCCGAGAGGGCGAGGGCTTCCGCCTGGTCGTGGGTGACGTAGACCGTGGTGACGCCGAGGTCCTGCTGTATCCTCTTGAGCTCCGACCGTATGCCGAGCCTGAGCTTGGCGTCGAGGTTCGACAGCGGCTCGTCGAGAAGGAGGACCTCGGGCTCCACGATGAGGGCCCTCGCCAGGGCCACGCGCTGCTGCTGACCGCCCGAGAGCTGGGAGGGCAATCGGTCGCCGAGGCCGGCGATGCCGAGATAGCTCAGCGTCTCCTCCACCTTCCGTTCGATGAGGCTCTTGTTCTCTTTGCGCAGGACGAGGCCGTACGATATGTTTCGCCTAACGTCCATGTGGGGGAAGAGGGCGTAGTCCTGGAAGACCATGACCGCCCTCGACCCGCCCTCTCCGGCCGTTCTGCCTTCGATGCGGATCTCGCCAGAGTCGAGTCCCTGGAGCCCGGCGATCGACCGCAGGAGGGTCGTCTTGCCGCAGCCCGACGGCCCGAGCAGAGTGAGAAAACATCCTTTGGCCGCGCCCAGGCTCACGTCGTCGAGCGCTCTGAGGCTGCCGAAACTTTTTGTCGCGTGCGCAATCTCGAGGTAGGTCATGCGAGGCTCCTGGTGTCGCGGCCGAGAGCGAGCCTGCCCGATCCGACCGCGGCGAAGGCGAGCGCAAGCAGGGCCACCGAAAGGGCCGAGGCCTTTCCGTAGAAGCCGTCGTTGACGAGGTTCATGATCGAGAAGGTGGCCACGGTGTTGCTCGCGGTTTGCAGGAAGACGATGACGCTCAGGGTCGTTATGGAGCGTATGAAGCCGACGAAGAAGGCCGAGGCGAAGGGCCCCTTCATGAGGGGCAGGTGGATGTCCCGAAATATGCGCATTGTCGTCGCGCCGAGGTTGGAGGCAGCCTCGCCTATAGTGGGAGAGACCTGTTTGAGCGACTCAAGTCCCGTCTGGTAGGCAGTGGAGAGGTTCCAGGCGCCGAGGGCCAGCGCGATCACGAGGGCCGTACCGTAGAGGTCGAGGGGCGGGCGGTTGAAGGCTATCGAGTAGCCTATGCCTATGAAGATGCCCGGGAGGGCCGCGGGAAGCATGGCGATCGCGTCGGCCGCGCGGGCGAAGGGCATCGAGCGCTCGCGGACAAGGTAGGCAGAGGCCATGGCGAGAAGAGCGCTGCCGAAGGCCGCGAACAGGGAGAAAAGCAGGCTGTGCAGCAGGTCGATCCACTGCGTGCCGAGGCCCGTGAACCAGCGGAGGGTCGGCCGCCAGTCGAAGCCCCAGCCCTCGACGAGGCTTCCCGCAGCGAGCGAGGCGTAGATGAGAATGACCAAAAGAGAGACTGCCGAGCATGCGGCCACGAGGAAAACCTTCGCGGGCCGCGCGGCGGGCTCGGTCTCCATCGACGATGCCTTGCCGCCTATCGTGACGTAGGCCTTTCCCTTCGCCCAGGCGCGTTGCGCGATGAAGAGGAGGAGCGAGGGGAGCATGAGGACGAAGCTCAAAGCGGCGGCCCCCCGCACGTCGGCCCAGCCCTGCACGCGGAGCCAGGCCTCGGTGGCCAGCACCGAGTAGTCGCCCGCGATGAGTATGGGGTTGCCGAAGTCCGCGAGCACGAGGATAGCCACGAGGAGGGCAGCGCTCACGATGCCGCCCGAGGCGAGGGGCAGGGTGACGGTCGTGAAGACCCGCAGCCGTGACGCCCCGAGGTTCCTTGCGGCGCGCTCGAAGCTCGGCGGAATGGTCTCGAGGACGTCGCGTATGGCCACCGCCGCCACTGGGAAGAACGACACCGTCTGCGCGAGCCACAGGCCGTTCCAGCCGAGTATGTTCGTGCGCACGCCGAAAATGCCGTGCGTGACGAGGCCGTTCCTCCCGAAGAGCATGATGTAGCCGAAGGCGACGACGAAGGGCGGCGAAAAGAGCGGCAGGAGCGAGACCGCCGAGAAGAGTCGCCGGAGTGGAAGGTCGCGCCGCGTCGTCGCCAGGGCGAAGAGCAGCCCCAAGCCCGTGGCCGAGGCAGTCGAAAGACCGAGCATAGTCAGGCTGTGCACCAGAGCCCTGCCATAGCGGGGGTCGGAGAGGATGGCTCCGTAGTCGTGGACCTTCGGGTAAAGGGCCACGCGGAGCGCCGGATAGAGGACGAAAAGGAGGAGGGCCCCCCACAGCACGGCGATCGCCGCGAGGAGGCCCGGCTCCCTGAGCAAGGCTCTGCGGGGCAAGATTATTTGCCCGTGATCGAGGACCAGCGCTTTTTCCAGTCGTCGACCTTGGCGGCGGCGAGCTTCAGATCCCATGGCGCGAGGCTGAGGTCCTTAAAAGCCGGCATTTCCGCGGGGAGGGCGACGTCCGAGCGCACCGGGTAGCGGTAGCCGTCCTCGGCATTGATCCTCTGAGCCTCGGGGGAGAGGAGGAAGTCGATGAACTTCTCGGCGAGGGCCCTGTGCGGCGCCCCCTTGATGATTGAAACGGCGCCGATCTCGAAGCCCGTGTCTTTGGGGAAGACGACCGTGATGGGGAGATTGCCCTGCTTCTTCTGCTTGATCGTGTCGTGACCCCAGGCAAAGCCGACTATGGCCTCGCCCTGGCTCACAAGCGGAATGGAGCCGTTCGCGCCGGCGGTGTACTGGGCTACGTTCGGGTGGAGGTTGCGGATGTACGCGAACCCCGCGTCCTCGCCGCCGAGGCGGAATATCTGGGCCGCCAGCATGAGGTAGGCGGCGCCGGTGGTGGCCGGGTTGGAGGCTATGACTTCGCCTCTGTACGCCGGATTGAGGAGGTCGTCCCAGGTGGTCGGCGGCTTGATGCCCTTCGGCGCTATTTCTTCGTTGTAGCGCTTCGTATTGTAGATGAGGCAGAGGGCGCCGAAGTACCAGCCGGTCCAGTAACCCTTGTCGTCCATGAACTTGGGATCGATCCCCGCCTGCTTGACCACCGGCGAGACGTAGGGCGTCGTGTAGCCGCTCGCCGCGAGATCGCTGTGGAAGTTCGAGTTGCCGCCGATGACGATGTCGGCGCGAGGATGGTCGGATTCGGTCTTCACGCGGCTCGCCACAGTCCCGGCCTGCTCGATCTGCAGGGCGACCTCCGCGTCGATGCCTGTCTTCTGCTTGAAGGCGGCCACGAGGTCGCCCACCGTCTTCGTATCCAGGGCGGCGTAGATGATTACCTTGTCCTGTGCGGAAAGACCTGTCACGACTATGCCGAACAGCGCCGCCACGAGCATCAATCTTTTCATCGCTCCTCCTCCTTACCTTTCAGCCGACTGGCCGGAGTACTTCCGGCCAGTCGCAGCTTTAGCCATGTTTCGTCGGATTGATTAATGTTGTGCGAGGGGCGCGTGAGATTTGCATTAAAGTGACTCAGGGTTGGCCCAGTGGTAGGATGACTGACAACTTAGTGTGCCGGTCGCATGACTTGTGCCCCTCTTCGATTCCGGACCTGCGAGACTCACGGCTTCAAGACCCGTCCGGCAAGGTCGAGCTCCGGTCCTCCTTGCTCGAGGCCACGGGCGCGAGGACGATCTATTTCCGACATACGGAGAACGGGCGCAATCCCTGGCTTCTCGCCCCATCTCCCGACCCGTCGTCTATTTGAATTCCGCCACTCCAGCTCGCCTCGGGATAAAGAGGAGCCGACACGATCGAGATCGATACGGAGACCGGAAGCGCCCCGAGCTGTTTGATTTTCTATGGACAACTCGAGAAATTGGCAACACAATTCTCGCTGGAGTCATTCGCCGTTTGACTCAACGATCTATGCGCCCGGAGGCAAGGATGTCGAACGTAAATGACGGGGCCAGCGAACCCAGGGCCTGCCTCGAGACCGGCTGTAACAATGTCGAGTGCAAGCATCTGACCTGGGGACCGCCCTACTGTATGCTTCGAGTCGAGAGTGTCGGCACGGATCGCGCGATCGAGCCGAAGCCCAGTTTCGATCGGCCTGCGCCCCATCTTCGCTAGCAGGGGCAGCGGCAAAGCGCCAGGATGGCGATGTTTGAAGATGGCTAGAATTTCTTCCTGCGCCAGGTTGGGGCCCGCGATCGTCGAGCGTCGCGGATAGGCTTCTCGAGCTTGGCCGTGGATCGTAACCAACGTGGCCACAAACCAAAGATCAGCGCAAGGATAGCTTTCCCCAACCACCGATAGGTGGCGTGTCGACAAAAAATAATACCGAACGTGCCTGGGGGAGGCTCCCATGGCCTTGACCATTCGTGCGATGCGCAACAACCTGGGGACGAGCATAAGTCCTTACTACGCCCTCGCCTCCCGGTCCGAGGTCGTGGATAGCGAAGCCTTCATCGACCGCATGGCCGCCGGGCGCCCGACTCCTGGATCGGTTCAGACAGGCTCTCGAGTCCCGCCATTACAGCCCCGCACTCTGCAAACTTGCCTCGCCAAGAAGCCGCCACAGCTTCCGCCATCCCTTCGCCGCCCACCTCATCGAGAACGGTTACGACATTCGTGCCTTCCATGAGCTCCTCGGTCACAGCGACATGAAGACGACCATATTACATATTTCGAGGCGCAGGTTTGCCCTCGCGCAGAACACCTCGTGAACCCGCACCGCGCATTTCTCCTCGCTTTATAGCCATGGAGGCACTTTCCCGAGCTCACACAGCGTCAGGCTCTGGCAGGAGAACAGGCGATTCGGTTCGTGGACCAGAAACGAGAGATGCATGAACAGGGCAACAGATTTTGATAGACACACACTGGTCACGAAACTAACCTCGACGATTAGGAGGAAATGGCTGCTCTCGCGGCCATTTCCTCGCCCGATCAGCCGGTTCGATTGCCTTGCGCGGGGTTTGACATTGCGGCCCATTTGTCCCGAGTATTAAGCCACCCTTTATGGACCGTCCTGATCAAGGGGAGCGGCCCCGTGCCGAGCACGCGGCGATACGCAGCAAACCGGTACGACTTCTCCTGCACGTTTGGCCGGTACAGATTCTCGAACGGTCCATCGGGGCCACCGAATTGTTGGCGTTGTTTGGAGCTTCACGAAGTACGGACGCCCTTTGACCTGGGACTAAAGGCAATGGAATGTCGAGAGTTTTCGGGGCGGGGTATAGACATCGATTCTGACGAATGCCCATCGACTCATTCGTCAGGGTATCGGACGCCTATCTTGCTCTTGATGGCGTCTATCATCTCCATTACCTCGACGGAGGCTGCATGGCTCATCAGAGGGCTCTCGATGCGGCCCTCTGCGACGAGGCGTTCCAGTTCCTGCGCCTCGCATTGCATGCCCCTGCCGGCAACGCGAGCCCCGAATTGACGCGTCACTTTCCCGTCCCGTGAATAGGTCTTGAAATCGGTCTGGCAGTACCATACGCGGTCGAGTTCCACCCATCCCTTCTCGCCGACCACGGCGGCGCGATTGGGGCCTTGCCCCATCATATCCGCATAGAGACTCGCGCGCGCGCCCGAGGCCCAGGCGAGCGTCATGCCGAGGTTTTCGTCCACGCCGAGATGCGTGAGTCGGGCCGTAGCGGCAATCTCCGACGGCACTCCAAGGAGCATATGGGCGAGGGAGAGCGGATAGACGCCGAGGTCGAGGAGCGCTCCGCCCCCAAGCTCGGGAAGGTGAAGCCGCTTCGAGCGTTCCATCGGAAGGTACTGGCAATGATCGGCGATTACCGCACGGACCGCACCGAGCTTTCCGGAACCGATGATGTCGCGAAGCGCATCCATGGTCGGAAGGAAGCGGGTCCACATCGCCTCCATGAGGAAGCGGTTGCGCTTTTTCGCTTCTCCGACGAGCTCTCGCGCCTGGGCGGCGTTCAGGGTGAATGGCTTCTCGACGAGGACATGCTTGCCCGCGCGGAGCGCGAGGATTGCATTTGCGTAGTGCGCGGGATTGGGCGTCGCGACATAGACTACGTCCACCGCCGGATCGGCGCAAAGTCCCTCGTAGGAAGCATGTCGATTGGGCACGGCGAGTTCGTCTCCAAAGGCGCGGGCGCCTTCCGCGCTGCGAGAGCCGACGGCGACGACGCGGAGATCAGCTGCTTGCAGGTCCCTCGCAAACGTTCGTGCGATGTTGCCTGTGCCAAGAATTCCCCATCCGAGCTCGCCCATGTTCTTCCTCCACATCGCTCTCAACTCCCTAGCATAGCGCCCTATCTGTGCTCGACCTCCGCGGGACTGCAGACCGACATGCGAACAGGTGTCAGAAGACAAAGAATATTCAGGCTAGGCGCGCTTTGCATAAGTTGGCATGAACGCGCCGTTATGTGCGTACGAAAAATTCCCATCGGACGATAAGGCGACGACGCCGCAGACGCAGTCGATCGCACTGCCTCGAAGGACGCCCTCCTTGCAGGCTTCCGTCAGGTCGGCGACTTCGGAATAGCGATCGACAACATAACGCGTCAGGCCGAGCTTCAGTATCCCTTCTCCTTCTCCCGTCGCCACTGCCCCTGCCTTCGGGCCGCAGAATCCACCGGCGCCTGGTATAGCGGAATCGCCCACACGGCCTGGCATCTTCTGCCGGATTCCGCCGGTAGACGTGCCGGCGACGAGTTCACCGGCCGAATCCAGGGCGACCGCCCCGACAGTGGAAAAGAAGCCATCCTTCGCGCGCTCTTCGGCGTAATACGTGAGATCGCGGAGCATCCTCCTGCCTTTCTCGAAGGCGGCCGCCTTGCCCTCGGGGGTACCCGGATTGTAGGGAGGAAAGCCTAGTCTCCTAGCGAACTGGACGGCGCCATCCCCTGCAAGCAGCACGTGTGGGGTCTCCTCCATTACCTTTCGGGCCACGCTGATGGGGTTCTGCACATCTCTAATGCAAAGGACGCCCCCGCATCCGCCATACATGTCCATGATCATGGAGTCCATCTCGATCTCGCCATTCAAGTTGTAGAACGAGCCCGTCCCCGCATCGAATAGCGGATCGTCCTCCATCCGTCGTATTACTTCCTCGATGACATCCTTCGAATGTGCACCGGACTTCAGCATAGCCAGACCGATCTCACCGTACCGGCGGATCCGCTCCTCTATGGCCCCTTTCTCCTCGACCTTCGGTTCGATTTCATGGCATCCGCCGTGCAACACCAGCGCGACCATCATGCTCTCCTTTCACTGTGGCGATACCCGGCGGGCGCCGCGCATGATTCTCGTTCTACGAATAGTGGACGAAGCTTGATATGCTTCTTGCTCTTGGGCGGCTCAAGCACCTCCGTCGCGGCCAACTGCCCAATCTGGTCGAGGGGCTGCCGGAACGTCGTAAGCTTCGGCGAGGCTAGGTGGGAGATTTCCGAATCGTCGAAGCCGATGAGCGATATGTCGCCCGGCACATCGAGCCCGCGGTCCCGTGCTGCTTCCAACGCGCCGATTGCCATATGATCGTTGGAGCAGAAAACAGCGGTCGGCGGCCGGTCCGTATCGATGAGCTGGCCCATCGCGCGGCGACCCGATTCGATGGTCCAGTCGCCGACGCGAACATAGCAATTGGGAGCCTCGATCGCGGCTGCCGCCAGGGCCTCTTTATAGCCGCGATGTCGTTCGACCGCGTTATACGACTGATCAGGGCCGGCTATATGGGCTATTCGCCTATGCCCTAGCTTGATGAAGTAGTTGACCGCATAGCGGGCCCCAAAGCAGTTGTCGACCATGACCGAGGGTATGCTCGCCGTGAGGCGATGGTTCACCGACACCAAAGGCGTATTCGTGCGCTCCAGCGACTCGGCGAAGCCGTAGTCTCGTTCGTCCGTGAGGAGGAAGATGACACCATCGCAGGATTTCTCGTATAGAAACCTCGTTATTAGGTCGGTCTGTCCAGGGTCCGAGGGATTCGCGATCTCCAGCTGAAGGTGATACTTCTTTGCCTTTACGACGTCGTAAATGCCCTTGATGATGGGATTGTAAAACATCCAGCTTGACGGCAGTATCCATTGCGCCGGAGAGGCATCATCGGTGAAAATGTAAAGGCTGATGACTTCCGAGCGACCGGTAGAGAGCCTGCGCGCGATGCTGTGCGGGCTATAGCCCCGTTTCATAGCGGTTCCCTTGACGAGTCGCACTGTCTTGGAGGCTACAAGAGGGCTGTCGTTAAGGGCCAATGAGGCTGTAGCTGGCGAGACATTGGCCTCTCGGGCAATGTCGGCGAGTGTCAGCCGCTTGCCCTTGTTTCCGCTTGATTTTCCCGAATCCATCTTCTCACCTTCGCGTGTAGCAGGAGAATATACTGGTTCAGTGCGTTGTTCCAGTCCTTTTCCCGGGCACGTGGGGGCGTTGAGGGCGGCGTTGTAAGCCTTAAGTCATTAATGAACAATGACTTGACGACTACGAGTCCAGGAGAAGAAGAAGAATTTAAAGCGCTTTAATTTAAAGCGCTTTAGTGTTATACTGCATTTCATATAAAATGACCGGCTAAAAGTACTCCGTCGGAGGAAAAGCACATTGCACGAAAGGGGAAATGTAGAGATGAAGAAACCCAAGGTTTTCTTGCTTGCGGCTCTGTTGCTGGCTGTGCCAGCATTCGTCGCGTGGTCGGGCTCCGGCGCCTGCTCGGCCGAGTCGGTGACGACTATCTCTTTCCTTGATGTCATGCCTTCGCCAGAGCGCACGGCTCTGTTCCATGACCTGATCACGGAGTTTGAGGCGGGGCATCCGACCATCAAGGTGGAGTACACTTCCGTCCCCTGGGAGGAGGCGTACAAGAAATTGGTGGCTATGGGAGCCTCACAGACGCTGCCCGATATCATCACCTGCGATGTGGGCATCCTACAGTCGCTTGCGAAGCCGGGCTGGCTATTGAACCTGGACAAGCAATTCAACTCACTGCCATTCAAGGACGACCTCACCGTGGCGACGCTGGCCTCGAAGGATAGCTTCTCGGCAATGGGCAAGGTTTACGCAATCCCGGACGGCTATCTGTGCCAAGGCATCTTCGTCCGCACCGATTGGCTTGCCGATGCAGGCTATAAGCTTGACGACCTTCGTCATTGGACCTGGGATCAGTACTTCGAGGTGAACAAGAAGCTTACCGATCCGTCCAAGAATCGCTTTGGCTGCGCCTTCCGGGGCGGCCCGAACGGAGGGCTGCGCTTCTTTGAATATCTGGGCTCGATGCTTGAGGTCACGAGCGCTTTCCCGAACGGGAACGACAAGTCGATCTACTCTGATCCGCGCGCCGTGGACTATTTCAAGAAATTCTACAGCCTTTACACAGACGGATATGCTCCTAAGGATTCCATAAACTGGGGCTTCAAGGAAATGGTACAGGGCTTTGTGGACGGCCAGTGTGGCACGCTCAACCAGACGCCCGAGGTCACGGTGACCTGCCAGAAGGAAATGGCCGATGGCACCTGG
>Ga0187814_10000123_pt1 | contig 20096 bp, 12 predicted proteins | sample NC_S_4_FD_132450 | JGI IMG/M metagenome (GOLD analysis project Ga0187814, IMG submission 132450) | Wetland sediment microbial communities from Neuse River Estuary, North Carolina, USA - ASW-S_4 | ecosystem: Environmental > Aquatic > Freshwater > Wetlands > Sediment | place: USA: North Carolina... | reverse complement strand
CGGGCTGTGGGGTGCCAGAAGTCTGCATGGCCTGTGAGCTGCAGTGATGGCTAGGGCAGTTGTAGGGCATCATGATCATCCTTGTCCTTGCGCTTGCTCTATCTCATCTTCGTCCGGCTCTGCGGCTGGCTGGTCCTGCTCGGCCGGTCATCGCCCTTCAAGGACGCCGAGTTGCTCGTGCTGCGGCACGAGGCCGCGGTGCTGCGCCGCGCCCATCCGCGGCCCCGGCTCGACTGGGCCGACCGCGCCGTTCTCGCCGCGCCGGTCCGGCTCCTGCCGACGCAACTGCGAGCACGCCGACTCGTCAGTCCCGGCACCGTCCTGCGCTGGCACAGTCGCCTGGTCACCCGCAAGTGGAGCCATCCGCACCCGGTCCCGTCCCAGTTCTTCTGGTCCTTATCGTTGTTCCGGTGCGCCCGGCAGGCCAGGGACTAAGGTCCCCGTCGCAGAGTAGGGTCGGGCAACCGGGCCCTGGGCAGAAAGGTCTTGCAGGCGGGTGGCGGCAGCGCCCGGGACCGGTGCCCAGGCCCTGCCCGGTGGCGGCCAGTGACGGTGGACCCCGACGCGAGACAGGCTGCCCGAGTCGCGGCGGGTCGCGTTGCCGCAACTGGAGCAACTGGAGCGGCACCTAGGCGCATACCCTGGCGACCATCGACGGTCTGCCACGCTGGGCGGTGGGCTGCCCATGGGCGGCGGATTCGGCTGGCTTCAGCTTTCCGACGACAAGGCGCGAAGATCTGCCGGCGGACATGTTGGCATCGACCTTAACTCCGTCCAGATCAATCGTGGGCTGCGCCAGTCGCTCACTTCATCGAAAAACGCATAAATACTGGTCCGACGTTTGGATATTATGTCAGTATTCGGGTCTAGCAACGGTTTGAGCTCTATGTCATGATGAATAAGCGAGTTCCTCAGGTGGCCTGTGATCGGAGCGCACCTATGGATGATGCCCCTGCTGAGCGACTGGCCGACGATAATATCGCTGAGCCCGATAACGGAACGAAACTAATCGGCTCGGCGGAACTGTCCAGCATCTCTGCCCGGCTAAACGATCTAGTGGCTCAGGGCGCTGAATATCACCGCCGGTCAGTTCACCGGGAAGCCGTCATCGACCGCCTCCATGAGGAAAATCAAAAGCTGCGCGACGAGGTACGCGCGTCGGTTTTCGATCCCATTACCGCGGATCTGATGCGGCTCTATGACAGTTTCCGGCGTGACGCGGATCGGCTCACCGAGAGCGGTGCCGACCCCGGGCTCGTCAAGCTGATGGAGAGCTACGCCGACGACGTCGAGCTTATCCTGGACCGTTGCGGTCTCGAGCCGTTCTCCGCGGCGGTCGGCGAACCTTTCCGAAGGGGTGATCACGTGGTTGCCGGCACGGTGGAGGCCTCGGATCCGGCGCAGCGCGACCGGATAGCCGAAGTAATAGCGGTAGGCTTCCGAGATCGTGCCACCGGTCAGATCAAGCGCCCGTTGCGGGCGAGATTCTATCGCCAGGATGTTTCGGCTGACAAATGAGCTGAGGATCGGGGGGAGTTCGATTCTCGGCAGATAGGGAGGAGCCATGGCGACTTTCGGTATCGATCTCGGTACGACTTATTCCTGTATCGCGCGTGTCGACGACTCGGGCCGCGCCAGCGTTATCAGGAATGCGCTCGGCGAGGAGCTGACCCCGTCTGTAGTCTACTTCGAGAGCCCGGAAAGCGTGGTGGTCGGCCGGGACGCGAAGTCAGTTGCCAAGCTCTATCCCGAGCTGGTGGTCTCTCTCATCAAGCGTCAGATGGGCACGGATTGGGAGCAGTCCTACCATGGGGAAACACACACTCCCGAGACGATCTCCGCGCTCATCCTGCGGGAACTGGCCAGAGCGGCCGCGGAGGAAACGGGCGAGGCGGTCAGGGACGTCGTCATCACGTGTCCCGCCTACTTCGGGCTCGCCCAGAAGGAAGCCACCCGCAGAGCGGGTGAGATCGCGGGCCTCAACGTGCTCAACATCGTGCCCGAGCCGGTCGCTGCCGCCCTGCACTACGAAGCCACCGGCACCGGCGAGGACTGCACGATCCTGGTGTTCGACCTCGGCGGCGGCACCTTCGACACCACGGTCATCAAACTGGCGGGAAACGACATCCGGGTGGTTTGCACTGACGGTGACCACAAGCTCGGCGGAGCCGACTGGGACGAGGCGATCACGAAGTTCCTGCTGGATCAGTTCCTTGCGGAGAATCCCGGCTCGGACGCGGGCGGGAACGAGGAGTTCATGCAGGATCTGATGATCCGGGCCGAGGAGATCAAGAAGGCGCTGAGCTCGGTTCAGTCGCGCCGGCATTCGATGCGCTTCGGCGTGGAAACCTGCCGGGCCGAGCTGACCCGCGCCGAGTTCGAGAACCTGGCGTCCACGCTGCTGGACAGGGCCATGGACATCACTGAGCGCACGATCGAAACGGCCCGGGGATTCGGCATCACTTCATTCGATGACGTCCTGCTGGTGGGCGGCAGCACCCGGGTGCCTGCCGTGGCGGCGCGGCTCCGGGAACGGTTCGGCTTCGAGCCGAAGCTGCATGATCCGGATCAGGCCGTGGCCAAAGGCGCGGCTTTGTTCGCGCTCATCGAGTCGGTCAAGGTCCTGCTGCCCAGCGAAGCAGGGGAGGAATCGCAGGCTTCGATTTCCGACACCAAGGTCGAGGAGGTCGCACAGCACCTGGGCATCACCGCGGACAAGGTCCGCCAGCTGGCCAAAAAGAGCGTCACCTCGGTTGTGCCGCGCGCCTTCGGGGTCAAGGTAGTGGACCGCAAATCACGCGAGGAACTGCCGGATGACGACGAGCAGCTGAGTTTCAAGATCGTTCACATTCTGGAAGCCAACCGGCCGTTGCCGGCCTCGCCGGACACCCAGCAGTTCTACACCGTGTACCCGGATCAGGTCGCGATCAGCATCGAGATCTGGGAACAGGCGGGAGCGGTCGCTTCCAGCGAGCCTGCCGACAACAACAAGATAGGTGACGGCCTCATCACCGGATTGCCGCCGCTGCCGCAGGAATCTCCCATTGACGTTACGTTCCGGATGAACGAGACCGGATTGCTCCGCGTGGAGGCCGTCGAGCTCAAGACAGGAAAGAAGCTCAAGATGGAGCTGCAGACCGAAGGACTGGCCGAGGCCAAGGTGGACGAAGCGCGAAGCGCCATAGCGCGTTATGCCACCAGCGAGTGAGTTCGACAAGGCCCGGTACCGCCAGGACGTTCTCGAGCCGGCCAGGAAAGCTGGGAACGCTCTCCCGCCGGACCTGATGACTCGCTACGCGGTGTCGGCTGCCATGGCGGGAAACGCCGCGGCCTTTGACGCGCGCGTGGCCGAAGTGGTCAAGTACTGGCGCGGACTGCAGCAGCAGATCGTCTTCAGGCCACTGGCGGTGGCCCTGCTCGCGGCCCACGCCCGCCTCAAGGACGCCGGTGAACTGAGCTACGCCAGCTTCGAGCGCCAGCGGACCGCTGACCGGGATGAGGCCCTGGCCGGGCTGGAGGCGAAGATCAAGGACATCGCGGCCAGTACGCCAGCCGTGCTGCGCTCGATGGTGTTCTGGTTGCGGGGCCAATATCACGGCCTGATCAGCGAGGCCACGATCGCCAGCCAGCTGGCCAGCCACCAGGTGACCGTGATCGACCATCCGTGGGTGCTGCCCGCGCGGCCTTCAAGGTTGTCGGGCCTGGCCGCTCATCTCGACACCCTCGATCTCCGGCTGGCCGCGGAGACGGTGTTCGGCACCAGTACCATCCGGGCCGGCTTCCGGCTCCATCAGGGGTTCGAGCTCACCTCGGGGGAGCGGATCAGCCAAGCGCTGCTGGCGGCGAAGAAGAAAGAGCTGGCTCAGCGCCCGCCTGATGATCGGAAGACGGCGCACGAGGAAGTCCTCCAGGTTCTGCAGCAATGCGCCGACCGCGGCGAGCTGGACGCGCTCCTGCTCTGGCAGCTGATCGAGGTGCTGCAACCCCAGCTGGCCGAAGGACTGCCCAATCGCTCGGTGGTCAGCCTCGCGTCAAGCCTGGGGCTCGACCAGGCCGAGGCCGCCGGGCTCGTGGTGACCCTGACCCAGCAGCGTTCCGCCGATCGCGGCGCCGGCCCGGCTGCGCTTAAACGGCAAGTGAACGAGGCGGAGCAGGCCGGCGATACCGAAGAAGCCGCCGCGCTGCTCGCGGAGCTGATCGCCAGGCATGGCGACGGCGACGGCAGCCTGGAGTCCCGGTTGCGGTCGCTGCCGCCGCCACCGCCTGCCCACGTGATGGCCACACCCCAGGGGGATACCGTCCGGGTCGAATGGCAGCCGGGGCCGGCCCGGGCCGGGCACGTCCGGTACCGCGTGGTCCGCTGCTCCGGCCGACCCACGGGATCGCCGTCGGCCGGGCTGACGGTGGCCGAGACGGCCGAGCTGAGCGTCGCCGACCGGGCACCGCCCAACGGCGTGCGCCTGTACTATTCCGTGTTTGCCACCCGGGGCGCGGACGCCTGGTCCGCCGGAACGGCGGCCGCTGAGATGCTGAGGCTGCCCGAGGTAACCGACTTCCGGCTCGAGGCCCAGCCGGACGCGATCGCCGGTTCGTGGCGAGTCGCGCCGGGGGTCACCGACGTGATCGTCACCCGGGCCGAGGGATCGCCGCCCGATCCCACGGGCGGTCACCAGGTGCCAGCGTCACTGGCCGATTTCCACGACACCGGCCTCCAGGGTGGCACTCGCTACTACTACCGGGCCTGTGCGGTGTACGTGAACGACGCGGGGGAGCGCTGGCAGACCCCTGGGGTCGTGCGCTGGGCCACGCCCGACACTCCGCTGGATGCGGTGCCGGAACTCCACGCGGAGTTGCAGCCGGCCGACGACCCGGGCATCGTGCTGACCTGGCGCACGGTTGAAGCGGGCGCCGTACGGATCTACCGCAGTAACGGGCCGCCGCCGCTGCCGGCCGGAACGTCCATCGGGCTCGATGAGCTGGCCAGGTTCGGTCATCCCGTAGCGGGACGGGTGGTCAGCGGTGCCGACGGGACGAGCTCGCTCCGGACGCGGGTCTTCAATGGCCGCAGTTGTTTCACCGCGATCACCCTGGGCGCGGAACGAGCGGTGGTAGGCGCGAGGACGACGGTAGCGGTGATGAGCACGGTGACCGAGCCGTGCGCGCGGCGGGACGGCGACCACGTCTGGCTGAGCTGGACGTGGGCAGAGGATTGCCACGTGTGCCGGGTCGAGTGGTCCGCAGGCCCGGATCGATCGCCGGCCGCGCCGCCCGTCGAATGCGGGCGGCAGCGCTTTTACGACGACGGCGGCTTCGGTATCGCAGCGGGCCCCGATCCGGTGACCGTCTCGATCCGTTCCCTCTACCGCGACGCGGCCGGGGAGATTCTGTCGGCGCCCGCCGAGGTGCCCGTCCCCGGCCGGGATGTCATGGTCCGTTATGCCTTCCGGCGGAAGACCTGGTGGGCGCCGTGGCGGTGGGACCGGCTTGTTCTCCGCGCGGACCGGGAGTGCCGACTGCCGTCGCTGACGGTGGTGCGCAAGACCGGCCGCATCATGCCGCTGCGCGCGGAACAGGGCGAGCCCGTCTTCAGCCTGCCGGGGGCTCAGCTGTTCCCTGGCCGCCCCCTGTCGGTGCGGATTCCTGGCCTGGGCCGCCACGAACCAGGCTGGCTGGCCTGCTTCTTCTCCGGCGAGCCGCCCGACGGCATCTCTCTTGTTCCCGCCCGGAGCCGGAGGTGAGCATGCTGGCCTGCCCCTATTGCTACAACCAGTTCGCCGAGAAGGACATCTGCTTCCGCTGTACCGGACGTCCCGGCCCGGAAGGCGACGAGTGCAGGCCAGCAAGAGACGAAAGCCTGGTGCGCTGGCTGGGTATCTCCACCCCGCTGCCTCCCTGCTTCGATGCGGACGGCCGCCGGCTCACGGCACGCTGCCCGCACTGCCACGGAGAATCGCCCTACCGCGTATGCCCTACCTGTCATAGCCGTCTGCCGGTGGACTTCGGCAAGGTGGACAGCCGCCTGATCGCCATGATCGGCGCCAAGCAGAGCGGCAAGACCGTGTTCATGACGGTGCTCATCCACGAGCTCATGCACCGGGTCGGCCGCGACCTGGACCTCGGCATCATGGGCTCGGACGAGGCCACGATCAAGTCGTTCGACACTGACTTCGACGCGCGCCTGTACCGGGATCACGCCCTGCCGGAAGGCGTCCGGGCCGCGGCGAGGTTGCGGCAGCCGCTGGTGTTCGATCTGGCGCTGGAGCGGCAGCGGCGGCTCGCGTCGCCTCGTGAACGACGCACCATCCTTTCCTTCTTCGACACCGCTGGCGAAGATCTCAACTCCACAGAAAGCGTCGAGCTCAACGCCCGGTACCTGGCCAGTGCCCACGCCATCATCCTGCTGCTGGATCCCCTGCAGATGCCGGGCGCGCGAGCCCAGGCGCTGACCGGCACGATCCTGCCCGACTCCGGTCAGCCAGGCTTCGATTCGCCGTACAACGTGCTGACCCGCGTCACGCAACTCCTGCGCACTCCTCGCCCTGGACGATCACGGCGCCCCCCGGTGCCCCGGGGCCGTTCGTCGCCGCGGATCCAGACCCCGATGGCGGTCGCGTTCGCGAAGCTGGATGCCCTTGACCACACGTTTCCCCGTAACAGCCCGCTGACCAGGCATTCCAAGCCGCAGCGCCAGTTTGACACGCAGGACAGCATGGCGGTGCACCATCAGGTCCAGGCGCTCCTGGACGAATGGGACGGACCTCAGATCGACCAGCTCATGCAGCACAACTACGCACGATTCCGGTACTTCGGCCTGTCCTCGCTCGGGACCCTGCCCACCAGCACCAACACGGTCTCGCACATTCGGCCGCACCGCGTCCACGATCCCTTCCTGTGGCTGCTCAGTGAGTTCGGCATCATCCCGGCCACGCGAGGCTGACATGGGATTCGCGCAGCTGTACTACACCTCATGCGAGACCGGCCTGTCCGGCTTCGCCGGTTTCCAGTTCAACGCCGTCACCCCGGGACTCACCCCCGAGCTGCTGCGCACCGTCGAGTCGCTGACCGCCTACAAGCCGCCGCGCTGGGTCAGCCCCCGCCCGGCCGCCGCGGAGGTCGCCTCGTGCCCGGTCAACCTGGTGTACATCACAGAACCAGCTCCGATCCTGGCCCGCGTGGTCTTCGTCGGCCTGGACTTCTCCCAGCGGTCCGGGAATTACTTTGCCCACGCCCTGGTCAGCCAGGAACGCGTCGCCTTCGGCGAGATACTCCCCATCGAACTGTGGGAGTCACCGATCTGGGCGTCGGAGCCTGTCCCCCGCACTGAACTGCCCGCCCTGCCAGAGCTGCCGCCATCAGCTCGTGGCACCGGGCTGAGCCGGGTCGAGGTCGACCGTTTCGCCCGCGACGCTGGCCGCGCCGAGCCGCTGGCCGCGCTGCTGACCGCCGCCGAGGAGGCGATCCTGCGCGACGGGCGCCCCATCGTGATCGTCAATCCGGACACCGCGGTGGCCGCGCACTGGATCGCTGCCGTTTCGTACCTGCTGCCCCGGGCGGTCGCCCGCCGCCTGACGTTCGCCACCTACCATCACAACCCGGGCTACGTCGACGTGCACATGATCGGCACGGTCCCCGATTCCGATTTCGGTCTCACCGAGACGGCGTTCCGCAGTTACGTCGTGCTCGAGCCCGCCGCCACCCACCTCGGCGGCGTCGTCCCCGGCCCGGCCGCCGCACTGCTCGTTCGGGCGGGCCCCAGCCGGGCCGCGGCGCTGTGGGACGAGGCAACAGGGCTCGCCAGCGCCGCCAGCGAGGCGCTGGAGGACTGGCATCCCGCGCTGGTCATGGCCGCTCTCCTGGGCGGTCCTGAGGTGACGATCGCCGATCTCGACGTGCTCGCGGCCTGGCTGCCGCGACACGCGGACCAGGTGGCGCCCGGTCAGCGGGCCGCCGTGCTGCGTAGCTTTCTGGACGATGCCGCCTTCCGGCCACGGCACCTCGCGGCCCTGGGGGTGCTGTCCCCGCTCGCCGCCGACCCCGGGCTCACCACGCGTATCGAGCGCAAGGCCGTGACCGAGGAACTTCGCCGAGCCGGGTTGGATCCGCCCGGCGAGTTCACCACGGGCGTCCCGATCGTGACCGCGGAAGGCAGGATCTTCGCCGCGGCCGAGTGCGCGAAGCGCCTGACTGAAGCGTCGGCCCGGACGTCGATCGCCTTGCTCGGCTGGAGCACCGACCTCGGTCTCGAGCTGCCGGAGGAGGCGTTGCGGAGGTGCGGCGAACGGGTGCTCGGGCCGCAACTGGTCACGACACCGGACGACGACACCCTCGGCGTCGTAGCTGGGGCTCGTCCGCTGGCCGAAGGGGTGCTCGCCTATCTGGCCACGGTGGTGACCGTCCAGCCGGATGCCGTGGTCACGGTCTTCGCGATGGGCCTGGATGACATGACCGGACGCTTTCCCGGACTGGTGGTGCCAGACAAGCTCCAGGAGGCCATGCTGGTCGCCCACGCAGGCAAGCATCCGCAGGACCGCGTGCAGGCCCTCCGGCATTTCCTGGGCCACCGGCGCCGCTGGGTCACCGCGGACCTGTTGCGCCGCCTCTGGCCGGATGGCCACTGGACCGCGGCCGAAGCCCGGTCGGCAGCCGATACGTTCGAGCCGGATCAGCTGCAGTCGGACCCCGTTTACAGCTGGATCACCCAGGCGGTGCTCTCGCCGCCCGCCGAGCAGGGCTACCTGGTCCCCTATGCGGAACACTGCGAGATCCTCGCGGCGCGCAGGATCGACCGAGCGCTGCCGGAAGCGGCCAGGAGACGACTGGATTCGTTCCTCAGCACGGAGCACCTGATCGAGCAGGCCCGAGCCAGCGAAGGAAAGGCCCAGGCTCAGATCATCCGGCGGCTGGCCGGATCCTACGCCAGCCTGGACGCGCCAGCTCAAGACCTGTCGCGCCAGGCCCTGGTGGGCCTGATCGATCAGCTGGCCGGTACCCAGTACCTACGGATGGCGGTGGAGGCCTGTCCGGCGGCCGTCATTTCCGCCTTCCTCCGCTCGGTGCACCGACGTCTGGCTGCCACCCCGCGGGACGTCACGGCCGCTGCCCTGCTATTCCGCAGCCTGGCGTCCTTGCAGAGAAACGACGACCAGAAGCTGGCACCCGGACTGGACCGGACGTTGGTGGAGGAGCTGAGGCTGTGGCGGCGTACGGACCTGAACGCGATCGACGAGACGCTCCGGCAGGCCAATACGAAAACGGCCGACCAGTTCGCCAACTGGCGTCAGAAGCACCTGGCTACGACGCTGCGCAGGTCGTGGCGACGGCTGCTGACGGGTCATGCCGAAGGAGGTCCGTGACCGGGCCGCCGCACCGGCCCGGGCGAGTGCCGCAGAGCGGGCGGAGGCTGGGATGTTTTACCTGATACTGCTGGCCGTCATCCTGCTCGTCGCGCTGATCGTCATGCCGCTCGTGGTGGCGGGATACGCGCTCCGCCGAATCTGGGGCTGCGGGCGGTCTTACCTCACCTCGTTCGCTCAGGTGCTGGGGATACCCGAAGCCGGTACCGCGGTTCAGCCACCGCCTCCGCCTAGGCAGCGGACCGATGACGGCCACGAACCGGCGTATGAGCACTATCTCTTCGGGCAGGCCAGGCGGGACCTGATCGCGGCGCTGTCCCGGACCTGGGCCCAGGCACGGCAGGAGGTTGCCGCGGACGGCCGCCGAATCCGGGATCGCTGGCTGGCGGGGCCATGGACGTCCGAGGACCTTGGCCCGCACGTGTTCGGAGTGCTGCTGGTCATCGGGTTGTTCGCGGGCACGCTGGCCGGGGGGTTCCTGCTCGGCGTGGCCGCCTTGGCCCAGGCGGTGCTCGTGATGCTGTGTGTCGGCCTCGGCATCTCGATCATCTTCGTGCTCCGTGCCGTCGACAGCGCCCTGCTGCGGGTCCGGGGCATCCGGATCACGTGTCCCGAGTGCTACCGGCACATCCCTTACCCGTCATACCGGTGCCCGGGCTGTGGTGCCCTGCACGGCGACGTCCGGCCCGGACGTTACGGCGTGCTGCGACGGCGCTGCGCCTGTGGTGGGGAGAGCTTGCCCACGCTGCTCATCCTGGGCAGCCATCGGCTCGCCGCCTTCTGCCCGTACGGGGGCTGTGGTAAGCCCCTCGCTGAGACCACCGGCACCGCGGCCGAGGTAATGCTGGCGTTGTTCGGGGGCTCGAACGTGGGCAAGACCCGGCTGCTCGCCATCACGGTGATGGCGTTGCAGACGGCGCGCGGGACGACCGTCGAATTCGCCGACCGGCTGACAGCACGGCGGTGGGAAGAGCTTCTGCCGACGCTGCGCGGCAACCAGCCTCCCCCGCGGACCGGCCCGGATAAGCCACGGGCTTATTCGCTCTACATCCGGCTGGGTGACGCCCGCCGTCAGCTGATCCATTTCTTCGACACGGGCGGGGAGCGGTTCTACGACCCGGAGCGCCTGGCCGCGCTGGAGTACTTCCGGTCGGCGCGAACGCTCATCTTCGTCATCGACCCGTTCTCCATCGACGGGGTGTGGAATGCGCTGCCGCCAGACCGGCGGGAGGAGTTTTCGCCACGCGCCGATCATTCGCCCTGGTACGTATTCCAGCTACTGGCGCGTGGCGCCAGGGAGATGCGGGCGGACGTGAAGCAGGTCAGGCTGGCCGTGGCGATCAGTAAGGCAGATGTGCTCGCCCGGGAGAAGTTGCCGGCTCCGGTGCCGGACAGCGCGTCCATCGAGCGCTGGCTCGCGGAGATGGACCAGGATCACCTGGTGAAGTCGATGCGGCAGACGTTCGGCCAGGTCCGGTTCTTCCACACCTCCGCTGTGCTCAGCGACGGAGCGGTCTCGCCGGGAATCTACGACCTGGTCGCGTGGGTGCTGCAAGCGCCGCTGGCCTCGTCATCCAGTAGCGCCGAGGTCGGCCAGTGAACCCCTACCGGCCGTGGCGTATCGCCTGTTTCGCGGTTACCCTAATGGTCATGCTGGGCATCCTGGCCGCTATCGCCCTGAGCGTGTACCGGGGCTGACCGGGCCGGGTCGGCGCCTTCGGCGGCTCCCCCGTCCGCCTGCTCGTCGGCAACCACATCAAGAACCGCCGCGACCAGGCTCGCGTCCAGGTATTCGGTGAGCAGCTCGGCGAACCGTTCGCCGCCGAGTTCGGCCCGCTGCCGACGGAGCCATTCTTTCTGCTCCTCGGCCTGCTGGAAGTCGATCTCGAGCCACGCGAGCATGCTGGCGGCGGTGAATCCCAGCGCTTCGTCGGGCCTGCCGCCCCGGGTGAGATTCGTTCCCAGCCGCCCCCAGTACCGGGCCAGGCCCGGGTCCACCCGCCGGCCGGTGTTCATCTGCCCAACCAGAAGCGGGTTCTTGGCCAGCAGTTCAGTCGCCCGGGCAGCATCGCCCATCCGGGCCGCGGCCAGCACAAGCTGCTGAGCGCAGGCCGTCATCGCCGCACTGTCGCCCTGCCGCTCGGCCAGGGTCAGGGCCCGGCGGTACCAGTACTCCGGTGACTCGTGGTCCTTGCTGCCCTGCCAGCGGGCCAGCCGCCCGAGGTCGCGACAGCTCGCGAGCACGGTGTCCGTGTCGCCCAGGCGATCGGCCAGGTTCAGGGCCTGCCAGTGCAGTTCCCGGGCCCGGCCCGGGTCGCCGGTGAGCTGGCTGATGAGCCCTCCTTCCCCGGCGGTCACGGCGGTCAGGTCGTCGCGCTGCATCACCTCCGCGTGCTGGGCCGCGTTCTGCCAGGCCTGCCACGCGGATCGGTGGTCACCGACCTTGCGGGCGCACCGGGCCAGCTCGAGATGGATCGCCACGGTCAGCGGAGAAACCTCGTCGCCGGTCAGGTCCAGGGCGCGACGGCAGCAACGCGCCGCCTCGTCGAGGTCGTAGTGGGCGGCCACCTGGCCGATCTGCAGCCAGGTGTCGGTCGCGGCGAACCGGTGACCGACCGTTTCGTAGGTTTCAGCGGCCCGCCGGTACCAGTCCATCCGCGTAGCGAAGTCGGAGTACAGATTGCCGAGCCGACGGCACAGGTCCGCGGCCTTCAGGCTGTCCCGCAGGTTTTCGGCCAGGTCGAGGGCTTGCTGGTAATAGCCGGCGGCATCCGTGCGGGCCGGCCCCTCCTGCGCGGTGATGCCCAGCTCCAGCAGGCAATCGAGCTCGGCGGCCTGGTTGCCCACTTTCGCGGCGGTTTCCCGTGCCTGGCTGAAAAGGTGCGCCGCATCGTCATAGTCGCCCCGCCGCCGCGCGATCGTCGCCAGTCCCATCAGACCTTTGATCATGTCAGCCTGATCGTGGGCTTCGCGGGCCATGGTGCGACACTCACGGTAGATCTGTTCCGCGGCGGCCAGCTGTCCGGTGTGCAGCTCCACTTGGGCCAGGCCCAGTTTGCTGGACAGGATGACCTGGGAATCGCGGGTTTCTTGGCCGATCCGCTGGGATTGCCGGAAGGCATCGCGAGCTGCGTCCGTGTCACCCAGGGCCAGCTGGGTCCGGCCCAGCTGGCGATGGGCTTCCGCGCGCAGCCGGGGCTGCCCCAGCTGTTCGGCGAGCTCCAGCGCACGCTGATGCCAGGCGAGCGCCCCGTGATGGTCGCCGACGGCCGCGTCCAGCTCACCCATCTGGTGGTAGCAGTCAACCGTGCCGGGACGGTCGCCCATAACGTCGGCCGCGTTGATGTAACGCAGGTAGCTGACCCGTGCCCGGGACAGCATGCCCTGCCGGTGCCAGGTCCGGCCCAGCTGCAGGTGGCAGTCTTTGATCATTACCCAGTCACGGGAGCGGCCGGCGATCTTCTGGGCGGCCTCGAACGCCGTTCTGGCGCTCTCGAGGTCGTTACGGCGCAGTGACAGCTCGCCGATCTGCAGCTGGCTTCGCCCGGCGATCTGCTCCAGGTCGTGGTACTCGGCCTGCCGCTCCGAACAGTCCAGCGCCAGGCGTTCCGTGTTCGGCGCGTCGCCCCGGGCCCGGGCCAGATCGCGGAGCTGCCGCGCGCCCGCGATGATCATTTCCTGTACGAATATCCGCATCGGGGAACAGTGGTTGAGCGCCCCCCGGCTCCAGCGTTCTGCTTCCTCGTCGTTACCCTGGGCCATGGCCACCGCGCCGAAACCGTGGTAGCAGCGAGCCTCGATGACGACGTCCCGCTTTTCCCGGGCCTGGTCCAGCGCCGTCTGGTAGGCGGCCCAGGCCGTCTCGTACTCGCTGCGCTCGGCGGCGATACTGGCCAGCCGCTCGTGGCAGACTGCGGTCCACCGCACGTCCCCGAGTTCCTCCGCCCGGCTGAGGGCCTCCCGGGCCAGCTGCTCGGCCGCGGTGAGTTCCCCCTGAGCCTGAGCGGCCCGGCTCTGCCAGTACAGCAGCTCAGCCTCGGTGCGGCCGGCCGGGCTCGGCGCGTCCGGCCGGGATTCCGTCGCGAGCCGCCGGAGCAGGCTGAACGCTCCCTGCCGGAAGAGGATCGCGGCGGCGCGCACGGTAACGGCGGCCGCGGCCTGCCGCTCGCCGGCTTCCTGCCGATGATGGCGCGCTTCGAGCAGGTCATCCACTGCGTCCGGCCACATGTCGGCCCGCCATTCGTAGTACGCGGCGGCCCGCTGGTGCGCCACGATCAGATCGTCGGCCTCCACCAGCCCGGCCAGCCCGGCCTCGATGAGGTACCGCAGGCCTGCGGCGGTCCAACGATGCACAAGGTAAGTGGTTTCGTCCCGCTGGGTCTCCCGCACTTCGGCCAGCAAGCTCATCTCAAGGAGGGTTTCGATGGCGTGGGGCAGACCGGCTCGTTCCGCCGGGCGCCCGCGGGGTGCCATGTCCCGCTCGAGCTGGCTGAGCTGGGCCTGGGGCAGCCTCAGATCCTTGAGCACCCAGCCTGCTCCGGATCGCTGGGCCGCGGCCAGCTGCTTGTACGCGCTGGCGATCCTGGCCTCGCGGGCCGGATCGGGAGCGGGCTCCAGCGATTCGGCCACCGCCCAGTTGAGGCCGGCCACAGCGACCGGCACGCGGAACACAGACGCCGCCACGAACAGCCGCAGGGCGAGAGGGAACGACTGCAGGCGCATCAGGAGACGATCAACGAGCACGTCATCGACGACCAGGGTCACCATTTCGGCCAGCGCCTGGTCAAGATCACGTGGTTGCTGGGCCAGCCAGGCGGACGGGTCCGCGATCCCGCGGGCCCGGAGGGCGTCCTCCATCCGGGTGGCCACGTCGGCAAAGCGGGCCTTGCGCCCGCGCAGCAGGGAATCGACGTACTCGAGCGCCCGGGGGTGGCCGCCGACATCCGCGTACGCCCGGTCGCGGTCCGCTGGCTCGAGGGCGTCCAGGCCGGGCAGCCGCCACATCAGCTTGCGGGTCTCGGCCCGGGAAAGCGGGCCGAGGTGGTGCGGGGTAATCCGGTCGAGCACGCGGCTGGCCAGCTTGATCGGATAGCGGCTGGTCACGAGCAAACGGGCGTTCCGGCTCAGGCTCGTCCAGCGGTCAATGAACGCGGCCAGCTCCGGGTCGGTGAGCTCACTGGGGGTGGCGTGGGTCGCCCCACCCTGCTCGGGGTCGCGCATGTTCTGCTCAGCCTCGTCCAGCACGAGGAGCACGCGGACGGACGGCAGGACGACCTCTTCGACCAGCGCCAGCTGGTCGTCCCAATCTTGTTGGGGCTCATGGAGCTTACGAGCCATCAGCGACAACGGGTCGCTGTCATCCAGCCGCCGACTCAGGCATACCGCCAGCAGTTTCTGGCCCAGTCGTCGCAGGATCTCCGTTGGCGTGGTCTGGCCGCGGATGGACAGGACCAGATCGTTCTCGTCTTCGAGCGCCTTGACCAGCCGGTTGGCCAGGCTGGTCTTGCCCATGCCACCGATGCCGTAGATGATGGCGGCCGGTTCGTGATCCCGCAGCACCCGGAACAGTTTCCGCAGGTCGCTGCGCCGACCGACGAAATTCTCGGTGGCCGGGCCGCCGCGGGGTCGCGCGGGGGCGGCCAGGCCGCTCGCGCCGGTCGCCGCGCTCCGGTCGAACAGCGGCCCGGGCTGCGTCCGTAGGTGGAGCGAGGGCAGCCACCAGCCAGCCAGGTCCGATCCGGCATCGTTCGGGCTCGCCGCAGTCGTAGTGCGATGCAGTTCCCTACGTGCCTCCGACAAAGCCGCTAGCGGATCCGGAGCGTTCTGCCGGCTGGCCAGCGAACGGTAGAAGGAACTGGCGAGCCGGATGGTGTCGCGGTCGTCGCCATCCGAAGCCATCGTCATGACCGCCGGGACCCCATGCGCCAGCAGGCCCATGGCCAGGCGGCGCAACGCCCCGCCGGCTGGGTCCGCGCCCCGCCTGGGCGGGCTCGCGCAGCCGCGAAGCACGATCAGGGGCACGCCCTGATCCGGTACGAGCACGTCGCTCGCGAAACGGAGGGCGTCGACCGGGTCCGGCAGGCCGTCCTCCGTCTCCAAGATCACCTTTTCCTCGCTGACTTGGCAGGAGATGTGCAAGATGTGGTAGCGGTCGTCGTTGAGGGCGGCGCGTATGGCGGCCGCCGACCCCCAGTCCAGCACCCGTACCTGCGCTCGTTCCTGCCGGGCCGGATCGACCGCTTGGAGCAGCCGGTCGAGTTCGGCTTCGTAGTCCAGCAGTTCCCCGGCACCGGACTCCGGGCTGGCGATGACAGCCAGGATCCGCAGCGGCCCCGGGATCGACATGGCCGGGGTACTGCCTAGGCCGGGCAGGAAGTGATACAGGTGAGCCCGCGAGTGCAGGATCAATGGCTCGTCACGGCCCGGCAGGCACATGGTCTCCCAGGGCAGGTCCCGGAGTCCATGTTCCCCGGTCACCTCGAGCGCGACCTGCAGGGCGGCGTTCTGCCGGTCCGCGTCCGCCAGTTCCGCTTCGAGTAGCTCACCTACGGCGCCGGTCAGGAACTGATTCCCCAGGGCCTGGCCGAGCCGAAGATAGGCCGCCTGAAGGCCGAGCCGGCCGTTCGACGTGCTCCGGTCACCGGCCGCGGTCTTGTGCCGCTCCCGTTCGGCCATCCACAGGCGCTGCCGGATCTGGTGGTCCGGCCCGTCGTGCGGGACCGTGACCTCGCGGTACCAGGTCCGCACGCTGACCTGCTCCGGGCCGATGGCCAGCGTGACTCGCCGTGGCCCCTCCGGGCGTCGTTCCAGGTCGGCAGCGAAGGTGATGGCACTGTCGCTGGCCGGGTCGCTGGTGGGGGTACGTGCCGGGCGCTTCCCGCGAAGCCGTTCCTCAAGCTGGGCCAGACAGCTCTGGTATTCGCTTCTGGATTGGTAGGACCGGAAGTCCGCCGGTGAATATTTGATCAGCAGGGATGGAAGCGGCACATCGCCCCTGATCACCGGGATGAGGATGATCTGGCCACGTCGTTCCAGGTCGACGAGGGCGGCAATTTCCGCGTGCACCCAGCTGCTGTCCCCGGTTGACCGGCCGAAAACGATCAGGCCGGCTGTCGCGCTCTCGAGCCCCTGATTCAGGCGGTGAACGAAGTCCTCTCCCGGAGCGATATCCCACCGGTCCAGAAAGACGGCCAAGCCATCGGCCTCCAAGTCCGCGGCAAGCTGGCCTGTCCAGGCGGCATCGTCGCGATGGGCGTAGGAGATGAACACGCGACCGTCAGCGATCACCCAGCGTGCCCCCCATCACAGATGCGGACTTATTTCCACCGTAACTGGGAGCCGGTGGAATGGGGAGATGTGTTCGTGACCCTCCGGGCCGCGCAGTGCCCTGGCCGCCGCTACCGGGGACGGCTTGACCCAGGCTGAGCTCGCCGCCGGTGCCGACGCGAGCGGAATTAACCACGTGGTGCATCTGATCCATCGGTTCGCCCCGCGCTCACCGGGAGGCTCCAAGGACCAGTTCACCGGTGATGGCAGGCATGTACGTATGTGGCGACCCACCTCTCGCTGTGACCGCTGCGGCGCTCAGGCTTACGTCCGGGTCCTGCTGCCCGGCCGCCTGGAATTGCTGTTCTGCGCGCACCACAACAGGCAGTACGCGTCCGCCCTGGCGAATATAGCCGTCGAAATCCAGGATGAGACCATACGGCTGGATCCGCGGTATATCCCCGGGCGATCTCATCAGTGTCTGCGGGTCGGCGGGGCGGCCGGCTTGGGCGGCAGCTCGCGGGCGAATGCCGCGGCGGCATCCACCCACTCCCGCAGCCCGGCGCCGTGCAGGCCGCCCGGCTCGACGAAGACCATGCCCTTCATCGGCCGCCCGGTGAAGTCCATCGGCCGCACATGCGGCCTTTTCAGGGCACGATCAGCCCCATCGGGCCCGAGCCGGATCATCAGGGTGTCCCGCACGACCCCGCAAAACATGTGACCGCCGAGCATGAACGCCAGGCCGCCGAACATCTGCCGCTCGGTCACCGCCTCAGCGGGCGGGAGGACCGCCCTGACCCGGCTGGCCAGGTCCTCGTCGTAAGCCACGCGATCCTCCAGCGATCCGAACCGGCACGGCCAGGCGGCCAGGCCGCTGCCAGCGGGAAGCCGCACAGCAGGCACAGCGACGGGCCGCCGGACCCGGTGATCTAGTCCGATCATGCCCGCTGGCCGGTCACGACCATCATGCCGCAGGCCCCGGCGGTGCCGTTGCCACAAGCTCTGCGCGGCCCTTGGTAACGTGGCTCGTTCATGGGAATGGGGGGCGGGTATGAGGGAGCGGCCGCGGTTCGCTGAGGTGATCGCCGTCTTGTCGATGGCGACCGACCTGGGGCTTGGCCTGCCGCTGGAGCACACTGTCCGGACGTGCCTGCTGAGCGTGGAGATCGGGCGGCGGGCCGGGATGAGCCCGCCGGAGCTCGCTGACGTGTACTACCTGACGTTGTTGCGGATGCTCGGCTGTACCGCGGACTCTGCCGGGCAGGCCGGTTTCCTCGGCGATGAGGTGGCGTTCTCCCGCGACACTCAGCACCTGGACTATGGCGACCAGGCCGCGTTCGGCCGGTGGGTGATGGAGTCCTTCGCCATCGACAGGCCCGCGGCCGAGCGCCAGGCGATGCTCGGGCGGCTGTTCAGCTACACCCCGCAGACTCGGGCCGCCAATCTGGCCGGCCACTGCGAAGTGGCCCAGATGCTGGCGGCGCGGCTGGGCTTCACCGGCGCGGTACCCGAGGGCCTGGCCTGCGTGTTCGAGCGTTGGGACGGGACCGGGGCGCCGAACGGGGTAGCCGGGGCGGACCTGCCCGCCGGGGTGCGGGTGATGACCCTTGCCAACGAGATCGAGGCGCACCACCGGCTGGGCGGCCCGCAGGCAGCGGTGGCGATGGCGCGCCAGCGGTCAGGGCGCGCGTTTGATCCAGACCTGGTGGAGATGTTCTGCGCGGACACCGATGCCATCTTGGCGGTGATCGGGCGCCCCTCGGCGCGGGCCGACCTGCTGCTGGCCGAGCCGGCACCGCACCGGGTCGCCACCGAGGCCGAACTGCTGGAGGCCGCCAGGGTCATGGCCGATTTCGCCGACATGAAATCGGCGTTCCTGGCCGGCCACTCCACTGAGGTGGCCGACCTGGCGACCCGGGCGGCTGAGCGGATGCGGCTGGATGCGGCCGGGCGGCTCGCGCTGACCGTCGGGGCGCTGGCCCACGATCTTGGCCGGGTCGCGGTGACGGCCGCGATCTGGGACAAGCCCGGTCCGCTGAACGACTCGGAGTGGGAGAAGGTCCGCCTGCACCCCTATTACTCCGAGCGGCTACTGGCCAGGGTGCCGACGCTGGCCGGGGCGGCCCGCATCGCCGGATCGCACCATGAGCGCGGCGACGGCAGCGGCTACCACCGCGGCAGCGGCTCGGCGGAACAGCCGGCGCCGGGCTGCCTGGTGGCGGCCGCGGATGTCTACGTGGCGATGCGGCAGGCGCGGGCATTCCGCCCGGCTCTCGATCCGGACCGGGCCGGCACCGAGCTGCGCAAGCTCGCCGTCGGCGGGCTACTCGATACCCACGCGGTCAACGCCGTGCTCGCGGCCGCCGGCAACACCGGGCCGGCGGTCCGCCGCAAGTGGCCGGCCGGGCTGACCGACCGGGAGGTCGACGTGCTCCGCGAGGCCGCCAAAGGCGGCTCGATCCAGCAGGTCGCCGCCGGCCTGCACCTGGCGCCGAAGACCGTCGACTTCCACCTGCAGAACATCTACGCCAAGGCCCAGGTCACCACACGCGCGGGCGCGACCTTGTTCGCGATCCAGAACGGGCTGCTCCAGCCCTGAGCCCGCAGGCAGGCGAGGTCGGCGAGCCGGCCGCCGCCGTGAAAACCCGGGAGAACTCCCGGTCCGGCGGCGCTGTCCTCAGGCTTACCGTCGATGCGTCAACGGCACGCCACCGAGGAGGCCACCAATGCCAGAAGCACGCGACCTAGCCGAGTTGCACATGCGCAGCTTTGACGAGCGGGCCTGGAGCCGCGCGCCACAGATCTACGCACCCGACATCGTCTCGGTCCAGCCGGGCGGTACCACCATCGAGGGCCTCGACGCCTTCGTGGCCTTCGGCCGGGGATTCGCCACCGCATTCCCCGACTCCCACCATGAGGTCCGCAGCATCATCGAGTCCGGCAACGTCGCAGTCGCCGAGGTCACCTTCACCGGGACGCACACCGGCCCGCTGGCCACCCCGCAGGGCGAGGTGCCACCCACCGGGCGCACCGTCCGCCTCCCCGCGTGCCTGGTCTTCGAGGTCAACGCGGGCAGGATCACCGCCCAGCGCGCCTACTTCGACCAGATGACCTTCGCTGCCCAGCTCGGCCTGATCCCAGAACCCGCGCCGGCCAGCTGAGCACCACCAACTGCTGGTCGAGGACATGCTCGCCCGCGCCGTCCCTGAACTCACCCGGTGCCGCTGAAGAGGCCATCGTCCCGTCACCGGGGCCACCGACGGCACGGGGCCAAAGTCCCCGAAGAGAACGCGGCCGGGCCCTGGAGGGCCGGGGGCCCGGCTTGCTGGCGGGTCAGGCCGGCCGGGCACGAACGGCAGCGGCGCGCTCGCCGGCGGGGTACTGGAAGTCGAGCCGCTGATCCAGGCGGTAATCGATCCACGCGAGCAGCCGCTCGACCGAGCGGGCATCGCGCCGGGCGCGGGCCGCGCGCAGCCG
>Ga0187814_10000122_pt1 | contig 20108 bp, 22 predicted proteins | sample NC_S_4_FD_132450 | JGI IMG/M metagenome (GOLD analysis project Ga0187814, IMG submission 132450) | Wetland sediment microbial communities from Neuse River Estuary, North Carolina, USA - ASW-S_4 | ecosystem: Environmental > Aquatic > Freshwater > Wetlands > Sediment | place: USA: North Carolina... | reverse complement strand
GCTCGCCGCCGAGGCGGTCGCCGCGGCCGAGCACTGCCTCGCGGTGACGGTCGAGTACCTCAAGACACGCCGTCAGTTCGGCCGGCCGATCGGCTCGTTCCAGGCGCTGCAGCATCGGTGCGCCGATCTGGCGGTGGCGCTGGCTTCGGCGCGCGCGACCGCGCGGGCCGCGGTGTGGACAGCTCAATCGGATCCCGGCGGGCTGGCCGCGCTGGCACCGCTGGCGGCGCTGCACTGTTCGCGCACGTTCGTCCAGGTGGCGGCGGAGATGATCCAGTTGCACGGCGGGATCGGCTTCACCTGGGACCACGAGGCGCACCTGTACTTCAAGCGCGCCAAGTCGACGCAGCTGCTACTCGGGCCGGTGAGCGCGCTGCGCGCAAAGATCGGCCAGGCGGCAGGGCTGCTGCCAGCTGATGAGTGGGCTGCGTCGAACTAGCCCGTGCTAACTCTGCCGATGCAAGCGCGAGGCGTGACAAGATGCTCGCGCACTTATGGGTCGAAAGGGGATCAGCGTGAGCGTACGACGGGTTGTCACGGGTCACGACGGCAACGGAAAGGCTGTGTTCGCCTCGGACGAGCAGGTCGATCCGGTGACGGTCGCGCTGATCCCAGCGGCGGAGTTCCACCTGCTATGGGGAGCTGATCACGCGCCGACGTTTCCCGACGACGGCGGCCCGACGCCGCAACCCAGCTACTTCCCGCCCGTGGGCGGGTACCGGTTCGGGTTCTTCACGCTCCCTCCGGCGTCTGCGTCGGCACCTGGCGACCTTGATCTCGAGGCTGCGCTGGCGGAGATGGAGGCAAAGCTGCCGGGCATGCTGGCCCACATGGAGCCGGACAACCCGGGCATGCACACCACCGACACCATCGATTTTGAGGTAGTCATCTCCGGCGAGGTGGTACTCGAGCTCGATGACGGCGCCGAGAGGGTGCTCAGGCCGGGCGACACCGTCGTGCAGAACGGCACGCGCCACCGCTGGGCAAACCGCGGAACGGAGCCTGCGGTCGTGGCGGTGATCCTCATCGGGGCCTATCGCGCTAGCGAGTGATCTGCTCTCGCAGGATGTCCGCGTGCCCGCAGTGCTGGGCGAGCTCGCGGAGCATGTGCAGGTAAACCCAGCGCAGCGGGAGCGGGCCGCGCCTGTTACCGTGCACCAAGGCGTCCAGCCCCAGGGAAGAGACTGCGCGCCGTGATGCCTCGCATGCCTCGCGGTGCGCTTGCTGGACGCTGGCGATCGTGTCGCTGTCGTGCAGTATGAACGACTCGTCCGGCGTCGCGGGGATGCCGATCTCGGCACGTGACCGGCAGGTGACCGCTTCATCGAACCAGACCTTCTCGACGAAGGTTGCGTGCTTGACCAGGCCCAGCAGCGTGGTCCGGGACGGCACCAGCGACCGGCGCGCCTGCTCTTCCATCAGCCCGTCGAGGCAGGCATTGAGCGCGCTGCGGTGCTCGTCGAGAAACACCTCGAACTGAATCCGGGCCGGCTGGCCGATGACGTCCTCGGCGGACATCGAGGGGAGTGAAGACATGCGCGCAGCATGCCAGGGCCGCCGCCCGCGAGCCAACCTGATCGAAGACGATCTTGCGCGGCGCTTCTGGGTCAGGCAGATTCGTTGTCTGGCTGCAGCTACGTAGGAGATGAAGCCTCGTGGTGATGACCGACGTTGTGGTGTACGGAACTGTCGAGCCGGGATTCGAGGGCGTTCGCGCTGCATTCGAGGAGAACTTCCGGCAGCACGGCGACAAGGGCGCTTCCGTGGGCGTGTATGTCGACGGGGAGCAGAAGGTCGACCTGTGGGGCGGCGTAGCGGATGTCGCGACCGGTCAAGCATGGCAGCGGGACACGGTGGCGATCATGTACTCGGTGACCAAGGGCGCGACCGCGACGCTCGCGTGGCTGCTGGCGCAGCGGGGGCTACTGGACTTTGACGCGCCGGTGGCGGAGTACTGGCCGGAGTTCGCCGGTGGCGGCAAGGCAGCGGTGCCCGTGCGTTACCTGTTCACTCATCAAGCCGGCCTGCCCTACCTCGACCAGCAGCTCAGCCGCGAGGAAGTCCTCGATGGGGCGCGGGTCACCGAGGTGCTGGAGCAGCAGGCGCCGGTGTGGGAGCCGGGTACCGCGCACGGCTACCACGCGGTGACCTTCGGCTGGCTGGCGGCCGCCGTGATCGCGAGGGTGACCGGCCGTCGGCTCGGCCAGGTGTTCGCCGAAGAGATCGCCGGCCCGCTAGGACTCGACTTCCACATCGGGCTGCCTGCTGGGGAATCTGCCAGGGTGGCTCAGCTCGTGGACATACCACCGCCCGATCCGGCGGCGTTCGCCGCGATCACCGATCCGGCCGTCATGGAGACGGTCCTGGCGGTACGGGCCGCCATGCTGGACCCGTCGTCAACCTTCAGCCGCGCCCTGTCGACAAACGGAGTGCTGCCTGCGCTCGACGCCAGAACGTGGAACGACCCAGCGATCTATCAAGCGGAGATTCCGGCAGCCAACGGGATCTCCAACGGGCGATCGCTGGCGAGGATGTACGCCGCAACTGTGAGCGAGGTGGACGGGGTGCGGCTGCTCACCGATGAAACCGTGCACAAGGCCAGCGCAGAACAGGTCAGCGGCCCGGACCTGACGCTGCTCGTGCCCACGCGGTTCGGGACTGGCTTCCAGCTGCCCTGGCCTAACCTCCCGATGCTCTCGGCGGCCTCGTTCGGGCACTCGGGCCTCGGCGGTGCGCTTGGCTTCGCTGATTCCCGTTACAAGGTGGGGTTCGGCTACGTCCAGAACCAGCTGCTCAGCAGCCTCGGGCCCGATCAACGCACCCTGGGCCTTGTTGCAGCCGTTGCTGATGCCGTCGGCGCGCCAACTCCGCGGATCTGACGTAGGTGCGGATCAGCGGCCCGCGAAGCGTGGCTCGCGCCGCTCCACGAACGCCTTCGCTGCCTCGCGGTGATCGTCGGTCAGTCCGGTGTGGATGTGGTGTGTCGCCTCGATGTCCATGCATTCGCCGAGCTCACCGCTGACCGCGCGGTTGAGGTTCTCCTTCATGTAGCGGTAAGCCAGCCGCGGGCCTGCGGCCAGGCGCCGGGCCCGCTGCTGTACCTCGACGTCGAAGTCGGCCACGGGGAACACCGCGTTGACGATTCCGAGGCGCTCCGCGTCTGCCGCAGTCAGCCGGTCAGAGAAGTAGTACAGCTCCTTGGCCTTTGCGCTGCCGACTAGCCGGGTGAGGAACCAGGTCCCGCCGTAGTCGCCGGAGAAGCCAACCCGGGCGAACGCGGTGGTGAGCACCGCGCCCTCGACCGCATACCGCAGGTCACAGGCGAGCGCCAGCGACAGGCCCGCGCCCGCGGCGGGCCCGCTGATCGCTGCGATAGTGGGCTTGGGCATGTGCCACAGCCGGCCGCTAGTCGCGCGCTGCCGAACCCGCTGCCGGTGGATAACCGCGTCCAGGGTTTGCCGCCGCTCGCCGGCTGGCCGTTCCGCCATGGCCTTGACGTCGCCGCCGGCGCAGAAGGCACCGCCTGCGCCGGTGAGCATGACGCAGCCGACTGAGTCATCAACCTCTACCTCGGTGAGCACCCGCTCCATGGCCGTCATCATGGCCTCAGACATGGCGTTCCGCCGGTCCGGGCGGTTCATCGTCAGTACCGCCACGCCGTCGTCGACCTCAGCCAGCAGGTCCTCGGTTCCCGTGTCGAGCAGCGTCATGCCGATTCGCCTCCCGATGCCGGTGCCGTCACAACGAACCGGACGCCGCCGATGTTGACTGCGGGCATCGGGCGCTCGGCGGTGAGCCTGACCTCAGTAATGCCTTCGCCGCGGCCCGAAGCGACCGGAACGAAGCGCAAGTCCTGGCGGGCGTGCTCCAGTCGTACAGTCGCCGCGTCGGCGCCCTCGACAACGGTCAGCCCGAGCACCAAGGCCCAGCGGGCGGCGGCACTGGCGGGATCGTTGACCTCAATCGTGAGTCCCGATATGCCTCCGGAAGGGTGCTGCGGTGCCCGGCCGGTCCACTCGGGCCCGGCCCAGCGCCACGAATCCGGCGGATCAGCCCAGTCCAGCGACACGATCGCGCCCGGAACGTCTTTCGGATGCAGGTGAGTGCCGGCGATGTCGTCGAGGTCGGCCGTCCAGACGACCCGGACACCGGCGTCCGCAATCCGCTGGCGTGCCGCATTCAGATCCGGCATCTGGAAGATAGCCATATAGCCGCTGTCGCCGCCGCGGCGCTCCAGGTACCGGCCAGCGGTGGTACCCGGTTGAACCGGGGCCACCACCTCGACGAACGTGTCGCCAGCGGCGAACACGGCATTGGTGAGCCCGAAGCGGCCGACGCCGGGGTCGTGGAACGGCTCCGGCCAGCCGAAGGTTTCTTGCAGCTGGCGGGCGGTCGCCTCGCAATCAGCGGCGGCCAGGGCAACCTGACGCAGACGCGGTCCGGCAAGCATGCCCGAACAGTACCTCCAAGGACGCCATCGTCTATCGGTACCGGCTCGGGTCTACCTCGTAGATGATTTCGAGGCCGTCCTCCTCATCCCACTGCTCACCCACGTGGGCAAAGCCATACTGGGACGTCAGCTCGTATGAGGCGACGTTGTCAGGGCTGATGGACACCCGCACGGTCCGCACCTGCGGCTCGCGAGCCGCGCGCTGAAGCAGGGCCACCAGCGCCGCCCGTGCATAGCCGCGTCGCCGGTAGGCGGGGTCGACCGCATAACCGATCTCGACCATCCCGGATGCATCGGGCGGGCCGTGGTAGCCGGCCCGGCCGACCGCCACCTGCTGCTCCTCATCCCAGATCACACCGGTGACCCACGCCGCGCTCGCGGGGTCCTGCTCGACCTGCTCGCTACGTATCTGCCACACCCTGCTCCACTCCGGGCCGGCGAAGTAAGGCGAGAGGGGCACGGGGCTCACGCTGTTTGCCGCAGCAAGATCACCGCGTGCCAGAGCGTGGAACACGGGCGCGGTCAGATGGACGATCCGTACATGCCGCGGCGGACGCGGGTCAACCATTCCCGCTGGCTCCGTTGGAATCACCGGGTCAGTCTGCCACCTGGATGGCGCGCGCCCGGAGCTCTGAAGTCACCGGACACTGGGTACCGAGGAAGCGACTCGAGTTGTTCCCTGTCAGCGGAGGTGTGAGATGAGCGAGGACGAATTTCCCGCCCCGAGAACCGGCTTCGTGGTGACCCACTTCCTGGTGGTCTCCGATCAAGACCGATCTCGGGAGTTCTATCGGTCGGTCTTCGGCGCGACGGTGGTGCTGGAGCGCGACCCGGTCATCCTGAAGCTGGCCAATAGCTGGCTCATACTCAACGTCGGGGGCGGCCCGACCGATGACAAGCCCTCGGTGACGCTTACTACGCCCCGCGACCCGGATGAGGCCAGCGGCTTCCTCAACCTCAGGGTGGCCGACATCACAGCGGCCTATGCCGAGTGGTCGGCGAAAGGCGCCGAGTTCCTCACCGAGCCGAAGGACCACGGTCGCGAGATCCGCGCTTACATCCGCGATCCTGATGGGCACCTGATCGAAGTCGGGCAGGCGACGCCGCAACCGGGCTAGCGTCCGGGTCAGACCGGGGCTAGGTGGCTGATCAAGGACGCGGCCGAGCAGTCAGCGGCCGTGGTACGGATCCTGGATGTCCGCGGTGAGGGTCAGCTGCCGGATGCCGTAGGGCTCGCGGAACTCCGGTTGCGGCGCGAGGCCCGGCCCGCCGAATGTCAGCGACAGCACGCCGCACTGCTTAGCGCCGAGCACCGGCTGCGCATGGTCAGGAAGGACCGCCCAGGTCGTCGGCACCCAGACGTGGCGCGTCCCGTCGAGGTGAAGCTGACGTAGCCGGGTTGGATCCCTGCGCGGCGAGAAACCGGGCCGGGATCTCGCCGCCGCCGTGCACCTCCAGATCCGCGCCGGTGACGTAGGCCGCAAGCGGCGAAGCGAGGAACAGGCAGGCTGACGCGACGTCGGCCGGCAAAGCCATCCGGCCCATCGGGATCGTCTTCGCGACGGACACGCCCCCGTCCGCGCCGTAGTGCTCCACCGCGCTCTCGGTCAGGATCAGCCCGGCGGTGATGTGGTTGACCCGGACCTTCGGCGCCCACTCCAGCGCGAGCGACCGGGTCAGCTGCACCAGGCCGGCTTTCGCGGCCGAGTAGGCCGCCGTCATAGGAGCGGCCTGGCGGGCCGACACGCTGCCGATGTTGATGATCGCGCCGCCGTCGTGCTGTCGCTGCATCACCGCATTGGCAGGCTGCGAGACATAGAACGGCGCGAGCAGGTTCAGCGCGACAATGCGCTCCACGAACCTGGGCGACGCCGTGGCGGCGGCTGCGTTCGGGGATCCGCCGGCGTTGTTGACGAGCACGTCCAGCCGGCCGAACCGGTCCACGGCGGCGCTGACGAGCGACTTTGCCTGCTCCGGATCGCGCACGTCGGCTGGCGTGAAGGCAGCCAGCCGCCCGCCGCCGGACGGCGGCTGCGCGGGCTCGTGCCGTCCGCAGACGAGGACGTCGGCGCCGGCGGCCAGGAAGCTCTCCGCGATCGCGCGTCCGATACCCCGGGTACCGCCGGTGACGATGACCGCCCGGCCGGTGTAGTCGACGGGGCCGGTCATCTCAGCCCAAGCGCTCGATGATGGTGACGTTCGCCTGGCCGCCGCCCTCGCACATGGTCTGCAGGCCGTACCGGCCGCCGGTGCGCTCGAGCTCGTGCAGCAGCGTCGTCATCAGCCGGGCGCCGGTGGCGCCGAGCGGGTGGCCGAGCGCGATCGCACCGCCATTGACGTTCACCCGTTCCAGGTCAGCGCCTGACTCCGCGGCCCAGGCGAGCACGACCGACGCGAACGCCTCGTTGATCTCGACCAGGTCGATGTCGGCCAGCGGCATTCCTGCTTTCGCCAGCGCGTGCGCCGTCGCGGGGATGGGCGCGGTCAGCATCCACACCGGATCGGCGCCGCGCACGGACAGGTGATGGATGCGCGCGCGCGGCGTGAGGCCGTGGGTCCGCAGGCCGTTGTCGCTGACGACGAGTAGCGCCGCGGCCGCGTCGGCGATGGAGCTGGAAACCGAGGCCGTGAGCCGCCCGCCGTCCACAAGGGTGGGCAGCGACCTGATCTTCGCCCAGTCTGGCTGGCGCGGCGGCTCGTCCGCGGCGAGACCGAAGGCGGGCACGATCTCCCGGTCAAAGCGGCCCTCGGCAGCCGCGCGCAGGGCCCGCTCGTGCGAGGTCACGGCGAACCGCTCCATGTCCTCGCGGCTGATGTTCCACTTCTCCGCGATCATCTCCGCGGACCGGAACTGGGAGATCTCCTGGTCGCCGTACCGCTGCAGCCAGCCAGCCGAGCCGCGGAACGGGTCGGGGAATCCCAGCGCCTGGCCTGCCGTCATCGCGTACGAGATGGGAACGGCGCTCATGTTTTGCACGCCGCCCGCGATGACGACGTCGGCCGTGCCGGACAGCACGGCCTGGGCGGCAAAATGCACAGCCTGCTGCGACGAGCCGCACTGCCGGTCGACCGTCGTTCCCGGAACGTGGTCCGGCAGGCCCGCGGCCAGCCACGCGGTCCGGGCGATGTCGCCCGCCTGCGGGCCGACCGTGTCGACGCAGCCGAGTACCACATCCTCGACCGCAGCCGGGTCAATCCCGGTCCTCTCGACCAGCGCGGACAGGACGGCGGCGCCGAGATCGGCCGGATGGACCGCCGCCAGGCCACCGCCACGCTTGCCTACCGGCGTACGGACAGCGTCGACAATGAACGCATCCGACATGATCCAGACCGTACCAAGCGCTTGATCACATAGCTAGAGTTGATGCCCGGATCCCGGGAGGTCGAGGACTCGATGACCGTGCCGTATATCCGGACGGTGCCCGCCCTGCTGCAGCGGGCCGAGCGCGAATTCGGGACCCTCGAGGCCATCGTTGACGGGGACGTCCGGTGGACATGCGCCGTCCTGGCGGCTGAGGTCCGGCGGTGCGCGGCCGCGATGATCGCGAGCGGGGTCGCCCCTGCTGACCGCGTCTCGGTCTGGGCCCCCAACGGGCATCGCTTCGTCGTCGCGGCGCTCGGTGCGGTGTCTGCGGGCGCGGTGCTGGTGCCCATCAACACTCGCTACAAAGGCGAGGAGGCGACGTGGATTCTCGGCAAGAGCGGTGCGCGGATGTTGCTCGTCGACGACGGCTTCCTGGGCAACAGTTACGTCGAAATGCTGCGCGCTGCCAGCGCCGGGCGGCCGGACACGAATGACGGGCCGGTGCCCGGGCTGACGGCGCTGCAGAGCCTGGTCACCCTGGGCGAGCGCACCGATCCGCAGGCCCGCGACTTTGCGGCCTTCGTTTCGGGCGGGAACGAGGTGGCCGCTAACCAGGCGGACGCTCGCATGGCCGCGGTCGCTGAGACTGACGTGTCCGACATGTTCTTCACGTCGGGTACGACCGGGCGACCGAAGGGGGCTATGACCACGCACGGGCAGAACGTGCGGGTGTATGAGGCGTGGAGCGCGGGCGTCGGGCTGCGCCGGGGTGATCGGTACCTGCTGGTCAATCCGCTGTTCCATACCTTCGGCTACAAGGCCGGGCTGCTGGCCTGCCTGATCCAGGGCGCGACCCTGGTCATGCAGCCGGTCTTCGACCCGGATCAGTCACTCCGGCAGATCGGTGCCGAACGGATCACCGTGCTGCCGGGCCCGCCGACGCTCTATGCCTCGCTGCTGGATCATCCGGCGCGGGCTGGCGCCGACCTTGGCTCGCTGCGGCTCGCGGTCACCGGCGCCGCGGTTGTCCCGGTCGCGCTGGTAGAGCGGATGCGGGCTGAGCTGTTCCCCGAGGTCGTTATCGCGTACGGGCTGACCGAGAGTTCCGGGACGGTGACGGTCGGCGACTCGAGCGCCGACGCCGAGACCGCAGCCAGGACTGTCGGCCGCGCGATCGAGGGCGTGGAGGTGATTGTCGCCGACCGCGAGGGTCGCAGGCTGCCGGCCGGCCAGGGCGGCGAGGTGCTGGTGCGCGGCTACAACGTGATGCGCGGCTACTTCGACGATCCGGAGGCTACCGCCGCGGCGATCGATTCCGACGGCTGGCTGCACACCGGCGACGTCGGCGTGCTCGACCCCGACGGCAACCTGCGCATCACCGACCGGCTCAAAGACATGTTCGTGGTCGGCGGGTTCAACGCCTACCCCGCCGAGATCGAGCAGCTGATCGCCCGTCACCCGAAGGTTTCCGAGGCGGCCGCGGTCGGAGTGCCCGACAACCGGCTCGGTGAAGTCTGCCGCGCTTACGTGATCCCGCGTGCCGGTGCGGAGCTAGACCCCGCTGAGATCATCGAGTACTGCCGGGATCGGCTGGCCAACTTCAAGGTCCCCCGCGAAGTCGTGATCGTCTCCGAACTGCCGCGCAACGCGGCCGGCAAAGTGCTGAGGTACGTGCTGCGGGCCGAGGCGGCCGGCTCGCCGGCGCGCGACTAGGTGCCTGGGTCGTCAGCTCGTATCTGTCGGCTATTCGGCGACGGAGTTCTCCGCTACGCCGTATCCGGTCAGGAACAGCGACGTGACATCCTCGGCCAGCTGGCGAGTGGTGTAGGGGCCGTCGGGGCGGTGCCACCGGACGGATAGCCACACAGCGTCGCGGATCAGCCGGTAGAACACCCAGGCCGGGATGTCGGCGCGGAAGCTGCCGTCGGCGACGCCGGCCTCGATCACCTGCAGCCAGGTCTGCTGAATATCCGCGGCCGCCGCCTGGATCGCACTGGAGCCTGGCATCTCGCGCAGGTACTGAGCTTCGTTCTGGTAGATCGCGGTGGCGTACGGCTGCTCCTCGGCTACCTCCAGCGAGGTAACCACCAGGTCATGCAGGCATTCGGCGGGGCCTTTGCGACTCGCCAGGACTACGGCGTACCGCGCCCGGATCGTGTTCAGGTATCGGGTCAGCACCTCGTCGAGAATGGCGTCCTTCGAGGGGAAGTGATGGTAGAGGCTGCCTGAGAAGACACCGACTGCGTCCGCGATCCCGCGCACCGTTGTCGCCCGCAAGCCCTTGCGAGCGAACATCTCGGCGGCGGTGGACAGGATCAGCTCCCGTCGATCCTGGACTTCTGCCATGCCCAGATCCTCTGCGGTAGGTAGGGCCGCGACCGTGGCAAGAAGCCAGGCTCGAGCCGGTCAGTATCCTACCCGCGCACCTACCTAACGCTTGCTCACTCGATCGGCGGGCTTATCCGGCCGGGCTCAGTGGTTCACACGCCGTAGCCGCCGTCGACGTCCAGCTTCTGGCCGCTGATGAAGCATGCCCGGTCCGAGGCGAGGAAGCACACCGCCTCGGCCACGTCTGCGGCGGTCCCGAACCGGCGCAGCGGGATGTTGTGCCGGGCCACGTCCAGCGCGCGGGTGTCCAGCTCGCCTTCCGCGATCAGCCGGGCGCCCATCCCGTCGGTCAGCAAGCCGGGACCGACGCTGTTAGCGCGCACCCCGAAGCGGCCCTCCTCGGCGGCGATGGCGCGCACGGCCGCCTCAACGGCAGCCTTCGGTATTGATGACAGGCCATCACGCACCGGGTACCGGCTGGTGGCTGCGGTGGTGACGGCCACCACGTTCCCTCGGCTTGCCCGCAGCAGCGGGAGCAGCGGCACCATCGCGTTGAGGAACGCGATCGCGTCCTGCTCCAGCTGACTCCGGAGCGTCTCCTGCGGCACCGTGCTCAGGTGCCGCATCGGCACGTCCGGCCCGGACGCGTAGACGACGGTGTGCACCCCGCCGAAGTCGGCCGCCACCGCGGCCGTGACGCCGGCGCAGGCGGCGGCGTCGGCCAGGTCAAGCTGGTAGGCCCGGGCGCGGCCGGGATGGCCGGCGGCGAGGCCGGCCACGACGGCGGAGGGGCGTCGGTACGTCATCGCCACCCGGCTACCGCGATCGAGCAGCAGGCCGGCTATCGCCGCGCCGAGGCCGCCACTGGCGCCGAGCACAAGCGCCGCGCCTTCGCGGGCGCTGAAGTCGGCAGCGGCTGGCGACGGGACCGGCGGAGTCTGCGGGTCGCGCACGAGCTGATGTTCTGCTGGCGGGGTCAGCGACCGGTGAAGGCCGGCGGGCGCTTCTCGGCAAACGCACGCTGGCCCTCGACGTAGTCCTCCGACTGGAAGCAGGCCTCGATCAGGGCTTCGACCTTGGCCAGATCGCGCCGTTCCGGTGACCGGCTGGCCTCCCGGATGGCGGCCTTGGACGCGGCGATCGTGAGCGGGGCGTTGCGGGCGATGGTGCCAGCCAGCGTCATCACCTCGTCATGCAGGCTCGCCGCCGGGACGACGCGGTTGACCAACCCCATCTGTAGTGCCTCCGCCGCGGAGAAGCGGCGAGCCGAGTACAAGATTTCGGCGGTCCAGGCCGGGCCGACGAGGTTCATCAGCGTCGTCACGCCGCCGAAGCCATAGCCAAGTCCTAGTCGCGCGGCCGGGACTCCGAACTGGCTGTCCTCCGCGGCGATCCGCATGTCGGCCTGCAGCGCGGTGAGCAGGCCGCCGCCCATGCAGAATCCGCGGATCATCGCGATGACCGGCTTATCCAGGCCAGCCCAGGACGTGGTGAGAGCTGCCTGGCCGCGGTCGTACTCGGCCCGCGCGGCCGGCGTCGTACGCTGCTCGCCGAACTCTGAGATGTCCGCGCCGGCAGCGAAGGCCTTGTCACCAGCCCCGGTGACCACGAGCACGCGGACGTCCGGGTCCGCCTGCAGCGCGGCCAGCAGCCCCGGCAGCGCGGCGCGGATCTCGCGCGACAGGGCGTTGCGCTTGGCGGGGTTGTTGAAGGTCACGACGGCGACGGGGCCGGTCACGTCGACGATCAGCTTGTCGGTGCCCGTCTCGTGTCGCATGGGCGAGTTCGGTGACGTCATGCGGGTCCTCTCAGATCACTCCGCGCGCGCGGAGGTCATCGATCTCGGCGGGCGGGTAGCCCAGTTCGGTGAGTACTTCCTGACTGTGGCCGCCCGCGTCGGGACTGGGCGTCCGGACGGTCGGCGGCGCATCCGTCATCCGCACGGCGTTGCGGAGGATGTCCAGCCGGCCAAGCACCGGGTGCTGGACCGGCAGCGTCATCGCGAGGTGCTCGACCTGCGGGTCGGCGAATACCTCGTCCATCGTGTAGACGGGTCCGCACGGAACGCCGACCTGGTTGAGCACCCTGACCCACTCGGCTGTGGTCCGGGTTCGCAGGCGCTCGGCGATAAGCGCGTTGAGCTCGGCTCGGTTAGCGGAGCGCTTGGCGAGTGAGTCGAAGCGCGGGTCGGCTGGGATGCCGGGCATGCCGATCGCCTCGCACAGGCTGTGCAGCAGGCGTCCGCCCGCGGCGCCAATGTTCACGTAGCCGTCTGCGGTAGCGAAGCAGCCCATCGGGACGCTCATCGGGTGGTGGTTGCCCGCCGGCGCCGGGATTTCCTTGTCGATGGTCCAGCGCGCGGCCTGGAAGTCCATCATGGCGATCATCGACTCCAGCAGCGATGTCTGGACCCAGCGACCGGCTCCGGTCCGGTCCCGGTCGTGCAGGGCGACCAGCACGCCGATCGCGAGGTACAGGCCGGCCGCCAGGTCTGACACCGGGATGCCCGCACGGGTCGGCTCGCCCGCCAGCCCGGTGACGCTCATGAGGCCGCCCATTCCCTGGGCGATCTGGTCGACGCCGCCGCGGTCGGCGTACGGGCCGTCCTGGCCGAAGCCGGAGATCGAGCCGTAGACCAGCCGCGGGTTGCGCGCGCGGACGGTGTCATAGTCAAAGCCGAGGCGATGCTTGACCGGCGGGCGCATGTTCTCGATCAGCACGTCGGCGGTGTCCACGAGGCGCATCAGCACGTCGTGTGCGCCCGGCGCTTTCAGGTTCAGTGCCAGGGACCGCTTGTTGCGGTGCAAGTGCTGAAAGTCTGACTCATGGCGGGTGCCCCCGGTCGATGCTGTCGCGGTGGGGTCGGCCGGAGCCTCGATCCGGATGACGTCGGCCCCCCAGTCGGCGAGCTGGCGGACGCAAGTCGGCCCGGCCCGGGCCACGGTCAGGTCGATGACGCGGATGTCGTCCAGCGGAAGCTGCTCGGTCACGCCTTCACCGGCCTTCGCTCACCGTTATGACCGCCACGCTCTTTATCATCTATCAGACGAGCTAGGACCCGGATGCGCTATGGCTGTCCCGTTATGGCAGCCAGCCGTACCCCGTGGCCAGGCCTAGCCGGGGAAGTCGAGCAGGTCCGCGGGGCGCAGCCGGAACTCCTGCAGCCGCAGGTAGTGGTACTTTTCGGTGTCGCCTACCCACTCCATGCCGATCCGGCGGACGGTGGCCTCGGCCCGCGTGTTGGCTGGCCGCACGAGCGCGATGATCTGCTCGAGGCCCTGACCGAACGCCCACCTGGCCAGCGCCAGCCCGGTCTCCGTTGCGTATCCGTTGCCCCAGGAGCTGCGGTGCAGCTGCCAGCCGATCTCGTATTCGTCATCGGGTGGCAGCGGCAGCAGCGTGGCGCCGCCGATCAGGCTGCCGTCCCGGCGCAGTTCGACAGCCCAGCGGCCGGCCGGGGTTAGCAGCCGGGAGTCCTCGGCGACCCACTGCTGCAGCACCAGCCGCATCGCAAGTTCGTCGGGAACGAGGTCCATCTTCGGTGCGAGCCACCGGGCGACCGTCTCGTCACCGTAGGAACCGAGCGCCGCGGGGGCATCTTCGACCCGCCACGGGCGGAGGACTAGCCGCTCGGTGTCCAGTCGCGGAGCCACCCGGCAACCATAACCAGGACGCTGGCCGGTCAGGGATCGCGGGTCGCCGCGGGCCGGCGATGCTCCCGGCGCTCGGATGGCGTGCGCGTCAGCCGCTGCTGTCGGCCCGCTGGTCCGCGACCTGACAGATTGAGGGCAATGGCTTAGATCGTCGCGCTGACGCGCCCGAAGTACTGCTGGGAGGAATGAGCAATGGGCAGTCTTGACGGCAAGGTGGCCGTCGTCGTCGGGGCCGGTCAGACGCCGGGCCAGACGATCGGCAATGGCCGGGCCACGGCGATTCTGTTCGCGCGCGAAGGTGCGCACGTGGTGGCCGTGGATCGCAATCTCGACTCGGCGCGTACCACGGTGGAAGCAATAAGCGAGGAGGGCGGTCAGGCCCTAGCGATCGAGGCAGACATCACCGCTGAGCCTGAGATCGAGGGATTGGTGGCGCAGACGGTCGGCCGGCTCGGCCGTATCGACATCCTGCACAACAACGTCGGGGTCGGCCTGGCGGCGGGCGACGGCCCGGTCGCCGACATCACGACCGAGGTGTTCGACCTCGTCACGGCCACCAACCTCCGAGGGATGGTGATGACGTGCAAGCACGTGCTGAAGGTGATGCAAGCCCAGCGCTCCGGCGTGATCGTCAATATCTCCTCGGTAGCCGCGGTACTCGACTATCCGAACATCGCGTACAAGACCTCGAAGGCGGGCGTCGTCGCGTTAACGGAGAACCTGGCCATCACCTATGCCCGGTACGGCATCCGGGTCAACTGCATCCTGCCCGGTCTGATGAACACCCCGATGGCGATCGAGTCGCGGGTTGGCCGGAACGGGATGACCCGGGAAGAGGTGATCTCGCTACGGGACTCCCGGGTGCCGCTTGGCCGGATGGGAACCGCCTGGGACACCGCGGAAGCAGCGTTGTTCCTGGCATCTCCGCAGGCCGGGTTCATCACGGGAGTGGCGCTCACTGTCGACGGCGGCCAGCGCCTGAGTACCGGTTAGCCGCAGGGCCGGGATGTGCTCCCGCCCCCATGGGCGGGCCGGCCCGGCTGGCGGCTTAAGCCGGGCGCTGGGTTCGGCTACGGTGCAAGACATGACCGTGCACGTTCGCTTGTCCTACGGAGATGACGGGCTGGACATCACGGTCCCGGATCACGCGACCGTGGTCTATCCGCATGACGCTGCCTCCCTGCCCGACCCGGCTGCGGCGCTCACCGCAGCGCTGCGTTCCCCCGTTAGCGGTCCGCCGCTCCGGGATCGCGTCCGCCCCGGCCAGACGGTCGCGATATCGGTGTGCGACGGCACGCGGCCGCAGCCGAGCAGCCTGATGATCCCGGCGGTGCTCGCCGAACTCGACGGGATCGTGGACTGCAGCGACATCGTCATCCTGGTCGCGACCGGCACCCACCGGGCCAACACCGAGCGGGAGCTGCGGTCCATGCTCGGCGACGACGTCGTGGACTCGGTCCGGATCGTCAACCACGATTCCCGCGACCCCGCGAGTCTGACCTGGATCGGTACGCTCGGGGCGGGCGTTCCGGTCTGGCTCAACACCGAGTGGGTGGATGCGGACGTCAAGATCACGACTGGCTTCGTCGAGCCGCACTTCTTCGCGGGCTTCTCTGGCGGGCCGAAGATGGTCGCGCCGGGGCTGGCCGGCCTCGACACCGTACTCGTCCTCCATGACGCCGCGCGAATAGCGCACCCGTGCGCGACGTGGGGGATCACGGTAGGGAATCCGGTCCACGACGATGTGCGAGCTATCGCGGCGGCCACGGGGGTCACCTTCTCGCTGGACGTCGTCCTGAACCGGCACAAGGAGATCGTGGCCGCGTTCGGCGGTGACGTGCTGGAGATGCACGCCGCCGCCACGAGGCTCGCGCGTCAGCTTGCCATGCGTCAGCTGCCCGCGCCGTTTGACGTCGTGGTCACAACCGGCTCGGGATATCCCCTTGACCAGAACCTGTACCAGTCGGTCAAGGGAATGTCGGCAGCCAGCCGCATCGTCCATGACGGCGGAACGATCATCTGCGCCGCCGAGTGCCGCGACGGGTACCCCGACCACGGTTCATACCGTGCGGTGCTGCGCTCCGCCCCGACGCCGCAGGCACTGCTCGATGAGATCGCTCATCGTGCGGTGACGGTTCCTGATCAATGGCAGGTGCAGATTCAGGCGCAGATTCAGGCGCGCGCCCGGGTCGTGATGCACACCTCCTACCTGTCTGACGCCGACCTTGCCGACGCCCACCTGACCCAGACGTCCGATATCAGCGCCGCTATCGCGGCCGAGATCCGGCGGATCGGCTCGACGGCGCGGATCTGCGTCCTACCGGAGGGACCGCAGACCATTCCGTACCTGGCTGCTGCCCCCGCGTGATACCAGGAGAGCTCACATCGCGCAGGACTCGCAGCCCAGTCGGTTACTAGTGCGATCATGGGTGCATGACGGCGTGGCAGGACGTCCAACAGGCGGCGCCGGAGTTCGCGCGGCGGGTGCGGGCGCTCTTCGACGCCCACCGGCACAAGACAATCGCCACCTTGCGAGCGGACGGGTCGCCGCGGATCTCCGGGATCGAGGCTGCCTTCGAGGACGGCGAGCTGGTCTTCGGCTCGATGCCGAACGCGCGCAAGGGCGCGGACCTGCGTCGGGATCCGCGGTTCGCTCTGCACAGCGCCACGGTCGACCCGATCGAGGGCTCCGAGGCGCAGTGGCCGGGTGAGGCGAAGATCTCCGGCAGCGCAATCGCCGCCGGACCGATCACCGACACTCCGGACGGCGTGAGCTTTCGTGCCGATATCGACGAGGTCGTGCACACCCACCTCAACGACGAGGCGACGATGCTGGTCGTCGAGTGGTGGACGCCCGCGCGTGGGCTGCGAAGAATCGAGCGCGAGTAGCCGCCAGGCGCGCGCTAGGTGGGCCGCGAGGTCCGCGTCGATCGTCGGTTGCCGGAACGTCATGGCTCGTCGTTAGAGGGCGGCAGCGAAACGTTCGCGGCGCCGTGGTCGGGAGGTCAGCGCGGGCGTACTGCCACCCCGGTGACCGCGGTGAGACGGACAGCGAGCGCGGTTCCTGACACCAGCCACGGATGTCCCGCGCGGTCGCCGAGATCCCCGTCGCGCACCCAGCCGGCGACCTCGGTCAAGGCTCGGAGGCAGACGAGCGCCTGGTGCCAGCTAACGTCCGCCTCGCGGACCACGACGCCGGCCCGCACCCGGTAGTGCCGCACGAACCGCCGGGCTAGCTGGCGCCCGGCCAGGCGCGCAAGATGCAGGATCGGTCCCGACGCGACGAGCGGCGGCTCGGACAGCATCAAGCTCGTGAAGGCGACGTCGTAGGCGCGGGGCGCCAGCACCGCGGTGCTCCAGTCCAGGACGGTGATCTGCCGCCCGGCCGCGAGCACGTTGAAGGGGTGCAGGTCGCCGTGGCAGATGACCTCCGGCGACCATGGCAGCGGATGATTGATCAGCCAGCTGGCTGCGGCGGCGAGGTCGCCCCGCTGGCAGCCAGCTGCCATCTCGGCAAGTATCTCCAGCATCTCGCGAATCGTGACCCCGGCCACTCCTGCCTGGCCGAGCTGATCACGGACGGGCCCCGGATCAAGCGCGTGCAGTTCGGCCATCGTCGATGCGAGAGCGTCCGGGAGCTGGCGGGCAAGCCGCGGGATGGCGATCACAGCCGCGGCGCCACCCAGGTCGGATAGGAGCCGCGCTCCTGGCGCCTTGTCCATGACCATGAAGGCGCGGCCAAGTCCGCAGCCTGGACCGCCCGATGCCCGGACCGCCGGCGTGGGGAAGCCGGCCGCAGCGACGGCTGCCTGCACGATCGTCTCCTTGCGCGCCACGGATGCGTCCGGCATCAACCGCACGACCAGCTCGCGCGGCCAGCCGGGTGGAGGGTCAGCGAGCGAGAACGCCAGCAGCTCGGCCCAGAATCCGCCGGTCAGCGATTCCGGTGGCCGGGCGTAGGCGACCCCCGGTAAGCCGGCGGCGTCGCCGATAACTCTGAGGAGCCGGTCGTCTAGGTCCGCATTTACTGTCACGGTATTTACCGTAACGGTTGACAGTGGTATTGTCTAGCCGTGAGTGAAGCAAGCAGAACCGACGCGGGGATGACGATCGACGACCTCGCTCGCCAGTCACAGCTGCCGGTGCGCACGATCCGCGAGTACCACGCGATGCGACTACTGCCAGCACCCGAGCGGCGGGGCCGCGTCGGCATCTACGGGCTGCGGCACGTCCAGCGGCTGGAACTGATAGCCCGGCTCCAGCGGCGCGGGTACTCCCTCGCCGGCATCCGGGACCTGCTGGCAGCGTGGGAGGCTGGTTCCGACCTGACCTCGCTGCTCGGCGTACCGGGCCAGGCGGCACTTGATGAGACGCCGGTGCGGCTCACGAGCCCCGAGCTAACCGCGCGACTTCCCGGGCTCTCCGGCAAGCTGCTGCGGCGCGCGTGCGCAGCCGGACTCGTGCAGCCGGACGCTGACGGGTTTCTGGTCCGGAGCCCTGCGTTGCTGGCCCTCGTAGCGGACGGCAATGCCGCGGGCCTGCCGCTGGCCGAGATGCTGGACCTGGTCGGCACCCTGCGCAGCGAGCTGACCTCGCTGTCCGATCTGCTCGCCGACCATGTTGTGGACCGGCTGGTCCCGGCGGTGGCGCCCCGGCTGGATCCGGACGGCATCGCGGCGCTGCTGCAGCGCGGCCGCCTGCTCTTGCTGCAGGGAGTGGCGAGCGTTCTCGCCGACCGGCTGAGCGCCGCGTTGCTGCAGCGGGCGGATGGAGCCGAGGACGGCGCGACGATACGCGCGGCACTCGAGCGCATCCGGGTCGGAGCCGTTGCCGACTCTTCTGGTCGCATCTGGAATGTGGCGCGATGACTATCGCTAACCGCGAGCAGGCCGAACACTGGAACAGCAGCGAGCAGGCCGACCACTGGGTCACCTACCAGGAAGAGTACGACCGCATGCTCGGCCCGTTCGCGGACCTCGTACTCGCTGCCGCGGCCCTGTCGCCGGGAGAGCGTGTGCTCGATGTCGGGTGCGGCTGCGGGTCGACGACCCTCGCTGCGGCCAGGGCGGTTGGCGGCGGCGACGCAGTCGGCGTGGACCTGTCGGCTCCCATGCTCGCGAAAGCCCGCGCGAACGCGGCCTTGGCGGGTCTGGCAAACGCCTCATTCGAGCAGGGGGACGCCCAGGACCATCAGTTCAGGCGGCTCTTTGACGTGCTGATCTCGCGGTTCGGCGTCATGTTCTTCGCCGACCCGGTGGCAGCCTTCGCCAACATGCGCGCCGCCACCCGGTCAGGCGGACGGCTGGCATTCGTCTGCTGGCAGTCCCTCGGCGCCAATGAATGGCTCACCGTGGCTGGCGGCGCACTCGCCCGGCACGTGCCGCCGCCCGACCCCCTCGAGCCGGGTGCGCCCGGCATGTTCGCCCTGGATGAGCCGGGCCGCATCCTGCGCATCCTGGACGACGCCGGCTGGCGTCGCGTCACCGTGACTCCGCACGAAACGCCGATACTGGTGGGCGGTGGCGTGCTCGACCACGCTGTCGCCTTCGTGCGGCACGGCAGCCTCGGCCGCAGGATGCTCGCCGGCGCCGACGCCGCCACCCAAGACCGCGCCATCCAGGCAGTTCGTGACGCGCTGGCGCTGCATGTGGGCCCGGACGGGGTGCGCCTCGGCGCCGCCGTGTGGCTCGTGCAGGCCAGCGCCTGAGGACCAGCGCGCCCGGCATGACCGCTGCGAAACCTGACCTCGCCACGATTTAACCGGACCCGCGGCGGGAGAATGTGTCGCATGCGGGGGATCGGCGCGGGCCCGATCGTGATCGTCGGCGGTGGTGTCGCGGGCGGCAACGCTGCCGCAACCCTCCGGGACGAGGGCTTCCGCGGCCGGGTCGTGGTTATCAGCCAGGAACCCGGCATCCCGTTTGGCCGCCCGCCGCTCTCGAAGACGTTCTTGCGCTCCGAAGAGCAGCTCGAAGACTGGTATGTCCGGCCCGCCGGCTGGTATCAGGAGCACGAGGTAGAGCTCGTCACCGGGTCGCGCGTGGTGGCCGTCGACACGGCGGCCCGCACGGTTGCGCTCGACTCGGGGCGGGAGTTCGGTTATCAGCAGCTCTTGCTCGCCACCGGAGGCCGCAACCGGCGGCTTGACCTCCCCGGCTCCGAGCTGCCCGGGATCCACTACCTGCGCACCGTGGCCGAGTGCGACGCGATCAAGGCTGAGGTCGGGCCTAACCGCCGGGCGGTCGTGGTGGGGATGGGCTTCATCGGCTGCGAGGTCGCGGCGTCGCTGACGCAGCTCGACGTCCAGGTGACCGGCGTCTACCCGGGGAAGCTGCCCCTCGACAAGGTGCTCGGCGCGGAGGCCGGCGCGCTG
>Ga0187814_10000121_pt1 | contig 20128 bp, 17 predicted proteins | sample NC_S_4_FD_132450 | JGI IMG/M metagenome (GOLD analysis project Ga0187814, IMG submission 132450) | Wetland sediment microbial communities from Neuse River Estuary, North Carolina, USA - ASW-S_4 | ecosystem: Environmental > Aquatic > Freshwater > Wetlands > Sediment | place: USA: North Carolina... | reverse complement strand
TCAGGGCCAGATCCGTCCTTGTCCTCATCGGGCTGGCCTTCTTCATCGCAGCAGGGCTGGACTGCGCTGTCGGCTGGGTCACCCGGCGCGGGCTCCCGCGCTGGGTCGCCGTGTGCGCTGTGCTCCTGGCCGTGGCCGGGGTATTCGCGGCCTTTGTCTTCGCGGCGATCCCGCTCCTGACCAGCCAGACCGCGGCACTGACCAGTCACCTCCCGCACTACCTGCGCACACTGCGCGATCCTCGGTCCGAGCTTGGCCGGCTGAATCTCCACTACCACATCGAGCAGCGGCTCACGCAGCTCATCGCGAGCCGCGGCGGTGCCGTCGCCCGCGGCGTGGTCGGCGGGGACGACGTCGTGCTCAGCACCGCAGCGTCCCTGCTCGTGGTGATCATGCTGACCGGGTATTTCCTGGCCGGGATGCCGCGGATCAAGAGGTTCCTGTACCACCTCGCGCCGCGTTCCCGGCGGACCCGAGTCATCCTCATCGGCGACGAGATCTTCACGAAGGTTGGGGGCTATCTGCTGGGGAACGCGCTGACGTCGGTGGTGGCGGGGGTGGGCACCTACGTGTGGATGCTTGCCTTCGGCATCCCGTACCCGGTGCTCTTGGGGATGCTGGTGGCGCTGCTCGACCTCGTGCCGGTCATCGGATCGACCATCGGCGGGATCATCGTGACGCTGGTGGCCCTGACGGTCTCGGTGCCAGTCGCAGGGTTCACGCTGGCGTTCTATGTCGCCTTCCGGATCGCCGAGGACTACCTGCTCATCCCCAGAATCATGACCCGGACCGTGCAGGTCCCTGCCGTGGCCACCATCGTCGCGGTGCTGCTCGGCGCGGCGCTGCTGGGGATCATCGGCGCCCTGGTCGCCATCCCGGTGGCCGCCTCGGTACGGCTGTTGCTGCAGGAAGTCACCTTCCACCGGATGGATCAGTCGTAATGGCCATAGCTGACCGCAGAGCTCTCGTGCGCGCGTGTGAGCCGGGAATCCGGCCCCGGTGATCGATACTGCGAAGTAGTAATCGCGATGACCACACTTTCCGCTCCGGACAGATCCGGCCAGGACCGGCAGATCAGGCTTAGACGCGCAGATCCGGCTCGCCGCCCGCAGCCGGCTGGTTTACACGCCGGCCGCGGCGGGAAGCTCTCCGGCCGAAAGCCGCCGGTGCCGATGGCGAGGACGATGCAGAAGGCGACATCTCCGGCAGGCAGCCCCGCTGTCGTACTCGGCGGCGGGGGAGTATTCGGAGCTACCCAGGTAGGCATGCTGCGTGCGCTGCTGGAGTCTGGCATCCGTCCCGGCCTCGTGGTCGGCACCAGCGTGGGTGCCATCAACGGCGCGGCGATCGCCGCGGACCCGACCATCGCGGGCGTGGATAATTTGGCCGGCCTGTGGGCGTCTCTGGCCGAGGCCGGGATGTTCACCGACAACGTGCTCGCCAGGGCGAGCACCCTGGCCCGCTACCGGACGCACCTGTACTCGGCCGCCCCGCTCCGCAAGCTGCTGGGCTCGCGTCTTCCGGCCACCTTCGACGAGCTCGCGATCCCGTTCCAGTGCGTCGCCGCCAGCATCGAGCGAGCAGGCGCTCACTGGTTCACCAGCGGCAGCCTTGCCGACGCCGTGATGGCCTCCGCAGCGGTGCCAGGCCTGCTGCCGCCGGTCGTGATCGACGGCGAGCACTTTCTCGACGGCGGCCTGGTTCACTCCATTCCGGTGGGCCGGGCCATCGCCCTCGGCGCCACCGACATCTACGTGCTCCACGTCGGCCGGATCGAGCAGCCGCTGAAGCCTCCCAGGTCACTGTGGGACGTGTGCCTGACCTCATTCGAGCTAGCGCGGCGGCACCGGTTCGTCGAGGAGATGGCTAATGTGCCTGCCGATGTCCGGGTGCACGTGTTGCCGAGCGGCGAGGAGAAGCTGCCGCTCGTCTCGATCCGGTATCGCCACTACAGAGCCGTAGCCAGCCGCATCGAGCGCGGCTACCAAGCCGCAGCCGAGTATCTGTCCGCCAGGCCGGACCTCGGTTGAGACCGCCGCCGACGGCGATCCGCCGTGCCGTGATCGACCCGGTCTGGCCACTCCTGGCGACCGGGCTGGCCGTGGTGTTCCTGCTGGTCGCGGCCGTCAGTGCGGTAGCCGCTCCGCTCAGCCGGCGACGCAGGCTGCTGCGGCTGGCGCTGCTCGGGGCGCTCTACCTGATCTTGGATGCCGGCCTAGTGGTCTGCTGTGCGGCCCTGTGGCTGCGGCATCCGCGGCACCGCAGCGAGGCCGACTGGGAGCGGAGGCACTCCGAACTGCTTCGGACCGCGCTGGCGGTGCTGCTGAAGTCTGCCCAGCGCCTGCTCGGGTTCCGCGTCGAGGTGCAAGAACCCCCGGGCGGGGATCAGATCTCTGGCCGTCCGCTGCTCGTGCTCGCCAGACACGGCGGTCCGGGTGACTCGATCGCGCTGGTTGAGCTGCTGATGTCGCGGTATGGACGCCGCCCGGCCATCGTGCTGACCGAGCGCCTGTGCTGGGACCCCGGACTGGACCTTGTGCTCAGCCGGCTGCCGTCGTGCTTCGTGCGCCGCGGCCAGCGAGATGCCATCGTGGGACGGCTTAACCGGCTAGCCAGGGACATGGACGGCGACGACGCGATCTTGCTCTTTCCCGAGGGGGGCAACTGGACTCCCGGCCGGCACCGCCGGGCGATCGCCCGCCTCACCGGCGCCGGCCGCAGGCGGGCGGCCGCGGACGCGGCCAGCAACCCCAACGTGCTGCCCCCGCACCCAGCCGGTGTGCTGGCCTGCCTAGCCGGGCGCGGCGACCTCAACGTGGCTGTCGTCGCTCACACGGGCCTGGAAGATCTGGTGAGTCCCCTGTCGATCTGGCGCGCACTGCCCGTCAACCACCCGATGGTGGTCCGCTGGTGGTACGAGCCAGCCACGGCGCTGCCGCGCGGGGCTGCGAGGCGACGCGAATGGCTCCGGCTGCAGTGGGCCATCGTCGACTCCTGGATCGACTCGCGGAAGGCGGCTAGGCGCTCGGCGCTCCCGGCCGAGACCGCGGCTGAAACCACGCCTGAGACGGTAACGGACACGCTGGCCGGGCCGACCGCCAAGGTCTAGTGCGGCCGGCTGGCCGCACCCGGGCCGCTCACTCGCGTGGTCAGCGGCGGTCGGCCCGCCGCATATCGTCGGGCTAGCTGGGCAGTACGTGCGGCTGCGGCCGGACGTCAGCTTGAGTGACGCGGCCGCTCCGACGCACGTTCGACAGACGGAGGCAGCCCTGCCGCCACGCCTTCCAGCGGCCCTAAGCCGGCCACGTCGACGCCGGGCGGGCCGGCATCGACGCCCGCAAGTTCGCCGGGAGCACCGTGACCAGTCACCCGACCTCGCGGAACGGCTCTCAGGACGGGCTCTCCCGCGTCACCGTGGCCGGATCCTTATCCCGGCGCAGGCCTTGGTACCGGGGGTGCCGCAGCTGCCCGGCGCTCGTCCACTCCGAGAAGCCCACCTGGCAGACGAGCTCGGGCCGCACCCAGTGCACCCCGGCCCTGGGCAGCGCGCCACGTGCGAAGGGCGGGCGCTGCTGCTCCAGGCTGGCCAGCGCCTGCAGCAGCGAGGCCAGCGTCGCGCTGTCGAATCCGGTACCCACCTTCCCCGCGTATTCGAGCTGGCCGTCAGCGTCGTAGTAGCCCACGAGCAACGCGCCGAACCCGGCGCGGGAACCCTGCGGATCGGTGTAGCCGCCGATCACGAACTCCTGGCCGTTCTCGCACTTGAACTTCAGCCAGTCCCTGCTTCGCCCGGACCGGTACGGAGCGTCGGCGCGCTTGACCACCAGGCCCTCCCAGCCGCGTGCGCACGCTTGCTCCCAGTAAGCCCGGCCGCCGTTGGTGCGATGCTCGGTGTAACGCAGCGGACCGCCGAAGGTCAGCAGCGCGCGGAGTACCCGCTTGCGCTCCCGCAGCGGCAGCGCTCGCACATCCTGGCCGTCGGCCCGCAGGACGTCGAAGAGGTAATAGACGACGGGAACGGACTTGATCAGCCGCTCCCCCGGGCTGCGCACGCCGAGCCGCTGCTGCAGCAGGCTGAAGCTGGTAGCGCTGCCTTCGAACGCGACCACCTCGCCGTCGACTACGTAGTCAGCTGCCTGTTGCGCCTGCAGCGCCGCAGCCAGCTCCGGATAGGTGCTGTTGACCTGCTGCCGGTTGCGCGTCATGAGCTGCACCTGCCGGTTGCCGCAGTAGGCGATGCACCGCTCCCCGTCGAACTTCCGCTCGTACATCCAGGCCGGGTCGAAGAACCGGTCCTTGGTCAGCGTGGCCAGCTCGGGGTCGACCCAGCCAGTCGGCACTCCGCTGTCGGCCGCCGGCATCAGGCCGCCGCCCGCAGCCGCCGGGCGCCGGACCCGCGCAGACCCTCCACCCTCGCCCCATCCCTGCGGTGACCCGTTTTCTGCTGGCTGATGCGCGGCGGCCGCGACCTGAACCGCTTCCGGCCACCGGAACCAGCAGTACCGCGGATCGGTTGGCGTGCAGAAACGCGGGTAACTGGCCGGCCGGCTGAGGGTGCACGCCTGAAGGCAGCGGGACGGGACCCTCGCCTGGGCGGCGCTGCCCCCGGTGACACGCTATCGGCTCTGCCTGTCCCGGGTGTCATCACAGCGAATCCGGCGCGACCGAGGCAGCCAGCAGGCATCCAGGCTTATGCTGGCTCGGGCTTGATCAGTGCCGGCATACAGCGCGAACAGAACGAGCGGATCGAGATGGTGGCAGCGGACGTCAGTTCCGGCAACTCTGCTCGCACGTCTCCGCCAGAGCGCATCCGCGTCCTTCTCATCGAAGACGACGACGGCGATGCCCTGCTTGTGGACGAGCTGCTACTGGACGTCGGCGCGCCATTCAGCATGAGCCGGGCCAGGTCGCTGGCCGAGGCCACGGCTGAGCTAGCCGGGACCGGCTGCGTGCTGCTGGATCTCGAGCTGCCCGACTCGCGCGGCCTGCACGGCGTGCGGATGCTGCAGGAGGTCAGGCCAGACCTGGCGGTCGTCGTCCTCACCGGGATCTCCGACGAGCACCTCGGCGAGGAGGCGGTTGCCGCGGGTGCGCAGGACTACCTGGTCAAAGGGCAGGTCGACGGCTTTCTGCTGCAGCGCGTGGTGCGGTACGCGATCGAGCGGCGCCGGGCCGAGGAGACCCAGCGACAGCTCAGCGAGGCGCGCCTCTACGCGGCCGAGAACGCCCGACTGGAGCGCGGCCTGCTCCCATCACCGCTGCTCTCGGACGAGCGGCTGTCGGTGGCCGCGCGCTACCGGTCCGGCGGCCAGCAGATGCTGCTCGGCGGTGACTTCTACGACGTGGTTGAGGCCCCGGACGGCTGGGTGCACGCGATGGTCGGCGACGTCTGCGGCCGCGGCGCGGACGAGGCGGCGCTCGGTGTCTGCCTGCGGGTCGCCTGGCGGACCATGATCCTGGCGGGGCGGCCAGTCAGCGAGACGCTGGCCGCCGTCCAGCAGGTGCTGGAACACGAGCGGCAGCACGATCGCCTGTTCGCCACCATGTGCATGCTGTCGGTCGCCCCGGACCGGAAGACCGGACGGCTGCGGCTGGCCGGTCACCCGCAGCCGCTGCTGATCAGCGGTGACGCCGTGCGCGAGCTGCAGGCGCCGATCGGCCTGCCACCGGGGATCACCGCATCCGCGGAGTGGCCAAGCGCCGACGTCGAGCTCGGGTCGGCCTGGTCCGTGCTGCTGTATACCGACGGCCTGGTGGAAGGCAAGATCGGCACTGGCCCGGAGCGGCTCGGCAGTGACGGGCTGGTCAGGCTCATCGAAAAGGCACGCGCTCAGGACCCTCCCGACCAGATGCCAGACCGGCAGGCCAACGAGCGGCTGATCGACTCGGTCATCAACCAGGCTCGCGAGCTCAACGGCGGCGACCTCGACGACGACGTCGCCGTGCTGGTTCTCGGCTGCTCGGCACCCGGGCACCCATGACGGTTGGCCCGGCGCGTTCAGCCCGCCCGCGCGGCGCGGCGGCGACGCCGCGATCACGGCCGGACGGCACAGCGGGACAGCGACGCCTCCGGGTATCGACAGTCGAGGATGCCGCGAGCCGGTGGCCACTCGGCCGGATCATCGCCGTCGGCATGGCGACGCTCGGCACGCTGCTCGTCGCCGCGATAGTCGTGGGCTCCATCGCGATTAGCAACCTCACCAGCGCTCGCGGCCGGGTCGTGAACATCATCGACCCGGCCGCCCTGCACGGCGCGCAGCTCTACGCCGCCCTGCTCAATCAGGAAACCGGCCTGCGCGGCTATCTGCTGAGCGCGCAGCAGTCCTTTCTCAAGCCCTATAGCGCGGGGGTCGCCGGCCAGCGAGTGCAACTCAGGGACCTGCAGCCGCTGCTGACCGGCCTCCCGGCCGCCAGGGCAGACCTCGCCGAGACAGTGCGGCGTGTCGAGGCGTGGCGATCGAGCTACGCGGTCCCGGCCATCGCCAAGGTCACGGCCACCGGCAAGGCCATGCCTTATGCGAACATCGACACCGGCAAGGTCGCATTCGACAGCGTGCGGGCCCCGCTGGCGGCCTTCCAGCGCAGCCTCGCACAGCAGCGCGCGACCGCCGTGGCGCAACTGAGCAGCTCGGCCACCATTCTGGACGTGACCGGCGTCGCGAGTGCGATAGCCCTGCTGCTCGTCGTCATCGCCCTCGGCGTCGGGCTCCGGGCGGCTGCCACCCGGCCGCTGGCACGGCTGGCGGCCGATGCTCGCCAGGTGGCAGGCGGGGACTTCGAGCACGAGGTCGACCCGAGCGGGCCGCGGGAGGTGCACACGCTGGCCGTTGACGTGAACCGGATGCGCGAGCGCATCCTGCGCGAGCTGTCAGCGGTCCGGGCGGCCAACATCGCGCTCCAGGCCAGGGCCCTCGACCTAGAGCGATCCAACTCTGAGCTCGAGCAGTTCGCCTATGTGGCCTCGCACGACCTGCAGGAGCCGCTGCGCAAGGTAGCCAGCTTCTGCCAGCTGCTGCAGCGGCGCTACATCGGCCAGCTGGACGCCAGAGCTGACCAGTACATCGAATTCGCCGTCGACGGCGCAAAGCGGATGCAGGCGCTGATCGACGACCTGCTGGCCTTCAGCCGGGTCGGGCGCATCGACCGTGAGCCAGGGATGGCGTCCTGCGCCAGCGCCCTGTCGCAGGCGCGGGTCAACCTGAACGCCGAGATCCGCAAGAGCGGAGCGGTCATCGAGAGCGCCGAGCTGCCCTCGGTGCGGGCCGAGTTCTCGCTGCTGACCTCCTTGTTCCAGAACCTGCTCGGCAACGCGATCAAGTTCCGCGCCGACCGCCCGCCGGTCATCCGGATCTCGGTCACGGCGCAGGCCGATGGCTTCTGGCTGTTCTCGGTGGCCGACAACGGCATCGGCATCGAGCCCGAGTACGCCGACCGCATCTTCGTCATCTTCCAGCGGCTGCACGACCGGTCCTCCTATGAAGGGACCGGCATCGGCCTGGCCATGTGCCGCAAGATCGTCGAGCACTACGGCGGCCGGATCTGGCTAGACACGACGTATCAAGGTGGGGCAAACTTCTGCTTCACGCTGCCGGTCGCCCCCCTGGCCGCTGAGGAGACGTCAGATGAGTGAGAGTGCCGGCCTCGACCTGGTGGACGTGCTGCTCGTCGAAGACGACCCCGGCGACGTGCTCATGACCAGGGAGGCGTTCGAGCACTACGAGATCCGGAACAACCTGCACGTCGTGGGCGACGGCGACCAGGCCTTGCACTTCCTGCGCAAGACCGGGGACTACATCGGCGTGCCGACGCCGGGCCTGATCCTGCTCGACCTCAACCTGCCCCGCCGCAATGGCCTCGAGGTACTAGCCGAGCTGAAATCGGATCGCGAGCTGCTCTCGATCCCGGTCGTGGTCCTGACGACGTCACAGGCGCAGGAAGACATCGCGCGGAGCTACTCCCTGCACGCGAACGCCTACATCAGCAAGCCAGTGGACTTCGACCGGTTCATCGGCGTAATCGGGCAGATCGACGACTTTTTCCTGACCCTGGTCAAGCTGCCCGGCTCCGCGGGCTGACGGACTTCTCAGCGGTACCGCGACCGCTGGTCGCTGTCGTCGTAGCCGGGAGCAGGGGCGACGTACGTCCCCGTGGCTGGCGGCCGGACCGAGCGGGCACCCACGCCGCTGAGCAGCGTGCCGATCGCGATGCCGAGGATCAGGAAGACCACCGCGGTCGCGGCTTTCGAGGCCAGCGGGGCTGAGGTGGTGAACGGCAGCACCACGGCGAGCACGGTCGCCAGCGCGATGATCCAGCCGAAGAACAACGTCGGCCGCGGCGTGCTCAGCAGGAGCAGGTGCAGCACCCCAGTAGCGACCAGCGAGGCGGCGGCTACCAGCAACACGAGGCTGGTCGTGTGCACGTCGCCGTAGGCACCGTCGCGCATCGGCGCCAGCAGCGGGATCCCGGCCAGCCACCGGCACACGAGCACTCCCACCAGCGCTATCAGCGCAGCGACGACCGCCGTGGCAACACCGCCGGCCCACAGCTGGCCGGCCGCGACAGATGGCCGACCGGACGGCGGCCGGCCCGGTCCGTGCTGCTCATAGCCGGGCTGGCTGTACCCGGGCTGGCCGTAGCCAGGCTGGCCGTAGCCGGGGTCGTAACCCGGCTGGTCATAGCCAGACGGGCGGTAGCCTGACCCGCCCGGACGGGGGTCCCGAGGATCATGCGGCATCGGCGCCGTGGTCATGCGACCACCTGCCTTCCGGGCATGCGCGTGGAATTCGATGGGCGCTAACTAACCACGCTACGCCGCTTCAAACACCCAGCCCCCCGGCGCCCGCGCCCGCGCCCGCCGCTGATAGCCGGACTATCAGGGCAGCCTGACAACGGCGCGAGCGCGCGTGAGCACCTTGGCGCCAGCCGCCCGCGCGGTCAGCCCGATCGCGACCCGGTTCCCGTCGAGCTTCTCCTCGACCTGGCCGCTGACCTCGATCGACGCGCCGACGTCATCGTCCGGCACGACCACCATGGCGGAGAACCGAACGCCGAACTCGGTGACAACGGCCGCGGGCCCGGCCCAGTCGGTGACGAAGCGGCCGGCCTGGGCCATCGTGAACATCCCGTGCGCGATGACATCGGGCAGCCCGACCGCCCTGGCAATCCGCTCGTTCCAGTGAATGACATTGAAGTCGCCCGACGCGCCGCAGTACTTGACCAGGCTGAGCCTGGTGACCGGGTAGCTGACGACGGGAACTTCAGTACCAGTCGCCACCTCGTCATACCTGATCTGGTCGGTCACGCCGCGAACCCTCTCTGGTAGAGCCGCCGCCCTGCCCGCCAGGGCCGGCGACGGCTGACTGCGCCTAGCCGCCGCGCTCGACGATGGTGGACACAGCCGTGCACACGTGCTCGCCCGCCAGCGTCTTGATCTCCGCGCTGGTGGTCAGTATCACGTTCCGGCCGGCGTCCCTGATCTCGGTGATCGTTGGCTGCGCCGTCACCACGTCGCCGGCCCGGAGCGGCCGCTCATACTCAAACCGCTGTGCGCCGTGGACCACCATGGCGTAGTTCAGGCCGAGCCCAGGGTCTGCCATGGCCACGCCGGACGCGGCCATGCTGATCACGATGGCGAAGGTGGGCGGCGCGATGACATCGGCGTGGCCCGCGGCCTGGGCAGCCGCCCGGTCGCGGTAGACCGGGTTGGGGTCGCCGATGGCCGCCGCGAACTCCGCGATCTTGACCCGGGATACCTCGTAGGGCTCAGACGCGGGGAAGACGCGCCCCGCGTACTCACGATTGACGGCCATGCCACTCCAGCATCGAGACGGTAGCGATGGGTTCGCCAGGCCAGCGCATCCTGGGGTCGTCCCCCCAGGGGGGAGCACATCCGGGGGTTCGGGGTGGTCCCAGGGGCCAGCAGATCCTGGGCGGTACGCCCGGGCGCGACCAGCAGGCCCGCTGGGGGACGGCTAGCGAGTCTCGCGGTGCGGCTGGTGCTTACGGCAGAACGGGCAGTACTTGCTCAGCTCCAGCCGGTCGGGGTCGTTGCGCCGGTTCTTCCGCGTGATGTAGTTGCGGTGCTTGCACTCCTGGCAGGCCAGGGTGATCTTGGGCCTGACATCAGTCGCAGCCACGAGGCGCGCCTTTCTCTCGTCTGATCAGTGGCAGCCCGCCGAACGGCGATCCGTGCGGTGCCGGAGCGGCGAGGTCCGTAGCGGAGGCCGGACTTGAACCGGCGACACAGCGATTATGAGCCGCTTGCTCTGCCTGACTGAGCTACTCCGCCACCCTGCCCGCCGGACCCGGCCCGGTCCGGCCCGGGACGCCGGCCGACCCCCGCCATAGCCCTGGGGCTGACCTAGCTTACCGGGAAATCACGGCCACGACGATCCGGGCTCCCCGCGCCCGCCGGACTGCGGCGAGATCGGATCGCCGACCCCGCCAGTCCTCGGGCTGACTCGCCATGTAATCCGTCCCCCCGGGCGGATTCGGTCCATCGATGATGACCAAGTAAATTCAGCTAGGGCACCCAGCCAGCCGGACCCTGGCCGGGAGCCCTGGGGCTGTCTCGCCAGTCAGGTCAGCGCGACGGCTAGTGAGGAACGGCTCGCCGCGGCGGTCACAGATCACGCGAATGATGTCGGCGAGTCCTAGTTGCGGCTATTGTGGGCCGTCATAACTGCTGGCCTGACCGGGAGAGACGACGCTTATGCCGAGGCGAGACCAGCCGGCGGTATCCACCTATCACGGGCTGCGGGAGGCGCCAGACACCGCCGCGGTCACCGCGGCGGCCCGGCAGGTGTTCGACGCGGCCCACCCCGACCTGAAGCTCCAGCCGCTGGTCATCGTCATCGCCGCCTACAACGAGGCGGACAACATCGGGACCGTCCTGGACGAGATACCGCTGCAGATCGCCGACGTCCGGGTCTCGCTGCTGGTCGTTGACGACGGCAGCACGGACGAAACCACCGAGGTGGCTAAGCGGCACGGCGCGCTGGTGTGCACCCTCAAAGCCAACCGCGGCCACGGCGTCGCGCTTCGCCTCGGCTACCGGATCGCGCGCGAGGCCGGCGCGCAGTACATCGGAACCCTCGACGGAGACGGCCAGTGGGATCCGGCCGACCTGCCGGCCATGGTGGAGTTGCTGGAGTCGGATACGGCCGACTTCGTGATCGGCTCCCGGCAGCTTGGCCAGACCGAGAACACCGAGGCGCTGCTCCGCAATATGGGTGTCAAATTCTTCGCCCGAGTGATCAGCTTGCTCACCCATACGCACCTGACCGACACCTCGAGCGGTCTGCGGCTGATGCGGGCCGGCCTGACCGGCAGCGTCAACCAGACCCAGCCCCAGTACCAGACATCTGAGCTGCTGATCGGCACGCTCCTGCAGGGACACCGCGTCGCCGAGGTGCCGACCATCATGCGCCGACGACTGTCCGGTCAAAGCAGGAAGGGCCACAACGTGGCCTACGGCCTGCGGTACGCCTCGGTCATCGCATCCACCTACCTGCGTGAGCGCCGCGCCGCGCGCAAACTGCCGCCGACCCGCCCGCCCTCCGGCCAGGAACCGGCAGCGCGCTCCCGGGCGACCTAGCGCCGCCGCACCGACTTTTCCCCGCCGCTGGCTCCGCAAACCGGCATAAGCCGGGCGCCCAACCAGCCACAGCCGGTGAAGAGTCGGCTATGCCTGTCGTTAGCACTCGATGACGTTCACGGCCAGGCCGCCGCGCGCCGTCTCCTTGTACTTGATCTTCATGTCGGCTCCCGTCTCGCGCATGGTCTTGATCGCCTTATCCAGCGAAACCGTGTGCTCACCGTCGCCGCGAACCGCCATCCGGGCGGCCGTGATCGCCTTGACCGCGCCGATCGCGTTGCGCTCGATGCACGGGATCTGGACCAGGCCGCCGACGGGATCGCAGGTCAGTCCCAGGTTGTGCTCGACACCTATCTCGGCGGCGTTCTCCACCTGCGCCGGGGTGCCGCCGAGGACCTCGGCCAGCCCCGCCGCCGCCATCGAGCAGGCCGAACCCACCTCGCCCTGACAACCGACCTCGGCGCCGGAAATGGAGGCGTTCTCCTTGAACAGCGAGCCGATCGCCCCGGCCGTCAGCAAGAAGGCGACCACGCCCGCGTCATCGGCGCCGGGCACGAAGGCGGTGTAGTAGTGCAGCACCGCCGGGATAATCCCGGCGGCCCCGTTGGTCGGCGCGGTGACGACCCGGCCGCCGGCCGCGTTCTCCTCGTTCACCGCGAGCGCGTAGAGGGTGACCCACTCCATCGCATACAGCGGATCGGCGGTGTCCGCGCTCTGCTCGAGCGTGCGCCGCAGCGCGGGCGCCCGGCGGCGGACCTTCAGGCCGCCGGGTAGCACTCCGTCGGCCTCGCAGCCGCGGGCGGCGCACTCGCGCATCACCGCCCAGATCGCCAGCAGCCCGGCGGTTACCTCGTCCTTGTCTCGCCGGGCTAGTTCATTGGCGAGCATCACGCCGCTGATCGGCAGCCCGGTAGCGGCGGCGGTCGCGAGCAGCTCGGCGCCGCTGGCGAACGGATGCGGCACCGGCGTCGGATCGGTCACGATCGCCGGCCGGCCGGCCTCGTCCTCGCCGAGCACGAAGCCGCCGCCGACCGAGTAGTAGGTGCGGGCCGACAGCTCCGCGCCGGCGGCGTCGAGGGCGGCGAACCGCATTCCGTTGGAGTGGAAGTCCAGCCGTTTGCGCCGGTGCAGGACGACGTCCTCGCCGATGCTAAACCGGACCGGAACCCGGCCGAGCAACGCCAGCGAGCCCGAGCTGGCGACCTGGTCCGCCATCGTCCCGGCGGCGGCCGGGTCAACCGTCTCCGGCTGCTCGCCCGACAGGCCGAGCACAACCGCCCGCACGCTCCCGTGCCCGTGCCCGGTGGCGCCCAGCGATCCGAACAGCTCGGCCCTGATCCCGGCGACGCGGCCAAGCAGGCCGTCCTGCTCGAGCGAGCGGGCAAACCGCAGCGCGGCGCGCATCGGGCCGACCGTGTGTGAGCTGGACGGGCCGATGCCGACAGTAAACAGGTCAAAAACGCTGACCGTCATCGGCCCTCCCGCCCTAACTGCCGCGTCCCGCAAGACGGGACTCACCTCAGGCTAGCGGCGTTCCCTTGACCTTCGTGCCGGCCGGGTCATACGGCGGCCGCAACCCGACCCTCGCGGTCACGAGCTGACCTGCGACGTTGACCTCGTACTGGCCCGCGCTGATGAACTCGGGCGTCACCACGTCACCCGCTGGATCACGCAGGTACGCCAGGCCCACGGCAGCGCCGAGTGTCTCGCCCCAGGCCGCGGCGGTGAGCTGGCCAGCCGGCTCGCCGTTGCGCAGCAGCAGCTCGCTACCCCACGCCATGACGTCCGGATCGCCGAGCACGACCGAGACCAGGCGCCGCCGCGGGCCGTTCTCCCTGGCCTTCTCCACCGCTTCCCGGCCGAGGAACCCGGTGCTGGCCGCGAGCTTGCACGCGAACAGCAGGCCCGCTTCAACCGGGTTGTAGTCCGGGGTGAGCTCGCGGCCGAAGGCGCGATAGGCCTTCTCCAGCCGGAGCGACTCGATCGCGTAGTAGCCAGCGTTGGCGACGCCGAGTTCGGCGCCCGCGGTCATCAGGTCGCAGTACACGCCGACGGCGAACTCAGCCGGGACGTAAAGCTCCCAGCCGAGCTCGCCGACGTAGGTGATCCGTGTCGCGCGCACCGTGGCATACCCGAGGTCGACCATCCTGCTTGTTCCGAACGGGAACGCGCGGTCGTCGAGGCCGGCCCCGCTGAGCCGGCTCAGCAACTCCCGGGACGCAGGACCCATCACCCCGTAGACCGCGTACGCCGACGTCATGTCGGTCAGGCTCGCCCGGGAGCCGCGCGGCAGCTGGCGGCGGATGTGATCGGCGTCCCGCTCGGTCGTAGCCGCGCTGGCCACGAGCAGGAACTCGGTCGCCGACAGCCTGGTGACGGTGATGTCCGACTCGTAGGTGCCGCGGCTGTTGAGCATGCCGGTGTAGACGGTACGGCCCGGGGGGACGTCCACGTCATTGGTGCACAGCCACTGCAGCGCTGCCGCGGCGTCCTCCCCTGCCACCAGGTACTTGGAGAACGACGTCTGGTCGAACACGGCCACCCGCTGCCTGGCTGCCCGCTGTTCGGCGGATGACCAGGGCTGCCAGTTCTGCTTGCCCCAGGAGTACTCGATGACGGGCTGCTCCCCGGGCGGCGTGAAGAAGTTGGCTCGTTCCCAGCCCATCTTGGAGCCGAAGCTAGCGCCCGCCTCGCGCAGCAGGTGATACGCCGGCGACCGGCGGAACGGCCGGGCGGTCTCCAGCTCGCGATTGGGCCACGCGATCGCGTAGTGCAGGCCGAGCACCTCACCGACCCGGTCGCGCAGCCAGCGGGTGTTGCCGTTGAAGGGCGCGAACCTGCGGATGTCGACCGCGGTCAGGTCAATGTCCGGCTGACCGCCGGCGATCCAGCGCGCGAGCGCGAGCCCGATCCCGCCAGCCGAGGCGATGCCGACGGAGTTCAGGCCCGCCGCGACGAAGAAGCCGGCCAGTTCGGGCGCCTCACCGAGGATGAACTGGTTGTCCGGCGTGAAGCTCTCCGGACCGTTGTAGAACTTGCGGATGCCGGTGTCGGCGAGCACCGGGATCCGGTGCAGGGCGCTGACCATGAGGATGGAGAAGTGTTCCCAGTCCTCCTCGAGCAGCTGGAACTCAAAGGGGTAGGGAAGGGCGTCCGGCGACGCCCAGGGCTTGGCAGCCGGCTCGAAGCCGCCTACCACCAAGCCGCCGGTCTCCTCCTTGAAGTAGGTGTAGCCGTCTGGATCCCGCAGTACCGGCAGGTCCGGGTGCACCCCGTCGATCTGCTCGGTTACCACGTAGAAGTGCTCGGCCGAGTGCAGCGGCACGGTAACGCCGGCCATGGCGCCGATCTGCTTCGCCCACTGGCCGGCGCAGTTCACCACGACTTCTGCCTCGATATCGCCGTGGTCGGTGCGGACGCCGGCTGCCCGGCAGTCGCGGCGCAGGATCCCGGTTACCCGGACCCGCTCGCGGATGGTGACCCCGCGCTGGCGAGCGCCGCGGGCGAGCGCCGCGGTGAGGTCGACTGGGTCCGCCCGGCCGTCGCCGGGCAGCCAGATCGCGCCTTGCAGGTCGCTGGCCTCGAGCAGCGGGTAGCGGGCGGCCGCCTGCGCCGGGCTCAGCAGCTCGCAGTCGATGTCGTAGGCCTGCGCTGTCGCGGCCGTCCGCCGCAGCGTGACCATCCGCTCCGGCGTTCTGGCGACGGTCAGCCCGCCGCACCGGCGGAACCCGGTCGCCTGGCCGGTCTCTGCCTCCAGCCGCTCATAGAGCCGGGTGGAGTACTGCACCAGCCTGGTAACAGCCTCCGACGCGCGCAGCTGGCCAACCAGCCCGGCCGCGTGCCAGGTGGTGCCGCAGGACAGCTGGCCCTGCTCGAGCAGCAGCACGTCGGTCCAACCGAGCGCGGCCAGGTGGTAGGCGACGCTCGTGCCGATGACGCCACCGCCGATGATCACGACCCGGGCGCGGCTGGGCAGCACGCCCGCGCGGGGGGTTCCGGGGGATCGTCCCCCCGGGCTGCTCGTGGCCGGACCGGTCATCGCTGCATCGACACCCTCAGTCCTCCTGCTGCACGTCGGTGAGCAGCCGGGCGAACCCGGAGCTCGCGAATCCGCTGGCCGCCGCCTCGAACCGGACGGTCGCCCAGGACCAGAAGTCGAAGTCGAGCTGGCTGGCCGCGTGCTGGATGGCACCCCACAGCGTCCAGCCGTACCGCGCCACGAGGCCAAACAGCTGGGCTCGGGCGATCCGACTGCGCCGCGGTCTGCCGTAGTAAGAGGTCACCAGGGCGGCCAGCGCTTCCTGATCGAGATCACACTCGCCCGCGATGTTGCCGAGCTCGAAACAGGGATCGTTGTTGCCCGAGTACTCGTAGTCGATCAGCCAGATCCGCTGACCGTCGTCGATGAAGTTGGCAGCTAGCAGGTCGTTGTTGCACGGGACGGTGCCTTCGTCGCGGACCCCGAGTGCGCGCTGGGCGGCGCTGAAGGCAGGCATGAGCTCGTCATAGCCGGCCGGGATGCGGATGCCCGCCGCGCGCGCCGCGCGGTAGTACCGGGCCTGCACCTCGAACATGTCGAAGTCGCAGACGAACTGCCCGGCTCCGTGCAGGGCGCGGCACGCGGTCGCGATCCGGTCCAGCGTCGCCGGCTCCGCCACGTCCGCATTGGTCAGCGTCCTGCCCTCGACGTAGCCGAGCACCAGCACCCGGTCGTCCGGCCGGTACTCGACAACAGGCGCCCCGACGCCGGCGGCCGCGGCGATAAGCGAATTGCGGTACTCATGCTCGCGGTCGATGGCCAGCAGCCCGCCTTCGTCGGCGAAGACCCTGGCGACGAACGCGCCATCCGGCGTGGTCACCTTGAAGTTGCGGTTCGTCAGCCCGCCGGGCAACTCGCTTACCTGTCGCGGCGTCCGGGCGAGGCTAGGCACCCTGGCGAGCACTGCCAGCGGGTCGGTCAGCTCGCTCGCCACCTGGGCGCGCCCCTCCCGAATCTCGTCTGCGTAACAGGCAGGCTACGAGCCATCCGGCTAAAGGTCTAGACGCATGTGCGCCATTCCGGTGTGACAGTCAGGTTAATTATTGGCCTAAACCGGCATCCGATCGAATCTGCCGCTTAAAGAGTCTGGACAGTTCATCTGGTCTCGCCCTACGCTCCTGCCACTAGTCCGTTGTCCAGCGTCAGGTCCAGCGGAGCAGGGAGCTGTCGTGAGCGTAAGCCCGGAACTCAACACTGCCCATGATCGCGACTCTGCTGACCTGGCCAGGTTTGGCTATCGGCAGGAACTGAAGCGATCGCTCGGCACCTTCAGCTCGTTCGCGGTCGCCTTTAGCTACATCTCGCCGTCGACCGGGATCTTCACCCTGTTCGCGCTCGGCCTGACGACGCTCGGCGGCGTCTTCATCTGGACCTGGCCGGTGGTCGCGCTGGGCCAGTTCATCGTCGCGCTGAACTTCGCCGAGGTGTCCAGTCACTTCCCGCTGGCCGGCTCGGTATTCCAGTGGTCGAAGTACATGGCGAACCGGGCCTACTCCTGGTTCACCGGCTGGATCTACCTGTTCGCGGGCATCCTCACGGTCACCGCGGTGGTGGCCACCCTGCCGATCGCCCTGATCCCGGCGCTCAACGGTCTCGGCTGGCACAGCCTGAATCCAACGCTGCACACGGAGCTCGTGGTTGCGCTGATTACCCTCGTGGTGATCACGGTGCTCAACATCTACGGCGTCAGGCTGGTGGCGATCATCAACAACACCGGGGTGCTGTTCGAGATCCTCGGCATGTTCGTTTTCGCCATAGTCCTGATGGCGTTCCACAACCACCAGGGCTTCCACGTGGTCACCAACAGCGGCGGGCTGCACGTAGGAGCGAACACGTTCCTGATCGCGATGTTCATGTCGCTATTCGTGATCTACGGCTTCGACACGGCCTCCACTCTTTCTGAGGAGACCCGCGATCCCCGGCGGTCCGCCCCGAAGGCGGTCCTGTACTCGATCATCGGCGCATTCATCATCGGCGGGGTCTTCCTGCTCGGCACGCTGATGGCTATCCCGAATCTGCACAAAGCCATCACGGCCAACTCAGGCCTGGGCTGGGGACCGCAGAACATCATCGAGGCGAACTTCCCGACCGCGTTCGCCACCCTGTACCTGTTCGTCGTCTCGGCTGCGATCTTCGTCTGCTGCCTGTCGATCATGGCGGCTACTATCCGGCTCTGCTTTGGCATGGCCCGCGACAACCAGCTGCCGTTCTCCCGGCCGCTGTCGAAGGTCTCGCCCCGCCTGCACACTCCGGTCTGGTCGTGCGTGGTGATCGCCGTTATCGCGGCGGTCCCGTTCATCCAGTACTCGGGTGCCGCGATCATCGCCATCGCCGCCACCGCGATGATCTACTTCAGCTACTTCCTTGGTAACCTCGCCATCCTTCGCGACCGACTGAGGGGCTGGCCGCGTACGGACGCGCCGTTCAAGTTGCATGGCTGGGGTCTCGTGATCAATGTCGTGGCCCTGCTGTACGGCGGCGCGATGCTGGTCAACTTTGCCTGGCCGCGTATCCAGAGCAATCCCACACCGAAGCAGAGCGCTGTGCTCGACTTCCATATGGGCTGGCTGAACGGCATCCCGATCCTGTGGACGGTGTTTGTGTTCCTGGTCGTGGTCGGAGGCCTCTACTACCTGATCGTGGGCCGTCGCAAGCGGTTCGCACCGGTGGTCGCGCCGGCCGGCGAGCCGGTGCCCGCGAGCGGCGGGGTGTAAGGCCGGCGAGCTGACCGAGCTTGCCGGGAGGGATGGCGCGCGGGGACGCCCGGCCGGGTTGGGACCTGACGCGGTCGGCGTGGGGAGGCTACGCGCCGTCCCAGGGTGACGGGCCGCGGCGGCCAGTTGGCTGCCGTGGCCCGTCGCCCGATGAGTGGCGTCAGCCCGCGGCGGAGGGAAACTACCAGACATGCAGCGACGGCAGCACTCCTGGCGCGACGCTGCGGCGGCCGGGCTGGCCGCACTGCCCAGGAAGCCCCCGACAATACACCGGCAGCCAGGCGTCACCGCCCACGCGCAGATCGAGGACTGGCTCGCAGACGCGATCGCAGCCGGGCAGCTTTCTCCCGGCGACCGGCTGCCGACCGAGCACGACCTGGCGGCCTGGCTCGGCGTGAGCCGGATGACACTCCGGCACGCACTCGGCGAGCTGGCCCTGCGCGGGCTGGTCACCCGGACAGTCGGCCGTGGCGGCGGCACGTTCGTAGCCGAGCCGAAGCTCGAGCAGGACCTGACCACGCTGGCCGGGTTCTCCGAGCAGCTGCGCCGCCACGGCAAGGTGGCTGGCGCACGGGTGCTCGCGGCGGCCTGCATCCCGGCGAGCCCGGCCGCGGCCGCCGCGCTGGAACTGCCCGACGGCGATCCGGTGCACGACGTGCGCCGCATCCGGCTTGCGGACGGGCGCCCGATCGTCATCGAGCACTCGCAGTTCCCAGCCGAGCTGTTCCCCGACCTGCTGGACTGTCGCCTCGATGGCTCGCTGTACGACCTGCTAGCCGGCACCTACGGGCTGCGGCCGCACCACGCGCGCGAGACGCTCGAGCCGGTGGTAGCGGGCGTGCGCGAAGCCGAGGCCCTGGAGGTCGACGAGGGCGCGCCGCTGATGCTCGTCGAGCGCACGGCGTATGCCAGTGCGGGCCAGCCGGTCGAGTTCGCGCGTGACCTGTTCCGCGGGGACCGGACCAAGGTCGTGGTCTGGACGTCGGAGCTCGGCGACCGGTAGCGTCCGGACCCATGACTCTCAAGCTGCTGGTGCTGTACACGCAGCCGGATGACCCGGCTGCCTTCGACGAGCACTATCTCGGCGTGCACGTGCCGCTGGTACAGAAGCTGCCCGGCCTGCAGCGGTTCGAGACCGGCAAGCTCACGCTCGCGCTCGATGGCGGTGACCAGACCTACTACCGCATCGCCGAGCTGTACTTCGCCGACCAGGCCGCGATGGACGGGGCATTCGGTTCCGCCGAGGGTGCGGCCACGGCCGCGGACTACGGCGCGATAGCACCGCCCGGCTCGCGGATGTTCGTCGAGCTGCTCGGGGACTGACCGGGAGTCCAGCCGGTTCGACCGCCGCTAGCCAGACCGGGCGGGCGGCGGCGCGGGGATCACTTCGAGAGTCACCGGCTCGAGGCCGGTGATCTCCCATCGCCCGTCGCTGATCTCGACGGCGAGCCGGGACTTGCCTACGCGCAAGCCGCTGGCCCGCAACGGCAGGTACCTGCTGGGCACCTCGGGCGCGCACCAGAGCCGGCCGTTGTCCACGTCAGGCGTGAACCGGAGCAGGCTGTGCAGCAGCAGCAGCGGCGCTGCCGCGGCCCAGGCCTGCGGCGAGCACGACGTCGGGTACGGCACCGGCGCGGGAAAGTCGTCCCGGTCGAAGCCGCAGTACAGCTCGGGCAGCCGGTATCCGAACGTGGCGGACGCGTCGACAATCGCCTGCATCACGCGCTGCGCCTGCTCGATATGCCCGTAGCGCATCAGGCCGGCCGCGCAGATCGCGTT
>Ga0187814_10000120_pt1 | contig 20133 bp, 13 predicted proteins | sample NC_S_4_FD_132450 | JGI IMG/M metagenome (GOLD analysis project Ga0187814, IMG submission 132450) | Wetland sediment microbial communities from Neuse River Estuary, North Carolina, USA - ASW-S_4 | ecosystem: Environmental > Aquatic > Freshwater > Wetlands > Sediment | place: USA: North Carolina... | reverse complement strand
GCTTTGCGGCCCGCCCGTCCGTCCGGCGCCGTCCGCGGGCCATCAGCGTCCCCCACCGGGGCGGCGGGAGCGGGCGTCCGGCGTCCGGCCGGGTCCCTGGCCGGTCCAAGCCTCCACCTCGACGAGCACGTCGAAGAACGAGCAGTTGAAGTGGCGCAGGTTGACGTGGTCGCTCGTGAGCTCCTGGTAGCCTCCTCGGACGAACTGCCGGCGCTGCCAGCCCTTGCTGACGTTGCAGACGCCGTCCGGGTAGCCGTTGTTGGTCCGCACCTTGAGGACGACGTCGCCGCGGTCGTTGAAGACGCGCACGAGGTCGCCGTCCGCGAGGCCCCGGCGGCGCATCTCCCGCTCGTTCAGCTCCGCGAGGGGCTCCGGGTCCATCTCGCGCAGCACGGGCACCTCGGCGAACGTCGTGTGCACCCGCCAGCGCGCGTGGCGCTGGTGGAGGACGAGCGGGTAGCGGGCGAAGAGCGGATTGTCGCGGGAGGCCTCGAAGGGCGGCTCGTAGTGGGGCAGGGGGTTCACGCCCCACTCGACGGGCAGCCTCGGCGCCGGCTCGGCGGGCGGCCAGTTGACCACGACGCCCTCCGCGTAGAACTCCGCGCGGCCCGTATGGGTCGGGAAGACCCCGTCCTGCAGGGGGATCCGCCCCGGGGGGACGAGCCGCGCCACGCCGGAGCTGCGCATCTCCTCCTCCACGCGTGGCGCGCCCAGGTGCAGGGCGATCGCGCGGACGATCCGGTCGATCCACTCGCCGGGGCTCTCCCGCCACTCGGCGCCCCAGCCGAGGCGCTCCGCCAGGGCCCTGTAGATGTCGAAGTCCGAGCGGCTCTCCCCGACGGGCGCGATCGCACGCTCCTGGCGCATCAGGAAGGGGTGGAAGCCGGCGACGAGGTCGTCGTTCTCGAACCAGGACGTGATCGGCAGCACGAGGTCGCACATGCGCGCGGTGTCGTTCATGAACATCTCGAGGTCCACGGCGAACTCCAGGCGGTCCTCGCGGAAGAGCTCCCCCATCACGCGGCGCTGGTTCGGGAAGTTGCTGACGAAGTTGCCCCCCGCGAACACGGCCGCCTTGATGGTGCAGGGGATGTCCTGCGGCTCGGGCCCCTCGAGGTCCGCGCAGGCCCCCTGGCCCTCCCGCAGGCGCCACCCGGTGTAGGCGCCGCGCGCGATCGCGTCGTAGGCGAGGAGCCGGTTGAGCCGCGCCGTCGGCCGGCCGGTCGGCTCGGCCCAGGCTTTGAGGGCGCCGCTCTCGAACGCGACGGCCGTCGCCGTGCCGCCGAGCAGCGGGATGAGCGGCGAGGCCCCGGGGCGGCCGATCTGGCGGCACAGGACCGCGAGCGTCGCGGTGGCCCGCCCGACGAGGTCTGCGTTGTCCCAGTGGTCGATGCCCATGCCCGTGTAGATGAAGGCCGGCCCGTTCGTCGCGTAGAGTCGGGCGACCTCGCGGAGCGCGGCCGGATCGACGCCCGTGATGGCGGCGGAGCGCTCCGGACTGAGGCGCGCCGCCTCCTCGGCCAGGAGGTCGAAGGCCGGGCGCAGCGAGATCTCCTCGCCGCCGGCGAGCCGGACCCGGCAGGACCCGCGCAGCGCGGGGGCCGCGACCATGTCGTCGAGCGGGCGGATCGCCCCGGACGAGGGGTCGAGGCCCAGGAAGGCCTCGCCCTCGCCGCCGGGAAGGTCCTGCGCCCGCAGGAAGCGCCCGTCGTCCGAGCGCACGAGGAAGGGGCCGACGGTGTGCTCGCGGACGTAGGCGAGGTCGCAAAGGCCCTCCTCGATGACGACGTCGATCATGCCGAGGCCCAGCGCCGCGTCGGTGCCGGGCCGGGGCCTCAGCCAGAGGTGCGCCTTCGCCGCCGTCTCGGAGTAGCGCGGGTCGATGCAGACGAGCTTGGCGCCCGCCTCCAGCGCGTCGGCGAAGAAGTGCCAGTTGTGCAGCTGGGTCTCCGTGACGTTGCTGCCCCAGGCGACGATCGTGCGGGCGTTCGCGATGTCCTCGGGCTGGTGCGCGAGGTACCAGGCGGCGTCGCCGGAGCGGAGGTTCGCGAGCACCTGCGTCTGGCCCGTCACGAGGCCCATGTCGATGCGCTCGCAGGCGAGCGTGCCGTCGAAGAGGTTGGCGAACCGGTGGGTGGAGCCGGCGAGCGACCCGTTCAGGATCGCGTGGTTGCCGGAGACGGGCACGAACAGCACCGCCCGGCTGCCGTGGCGCCGGCGGACGTCCGCGAGCCGCCCGGCGACGAGGTCCAGGGCCTCGTCCCAGGGGATCTCGCGCCAGCGGTCCTCGCCCCGCCGACCCGTGCGCAGGAGGGGCTTGGTGATGCGCTCCGGGCTGTGCACCCGCTGGGGGTGCGAGAGGCCCCTGAGGCAGATCCGGTCGTAGCGGGGGTCGGGGAACGGGGCGGGGGACGTCCGGACGAGGCGGCCGTCGCGCACGTGGGCGTAGAGGCGGCAGGTCATCCAGCAGTTCGGCGTGCAGGCGCTGACGTGGCGCGTCTCGCCGCGGTCGCTCCCCGCCGCCTGCGGGGGCACGCGGTTCACCTCCCCTCCCTCCAGCCGAGGGCCGTCCGCCGCACGCCGGAGAGGAGCTGGGCGTAGCGCAGCCAGAACCCTCCGAGCAGCAGGAGTGCGCCGCCCGCGAGGATGAGGGGACGCGGCGCTGCCCCCGCGAGGGCGAGGCCCGTGATCGCCGCGGGGACGAGGAGCCCCAGGAGCGCGCCGGACCAGAAGAGCGGCGCGCCGCGGCCGAACAGCAGGCGCCTCAGGCCGAGTCCGGCCGCGGGGTCCTCCGCCCGGCCGCGCTCGACGAGGTAGAGGGCGAGAGCCCCGATCGCCAGGAGGTCGGCCGCGAGCCCGGCCCAGAGCAGGGACGGCGCCGCCACCCCGGGCACCATGAGCACCAGCAGCCCGGCGCCGGACGCGAGGGCCAGCCCGAGGAACAGCACGGGTACGAGGGGGCTGTTCCAGAGCGGCACGCTCCAGGACTCTCGGAGGACGAAGCCTGGGTAGACCATGATGACGAGGGCGCACAGCGCGCACAGCAGGATGAGCGAGCGGCCGAGGGGATCCGCCGCGGCGAAGGGGGCCGCGCCCCAGGGCAGGTGCAGGGCTCCGGCCGCCGCGTAGGCGGTGCCGCAGAGGAGAAAGACGAAGTCCGCGACCGCCCCGCGGCTGATCCAGGACCGGCGGGGCCGCAGGAGCGCGCCCAGCAGGCGCAGCGGGCGGCCGAGGTCCAGGATCAGGACGAGGCCGCCGCAGGCGACGAGGGCGATGCCGAGGAGGTCCACGGCGTCCAGGCCGAAGGGGCGCCCGACGGAGCCGGCGGCGCATCCCTGCCGGAGGACGAACGCCGCGCTCCCGACGCCCATCGCCCAGAACCAGACCGCGTGCGCGACGTGCCACTCGCGCTGCGGTGCTTCGTGCAGGAAGAAGAGCTCGGAGGGATGGTCCTCGCGCTCGAGGAGCGGGGGGCCCTTGGCCGCCATCATGCTCGAGCCTCCTCGCCGTGGGCCGCCGTGAGGGTCAACCTCCCGATCGTAGCCCATGCCGAGGGAGCTGTCATGGCGCATCTGGCGGCCCGCGTCAGGTCAGGAGGCTCGCCGCGCGCAGGAGCGAGGCCGTGGTGACCGGCTTGCGCAGCACGAGGTCGACGACGCCCTCACCCTCGTGGTCGATCTCGCGATCGATCCAGCCCGTCAGGACGACGATGCGCGCCTTGGGCTGGCGGCTGCGCACCTCCTTGGCCAGCGCGATGCCGCTGCGGTTCGGCAGGACGAGGTCCGTGATGACGAGGTCGTAGGCGCGCTCGTCCAGCGCGCCGAGCGCCTGCTCCGCGGAGGTCGCCGCCGTGACGAGGCCACCGCCGGCGCGGATCAGCCGGCTCAGGGAGTCCAGCACGAGGGCGTCGTCGTCGACCACCAGCACGGAGCGGCCCGCGAGTTCAAAGGTGGAGCGCGGGCTGTCGCGGCCGCTCTTCGCATCGCCGTTCGGGCGCCGGTCCCTGGCGCGCGGCAGCTTGAGCACGAAGGTCGCGCCGGCGGCCTCGTCCGCCGCCAGCTCGACCGTGCCGCCAGCCGCCTCGGCGCCCATCTTGACCTGCGCGAGGCCGAGGCCCATGTGCCCCTCCGGGCCCTTGCTGCTCGCGAACGAGTCGAAGAGCCGCTCGCGCATGGTCTGCCGGACGCCGGCTCCCGTGTCGGAGACGGCGAGGCACTCGTAGTCGTCGTCGGAGTAGGTGCGCACGGTGATCCGGCCGCCTTCGGGGAGCGCCTCGCACGCGTTGATGATCAGGTTGCAGATCGCCTCGCGCAGGGTGGCGGGGTCGACCTCGACGAGGCCCTGCGAGGCGAAGGCGGTCTCGAGGCGGATCGGCCTGCCCCGCGCCGCGGCCTGGGTCTGCCAGCGCGGGCGCGTCAGGTCGACGGCCTGCGCGGCCAGGTCCGCGATCGAGATGGTGCTGCGCTCGTCCGGCAGGTCCGTGATGAAGGCCTGGATGCGGCGCACGATGGCGGCGGCGTCCGTGACGCCGAGGCGGATCTTCTCGGCCATCTCCCGCGCCGCGCCGATGTCGTTCTCCGAGGCGATCAGCTGCGCGTAGCTGGAGATGGCGCTCAGGGAGTTGTTGAAGCCGTGCGCCACGCCCGCCGCCATCTCGCCGGCCGCGCGCAGCCGGTCGAAGTTGCCGCCCTTGGCCGTCCAGGCCCTGGTCATCTCGAAGTGGCGCGAGTAGGCGGCCATCGTGGTGCGGGCCAGCGACATGAGGAGGTCGAGCTGGAAGTCCTGGCCGAAGCTCGGCTTGGCCGACCCGACGAGGATGAAGCCGCGGTACACGGCGTCGGCGAGCAGCGGGACGATGATCAGCGTGCGGATGTCCTCGAGCGGCATCGCTTCGAAGAGCACGTGCGGCCGGCGCACGAGGGAGGGCTCCGAGAGGATCACGTTGCGCTCCAGGATGGCGGCCTCCACCTGCTCCGAGAGCTGCACGACGTCGGCCGTGTCCACGCCGCGCGCCGAGATGAACGCCTCCGCGTCGTAGCGCGGCGCGTCGACGAGCCGCATCACGGAAAAGTCGGCCTTGAGGTACGAGCCGACGAGCTCGAGGACGGTGGCGGCGATCTGGTCCCGGTTGCTCTTGTAGGCGGTCTCGGCGGCGAGGCGGGACAGGAACGCGGCGTCGCGGTTCGCGCGGATCAGGGCCCCGGTGTCCGTCAGGGCGCCGATCAGGAGGTGCAGGAGCCGCTCGTTGCCGTGGAGCTCGGAGCGCTGGAAGCTGATCGAGACGGTTCCGTTCTGGAAGAAGAGGTGGTCGTAGGAGAGGAGGAGCTCGCGCAGCGGCTCCTCGGTGAAGTCCTCCGCGTAGCAGACGTCCATCTTGAAGCACGTCCCCGGCAGACAAGCGTTCTGCTGCCGCTCGAAGCGCGCCAGCTCGTCGACGACGCCGTAGTCGCGCGCCCAGCCGAGGTCCGAGAGGATGCGGGCTGCGGGAAAGCCCTGCCCGGCGCTGGTGGACAGGAGGTCGTCGACCTGCGCGCGCGCGAAGTCCGCGTCCAGGTGGCCGCTGCGCATGAAGAGGTCCGGGGCGTGCGCCAGGGCCAGCCGCCCGTCCTCGAACGGTCGCTCGACGGGCTCCTTGGCGATGCGCGCGAGGCTGTGGCTCAGGAGGTCCAGCGAGATGTTGTTGTGCATGGCCAGGAAGATCTTGTGACCGTCCTTCAGTCCGGCGGCGACGAACGCGGAGATCACCTTGTACGCGTCGCTGTGCCGGTTCGTGACCAGCAGCGAGGACTCTCCGCCCTCGATGCGCTCGACGTCCGACACGGCGCCGCAGCTCCGCGATCCGGTCATCACGCCTCAACTCCTTCGGGAAACCAGGGCCGCAACGACACGGCCGCCCCACCCGTGCGGGTACCCGATCGAACACGACTTCGACGGAGGGATGTGCGCTCCTCTGACGTCGGAAGTGCGGTGCGGGCAAAGGCCGGCGCCCCTGGCCCGGGCCGCGCCGCCGAGAGGTCGCAAAAGGCGCTGCCAGGGCGGGAAGGGCTGAGCGAAGCCGCCGCGGCGCTCCCCGCAGGCGCCCTGGGTCGTCGCCCGAACATCCGGCGGCGATGGCAGCCGCAACGGCCCCGGCCGCAGCGGCGACGAGGAGGCGGCACGTGCGCTCTTGTCCGCGGGGCAGGTGCGGTGGGCCGGGCGTCCGCGCGCTTTGGCCGGAGCGGCCCGCGAGCGCCCGCGCCCGGAGAGTGCGACCAACCCCTCGGCTCCGCCGCGCGGGCGGGCTGGACGCCGTGCGCGCCAAAGGCGGCTCTGCCTCGCGCGCGCCAGGGCCCAGCGCCGTGCCGGCGTACGCCGGGGTCGACGTCGGCTCGCTCGAGTTCCGCGGCGGCTCGTGGTCGGGAGCGCCCCCTGCTGGGACGAGGCGGAGCAGGTCCTGCGCGAGCGGCGCATCGCGCCAGCGGTGGCGCGCCTGGCGGGGCGGGGCGCCCCGGCCGCGCGTGAGCTCCGGCGCACCGCGGCGGGTCGGCTCAAGGGCGGGCGGCCGGGGAGGCGCGGCGCGCCGTCGCCTACGCCTGCAGGTCCCGCAGGAGGTCCTGCAGGACGCCGGCGGCGCCCTCGAGGGAGACGTCCCGGCGCAGCTCGGCCAAGGCGGCCATGCTGCCCTCCAGCACGGTCTGCTCGGGCGGAGCCCCGGCGAGGCGGTAGAAGTCGCGGGCCACACGCTCGCGCTCGCGCCCTCGGCCCTCGACGAGCAGGAAGGCGTGGAGCAGGGCGAAGTTGCGGCGCCGCCGCTGCGCGAGGCCCGCGACCTTGCGCCCGCCGACCGCGATGTCGTGGCGGCCCGGGCAGATGGCGCCCCTCACCTCGCCGACGGACGGGGGGAGGTCCAGCCGTTCGAGTGCGCGGCAGAGGAGGTCCGCGAGCAGGCGGAAGCCCCCGTCGATCCCGGGCGGGGTCGTCCCGGAGAAGGCCAGGGCGATGTTCAGGACGCCCCCGTCGAGCACGACGAGCCGACCGCCCGACGAGCGCACGTGCACGTCGCGCCCGGTGGCGTGCAGCTCCGCGAGCGCCTCCTGGGCGCGCGGCAGGCGCATGTCGAGCCCCCCCGCCACGATGGCGGGCCCGTGGCGCCAGAGGCGCGCGCAGGCGGTGCCCTCGCCCTCCGCCAGGTGCTCGTCGGCCGCGAAGCTCTCGGCCAGGGTGGGGCGCGGGACGAGATCGAGCCGTGTGTCCATGGCGGAGCCTCCACGTACGTTCGCCGCGCCGGGCGGCGGTGGGCACCGCTTCTGCGGCACGGCCCGCTCCTCCTGCGCACGAGCAGCGGACCGTGCGAAGGCCACCTGGAAGGGCCGCCTCCAGGGAGCCTTGACCAAGTGTTGGGTAAGCGTAGTGGCCGGCCTGGAGCGTGCATGGAGGGGACCACGACGTGACGCGCGAGAGGAGGACGGGGACGAAGATCGCCCGATGTGACCGCTCACCCCGGCTACTCCACCGTGGGCGCCAGCTACGAGCATCCCTAGTGTCCGGCGAATCGCCGCTCCAATGCGGAGAGCAGTACCCTGCGCTGCGCCTCAGACCTACCGTCTGGGGCAGCATAGTTCAACCATCGCAGGTTCCGAACGCCGATCTTCATGAACGTACCGCGGAACAGGATCTTGGTCACGGGAGCACCGAAGAACCACCTGTAGATGAGGCCCGGCGTGCTCATCGTGGTGATCAGCGTTACCCCTCGCAAGTTTTGGAGGTGGTTCTCGAACGGGCGCAGTCTCTTCGCTTCGGAGAACACAATGCCCTTCGTGAGCACCTTGTCGAGGAATCCTTTGGTCCCGGCCGGCATCGCCTCCCACCATACGGGGAAGGCGAACACGAGGTGATCTGCGCACATGACGCGGCGCTGGTAGTCGGCAGCGAGCGGGTCGATGACTCTGCCGCAACGCCATGCGGCCAAATCTGCAGCGCTCATCATAGGGTCGAAGCCGTCCGTCGCAAGGTCGATGAGGTCCACCTCGTGCCCCGCGCGCTCCATGCCGCGAACGGCGGCGGCCGCGAGTGCTGCGGTGAAGCTGCGATGGTGCGGTACGTTTTCCGACGCTCCAGCCCCGTAAGGATGGTCAAAGACTAGTACGACGCGCAAGCGGCAGTTGCTCCTTCACTGGAAACGCTTGTACGTACACGGTACCGTACAGTGTACGATAAAAGAGTATGGTACGATGTACGAGATGTCAAGCAACGTGCACGGGCGACCGCCTCGGTTCCGTCGGGAGCAGATTGCCCAGGTCGCCTTCGAGATCGCCGACCGGGAGGGGTTCGACGCCGTCTCGATGCGTCGGGTGGCCCGGGAGCTCGGCGCGGGGACCATGACGCTCTACAACTATGTGCGCACGAAGGACGAGCTGGTCGCCCTGATGGACGACCAGCTCATGGGAGAGTTGCTGGTGAGCGAGCAGGACCTGGCGCGCGCCTGGCCGGATGCCTTCATTGCCATTCTCCGTCGGACTTACCGGTTGCGCTTGAAGCACCCCTGGTCGCTGACCGCCATGCAGAACGCCGGCCTGGGCCCCAACGCGGCGCGCCATGCCGAGCAGACCCTGGCCGCTCTGGAGGGTTCGCCGTTCAACGACGAGCAGAAGTTCATGGTCATGACCGTCGCGGACTCCTTCGTCGACGGCCACGCGCTGCACAGGATCGAGGTGACGACGGAGCAGGCGCCCGCTGCGGCAGTGCCGGCCCGCTCCCTGGAGGGGCTGGAGAGGATCGCGTCCGGGCCGTACCCCCGCATGCACCGCACCTGGGGGGCGCTCGAAAGTGGGAGACCCGTGGCCGCAGCCTGGATGGACGAATCCTTCGAGCGCGGTGTCCGCGCGATGCTTGAAGGATTCGTGAGACAGCTGTCCGATCCGTCGACCTGATAGGAGGCCGCGGCAGGGAAGGTGGCGGGCGGGTCGCCTCCATCCGATGGGCGGTACGGCAGGCCGGGGCCGTCCGCGGCGGGCGGCCTTGCCCCAGCGCGCTCGGCTCCCTGCGTCAACCGATCTCCTCGCGCTCCCGGGGGTAGGCGAGGTGGGCCCCGCTCCGCGCGATGTCCCGCAGGACCTCCACGGCCTGCGCGATCTCGGCGAAGGTCGTGTAGAGCGGGTGCGGACCCAGGCGCACGAGCCCCGGCGGGCGAAAGTCCGGCACGACGCCTTGGTCCTTGAGGGCACGGCAGAGCCGGGCCGCCTCGGGGTGCTCGAGGGCGACGTGCCCGCCGCGCCGCTCCGGCTCGCGCGGCGTCGCGACGCGAAAGCCGAGGTCCGAGAGCAGCTCCTGCGCGAGGTCGATCAGGAAGCCCGTCTGCCGAAGCGAGCGGCTGCGCAGGGCCTTGGCTCCCACCTCGCGGAAGATCGGCAGGCTGCCGAGCAGCGGCACGGCGGACAGAACAGGTGGGGTACCCACCTGCAGCACCCCGGCGTCGGACGCCGGCGCGAGCTCGGCGGCCATGTCGAACTGGCGGCGCTTCTCGCTGCCGAACCAGCCCGCCATGCCCGGGGCGACCGGCAGGTGGCGGCGGTGCACGAAGAGGGCTCCGATCGCACCCGGCCCGCCGCAGAGGTACTTGTACGTGCAGAAGAAGGCGAAGTCGACGTCGTCGCGGTGCAGGTCGAGCGGCACGGCGCCGGCCGCGTGGCTGAGGTCCCATGCGACCCGCACCCCGTGCCGGTGCGCCTCCGCGGTGATCGCCGGGATCGGCAGGAGCTGGCCGGACCGGTAGAGGACCCCCGGCAGGACGGCCAGGGCCACGTCGTCCCGCAGGGCCGCGAGGACGTCCGCTTCGTCGAGCGTCTGTCCGTCCCGGCTCGGGACCAGGCGCAGGTGTTCCGAGGGGTCGAGGCCGCGCAGCTCCAGGTGGCTGCGGATGGCGTAGAGGTCGCTCGGAAAGGCGAGCTCGTCCGCCAGCACGGCGGCGCGCCCGGGTGCGGGACGGTAGAAGGTCTGCAGGAGCTGGTGCAGGTTCAGGGTCGTCTGGGCCGTCGCGACCAGCTCGCCGCGCTCGGCGCCGACCACCTCGCCGAGGAGGTCGCCGAGCGTCTCCGCAAGGTGGAACCAGGGGGTCTCGGCGCCTTGCCACCCGCCGACGGCCAGGCGGCGCCAGTCCGCGATGGCCGCCTCGAGGCGCGCGAGCCCGCCCCGGGTGAGCGGGCCGAGGGAGTTCCCGTCCAGGTAGATGACGCCCTCGGGCAGCAGGAACTCCCGCCGGAGCTCCCGCAGGGGATCCTCGGCATCGAGGCGGGACGCCTCCGAGTGGAAGTCGCGCAATGTCCCAGCTCCCATCCGTTCGCGGCGATGCCCTTCGGGCCCCGGCCCCCCTTCACCTGCCGCGGCGGCTGACGTCCGTCCAGGCCGGAGAGCCGGGCGGACCGGGCCGTTGGGCGCAAACCAGGCGGCGGACGGGCCGAGTTTTGCGACGCGAAGGACGTCGGAAGTTCCGCAATTCGGCACGTGAAACCGGCTGCTCCGCCGGACCGACGAGTGGCGTGGGCCGGGAAGGCGCCGTGCGATGCGGTCCGCAGGGATCGCCGTTGTCCGGCGGGGCCGCGAGAGGGCCCGTCGGACCGTGCGCGGGACCGGCGTGCTGGCCGTCGGCGCGCCGCAGGACTTGCCGCCGCGCAGGGCAAATCCTCGCGCGGGCGCCAGAAGGCGCAGGGACGCGAGTTCCCAGAAAGAGGCTCCGGCGAGCCGGACGCGGGGGCGGTAGGCGTGATCGAGACCGGGACCATGGAGAGGCGCATGCTCCTCAAGGGGCAGTGGGTGTCGGGGCAGGGGACCTTCGAGGTCCGGGACCCGCAGAACGGGGCCGTGCTGGCGACGGTGCCCGCGGGCACGGCGCGCGACGTCGAGGCGGCCGTGGCCGGAGCCGGGCGGGGCCGGGAGATCGCCCGCGCCGTGCCGGCCCATGAGCGCAAGGCCATCCTCCACCGCGCAGCCGAGATCCTGCGCGCGCAGGGCGAGGAGATCGCGCGGCTCCTGGCGCGCGACTCGAGCAAGACGATCCGCGAGGCGCGACGCGAGGTCGTGCGGGCCGTCAACACGATGCAGCTGAGCGCCGAGGAGGCGACCCGCCTGCACGGGGAGACGATCCCCTTCGACCAGCGGCCGGGCGCGGAGGGCCGCATCGGCTTCTACGAGCGGTTCCCCGTGGGCATCGTGGGCGCGATCACCCCGTTCAACGACCCGCTCAACCTCGTGGTCCACAAGGTGGCTCCCGCCGTCGCGGCGGGCAACGCCGTCGTGCTGAAGCCGGCCAGCCTGGCCCCGCTCTGCGCCTACGTGGTCGTGGACGCCCTGATCGAGGCCGGCCTGCCGCCGGAGGTCGTGTCGCTCGTGACGGGCGACGGGCGGGTGCTCGGGGAGGCCCTCGCGTCCCACCCGGACGTGCCGCTCATCTCCTTCACCGGCGGTCTCGCGACCGGCGAGCGCATCACGCGGATCGCCGGCGTCAAGAAGCTCGTCATGGAGCTCGGGGCGAACTCCCCCGCGATCGTGCTGCGCGACGCCGACCTCGAGAGGGCCGTGGCGGCGACGGTGTCCGGCGGCTACGGCAACGCCGGACAGAACTGCCTCGGGGTGCAGCGGATCCTGCTCGACGCGCCCGTCTACAAGGAGTTTTGCGCGCGGTTCCTCGAGCAGGTGGCGGCCCTGCGCATGGGCGACAAGGCGGACGAGCTGACGGACATGGGGCCGATGATCTCGGAGAGCGCCGCCCAGCGCGTGGAGAGCTGGGTGCACGAGGCGATCTCGCTCGGGGCGCGGCTCCTGGCGGGCGGCCGCCGCACCGGGGCGTTCTACGAGCCCACCGTCCTCGAGGGGGTGCCGCGCGGGTGCACCCTGGACCGCGAGGAGGTCTACGGCCCGGTGGTCTCGCTCTACCGCGTGGAGGGCCTGGACGAGGCGATCGCGCTCGCCAACGACACGCCCTACGGGCTGCAGGCCGGCATCTTCACGCACGACATCGACCTCGCGCTGCGCTGCGCCCGGGAGCTCGACATGGGCGGCGTGATGATCAACGACAGCAGCGACTTCCGGGTCGACGCGATGCCGTTCGGGGGCGTCAAGGGCAGCGGGCTCGGACGCGAGGGCGTGCGCTACGCCGCCGAGGAGATGACGGAGATCCGCGTCGTCTGCGTGAGGCTCGCGTAGCGTCCTTGCCACCGGGGCCGAGAGGGCAAGGATAGGCTGGAGGGGTAGGTCGTCGGGACCGCGAATTCGGGCACGAGAGCATTCTCGGCGGGTCCGGTCCCGTAACGAGGCTTCACGGGGGGAGCTTGGGCAAGATCGTTGGGGACGGGCTCGTGTGCGTCAGGGACCTCGTGGAGTCCGCGCAAGGACGGGTCATCTGGCTCGCCGGCTTCCGTCCGGAGCAGCCGGTGCAGGACGTCCGCCTGACCTCGGGCGACGCGGTCCCGGATGGCGTGGCCGACTGTATGTGCGTGATCGCGGGACCTTTGGACCTGCACTCCACGCGGCTCGACAGCCTGCTGCTGCGGATGCACCGCCAGCGCGCGGCTGGCGTGCTGCTGCCCGTGACGCGCCTGCCCGAACCGACGGACCTGCTCGCCCGCTCGCTCGGGTTCAACGTGCTCGGCGCCCCGCCGGAGCACGTCGGCGACGTCGTGCGCGGCTGGTGGCAGATGCTCGCGGAGAAGGCCCTGCTGGTGCGCCGCCGCAGCGACGAGATCTGCCGCGAGCTGCGCGTCGTCTGGCTCGAGTGCCGCCGTACGGAGGACTTTCTCGCGCGCGCCGCGGAGCTCCTCGGCGGCCGCATCGTCTGGTCCGGCGGCGGGGAGGCGCCGCGCGGCTTCGGCGCCCTTCCTGCCGCCGTCGCCGCCCGCTACGCGGCCAGCATCGACTGGGGCCGCGGCCTGGGCGGCCTGCTGAGCGCGGAGCTCGCGGCGGCGGACGACGCCGTCGATGGTGCCATGCCCTACCTGCGCGACCTCGTGGGCGTCCTCGTGGACCGCGAGTCGATGGAGATCGAGTCCGAGCTGCGCCTGCGCGGCGAGCTGCTGCTCGAGCTCCTCGTCGACCGCGGGGCTCCCACGGGCTCCGTCCTGCGCGCCGCCGAGCGCTTCGGCATGGACCTCAGCCGGGAGAACATCGTGGCCATCTGGGATCTCGACAACTTCACGGAGTTGGCGCGCGGCCCCAACCTGCCGGAGATCCGCATCCTGCGCCTCAAGCGGGAGCTCATGAACGTCCTGGAGGCCGAGACGCGCCGCGCCTACGGCGACGCCTGGGTGCTGCCGCACTCCGACGCGTTCGTCGTGGTCTTCCCCGGACGGGCGGCGGAGTGGCCCGCGGGGCGTGTCGTCGACGTGCTGCGCGGCGTGCAGCGACGGGCGCTCGCCGTGGTCTCCGCCTTCGGCGTCGACGGGATCACGGTCGGGGCGGGATCGAGCTACTCGGGTGCGCCCGGGCTGCGCCAGAGCTTCAGCGAAGCGCACGAGGCCCTCCTGGTGGGCCGGGCGCACCACGGCGCCAACACGGTCACGCACTTCAAGGACCTCGGGTTGCAGCGATTCCTCTTCGGCTGGTTCGACTCGCCCCGCTCGCGCCAGCTCGCAGTCGAGTTCGTCAAGCCGCTGCTCGAGGACGACCCGCACCAGCGAGCGGAGCTCCTGCCCACGCTGCGCGCCTACCTCGAGGCGGGCAGCCGGCTCACGCCCGCCGCGCAGGCCCTCGGCATCCACCGCAACACGCTCCGCTACCGCCTGGACCGCGTCGCGCAGCTGCTGGACCTGGACCTCGCGGACCCCGACGTGCGCCTCGTTCTGCAGCTCATCGTGCGCGTGCTGCCGGACGACGCGGGCACAGCGCCCAAGAAGCCATAGTCCCACCTTGTGCGGATGGTCGAAAGAGATGGGGACGCGCAGAGCGAAGCCGCGGCTTCACAAGGTTGCGAGGAGGTGGGGTTTGGTGGCTGCCGAAATCGGCGAGGACTACCCGGTCTCGCGCGTACCGCCCGCGGCACGGTACCACTGGTTTTCGATCGCGACGAACCGGTTCGGCCAGCTGTCCGCTCTGTCGCAGTTCCTGCTCGGCTCCGCGCTCGGGTTCAGCATGACCTTCTGGGGCGCCTTCTGGGCGCTCACGCTCGGCGCCGTGCTCCTGGAGCTGGTGTCGATCGCGGTGGGCATCGCGGCCCAGCGCGAGGGCATGACCACGTCCCTCTTTGCCCGCTGGGCCGGGTTCGGGAGCTACGGCTCCTCCCTGGTCGGACTCGTCATCGCCATTTCCCTCATCGGCTGGTTCGGCGTCCAGAACGCAGTGTTCGCCCAGGGCATCCAGCAGATCCTTGGCATCCTGCCGCTCTGGGTCTGGAGCATCATCACCGGCGCCATCGTGATCGCGATCGTCGCCTGGGGCATCCTCTCGATGACCTGGACGGCGTACATCGCCGTGCCGCTCTTCCTGGCGCTCGTCGCCTGGTCGCTGACCGTCGGCCTCAGCCACTACTCCTTCGCGCACCTCTTGGCCATGATGCCTCCTGGGCCGGTCATGTCGCTCTCTGCCGGCACGACCCTGGTCGCCGGCGGCTTCATCGTCGGCGCCGTGATCACGCCGGACCTCTGCCGCTTCAACAAGGGCCCATGGGACGTCGTAAAGCAGACGGTTCTGGGCATCACGCTCGGCGAGTGGACGGTGGCCCTCGCGGGCGTCCTGCTGGCCCACGCCGTCCGCAGCTCGAACGTCATCACGATCGTCATGTCGACGTCGGGCGTCGTCGGCGTCGTCCTGCTCGTCATGGCCACCCTGAAGATCAACGACTGGAACCTCTACTCCTCGACGCTCGGCCTCGACAACCTGATCGACGCCGTCTTCGGCCGCAAGGTCTCGCGCCGCGCCACGACCTGGGTCGTCGGCGCGCTCGGCGTGATCCTCTCCGCGGCCGGCATCCTGACACAGTTCGAGAACTTCCTCGACATCCTCGGCGTGGCCATCCCGCCGATCGCCGCGATCATGGTCGTCGACTACTGGCTCCTGCGCCGCAGCCGCGCCGTGTTGGACGAGACGCGCGACCAGGGCGAGCTGCCCTCGCGCTCGGAGACCTGGAACTGGCCGATGATCATCGCCTGGGTGGCGGCCTTCCTGATCGGCTACTTCGTCCACTGGGGCATCCAGTCGGTGAACTCGCTCGTCAGCGCGGGCATCATCTACTGGGTGCTCGGCACGGTCATCCCCTCCATGAAGACCTCGACGCCGGTCAGGGTGGCGGGGAAGTCATGAGGGAGATCGGGCTGGAGCAACTGCTCGCGCTCTCGACGGGCGCGACGCTGCTGGGCACGGGCGGCGGCGGCGACCCCTACGTCGGGCGCCTGATGGCGGAGGCGGCGATCCGCCGCCTCGGCCCCATCCGGCTGATCGACGTCACGGAGCTCCCGCAGACGGGCCTCGTGATCCCCGCCGCGATGATGGGCGCCCCGACCGTCATGGTGGAGAAGATCCCGAACGGCTCGGAGGTGCGCAAGGCGGTCGAGCAGCTCGAGCGGGTGCTGGGGCAGAAGGCCATCGCGATCATGACGATCGAGGCCGGCGGCATCAACTCGATGATCCCCTTGGCCGTGGAGGCAGAGCTCGACCTGCCGATCCTGGACGCCGACAGCATGGGACGCGCCTTCCCTGAGCTGCAGATGACGTCGTTCCACGTGCACGGCATCAGCTCGACGCCGATGGTCGTAGTGGACGAGAAGGGCAATTCCCTCCTGCTCAACACGATCGACAACAAGTGGACCGAGAAGCTCTCGCGCACGGCGACGGTGGTGATGGGCGGGGCGTCGATCATCGCGCTCTACCCCATGACGACCGACCAGGCGCGGCGCGCCTCGATCCCCGGTACGATGTCCCAGGCGCTCGAGCTCGGAGCGCTCCTGCGCGACCACGCGCTGCCCACGGCGGAGAAGCTCTCGCGGCTGCTCGAGAAGGTGCGCGGTCACGTGATCTTCCACGGCAAGGTGGTGGACGTCGTGCGCCGCAGCACCGACGCCTTCGTCCGCGGCACGGCGACCTTCGCCGGCATGGCCGACGACGAGGGCCGGACGCTGCGCCTCGAGTTCCAGAACGAGAACCTCGTCGCCATGATCAACGGCGAACCCGTCGTGACGGTGCCGGACCTCATCTGCGTGCTCGACCAGGAGACCCTGATCCCCATCACCACCGAGACGTTGACCTACGGCCAGCGCGCCGTCGCCGTCACCTTGCCCTGCGCGGACGTCTGGCGGACGCCCAAGGGCGTGGAGACCGTCGGCCCGCGCTACTTCGGCTACGACTTCGACCCGAGGTCGCTCACCCCGGAGGCCAGATCATGAACTACAGGCTCGGCGTCGATGTGGGCGGGACGAACACCGACTGCGTCATCCTCGACCAGCAGGGACACGTGGTCGCCAAGGCCAAGCGCCCGGTGACGAGCGACATCATCACATCGATCCGCCAGGGCGTCGCGGACGTCCTCGGCATGTCCCGCCTCCCGCCGACGGCCATCTCCCACGCGATGTTCGGCACGACGCAGGTGACGAACGCGATCATCGAGCGCAAGTCCCTGAACCGGGTCGGGCTGATCCGGCTCGGCGCCCCGGCGACCCTGGCGATCCCGCCGCTCACCGGCTGGCCGGAGGACCTGCGCGCCGTCGTGCAGCAGGCCCAGGTCATCGTCGGCGGCGGCCACGAGTTCGACGGCCGGGAGATCTCGCCGCTCGACCGAGAGGCCGTGAAGCGCTTCCTCGCCGAGCACAGGGGCGACATCTCCGCGCTGGCGGTGGTCGGCGTGTTCTCTCCCGTCAGCTCGGACCACGAGGTCTGGGTGCGCGACTACGTCGCCGAGAACTACCCCGACCTTCCCGTCACGCTGTCGTACGAAATCGGCTCCGTCGGCCTCCTCGAGCGCGAGAACGCGGCGGTGCTCAACGCCGCCGTGACGGACATCTCGCGCCGGGCCGCGGCGTCCTTCGCCGAGGCGCTCTCGGCGGCCGGCATCCACGCCGAGACCTACCTGACGCAGAACGACGGCACACTGATGTCGACGGAGTACGCCCTGCGCTATCCAATCCTCACCGTGGCTTGCGGGCCGACGAACTCGATGCGCGGCGCGGCCTACCTCTCGGCGCTCAAGGACGCCGTCGTGATCGACGTCGGCGGCACCTCGACGGACATCGGCGTCATCCGCAGCGGCTTCCCGCGCGAGTCGGCGATGGCGGTCGAGGTGGGCGGAGTGCGGACGAACTTCCGCATGCCGGACCTCATCTCCCTCGGGCTCGGCGGCGGCTCCTACGTGCGCGAGCGGGACGGGCGCGTCACGGTCGGCCCGGACAGCGTCGGCTACCGCATCGTCGAGGAGGCGCAGGTGTTCGGCGGGAGCACCGTCACCTACACGGATGTCGCCGTGCGCATCGGCGCGGCCCGCATCGGCACCCGCGCGCCGAGCGTCCCCGAGGAGCTCGCTCGGAGGGCGTACCAGGAGGCCCTGCGCCTGGTCGAGGATGGCATCGACCGCATCAAGACGAGCGCCGAGCCCGTGCCGCTGATCGCCGTCGGTGGCGGCAGCGCGCTGCTGCCCGAGCGCATCGCCGGCGTCTCGGAGGTGGTGCGGCCCGAGAACTACGACGCCGCGAACGCCATCGGCGCCGCGATCGCCCAGGTCTCCGGCCGCGTCGACCGCATCTACGCGATGGCGGGCCGCAACCGCGAAGCGGTGCTGGAAGAGGCCCGCGTCGCCGCGGAGGCGGACGCCGTGCGCGCCGGGGCGGACCCCGACGACCTCGAGGTCGTGGAGGTCGAGGAGGTGCCGCTCGCCTACCTGCCCGGCAACGCCTCGCGGATCCGTGTGGTGGTCGTCGGCCGCCTGCGGGTGGGCGCGGCGCAGTAGAGACGAGAGCGGGGCGAGGCGGGCGATCTGCGCCTCGCCCCTCGTGAGGGGGGAACGCAATGCGGCGCCAGCTGACGCGCGACGACGTCGAGCCGGCGGTGCTTGGCGGCGCTCTGCTCGGCGGCGGCGGGGGCGGCCACCTCGAGGAGGGGCGGGCCTTCGGACAGCTCGCCGTGCTCCTCGGCGAGGTCGAGCTCTGGACGCTCGACGAGCTGCAGGAGGGCGACCTGCTCGCGACCGCCGGGCTCGTGGGGGCTCCCGCGGCCAGGGAAGGCCACGTCGCGCCTGCCGACCACGTGCGGGCCGCCCAGGTCCTGCAGGGAGCGCTCGGTGCGCCGATCCGCGGCATCGTGACGAACGAGATGGGTCCCTTCGCGACGGTCAATGGCTGGCTGCAGGCCGCCATGCTCGCGGTGCCGGTGGTCGACGCGCCCTGCGACGGGCGCGCCCACCCGACGGGCGTGATGGGCGCGGCGGGGCTGCACCGGCAGATGGGTTACGTGAGCCTGCAGGCGGCGGTCGGCGGGCGCGGCGAGCGGCGCATCGAGGCGATGCTGCGCGGGCCGCTCGCCGCCGCGGCGACGGGTGTCCGCGCGCTCTCGGTGGCCGCGGGGGGACTCGTGGCCGTGGCCCGCAATCCGGTCTCGGCGGCCTACGCCAAGGAGCACTGTGCTCTCGGTGCGGTGGGCGAGGCCATGGCGCTCGGCGCGGTGGCGCTCGAGCACCGGGGCGCGGTCGGCGAGGCCCTCGCCGCGGCGCTGATGGAGCACCTCGGCGGGGAGATCTGCGGCCTCGGCGAGGTCACGGACGTCCGCCTCGAGACCGTCGGGGGCTTCGACGTCGGCCTTGCGACGGTCGGGGACCTGGAGCTTTCGTTCTGGAACGAGTACATGACCCTGGAGCGGCGCGGCCGGCGGCTCGGCACGTTCCCGGACCTCATCGCCACGCTCGACCTCGCGAGCGGGATGCCCCTCGCGACCGCGGACCTCCAGACCGGTCGGCGGGTCGCGGTCGTGCGGGTGCCCAAGGAGCGCCTGCGGCTCGGGGCCGGAGTGCGCGACCCGGAGCTCTTGCGCGCCGTGGAGGCCGCGATCGGCCGCGAGGTGGTCCGCTACGCCTGCGCGACCGACGGCGCCGGCGCGGCAGGCGGCTGAGCGATGCGGGTCGCGGCGGTCCAGTTCGAACCGAGGCTCGGCGAGCGCGAGCGCAACCTCGCGCGCCTCCTCGAGCTGCTGGAGGAGGCCTTCGCGGCGGGTGCGGAGCTGGCCGTCGCGCCGGAGATGGCCACCTCGGGCTACTGCTTTCTGGATCGCGCGGAGGCCCTGCCCTGCGCGGAGACCTTGCCAGGGCCGTCGAGCGAGGCCGTGGCCCGGCTCTGCGCGCGCCGCGGCGGCGTCGCCGTGTTCGGCCTGCCGGAGGTGGAGAGGGAGACGGGCCTGCTCTTCAACGCCGTGGCCGTCGTGGGCCCCGAGGGCCTGCTCGGACGCTACCGCAAGCTGCACAGCTTCGTCTCCGAACCGCGCTGGGCGATGGACGGCGACCTCGGACCGCTCGTCGTGGCGACGCCCGCGGGACGCGTCGGCGTCCTCGACTGCGCCGACGTGATGCACGTGGAGGTCTGCCGCGCCCTGCAGCTCGGGGGCGCGGAGTGCATCGCCTTCCCGACGGACTGGTGCAGCGACCCCGCGCCGAGCGCCGTCTGGTGGGCCAGGGCGTGGGAGCTCGGCCTGCCGCTCGTCGCCGCCGACCGCGTCGGCCGCGAGCGCGGCGTCGCGTTCGCGGGCGGCAGCGCCGTCTTCGACGCCGACGGAAGGCTGCTCGGGTGCCTGGACCAGGGCGAAGGCACCGTGGTGGCCCAGGTGGGCCCGCCGCGCCCGCGCCCGCGCACCTTGCCGCCGCCACCGCGCCTGGTCTTGGACCTCGCGCGCTCGAGCCACCTCTACGATCCCTCGGCGTTCTTCAACCTCTACGGCCGTGAGCAGCTGCCGCCCGGCGGGCGCCTGCGGGTTGCGGCCCTGCCGCTGCGCGGGCGCTGGACGGACGTCGCGGCGGCCCTCCGTGACGTGGACGCGGAGCTGGTGGTGCTGCCGGCGGACGCCCTCTGGCCCGAGGGGCCGTCGGACGGCGTCGAGGAGAAGGTCCTGGACCTGTGTCGCGCGCGAGGGTCCTGGCTGGCCGCGGGACGCCTCGGGCCCGACGGGGAGGAGATCCTGGCGCTCTTCGGCCCGCAGGGCGAG